>Ga0214471_10002995_pt1 | contig 13116 bp, 13 predicted proteins | sample RVTome_5_FD_207665 | JGI IMG/M metagenome (GOLD analysis project Ga0214471, IMG submission 207665) | Soil microbial communities from uranium-contaminated site in the Upper Colorado River Basin, Wyoming, United States - RVT142D155 | ecosystem: Environmental > Terrestrial > Soil > Contaminated >...
TGAAGACCTCAACGGGCATGTCTTCAACCTCAAGCCGATCGCCGATGCCCTCGCAGAGCGCGGCCGTGTCGTCGTCCGCCGTGCGTACGCCGACTGGAACCTCTTCGAGGAGTTCCGGCGGATGCTGGTTGAGCACCACGTGGAGATGATCGAGATCCCGCAGCGCCTGGGCTCGGTGAGGAAGAATGCCGCCGACATCAAGATGGCCGTGGACGCCATCGAGCTGTCGTTCGAGCGTGACTACATCACCACCTTTGTGATCGCCACAGGCGACAGCGACTTCACCCCGTTGGTGCACAAGCTCCGGGAGCTGAATCGCAAGGTGGTAGGCATCGGCCTGCGTGCCTCGACCTCCGCCTTGCTCCCCCCGGCATGTGACGAGTTCCTGTTCTATGAGGCCCTGGAGGGGGTCGAGGCTCCGCGACGGGCCCCTGCCAAACGAGCCAAGGGCGCCGAGGCGCCAGCACGGCCCCCGCCCGAGCAGGCAGAGGCTGGGCAGGATCTCGAGCGCCTCATCACGCAGACCCTCGCCGGCCTGCAACGGACAGCCGACGGGGTGGTGTTGGCTTCCAACCTCAAGAGGGCGCTGCTCCGCAAGGATCCGACCTTCTCCGAGGCCGACTACGGGTATCGCGCCTTCGGCGAGATGCTTCGCCAACTCGAAGAGCGAGGCGTCATCGAGCTCACGGAGGGTCCGGCCCGGGGGGACCCCGAAGTGAGCTTCAAGGCGGAGGGCGGCCAGGAAGAGCAGGCCTTTGCCCTGCTACGGCGGGTCGTCGAGAAGGCCAGGTCGGGCGCAGCACCGCTCTCTGGCCTGAAGGACGGCATCCGCAAGATCGAGCCGGGGTTCTCCGAGAAGGCCTACGGCTACAACGGCTTCCTTCAGTTCACCAGGGCGGCGGCGGCCCGCGGTGTCATCGAGATGGTGTGGTCCGACGACGCCGACGACTACCTGGTGTCACTGCCCGGCTCTTGATGGGCCCGGTCGCCTTGGTTCGTGAGGTGACCGGCTCGTTCACGCGCTGCGTCACCCGGCGACGCGCCGTTCCCCCACTCGATCCCGAGCGAGCGCGGCACCAGCACCTTCGTTACCGGTCGGCGCTCGAGATGGGGGGCTTCGAGGTTCGGGTCGTGCCCGGCGACGAGGCCCATCCCGATGGATGCTTCATCGAGGATGCCGCGGTGGTCGTCGGCGAGGCGGCGCTGATCGCCCGGCCGGGGCATCCTTCCCGTCTCGGTGAGAGCGGCCCGGTGGCCGATGCCCTCTCCGAGCTGGTCGACATCCACACGCTCGACCATGGTGCCCTAGACGGCGGCGACGTGTTGCAGGTCGGCACGACGGTGTTCGTCGGGGTCGGGGGGAGGACCGATGCCGCCGGGGCAGCGGGGTTGGAGGCATTCTGCGGCGGAATGCGGCGCCGCCCGGTTCGGGTTCCGGTCGAGAGCGCGCTCCATCTGAAGTCGGGCGTCACCGCCCTGGACGAGAGCACGGTGCTCTGGCACCCCGACTCCTGCGATCGTGCCGTCTTCGCCGGGCTCCGGGTAGTGGCAGTCGAAAGCGACGACCCCGAGGCGGCGAACGTGGTGCGCCTCCCCGACGGGCGAATCCTCCTCGGAGCAGCACACCATCGGGTTGCGGACCAGTTGGCCGGTCTCGGCTACGGGGTTGTCGCCTGCGACACCTCGGAGTTCGCCCGCGCCGACGGCGGCCTCACCTGCCTGTCGATCCGGCTCCGCCACCTGCCCTCGCAGAGCCGGCGCCGCTAGGTCCCAGCTCCATTCACCCTTCGGCTTCCAGCAGCCAGATGGTGAATCCGGTCCGAAACTCCTGTCCGATGCTCTTATCCTGATCGCATGGCTGAAGAGCACACCCAGCACAATGTGCCCGCACCGATCGGGCGACCGGAGGATCAGGCCGCCGAGGACGTCTCCTTCGTCCAGGCCCCGAAGCTGATGCGCATCGCCTCGATGACCAGGGCGATGCTCGATGAGATCCGGCAGGCGCCCTTGGACGATGCGGGCCGACGGCGGATGGTCGAGGTCCACGAGAACACCCTCGCCGAGATGCAGGAAATCCTGCCCGGCGACCTCCGCGAGGAGATGAACGAACTGTTCACTCCCCTTTCGGGCGAGACGGTGAGCGAGGCCGAGCTTCGGGTGGCGCAGGCGCAGCTGGTCGGTTGGCTGGAGGGGCTGTTCGCCGGCATCCAGGCCACGCTGTGGAGCCAGCAGGCCGCCGCCGCCAGTCAGCTCCAGCAGATCCGGATGCGGGCGATCGAGGCGCAGGGAAGCCAGCCGGGGGAGGCGACGCCGCCCGGGCAGTACCTCTAGTGGTCACCCCACCCGAGTCGTCTCAAGGTCGGGTGCAATCCGCGGGTCGCCGGGGCTAGATGGACGAGTCGCGCGGCAGACGCCTCCGCCGTCGGTTGAGGACCGTTCCGACCCACCTGGCCCTGTTCCTCCTCGTCACCGTTCTGGCGCCCGTGTGGCTGATCGTGAGCCTGATCATCGACCTGCCCCGATGGCTGATCTGGAGGCGCCCGTTCATGGCGCTCCGCCTGTTCGCCTTTGGCTGGGTGTATGTCGCGGTCGGGGTCTGTTGCCTCGCGGTCGTCGGATGGCAGTGGATCGCCGCCGGCTTCGGGACCGACCGATCGCGGATGCGCGAAGGCGCCTACCGGCTTCAGGAGTGGTGGGCGGGCGCGCTGTTCGGCGCGGCCAAGCGCATCCTCGGACTCACGATGTCCGTCGAGGGCCTCGAGCGGGTGTCGCCGGGGCCCATCATCGTCATGATGCGCCACGCCAGCATCGTCGACACCCTGTTGCCGAACGTCTTCGTGACCCGCGAGGCGGGGATTCGACTCCGGTATGTCCTCAAGCGGGAGTTGCTGGCCGATCCGGCGCTCGACATCGCAGGAAACCGCCTGATCAACCACTTCGTCGACCGGAGCGGCGAGCCCTCGGTCGAGGTCGCCGCGGTGCTCGCCCTCACCGAGGGGATGACGGACCGTGAGGGTGTTCTGATCTATCCGGAAGGGACGCGTTTCACCGAGAGCCGCAGAGAGCAGATCCTCGAACGGCTCGGCGAGCGGGCATCCGACCTCGCCGACAGGACGCGGTCGCTGCGGCGGGTGCTGCCGCCCCGGCCGGGCGGCCCCACCGCCCTGCTGGGCACGGGGCATGACGTCGTGATCGCGGCGCACACCGGTCTCGAGCCGCTGGCCACGATCCCCGATGCGTGGTCGGGCCGCATGGTCGGTGCCCACGTCAGCCTTCGTTTTGAGAGATTCTCCGGCGCGGACCTCCCCGCCGATCGCCGTGGTCGTGTCGAGTGGCTGTTCGACCGGTGGGCCGAAGTCGACGAGTGGGTTGCGGCGCACCAGGGCGGCGGGCGGTCCGGAACCGGTTGAGCCCCGGGGAAGATGCCGGGCAACCGCCCAACCGCTGACTGCCAACCGCCAGCGGCCAGAACTACAAAACCGTCTTACGCGCGCATCCGGCGCGTAAGACTCGTACTTGCCCTCGCGCCTTCTGCCGTGCGCGATCCGCTGATTAGGGTCCGCCCCCTCCGACCGAAAGGCCGTAACCGTGGCGAAGCAGTACCCCGCTCCCCCCGACATCACCATCGACCTCGGCGCCGAACACTCGGCCACCCTCCACACTTCGCTGGGCGACATCACCATCGGATTCCTCCCGGAGCGGGCCCCGATCGCTACCAACAGCTTCCTGTTCCTCGCCGGCGAGGGTTTCTACGACGGTGTGATCTTCCACCGGGTCATCTCCGGCTTCGTCATCCAGGGCGGAGACCCCACCGGGCGAGGAACCGGCGGCCCCGGGTACCAATTCCGCGACGAGTTGGAGGGCGCCGGGCGATACACACGGGGGACAGTGGCCATGGCGAACGCCGGGCCCAATACGAACGGCTCGCAGTTCTTCATCTGCCATGCCGACACCGGGCTGCCCCACCAGTACACGATCTTCGGAGGTGTGACCGATGGGATGGACGTGGTGGACGCCATCGCCGGGCTTCCCCGGGGAGGCGACGATCGGCCCGAGGACCCTCCCGTCATCGAGTCCGTGACGGTTCACCAATCGTGACCCGGCCTACGACCGGGGGTACGGTGTTGGCGGTTGGCGTGGCGCCGTCAGCTCCTCCCCAGGGCCTCCTCCGGCACTCCGAAGGTGCTCTCGGCTCCGGCCAGCACCGCCGGGAGCATCCCGGGGACCTGCGAGAGCACTTGATCGGCATAGAAGCGAGCGGTCGCAGCCTTGGCGGCGAGGAATCCGCTCGAGAACCCCTCGGCTCCTTCGGCGGCGATTCGAGCCGACCGGGCCAGGAGCGCTCCCCCAAGCGTGGTACCGAGCATCCGGGTGTAGGGGGTGGCGCCGGCGAGCGCGTCGGGCAGCCGCTCCTCGAGCGCGTCCAGCAGCGCCTCGGTCGCCTTGCCGGTGGCATCGACGGCATCGGTCAGATGTTGGCCGATGGGGCTCAGGTCTCCCTCGAGGCCATCCGCCTCACGCCCCGCCTCGGCGAGAAGGCCCCGGATGGCATCCCCTCCGGCGAGCGGGAGCTTGCGTGTCACCAGATCGATGGCCTGGATGCCGTTGGTGCCCTCATAGATGGGGGCGATCCGAGAGTCGCGCCAGAGTTGGGCGGCGCCGGTCTCCTCGACGTAGCCCATCCCCCCGTGCACCTGTATCCCGAGAGAGGCGATCTCGACACCGAGGTCGGTTCCCCATGCCTTGGAGACCGGGGTGAGAATGCCGGCGATGTCCGCCTCGGCATCCCGCACCGCCTCCGCGGGGTGGTGGGTCGAGAGGTCGATGGCGAGCGCGTTGCGGTACATGACGCATCGCATGGCCTCGACCTGTGATCTCATGAGCATGAGCATTCGGCGCACGTCGGGGTGCCGGAGGATCGGCGACGGCACCCGATCGTCGCCAACGGCGCGACCCTGGGTCCTTTCCGTAGCGTGCGCCACCGCCCGCTGATATGCGCGTTCGGCCACGGCGAGGCCCTCGAGGCCCACTTGGAGCCGCGCGCTGTTCATCATCGTGAACATGAAGCGCATGCCCTCGTTCTCCTCGCCGATCAGGTAGCCGATGGCGCCCTCACCGCGCTCACCGAACGCAAGCACACAAGTCGGGCTGGCATGGATCCCGACCTTGTGCTCGAGGGAGACGGTCGTCAGGTCGTTCCTCTGTGCCGGTGAGCCGTCCGGTCCGACCAGGAACTTGGGCACGATGAAGCACGAGATCCCCTTCGTGCCCGTCGGGGCGCCCGGGGTCCTGGCGAGCACGATGTGGACGATGTTATCCGTCAGGTCGTGGTCGCCCCATGTGATGAAGATCTTCGTCCCGCTCAAACGGTAGGTGCCGTCGGCGACCCTCTCGGCCCGCATCGAGAGGGCGCCGACGTCGGAACCGGCATGCGGCTCGGTCAGCGCCATCGTCCCGGTCCATTCGCCGCTGACCAGCTTTCCCAGATAGGTCGCCTGCTGCTCATCCGAGGCGTGCTGGAGGAGCATGTCATTGGCCGAGTGAGTCAGCATCGGACAGAGGGAGAAAGCCATGTCGGCCGCGGTGAGCATCTCCTGGAGCGCCGCACCGATCACCCACGGCAGCCCGCCGCCGCCCCACTCCTGGGGCAAGGCTGCGGCGGGCCACCCGGCCTCGACGAACTTACGGTATGCCTCCCGGTAGCCGGGGGGCGTCGCCACGCCTCCGTCGTCCGCCAGCACACTCCCCACCGCATCGCCGACCGGACCGAGGGGGGCCACCACCTCCGACATGAACCTTCCCGCCTCGTCGAGGATGCCCGCCAGCGTGTCGCCGTCGACATGCGAGAAGCGGTCGAGTTCGGTGACACGGTCGAGTCCTACGACCCGAGTCAGGGTGAAGCGCATGTCGGTCACCGGAGCGCGGTAGGTCATGGCTGCAAGGCTAACGGCCGACGGCAGGCGGCTCGCGAGCGGTGGTTCGGGCGCCTAGGCGTTCTCCAAGCAGGCGTCCGGCAGGCTCGCCTTGCCCGGGCCGATGGTGTCGATCAGTTCCATCCGGATCTCGATCGTGAAGATCGTCGTCTCCGGATCATTCCTCGGCCCGTCGCGGCTCTCGGCGACCATCTCGTATCGGAGCAGGACGTTGCCGTCGATCGACACCCAGTATTCGGCCACGGAGACGTTGGTCGCGGCGCCGGATTCCCGACCGAGCCCGGCTGGGTGAACGTGTAGTGGTTGGCCGGGATCCCGGCGATCTTCCCTCGGCCCCGTGGACTTCGACGATCGGGTGGGGTGGGCGTCACTGGCATCGGAAGAGAGGGTAAAGCCCTCGGCCATCATCCATCGGCCAGACCCGGGACCACCTCCACTCTCTCCATCCGGGTGAAGACCTCGGGATCCACGGTGACCTTCATCGACCGGCTGCCCCCACCCACGACGCAGCGATCCAGTGCCACTATCCGGGCGTCGACGTATACCGGGAAGTCACCCTCCAATCCGAACGGCGTGACACCGCCGATCTCCATGCCGGTGAGGTCGCGGGTCTGTTCGGCCGACGCAAACGAAAGCTTGCGCACACCGAGCAGCTCCCGGACTCGGTGGTTGACGTCGAGCCGGGTGGTGGCGAGGGCGAGGCAGAGCGCGTATGCACCCTCGGGCTTCTTGGAGGCGATCAATATGGCGTTGGCCGACTCATCGCCGGAATACCCGTACTTGTCGCAGAAGGCGGCGGTGTCGGCGTAGTCGGGGTCGATCGGGAACGCCTCGAAGCGCGCTTCCAACCGCTCGAGGTCGCCAATCACCGCACGCTCGACGGGATCTCTGCCTTCCATGTCATGCAGTCTCGCTCCGAGCCGAGGCAAGCCACAAGCCGCAGGTGCGGCGCGGCGCTCGTCGCATGCCGGACACTTGGCCGATGCCCGTTGGTCGATTCGGTAGCCTCCCCTGGTGACTCCCGAGGCCGCTGCCCCCCGCAACCGCCGCGGCATGCCGCCCTGGATCCCCCGGTTGCTCGCCACGATCGTGGCGATCATCGTCGGCCTCTACGCCGCATTCCACATGGTTCGACGGCTGCGCGGGCTGATCGTCCTGCTCCTGATCAGCCTCTTCCTCTCGGTTGCCCTCGAGCCGGCCGTCAATTACCTGGCGGGCAAGGGGTGGAAACGGGGACTGGCGACGGGCCTGATGTTTGTCGCGCTGGTGCTCACCGCCGGGTTGTTCGTCGGGCTGATGGTCCCCCTGATCGTCGATCAGGTCTCCCTCTTGGTGGTGCGCCTGCCCGAGTACGTCGACCGGCTGTCCGAGTTCCTCGCGGGGCTCGGGGTGGACTTCTCCAGCGACCGGATCAGGGAGGCGGTATCGCAGGCCAACCGGGATCTCACCAGCTTCGGCTCCGACGTCGCCGGGCGGATCTTTGGTGTTGGGCGGACCCTCCTTGGGACGATCTTCCAATTGCTCACGATCGGCCTCTTCACCTTCTACATGACCGCGGACGGGCCCAGGCTCCGTCGCACGGTCTGCTCTCTGCTGCCCCCGCACCGCCAGCGGGAGGTGCTTCGGATCTGGGAGATCGCCATCGAGAAGACCGGCGGCTACTTCTACAGCCGGTCCCTCCTGGCGGGGTTGTCGGCCGCGATCGGCTGGGCGGTCTTCACCGTTATCGACCTGCCATTCGCATTGGCCCTGGCCCTGTGGATGGCCGTCCTGTCACAGTTCGTGCCCGTGGTCGGGACGTATCTCGGTGGGGCCCTCCCACTCCTCATCGCGCTGCTGGAGAGCCCGGGCAAGGCGATCGCCGTGGTGGTGTACGTGGTCGTCTACCAGCAGGTCGAGAACTATGTGCTGGCTCCCCGGATCACTGCTCGCACCATGTCGCTGCATCCCGCGGTGTCTTTCGGGTCGGCGATCGCAGGGGGCACGCTGCTCGGGGTCCCGGGGGCTCTGATGGCTCTGCCTGCCGCAGCGACCGTGCAGGCATTCGTCTCGACGTACCTTCGCCGCCACGAAGTCATCGAGTCGCCGCTGACCGACGACCCTTCCGACGGGGACGAGGCCCCGAAGGGCGCGGAGACGGGCTAAGCGACGGCGCGGCGCGCCGCCGTCGGCAGGAGCACCTCGAACACGCTCGCCCCGTCGTATCGATAGACGAGGTCACCCCCCATCAGGCGGGCGAGGCGCCGCGACACCGGCAGCCCGAGCCCGATCGACCCGGGCAGCGCGGAATCCGGGGCGGCCCGCACGTACGGTTCGAAGATCGAGTCGCGGTATTCCGCAGGGATCCCCGGCCCGTCGTCCAGGACCTGTACGAAGACGCCTTGGAGGTCGACGCCCCCTTTGATGGTCACATCCGGCCCCCCGTACCGGCGGGCGTTCGTGAGGAGGTTGCGGACTATCTGGCGGAATCGGAGTGGGTCGGCCCATGCATGGACCCCATCGGGGATCTCGACGTCAGGCGGCGCGCCGTCGGGTGACGACGAAGCGACGATCTGTTCGATCTCTTGTTTCAGATCGATCACCTCCGGCCGAACCGCGAGCGTACCGAGGTCGGAGCGAGCCGCGACCAGCAGGTCCTCGACGATGTTGGAAAGCTCGCGACTCTGGTCGGCGATGATGTTTATGAGGTCCTCGACCTCCTCGGCGGTGAACTCGTCGGCGTTGTCGCGGAGCTCGAACGCCATGCCGAAGATCGTCGTGATCGGAGTCCTGAGCTCGTGTGAGACCGAAGCCACCAGTTCGTCCTTGGAGGCGACGAGCGCCTTGAGCTCGCGCTCGGCGCGGCGCACCACGCCGATGTCTGTGATCGCCACGATCACCCGTGAGACGTCGAGGCGGCCGTCGAGGGTGCGCGTTGCCGCCCAGTTCAGCGACAGGTCGAGAGGCTGGTCGTCGACGGTGCGACCACCGATCTCCAGGGCGAGGTGGTCGCGGTCTTCCCATACGGCGAGGAACTGGCCGATGAACGACTCGACCAGCTCCGGGGGCGGGTCGATCGGAACGACGCGCTGGAGGGCATCCTCTCGCGACTCTGCTCCGATGAGGCTGACTCCCGCTGGGTTCACGTCGATGAACTGGATGAGGGAGATCAGATATCGGGCCTCTTTCGGGTTGCCCTCCAGATGGCTTCGCAGACTCTGGACGCCGGTGCTGCGCAACTCGTCGAGCCTGCGGGCGACGTCGCGAAAGTCCTCCTCCCAGAGGGCGATAGGAGCGCGCTCGAACAGGGTTTTGAAGCGCGCCGCATTGAGCTGGGCCGCTTCCTCCACCTCTCGTCTCTGAGTGACGTCCTCCACAGCCGCTTCGTAGTAGACGACCCGGTCGTGCTCGTCGCGGATCGCCTGGGCGCTGCCGCGGACCCAGATCGAACTTCCGTCCGATCGCACCCAGCGGTGGGCAAAGCGCTGGGCACGGTCCTCCGACCTGAGGACCGCGGCAAGGCCGCGCCATTCGCCGACGTGCGCGTGGAGATCCTCGACCGACCTCCCCAGCAGGTCGTCGGCCTCGTAGCCGAGCAGCGTTCCGAGCGCCGGGTTGGCGTCGATGATCCGCCCCGAAGAGGAACACCGAAAGAGCCCGAGGGGCACCCGGCGGAAGATCTCGATCCTCCGCTCCTCGCTCCCTTCGAGCATGCTCCGCGCAGTGCCAACCGCGAGCACACCGGCCGCGGTCGCAAACCCACCGATGGCCGTGGCCGAGATCGCCTCGCTGACGGTAGCGAGGCCTAACGCCGGCCATGCCAGCTGGGCGAGGACGAGGGCGCCCATCGTGGCGATGAGTCGCCGACGCGATGGTTGCGACAGGACCAGGGTCCCGACGACCGCCAGCATCACCAGCGCGGCGGTGGTGGCTCCCCTCACCACGTCGGGCACCAACCATGCGGCGAGCGCGGCGTTCCATCCGCTGAGGAGAAGGAGGATCTCGGCGTCGAGTCGGCCCCGGCTGAGGAGCCACATGCTGCTGACCCCGATGCCGACCGCCGAGGCAGCCATCAAGAGATAGACCGGGCGGCGAGTGACGGCGAACCCGGCGAGGTAGCCCACGGCACCGATGGGCGCGAGCCATGCCCCGGTCACGAGGGCCATGCGGTCGAGACGACGCCAAACCGAGGCGACCGTCGTGTCGCGCGCAACGGCGTCTGGGCCGCTGGCAGGGCGCGGCGAACGCGGATACATCGAGTTCGATATCGACCGGTATCGAGGGATGCTTGACGAAGTCGGCCGCCTATTGCAGCACGCCCTACGCGGCCACCGAGGGCCGGCACACCCGGCATGCCCGGTAGCCGGCCTCTTGTGCAGCGGCCTCCGAACCGAACTCGACGCGATTGGCATCTGTGATCCGGCGTGCGTTCCGGCATGTCGGGTGGCAGAAGATGCGGGTGGTCTCGCTGCCCACGAATCGCACCCCGCTCACGGCGAGCCGCGCGAACCCGTCGACATCGAGGCCTTCGATCTCGAGGAGGACCCGCTTGTTCTCTGCCCCGCCGAGGGAGTACTTGCCGAGCGTGCCGTCCGACCGCACCACGCGGTGGCAGGGGATGATCATCGGGACCGGGTTCTGGGCCAGGGCAGTGCCGACCGCCCGCACCGCACCCGGCTTCCCGATCTCCTTGGCGATCCAGCCATAGGGGCGAACCTCACCGCGCGGGATCATCGCCGTGCGGCGCAGCACGGCCTGCTGAAAGTCGGTGAGCCCCGAGAGGTCGACCGCAAGGCGACCGGGCCGGCCCTCCCGGATGGCGGTGTCCACGTGGCGGGCGACTGGTGGGGGAATCTCGTCGACGGGAACGACCGGACGACCGTAGATCGTCTGGAAGCGCCGTTCGAAGGCTTCCGCAGACTCGGCGAGGTCGACCGCGGTGACTCCTCGAGAATTGAAGGAGACGAACACGTCGCCGAGCGGGCTCGGCCTCACCGCATAGCGGTCCACCAGGCCGGTCTCGGCCAGGACCGCGGTGATCAGGCCGTCGGGCGCATCGACGCGCAGCGACTCGAGCTCGGACTGGAGATTCATCGCTCCTCCTCTCGGTGAAGGGCCGACCGCAGGCGGGCCAGCCCGCGGGAGACATCGGATCGGACCGTCCCCGGGGGACGATCGAGGGCGTCGGAGATCTCGTCATATGAGAGCCCGACGACATGTTTGAGGACGACCGCCGTTCGCATCTCCCACGGGAGTCCGAGCAGTTGCGCAGCCAGTTGGCCTACAGATTCGGTCGAGATCGCGATGGCCTCGGGACCGTCGCCGCGCTCGGGTGGATCGATGCCGTCGAACGATCCGGTCGGGCGTCGGGCGCGTGATCGAATGCGGTTGCGACACAGGTTGGCGGCGATCGTCCATACCCATCCTCGGAGCCGAAGCTCACGGATGCGCTGCGCCGGGTACCCCTGGAGTGCCCGGTAGGCCCGGACGAAGGCGTCCTGGGCGACCTCCTCGGCTTCGTGGTGATCTCCCAGCATCCGCAGCGCGCCCGAATAGAGCCCCGAGCTCAGCTCCCGCACCAGGTCCGGGAACGCCCCGTCGAGATCTTCGGCGAGCCGGGAAGTGAGGTCGGTCGTCATCGTCGTCATCGTCCCAGAGAACACCGGAGGTCGCGGCACCGTTGCACGACCCGTTGCCCTTTGCCTGTTGCCCGGTGCCCGTCGCCACCACTGGGACTGGGGACCGGCGACTCGTGACTCGCGACTCGGGACTACCTTGTCCACATGGCCGGCTGCTGCGATCCCTCGGGCTTTCGACAGGTGTTCAACGAGCGCGAAGCGAAGCGGGCGGTGCGCTCCTTCCGCAGACGCGGCCTCGACTCGACCGCGGGCCCGATGGTGGAGGCGCTTCGCATCAGGGGCCTCGAGGGTACCTCGGTGCTCGAGGTCGGTGCGGGGGTCGGATCGGCACAGGTCCGGTTGATCGAGGCGGGTGCGGCCTCGTCGGTGGCATATGATCTTTCCCCGGCCCACCACAAGGTGGGCGAAGGTTTGCTCGTCGAATTCGGAGTGGCCGACCGGGTGGAATGGAGGATCGGTGATTTCGCAACCGACACGGCAGCCCCCCGGGCCGATGTGGTCTTCCTCAATCGGGTGGTGTGCTGCTACCCGGACATGGAGGCGATGGTGGACGCCGCCGCCTTGCGGACGAATCGGCTCCTCGCCATGGCGTATCCGCGTGACCGGTGGTGGGTGCGGGTCGGAATCCGGGCCCTCAACGGGTTCCTTCGGATCGGGCGAACCACGTTCCGGGTGTTCGTCCATCGGGTGACCGAAATCGAGAGGCGGGTGAACTCGGCGGGCCTCAGCGAGGTGGCGAGGGGCCGTACCGCGCTATGGGAGTGGCACGTGTGGGAGCGCGTCGCGGCTTAGAGGATCAGCGCCGGCCTCTCCGGCGGAGGTAGGCGTGCCAGATCAGGTGCGCCGCCGCGGAGCGCCGCGGGGCCCAGGCCTCGGCGGTGGCCCGTAATTGAGTCTCGCTAGGAATCGCTGTCGTACCGGCGAGTTCCTGCCATCCGACCCGCAAGGCGAGGTCGCCCGCGGGGAAGACGTCGCGTCGGCGGGCGCAGAAGAGGAGAAAGCACTCCGCGGTCCATCGCCCGATGCCACGCAGACCGGTCAAGGTTCGGATCGCCTCGTCGTCCGGCGATGCGGATACACGTTCGAGGTCGAGACCGTCGACGGCGGCGATGGCCAGTCCCCGGGCGTACTCGGCCTTCAACCGGGTGAAGCCGCATTGCCGCATGGCGGGGTCGTCGAGGGAGAGGATTCCTTCCGGCGTCACCGGGCCGATCGCCACTTTGAGCCTGGCGTACATCGCGTCGGCGGCCTCGATGGACACCTGCTGGCCGAGGATGATGTGGATCATCCCGGGGAACCCGGGGTCGAGGACCTCGACCGGGACCGGGCGCGCGACCGAGGCTAACTCGGGGTGGCGTCTGGCGAGCGTCGCCATGTCCCGGCGCAACGCGGTGACAAAGGGGGCCGGCATCGGTGCGACGGTACGGCTCTCAGCCGACCTCGGCCACCTCGATGATGTTCCCGTCACAGTCCTTGAACCAGGCGGCTTTGGAGCCTCCGAAGGTGAAGAGGCCGTCGACCGTCTTGAAGTCGGGGAGGTCGTACTCCTCGAAGACAACGCCCCG
>Ga0214471_10002997_pt1 | contig 13114 bp, 10 predicted proteins | sample RVTome_5_FD_207665 | JGI IMG/M metagenome (GOLD analysis project Ga0214471, IMG submission 207665) | Soil microbial communities from uranium-contaminated site in the Upper Colorado River Basin, Wyoming, United States - RVT142D155 | ecosystem: Environmental > Terrestrial > Soil > Contaminated >...
CCCGAACTGTCCCGAGCCGCCGCATCGAAGGGCGTCCGGACTTTTTCGGGAGAGCTCCGCGGCACCTTCTCCCGGGGCGACGACATGGTCCAGGCCTTCCGGTATCCGGTCTCGGGCGACATCCTGGACGGAAAGACCTTCGCCTATTCGTTCCTGCGCCCGGTGCCCCCCGGCAACTACCGCCTGAAGCTCGTCGTCACCGACCCTGCCGGACGCGAGGTCGGTGAGGGGGCCGTGGATCTCATGGTGCCCGAGGTGGGCGTCGCCTTCCGGCCGGAGATGGCTCCCGCGGAAGCGGAGACGCTCCCCGAGGCGGAGGCGATCGTCATCTCGGACGAGGCCGCGCCGCACGACACCGGTGAGACCGACACGGGCGCTCCGAAGCTGAAGCTCCTGCCGCCGCCGCGAGAGGCGCCCGTCGGGCTTCTGCGCCTCGAAGCGCAAGTCGAGCCGCCCATCACGAAGGTCGCCTTCTACCTGGGGGAAAAGCTTCTCCTCGCCCGGACCCGCCCGCCTTACTCCGTCGAGATCGATCTCGGCAACTTGCCGCTCAAGCAGACCGTGCGCGCGGTCGGCTACGACGACACCGGAAGGGTCATCGACGAGGACGCGTGGGCGATCAACGAGGGCGCCGCCCGCGTCGCCGTACGGGTCCTGCCACAGCCCGATCTCGCGTCCGGAAAGGTTCGCGTCAAAGTCGCCGTGCAATCGATCGCCGGCGGGATCGCGAAGCTGGTGGAGCTCTTCCTGGACGAGAAGAAGATCGGGTCGTGGACGCACGCTCCGTACGTCGCGACGATCCCCTACGAGCAGTACGCGCGGGGAAGCTTGCTCCGCGCGACCGCGATCTCCGAGGACGGAAAGGAAGCGAACGACATCCGGACGCTGAAGGGCTCGTCGACCACCGTCGAGAGCGTCCGAGTTGACGTCGTCCAGCTCCACGTGTCCGCGCTCGACAAGAGCGGTCACTTCGTGAAGGGTCTCGCGCGCGAGGACTTCTCGATCCAGGAGGACGGCCGGCCGCAGACGATGTCCGGCTTCGAGGTCGCCGAGAACCTCCCGCTGACGATCGGGCTCGTCGTTGACGGCTCGGGCTCGATGGAGAAAGGGCTCTCGTTCGTCCACGAAGCTTCCGCGGAGCTCTTCAAGGGCCTGATCCGCGAGAAGGACCGCGGCTTCGTGATCGAGTTTCGCGAGCGCCCGCGCTTCCTCCAGGAGCTGACCGACGACTCGGCCTCGCTTCAACGCGCTGCCCGCGGGACCCGCGCGGAGGGCGCCACCGCGCTCTACGATTCGATCATCCTCGGCCTGTACCAGTTCCGCGCGCTTCAGGGTCGGAAGGCGCTCGTCGTCGTGACGGACGGCGCGGACAACCGCTCGCACGTCGACTTCGCGACGCTCCTGCGGTACGCGCGATCGGCCGGTGCGCCGGTCTACTTCGTCGCGGTCAACATTCCTCTGACGGATTTCAAGTCCCGGAAGGCGATCAACGAGATCGCGACCGAGTCGGGCGGCGAGGTCTTCTCGATCGGCAACGCGTCGAAGATCGGCGAGGTGACGAAGAGGATCGAGGAGGAGCTGCGGTCGCAGTACGTGCTCGCGTTCCGCACGGATTCGCAGAAGCCGACGGGACAGTATCGCGAGGTGAAGGTCGCGGTAGCGAAGCCGGGAATCAGCGTGCGGACGATCCGGGGCTACATTCCGTAGGCGTCACGTCGACTCGGAATCTCGTTCCGCCGACGCCGTCCCAGAGGGTGTGGGGGACCGCAAGGTCCCCGCCGACGACAATACTCGGACACTGTCTTTGTCCATTCCGACCCGGGGCGTCCGACGCGGCGCCGAGATCAGTTCCCGACGGGGATTTCGCCCAGGTCGACGTTTCGAGTTCCCTTATCGACGCGAATCGTCATCGGGGTTTTCCCCGGCCCCGTGAGGAGCCCCGCGTTCGTCGTCGTTCGGGGCAGGAAGTCTCCCGACAGAGTGAACTCTCCCGACTTTTCCCAGAACCGGCGGTCCGCCACGATTCGGAATCTCCCGGCCTTGTCCGTCGTCGCATCCGGGTTCGCGAGCCTGCCGTCCGTGCCCATGACCCATGGACACTCCAGGGTGCCCTTCTCGCGATCGGTGACGGCCTCGCAAACCATGACGTGCATCCCAGCGATCGGAGACTTGTCCTTGGAGATGAGCCGTCCGGTGATCTCGACCCGGTGTTCGTCCGGAATCTCCTTCCGAGCGGCGGGTGGCTTACGGCCGGTCTTCTTTTGAGCGGGCAGTTGGGTCGGTAAGCCGAAGGCCCCGACCAGGAACGACACGAGCACGAGCGGCGAAAGACTTCCCGGTATTCTCATTTCCGCTTCTCCGCTATTTCGAATTATCCCCTCGTTCGGACCCGCACCCGGTAAGTCAGCTTCGCCTCCCCGCCTGCCGGCACCGGCACCGCGAACTCGGCCGTGTACGCACCCAGTTTGCGCGGCGGCACGGACGATTCGACCACCGTCCAATCGCCGGGGAACTGCTCGCGCACGAGCACGGTCGCCGGCTCTTTCTTCCGGCTCGTGATCACGACCTCGTACGCGGACTCCGACTCTCTCTGGCTCGACTGCTGGAACGAGACCTGCCGCCGCCGCGCCGAGAGATCGAACGCCTCGGAGCTCTCGATCTCGATGTCGGTGCGCTCGGGCGTGTGCTCGACCCGGTCCTCGCCGGTGAAAACGGTTCCGCCTTCCGCGTAGACGCGAACGATACCCGCCGGCAGCGCTCGCGCGAGCGGCTTCGTCTCGACCCGGTACTGCACCGCGACCGGGAGCCGCTGGGACTCTTCCATCGCACCGAACCAGTAGGTCGAGCGCGCGAGATAGCGCTTCTCCACCGCCACGTCCGCATCCGAGGCGAGCGGAAAGGTCGTCCGCCCGGAGGCGAGCCGCGGCGGGGACTTGACCTCGTAAACTCGCGACTCTGAGATCGACTCGGACACCGCGACCGTTTCGAACACTTGCGCGCGCGCCGCCATCGGCATCGGGACCGGAGGCGCTGCGGCGGTACGCAGGGTCCCGGCCAGGAGGCGAAGGCGCGCGGGCACGAACTCCGCGCCGCTCCGGTTGTCGAGAACGAACGATCCTTCGAGCCGGCCGCGTTTCTCGTCGGGCGCGAGCGACAGCGCGTAGCTCGCTCCCCAGGTCACGTCGGCGACGAGATATCGCGAGGTCAGTGTTCGGTTGCCGGCGCGCTCGCTCTCGAGCTTGAGCGTCAGCCCGGCTGGCCGTGCCGCGTCCGCCGCGATCGAGATCCGCGCGTCGGGCTCGCCGTACACGAGGTCTCCACCTTCGCGGAACAGGACCTGCGCCGGCGTGGGCCCGTGTACCGCCAGCACGTCACCTCCTACTGCCTCGCCGTTCGGACGCTGGATCCGGACGCGCTTGCCGACGAGTCCCGCGAGCCATTCGGTCTCGGCCGCCCCCTGGCCGGGCAGCGGAGAGGTCAGCCCGAGCCACCGCACTCCCGCCTCCGAGGCGTTGGTCAAGCTCCAGGTCTCCGTCCGGGCGGAAGCCGGCGCGGCGTCCCAGAGAAGCTCGACGGCTCCCGCGGGAAGAGACACCGCGCGGCTCTCGATGACGAGGGCCAGGTTCTGGTTCGTGACCACGAGCTCCTGGCGGCCGCCGGCTGCCGTCGCCCGCGGCGTCTCGTCGGCGAAGGCCAAAGGGCATGGGGAAATGACGAGCAGCAGCACAAAGATCGGGTGAGGACGCATCCTAAGACCCTCCAGGAGTGGAGTTTATAGCGCCCCGGCCGGCGCCGGCGACGGCCGGGGCGCCGGTTTCGCCGTGCTAACATCCGCGCCGTTTTGACCGGCGAGACGCGCACGCGGTGGGCCCTCGTTCTCGGCGCCTCGTCCGGTTTCGGCGAGGCCTGCTCGATCGCGCTCGCCCGCGCCGGTTGGAACGTCTTCGGGGTCCATCTCGACCGGAGAGCCACGCAACCGAACGTCGACCGGATCGTCGCCGAGATCGCCGGCGCCGGGCGCAAGGCGGAGTTCTTCAACGTCAACGCGGCCGACGACGCGAAGCGGGCAGAGGTGGTCGCGGCCATCTCCCACGCCTGCGGCAACGACCCGCCGGACAGCCGGGTGTCGGTCCTGCTGCACTCTCTCGCCTTCGGCACGCTGAAGCCGTTTTTCAGCCAGCCGCGGGAGAACGCGATCAACAGAGCGCAGCTCGAAATGACGGTCGACGTCATGGGCAACTCGCTCGTGTACTGGACGCAGGACCTCTTCTTCTCGGGTCTGTTCGCTCCGGGCGCGCGGATTTTCGCGATGACCTCCGCGGGCGACCACATCGTCTGGCCGGCCTACGGCGCCGTCTCCGCCGCGAAGGCGGCGCTCGAGTCGCACGTCCGTCAGCTCGCGGTCGAGCTCGCGCCCCATCGGATCTCGGTCAACGCGCTGCGCGCCGGCGTCACCGATACCCCGGCGCTGCGGAAGATCCCGGGCAATGAGCAGATGATCGAACGGGTCGTGGCGATGCACCCGGCCGGGCGGCTGACGACCCCGCCGGACGTCGCGGGCGCGCTCGTCGCGCTCTGCGCCGACGGCGCCGCGTGGGTGAGCGGCAACGTCATCGGCGTGGACGGCGGGGAAGACGTCGCGGGCGGGCGGTAAGTGACCGCGAAGCGGTCATCCCGAGCGAAGCGAGGGATCTCTTACGAGTCAAGAATTCAAAGTGATCGCGAAGCGGTCATCCCGAGCGAAGCGAGGGATCTCTCCCGAGTGCAAAGTCCCAACTCCGAAGTAGATGAACCCGCTGGAGCCGGAGAGGTTCCCGAAGACCTCGATTTCGTCCGCGAGAAGGCGGGGATTCGCGAGTTCCGTCTCCGCTCGAACGGCCTTCGTGTGCTGCTCCTGCGAAACCCGGTCGCACCGGTCGCGACCTTCGCCGTCGTGTACCACGTCGGCAGCCGCAACGAGGCGGTTGGGCACACGGGCGCGACGCACCTCCTCGAGCACCTGATGTTCAAGGGGACGCCCGAGTTCGACCGGGAGAAGGGCACCGCGGTCGCGGCAATCCTGGAGGCGCTCGGCGCGCGCTTCAACGCGACGACCTGGTTCGATCGGACGAACTACTACGAGACGATCCCCTCCGACCGGATCGAGGACGCCGTCAAGATCGAGGCATCGCGGATGCGCGGCGCGCTCCTGCGCGACTCCGATCGCGTCCCCGAGATGACGGTCGTGCGCAACGAGTACGAGCGAGGCGAGAACTCGCCCTTCCAGGTGCTCTACAAGGAGACGTTCGCGACCGCGTTCCGCGAGCACCCGTATCACCATCCCACGATCGGATGGCGAACCGACATCGAGGGGGTGACCACGGACCGGCTGAAAGAGTTCTACGACGTCTTCTATCACCCGAACAACGCGACCGCGATGCTGATCGGCGATTTCGAGGAGGAGGAAGCGCTCGCGACCATCGCGCGCCACTTCGGACCGATTCTGCCGTCCGCGCGACCGATCCCGGTGGTCTACACCGTCGAGCCTCCGCAGGAAGGCGAACGCCGCTTCGTGGTCCGTCGGACCGGTCAGGTCGCGTGGGTCGCCTTGTCGTGGAGATCGGTCGAAGCCCGGCATCGGGACACCGCCGCGCTCGCCGCGCTCGGCAACGTCCTCGGCGGCGGTCTGACCGCGCGGCTCCATCTCGCCCTCGTCGAGAAGAGCCTCGCGCTCTCCGTCACGGTCGTTGCGTGGCAGTTGCGCGACCCGGCGCTCTTCTCGGTCTTCGCACCGGTGCGGCCCGGTGTCGCCCCCGACGTCGTCGAGAGGACGATCCGGGCGGAGGCCGCGCGGGTCGCCTCGGAAGGGGTGACCGAGGCGGAGGCCGAGAAGGCGCGCACGCAGATCGAGGCGGAGGTGATCTTCGAACGAGACTCGACGGACCAGGTTGCCGCGTCGCTCTCCGAGGCGATCGCGGTCGCCGACTGGGAGTGGTACGCGGAGTATCCCGAGATGGTCCGGCGGGTGACCGCGGCCGACATCCGACGCGTGGCGGCGACCTACTTCGTGGACGACGGATTGACCGTCGGGCTCTATCTTCCCAAGGAACCTCCGCCAGCATGAAGGAATCCTCGGCTCGGAGCGCCCTCGCCGTGTCCGGCGAGAGGATGCCGTTCGAGGAAGCGGTCCGCCGCCGGACCCTCTCGAACGGCGCCCGGCTGTTCGTTCTCGAAAACCATTTCAATCCCACGGTCGCGGTCTCGGGATCCTTGAACGCCGGCCCGCTCTTCGCCCCGCCCGACCGGCGGCTCCTCGCGTCGGTCACCGCCGGAGAGCTCGCGAAGGGCACGGAGCGGCGCACGAAGCTGGAGATCGCCGAAGAGCTCGAGAGCCGCGGCGCGAGCTTCACCATCTCCGCGGGGTCTTCCGACCCCGTCGGCGTGGACGTCGCGGCGGCGTCTCTCGCGCGGGACGTGGAGGTCCTCCTCGATGTGCTGGCGGAAGTCCTCCTTTCGCCGGTTTTTCCCGAGGAGGAGCTCGAGAAGGAGCGCATGCGGCTCGTCGGCGTTCTGCGCGAGCAGCAGGACCAGACCTCGGTGCGGGCGTTCGAAGCGGCCGCGCGGCGGCTGTACCCACCCGGACACCCCCTCCACCGCCGCCGGGCGGAGGAGCGGATCGCGATCATCGAATCACTCCGCCGCGACGAGCTCCGTCGCTTCTACGACGATCACTACGGGTCGGGGACTCTTCTCCTCGTCGTCGTGGGCGACGTCGACTCGCAGAGGATCCTCGACGGTCTCGAGCGGCGGCTCGGATCCTGGAAGCCGGGTCCGCCTCCCGAGATCCCGCGCCCCGGTCCTGTCCCACCGGCCCCCGGCCGGGAGACCGTGAGGATGCCGGACAAGGCGAGCGCCGACGTCGTCCTGGCGCAGCCCGCGGACCTCGAGCGGCAGGACCCGGAATATCTCGCTTGCACGCTCGCGAACTCCGCGCTCGGGCAGTCTTCACTGACCTCTCGGCTGGGAGTCCGGGTGCGGGACACCGAAGGGCTGACGTACGGGATCCACTCCGGCTTCGCCGCGACGCACCTCGCGGGGCCCTTCGCGGTGAGCCTGACCGTGAAGCCCGAGAGCCGGGACGCCGCCGTCGCGGCGACCCTCGAGGAGATCCGGCGGTTTCTGCGCGAGGGAATGACTGCGAAGGAGCTCGCGGACGAGAAGAGCTCCCACATCGGGCGATTCAAAGTGGATTTGAGCTCGAATGGCGGGATGGCGCACGCGATCGACGCAGCCGTCTATTACGGGCTCGGCATCTCCTACCTCGATGGATTTCCGGCGCTCGTCGGAGCGGTCACGAAGGAGGAGGCGGACGCCGCGTTCGCGAAGAGGGTCGACCCGGACCAGTTCACGATCGTGTCCGCCGGGTCGTTCGACTCTCCCTGAGGTCATCCCGGGCGAAGATGTCATCCATGTCATCCCGAGCGAAGGGAGGGATCTTCTTGGACCCGGCTGGCTCTCCGTGACAGAATCGCCGACGGAACAAGTGGCAAGTGGAAGCCTGACTCCAAAGGAGGCCCCGGATTCCCAGAAGACCCCAGTACCGCAAACCCAACCGCCGCCGTCCGGGCGAGGCCCCGCCGACACACCGTGTCTATCTTTCGAACGAGGCGCCGATGGCGGAAGACCGGACAAACGACGCCAGGACCTGGTTCCGGCTCCGTCTCGATACGGAGCCGTCGCCCGAGTGGATGAGGGCCTACCGGGCCGGCATCCTCGGAATGTCCCGTGAGGACCGCGAAGCCGTGCTCCGATTCGAATTCCAGGGCGACAGCGTGCGGGTCGCCGCGACGGACACGGAGGTCGGAAAGCTCCGACGGGTTCTCGAACGACGGATCGACGCCGTGAACTCGATTCTGTCGGGAGGGCGCGGAGTCAGCCCGACCGTCTAGCTGGCTAACTCTTCGGCGGCTCCTTTTTGAAGAGGTAGGCGGTCTCGAGCAGTCGCGCCCCATCCGCGTTTGCGAGCGCGAAGCGCGCGCGGCTGAACCGACCGGTTGAACCATACGACCCGTCGTAAACGGAAGCGCCCGCGTACTCGCCTCGTTTGTTGAGCGCATAAAAGACGGTCTGAAACTTCGGGAGCCCGCGCTCGTCGCGGTTGTCTTTCGCGAGCGCGACGATCCGCTCGAGCGTCTTCAAGGCCGCTTCTTCGGGCGATTTACCCTGCCGCATGAATTCGACGACCGAGTGCGAGCCGCAGGAGCGCAGGTTTCCCTCTCCCCATCCCGTCGACCCGCTGGCGCCCACCTCGCCGTCCACGTAGAGTCCCGCTCCGATCACCGGGGAATCGCCGAGCCTTCCCGGGATCTTGAAGAACAGACCGGACGTCGTCGTCGTCCCGACGATTTCACCGCTCGCCGTCACCGCATCGCAGTTGATCGTCCCCTGCGGACGGAAATCCGAGACTCCGTACTTCTCGATGTACCAGCGGATGTCCGGATCCTTCTCCTCCTCGGTCCCGACCTCGCGCCAGTCGTCGTGGCCGGAGAGCTTCTCCTTCCAGTAGAGCCAGATCTTTCTCGAGCGCTCCGTCAAGAGGTTCTCTTCCGGGACGCCGTGCGCGCGCGCGAACTGGAACGCCCCCTCTCCGACGATGAAGACACGGTTCGTCTGCTCCATGACGAGACGCGCGACCTTCGATGGGTTCTTGATCCGCTCGAGCGCGCCGACGGCTCCCGCCTTCATCGTTCGGCCATCCATGACCGAGGCGTCGAGCTGGACCACCCCCTCCTCGTTCGGAATTCCCCCGTAGCCGACCGTGACGTCTTCCGGATCGTTCTCGACCAGATTGACGCCGGACACGACGGCATCCACGGGATCGCCGCCGGCCGCGAGGATCTCGTAGGCCTTGCGCGCGGCGTTCAAGCCGCCGGATTCGCCGGGCCGCTTCTCGTTGGCCGAAGCGATGACGACCGGCCGGGAGGGCGCCGGGCGCGGCGTCCCGGACTTCAGCTGCGCGGCGACGGGGAGCAGCGCCGCCGACCGGATGAGATCTCGCCGGGTGGTTCCGGTCTTGCGATCGTCCATCCGGAATTTAGCTACTCGTCGGGCAGCTCGGGCTCTTCGGGGATCTCGCGCTTCGTTCCGGGCGCGAGGAGATCCATGACGAGGTCGGGGAGCGTCTCGGAGAATTCGCTTCGGGGCAGGACGCGGGTCAGGCCCGCCGACTCAGCCTCTCGCGCGAGCGCGCGGTCGGTGTGCTTCAAGAAACCGATGACCGGCAGATCGCGGGTCTCGCGCTCCAGCCGGAGCTCTCGAACGGCGTCGAGCGCTGCGCCATTGTCCGAGACCTCCAGCAGCACCGCGGCGGTGTCCTCTTTGCCGGCGGCCTTCGGCAGGTCCTTCGCCTCGGCGAAGCGGAGCGGCACGTTCAGATGACGCGCGGTCGCTTCGATCTTCGACCGAAAGAAAAGATCCTCGACACACGCAACGATCGAACGAGTCATGGGAGTGGGGATTCTATAGGAACCGGAAGAGGGAAAACGGAAGACGGAAGACGGAAATCCGCTTACGTCTAGCGTCTCCGGCTCTAGAACATCTTCACCAGATCGACGGTGATTCGGTTCAGCCAGGTCTTCAGATCGAGCCGCCGCTGGAGCATCACCGTTCCCTGCACGTAGATCTGCGGCAGGAGAGTCACCGCGACGCCGGCGCGGTGGCCGCGGTAGCGCGAGTGAAACCACCAATCGTCGGTGTTGTACGCGCCGGCGACGGCGTCCCTTTCGACGTACTGGAACATGTAGAACGCCCGCCAGGTGCCCGGCGTGCCGACCGAGCCCACGGCGACGGCCCCTTCGAAGGCGTCCCGGTTCGGTCTGTCCGCCTCGAAGTTGTGGACGCCGTCGAGTGAGACGGTGACCGGCAGGCGGAGCACGGGAAAACGCAGCCGCACGAGGAGATCGGCGAGTCGGAACCCGCTCTCCGGCCGCAGACCGCCGGAGTACGGCTGTGAAGTGTTCTGCCGAACGAGATGGGATTTCAGCTCGTCGAGGTCGAAGTCCCAGTAGGAAGCGGCGACTTCGATCGCCAGCCGGTTCACGTCGCCGCCGCGCCACACCGTCTGGCCGGCGAAGATCTTCGATTCGTCCCCCTCGCGTTGCGGGCTGTAGAAACCGGCGGCGGTCAGCGTCAGCGTCGAGGCGCCGGTCGGGACCTGGTGCGAAACGGCCGCTCCCGGCGTCTGGACGTCCCGGTCCCACAGCATCTCGCTCGAGACGAGCGGGATTCCGAACTGCCCCGCGAGAATCGTCCAGGCTCCCGGCCGTGCCTCGAGGTAGAAACGGTCGAGCGTGGCTCCGTCGGATCGGTAGTTGTCGAAGTTGCGCGCGTTTTCCTCGTTGTCGTCCGTCCCGAGATTTCCGATGGCGCGGACGGCGACTTTGAATCGATCCGAGGGCTGGAATCCGAGCTCCGGGCGCAGTTCGAAGCGGCCGCGCTCGATGTCGGGCCGGATGCGAAGCCGATAGATGGAGTCGTAGCGGAAAAGCGCCTCCCATCGAAACGTGAACATCGGCTTTGCGGGAGGAGGCTCGAAGTATTCCGGCTCCTGCGCGATGGCACAGGTTGCGGAGAGCAGCCCGGTCGCGACCAGGAGGCCTCGCCTCACGCCTTTTGCCTCACGCCGGGCACGGCCCGTTACGCGACGGCCTCTCGCTTCGTGCTCGCCGCCTCGCGCCCGGCTGTCACGCGCGCCAGAGCCTCGTACAGCTCGCCCACGCTCTGGAAGCGTGCGGACGGGTCCTTCTCCATGCATTTCATGATGATGGCAGCAATCTTCGGGTCGATACGCGGGTTCTTCGACTGCGGAAGAGGAGGCGGGTCGTTGACGTGCCGGAGCACGACGGCGAGGGGGCTGTCTCCTTCGAACGGCAGAGAGCCGGTGAAGATCTCGTAGAGAACCACGCCCGTCGAGTAGATGTCCGAACGGAAATCGAGCGGAAGCCCGCGCGCCTGTTCCGGAGACATGTAGTCGGGCGTCCCGATGACCGTGCCGGTCGCCGTCATCCCGCGGTCCTCGGTCAGCCGCGCGATGCCGAAATCCATGATCTTCAGCCCGCCGGTCGGCTCGATGATGATGTTCTGCGGCTTCACGTCGCGATGGATGACGCCGACCTCGTGCGCCGCGGCAAGCCCCGCGCAGACCTGCTTGGAGATCCGCAGGCCGACCGGAGTCGGGAGGATCTCTCCCGACTCGAGCAGGTGCTTCAACGTGAGTCCTTTTACGAACTCCATCGAAAGGTACTTCAGGCCGTTCGACTCGCCGAGGTCGTGGGTGCGGAGCACGTTGGGATGCGTGATCCGGCGCGCGAGCCGGATCTCCTGCTTGAACCGATCGAGAAGCGATGGGTCCGCGGAGAGCGCCTCGCTGCGCAAGGTCTTGATCGCGACGAGGTCATCGAGCTCGCGGTCGAGCGCTTTGTACACGATCCCCATGCCGCCCTTGCCGAGCACGGACTGGATCTCGTAGCGCCCCGCGAAGAGCGTCCCGACCTGCGGCTCGTTGTGAGAGACGCCGGGCATTCCCCCGGCCGGCGTGCGGGTCGCGAGCACCGTTTCCTCGCCCCCCAGGGACATCGTGAGCGAGGCAACGTACTTCTCGAGCGCCGCCTTTTCCTTGAGCTCCTCGAGCATCGCGCGAAAGGAGCGGGCGAGAATACCGATCTCGTCGTTCGACTCGACCGGCAGGTCGGCCTCGAGGTCCCCGACGCGGACCGCCTCGGTTGCGCGGACCAGCCGGTCCACGGGTCCCGTGATTCGCCGCGCGAGAACGAACGAGAGCACGAACGCGATCACGAGGGCCGCCAGGCCGACCAGGATCTGGATGTTCTGGATCCGCTGGAAGGCCGCGAGCTCGCGGTCGCGGCTTCGGAGCGGAACCGCGGCGCCGACGAGCTGGTCGGTCGAGGAACGGATCGGAAGGAAGTAGCCGAGGTACGTGTCTCCCGAGACGTCGAGCTGGAGCGGCCCGATCGTCTTACCCTCGCGCAGCACTGCCGTCACGAGGCGTGGAGTCGCGAGGATTGCGGACAGCACGGCGGAGCTCGTGTCGTGCATGGTCGAGGCCGCGACGACAGGCTTCGCCGGCTCGTCCAGACGCGCCGCGTCCGCGAGAAACACGACCTCCGCGTTGACCAGCGACCTCAAGCTCGACGCGACGTCGTCGTTGATCTGGAAGCCGGCGGCGATCGCACCGACGGTCTGGCTGCCACCGCGGAGGACCGGCGCCGCAACCACGTGGTAGAGCCTGCGGTCGGAGAGCCAGATCCCTTCGGCGTCCCCTTCTCCATCGAGCGCGGCGGCGATCGTGGGTACGGATCGCATGTCCCGGGAGTAAGGGAGCGGCTTGTCCGTGCGAGCGAAGGCGGTGCCCTTCGCGTTGACCGCGATCAGGAAGTCCGCGCGCGTGCTCGAGGCCTGCTCGCGCTTCAAGGTGTCGTACGCGGTCGCGGGATCGGGCTCGGCGATGAGCGAGATGGTACCGGCGTTGTTCACGACGACGGCGAGCGCGCGGTGCAGCTCTTCGTAGCGGTTGCGCTGGAAGGACTCCCACGCCGGACCCGCCTTCTTCAGGTCGTCGGCGATCTTCGCGTCGGCGATCGTGCGGGAGCGCGCGGCAGAGATTGCGATCGCCCCGCCGACCGCGATCAGGATCAGGAGGGCCGCGGCGAAGAAAATCTTGAGTGAGAGCGAGAAACGCGGCGGTTCGGGGGCGGGAAGTTTCAGCCCGCCGCCGGCCGGAGGAGGGCTCGTGGACCGCGGGGTCGCTCTTTCAGTAGCGCTCATCGTCCGATCCCGACTGCGGCGGATAGTCCTTGCCGTACTTGTTCTTGTGCGGGACGGGGCGGTAAGCGGTGGTGTCGATCGAGACGGTGAGCGGTGCATCTGCCGAGGCCGGGACGGCGAACGGGACGCTCGTTTCGGACCCTTCCTCGTGCCACGCCTTCAACGTCCAGGAGCCGGCCGGCACGCCCTCGAAGCGGAACGCGCCGTCTTTGTCGGTGATCGCGGCGAAATCGGAGTCCACGACTATGAGGAAGCCAACCATCTGCGGGTGGATGTTGCAGTAGAGCTGGAC
>Ga0214471_10002998_pt1 | contig 13111 bp, 14 predicted proteins | sample RVTome_5_FD_207665 | JGI IMG/M metagenome (GOLD analysis project Ga0214471, IMG submission 207665) | Soil microbial communities from uranium-contaminated site in the Upper Colorado River Basin, Wyoming, United States - RVT142D155 | ecosystem: Environmental > Terrestrial > Soil > Contaminated >...
GGTTTGGTGACGTGATCAGCGTCTTCAATGATCAGGCCAACGCCATCGTCGATGGTGACGGCACCGTCGACGAGCTGATCGAAGAGACCGTCGCGGCTGGTGAGGACGTAATTAGTTGACCACCTGAGTGGGGGGATCCGCTTTGCGGGTCCCCCCACTCCCAAACTGGGAGGGGTGAGATGCAACCCGGTGTGGTACCCGCGCCGGTCGAGCCGATCAACGTCGGCGGTCCCGCGGATCCAAAGACGCGGAGGCTGAAGCACAGAGGCCCGGGTCGGGCTCGACTGGATTCGAAAGAGCCGTATCTTGGCTGGCTCTTCAGCGCTCCTGCGGTACTCGGTCTCGTCGTTTTCCTCGTGATCCCGATCATCGCTGCCGTCTGGGTCAGCTTCCGTGACTGGAACGGCCTGACTTCGATCTTCGACTCGGACCCGATTGGTCTCGCCAACTATCGGGAGTTGCTCACCGATGACGGAGTCCGCCGCACCGATTTCGCCATCAGCCTCCGCAACAACTTCTATTACGTGGTGGGGGTGGTCCCGGCGCAGACCATCCTGGCCTTTGTGATCGCCGTGGTTCTCAATCAGAAGTTTCTCAAGGGCAAGGGCTTCTTTCGAACTGCCTACTACTTCCCATCGATCACGAGCTCCATCGCCATCACCCTGATCTTTGTGTTCCTCTTCCAGACCAATGGGGCCATCAACCAGGTCCTCCCGATTCAGGACATCGACTGGCTCGACAATCCCCGCGGGCTCATCCACAACTTCCTCGGCCTCTTCGGGGTGCAGGACGGGCCGGCCTTTCTGACCGAGAACGAGTTCATGGGTCTTGAATTCTGGGATTGGCTGGCTGGGCCCAGCGTGGCGATGGTGGCCTTCATGATGCTGGTGACCTGGACGACCGCCGGCACGCTGATGCTGATCTTCCTGGCCGGCCTTCAGAACATCTCCCCATCAGTAGAGGAAGCGGCCATCGTGGACGGTGCTGGTCCGGTCCAGCGCTTCTTCCGCATAACGATCCCATTGATGAGACCCACCATCTTCTTCGTTGTCACCCTGGGATTGATCGGAACATGGCAAGTCTTCGATCAGATCTACGCCGGCAGCGGCGGCGATCCCCGCAAGACGACATTGACTCCGGCCTATCTCATCTACGTTCAAGCATTCACCAACTCGAAAGCCGGTCTCGCGGGTGCCATCGCGGTGATTCTCTTCGTCATCATCATGTTCTTCACGGTTGTCAACCGTCGGGTGATCCGCGACACAGGTGAGTTCTGATGGTCGCCACAGCTAAGACCTCGAAGCGGGCGGGGCAGGCTTCGTCGATGTCACGGGAGTCGGGTCCCAAGGCCGTGGCCAAGAGGGTCATCGGCTACGTGGTGCTGATCTTCTTTGCGCTCGTCTTCATCATGCCCTTTGTCCTCTCGGCGGCAACCGCCTTCAAAACCCTGCCCGACATCCAGGCCAACCCGGTCAGCCTCGTGGCGGACCCTGCTTTTGGGGGCTGGACCACCGAGGGCGTCGAGGACCTCAATAGCTCGCGGGTGAACCTGCCGCGCTGGACGGTGAATTCGGTGGTCGTGACCGTGTTCGTGGTTTTGTTGCGGATCACCTTCGGTTCGCTGGCGGGATACGCACTGGCTCGCATGCGTTTTCCAGGCCGCGGTTGGATCTTCGCGTTGGTGCTGGCAGTTCAAGCCATTCCAGGGATAGTGCTGGCCGTTCCTCGTTTCATGGTGATGAAGGAGCTCGGGATTCTCAACACGTACGCCGGCATGATCATCCCTCTGGCGTTCGATGCCTTCGGGATATTCCTCATGAAACAGTTCTTCGAACAGCTCCCCCGAGAATTGGAGGAGGCGGCGGCCCTCGATGGCGCCTCGACATTCGGAACATTTCGTTTTGTGATGCTCCCGCTGGCCGCCCCTGGCCTGATCGCCCTGACCATCCTCTCGACCCAGGGCACCTGGAACGAGTTCCTCCACATCCTCATTGCTCGAATCGGGAATCCAGATCTGACGACCCTTCCGGTGGGGCTGGCGGGTCTCACGGCGGCGTTTGGCCAGGCCCAGCCCTGGAACACGATCACCGCTGGCGCCCTGATCACGATCATCCCGATCGCCATAGTGTTCTTTGTGTTCCAGCGCTATTTCGTGCAGGGCACGGCTGCCTCGGCCGTGAAGGGGTGACACCTCAATTCCCCTTTTGGCGCGGCGATTGGGGGCTATAACCCCATCGTGGCGCGCCAGAACGGGGATTCAGCGGTGGTCGTCGAGGACCTGGTCAAGCACTTCAGGGTCCACCGGCGGGAAGCGGGCGTCGCCGCTGGCGTGAAGAGCCTGCTGCGGCGGCAGTATGCCGATGTTCGGGCTGTCGACGGGGTCAGCTTTTCTATCGGCAGAGGCGAGATGGTCGGATTTCTGGGACCGAATGGCGCCGGCAAGACCACCACGCTCAAATGCCTGTCGGGACTCCTCTACCCGACCTCGGGGAGGGCAACGGTGATGGGCTACACGCCCCATGAGCGCAAAACCGACTTCCTTCGAGCGTTCACCCTGGTGATGGGCCAGCGCAACCAACTGTTCTGGGACCTGCCGGCGATGGAGACATTTTTGGTCAACCAGGCGATTTACAGGATTCCCCAGTCGGAGTTCGGCACGACCCTGGCCGAGTTGGTGGACCTGCTCGGACTTGGCCCCTATCTCGACAAACCCGTCCGCAACCTGAGCCTCGGAGAGCGGATGCGCGCTGAGCTGGCGGCCGCCCTTCTCCATCGGCCGGCCATCCTGTTCCTCGATGAGCCGACGCTCGGGCTGGACGTCACCGGTGCTGCCGCGGTTCGCTCGTTTCTCGCCGACTACAACGTCCGCACCGGCGCGACGGTTCTGCTCACGAGCCACTACATGATCGACGTGACTGCTCTCACCCGCCGCGTGATCGTCATCGACCAGGGCCAAATCCGCTTCGACGGCGATCTGCAAGTGCTGGCCGACAAGACCGCCCCCCACCGCGTCATCAAGGTCACGTTGTCGTCCCCGGTTGATCCGGTCGGTCTCGCCGAGTACGGCGAGGTCGAGGCCACCGATGGCTTCACAGCAGTTCTTCGGGTACCGCGCAGCCACACAAAGGACGTGGCGGCTCGAATGCTGGCCGAGCTTCCCGTCGAGGACATTGCCATCGAAGAGCCTCCGATCGAAGAGGTCATCCGTCAGGTGTTCGCGAGCGAATGACGTTTGCCTACCGGGCCCTGCTCCGGGCCCACGTCGGGATGGGTGTTGCCTACCGGGCCCGCTTGACGGTGTGGATCCTGTCGTCCCTGTTTCCCCTCATGATGATGGCGGTCTGGTTGTCGGTGGTCGACGAGGTGGGCCCGACCGCGGGCTGGCGCATCTCCGACTTTGTCTCGTACTACGCCGGGGGCGCAGTTTTGTTTCACACCACCACGAGCTTTCTCACCTGGGCCTGGGACGCCGACCTTCGGTCAGGAGACATGTCGTTCAAGCTCCTCAAGCCCATCGACCCCTTTCATCAGTACCTGACTCAGGAAGTTGGTCTGCGGGTTGTGGTGCTGGTATTCCTGCTGCCGACGCTGGTCGTCCTGACGCTCCTTCTCCCCGACCTGACCTACCAGCTGACACCCATCGAATGGTTCGCCGCGATCACAGCGGCGCTCACCGGATTCTTCCTGAATGTCTTGATGGCGATGGCCTTTGCGACCATCGGCTTCTGGACCACGCAAGCCGGCAACCTCTACTCGCTGTGGTGGGGACTCGGCGCCTTCCTCTCGGGTTGGATCGCACCGCTCTCGCTGCTGCCTGATGTTGTGGCTGATGTAGCCGTGGTCATGCCCTTTCGATCGTCGATGGGTTTCCCTCTCGAGATCTTGCTTGGCCGTCTGACGGGCGCAGAGATCGCCACGGGTTTCGCAGTCACTGGTATCTGGATCGGGGGCTTCGCCTTGCTCTACCGGCTCGGATGGAGGATGGGGCTGCGCCGCTATCAGGCGGTCGGGGGATGAGGCGCTACTTCGCGCTGCTCAGGATCTTCTGGGGGAACGCTCTCAGCACCGAATTGCAATACAGAGCTGCCTTCTGGGCGAATGCATTCTTGAGTCTGTTCTGGCTGGCGTGGGCGGCGCTCGGCGTACGGGCCTACTTTCGTTTTGCCGAATCGGTGCGCGGATGGACCTACGACGAGTTGCTCGTGGTCATGGGTCTCTTCTTTGCGATCAACGGGCTCAGACAGGCGATCATCCAACCGAACCTGTCGAGGATGGCCGAGTACATACGGCTCGGGACCCTTGACTTCCTGCTCACCAAACCGATCTCGAGCCAGTTCATGGTCAGCTTCCGGCACGTCGGGATCTACAACTGGCTCGATCCGATCCTGGGATTGGGGTTGGTCGTCTTCGGTCTGGTCCGGCGGGGTCAGCCCGTCTCGGTGCCAGCCATATTGGGGTTCGTGGTTCTCGGCCTCGCCGGGGCGGCGGTCATGTACGCCCTGGCCCTGGCGGTGCAGTGCCTGGCCGTTTGGTCGATCGGGGCGGAGGGCCTCGACGACGTGATTCAAGGCGTTGTGGAGGCTGCCAGGTTTCCCGTCGACATCTACCGGGGCATCGTGCGGGCTGTACTTACGTTCGTAATCCCGGTGGCCCTCCTGACGACGTTTCCGGCCGATGCCCTCCTGGGGCGGTCCTCCGGCGAGCTGATCGCCATTGCCGTTGCGGTTGCTGCAGCCCTGCTGTGGATCACCTCGCGGCTCTGGATCTGGTCGTTGCGGCACTACGCGGGAGCATCCGCCTGACTTTGTGTGTTGTACGTTCTGCGTTGTACGTTCTACGTTCAACATCGGTCCCGAGGCCTCGCGGTCCGACTCAAAACGTATGACGTAGAGCGGGTTTGCATGAAGCTATACAACCTCGATCACGTCGGGATTGCGGTCAACGACCTCGACGCAGCCATCGCCGGCTATCTCGATCGATATGGAGTCGAGCCCACCCACCGGCAGGTGGTGGCCGACCAGGGCGTGGAAGAAGCGATGATCCCGATCGGAGGGTCCTTCGTTCAGTTGCTTGCTGCCCTGTCCCCGCATACGCCGGTTGGCAGGTTCCTCGAGAGGAAGGGTGAGGGTCTTCACCACATCGCATATGCGGTGCTCGACATCGATGAGGCTTTGGCACATCTGGCGGCGCGCGGTGCCCGCTTGATCGACGAGTTCCCCCGAATCGGTGGCAGCGGAGCTCGGATCGCCTTTGTTCACCCTTCCGACCTGGCGGGTACTCTGATCGAACTGGTGGAGCATCCCGATGGCTGAATTCGAGATAAGAGGCGGCGCCGGACCGTATGAGGCTGCTGCCATCGTTGCTGTGTTCAACCGACTCATGGTCGAGGCATCTGCCGCGCGGTCGGCCCGTCCGGGCCTGCCTCGCCTTCCCACCTGGGTCAGGGCGTATCAGGGAACCGATCCCGACGACCCGATGCCAGACTTCTCCCCGGAATACCGCCGCCCGGTTTCCCGCTGAAGCTCAGGCCGGGTCGAGAGTCTTCCGCCGCCACTCGCTCGGGTTCGCTTCGGCGAATCGGAATAATCGGGCCAAGGCCCCATAGACGACTACGACCACGGTTGCTGTCATCGCCGCGGTCAACAGTGCCATGCCAATTGAGTCGAAGGCCAGTTGCTGCGCGACCCACCTGCCCGCGACACCGCTGGCGACGGCGGGTACGACTCCCCGAGCCAGCGCATCCAGCAAAGACGACCGACGTTGGTCGCTCCCCATGAACCAGGCGACCGCCATGGCAACGGTGTACCCCCACATCACGGCCGTGCTGGCGGCGGCGACGCCCTCTGCTCCCCAGCGGTCGGCCGCCATCAATGTCGCAGGGATTGCGACCACGGTGGCGCCGGTTCCGATCAGCACCGGCAACCACATTCGCCGGTGGGCGTAAAACCATCGGGCGATGATCTGATGGATTCCCCAGGCAGGAATCGATAGGGCAAATATCGAAAGAAGCCTCGCCACAACCTCCGATGCTGCCTCGTTGAATGCACCCCACTGATAAGCGATCCGGACGAGAGGGCCGCCCGCGGCCCAGAAAAGGGCGGAAGCAAAGAGTGCCACCGCCACCGTGGTGCGGAGCGAACGGATCGTGACGGTGTCGACTTCCTCCGCCCTGGGTCCCGCTGCCAGCCTCGCCAGGAACGGATAGCTCGCCACTGCCGCGGCCTGGGCAATCATCCCCACGGCGAGCATGTTGAGCATCCTTGCTAGGGACAGAGAAGTGGCGGCCCCGGTTCCGACGACCGGGCCGAACAGTCGGGGGAATTGCTCGTCGAGAACCGCCACCGATTGGCCCACCATCAGTGGAAGGGCCAGAGCGAAGTATTCCGATAGGACGGCCGTCTTCGTCCTGACCCACCGGAGTCCGGCTTGATGGGCACCCCACCACTGCAGTCCCAGGCTGCCAATTGCCGCCCCGGCCAGAGCGCCCCAGATAAAGGCGTCGGGAGTCGGCTCACCAAGGGCGGCGCCGAACAAACCCCCGCCAATGATCCCCAAGTTGTAAACGACCGGCGCCAGGGCTGGATATAGGAATCGCCGCTGCACGTATTGCGCTGCCATGAACAACGATCCGGTCACGAAGAACACCTGGGCCGGGAGGACGATCCTTGTGAGGCGGACCACCGCGGCCAGATCGGCAGCATCCAGAGCAGGAAACAGCAATCGGGCGAGGGGTTCAGCCAGGACCATCATCACTGCCGTGATTCCGACAATCGCCACGCCCACGAACCGGAACACGGTGCCGAAGTCGGCCCACAGCCCGCTGTTGTCCCCGGCCTCAACCCGTCGGGCCAGCAAAGGGATCAGTGTGATCGAGAGGAACCCGCCGGCTAGCAAATAGTTGATCAGGTCGGGGATCAAGAATGCATATCGATAGACATCACTTTCGGCCGTGACCCCGAGGAGGGCGGCGAGGAGCGTCTCTCGGAGCAAGCCGAGCAACCGTGATGCCAGGACCGACGCCGAGACCACCAGAGCGGCGCCACCAAGACCCAGGGTCTTGCGGGGCGATCCACCGGCTAGCTCGGGCGGTTGGGGTTCCTGCACAGGCCCATGATGGCGGTCTCAGGCCGGACGCAGGGCATCTAACAATCCGTCGGCCACGGCCAGGTTGCCCCGACCGATGCCCAGCTCGACGTCGGGTTTGTATGTTCCGTGGTAGTCGCTGCCTCCGGAAGGCTTGAGCCCGAAGCGTGCCGCCAGGGCCGAATAACCCTCTCGCTCAAACGGTGAATAGAGGGGGTAGTAACACTCGATTCCGACCAGTCCGGCTCCGGCGAGCCGTCGCAGCGTTGTAGATACCTCCTCTGAGGTGTTGAGACCCAGGGTGTGGGGATGAGCGACGATCGGAACCGCCTGCGATTCCAGGGCGAGACCAATCGCTTCCTCGGGTGAGAGCCTGGGTCTCGCCATGTAGGCGGGCTTACCCCAGGCGAGATACCGATCGAACGCCTCGAAGATCGACTCGACGTAACCGCGGTTGACCATAACGGCCGCGATGTGGGGTCGCCCGACCGATTCGCCGGCGGCAAGCTCTAGGATTTCCGAGTCGGAGATCGGAAGACCCAGTTCGACTAGACGCTCGACGATGCGAGCGTTGCGTTCTGACCGCCCCTTTCGCAGTTCGGCCAGCCGGTCCTGGAGCGGCCCCGGCCCGGGCTCGAGGAAGAGAACCACCATGTGCATGGCTCCCTGAGCCCACTCCACCGAAAGTTCCGTTCCGGCAATGAGTTCGACGCCGGTGCGGGCAGCTTCGGCTCGTGCCTCGACGATGCCTGCCTGGGTGTCGTGGTCGGTGAGTGCGATTGCTCTGAGCCCAGCCGCTGCTGCCAGCTGAACAACGACAGTCGGCGATTCAGACCCATCAGAGGCCGTCGAATGAACATGAAGGTCGATCATGAAATCGTTTTACGTTCTACGTTCTACGTCCTACGTCGGAGAGGACCGAGGATCTACGTAGAACGTAAGACGTAAAACGTACAACGCTTATTGCCCGATCTCTATTGACTCGATGTAGACCGTCTCGACGGGGCGGCTTCGTTCGTTGGTTCCGGGAGCGACGGAGGTGGAGAGTCCTTCGATCGCATCGAGAGTTTCCTGGCCCGAGACCACGCGCCCGAGGACATTGAATGTGTTGTTGAGCACCCTGGCGTCGTCACCGACTACGACAAAGAACTGACTGCCCGTCGTCCCGCCGCCGGCGTTGGCCATGGCGACAACCCCTTCCTCGTAGATGAAGTCGTCGGGTGGAAACTCGTCCGGGACCACGTATGCAGGCCCGCCGGTCCCGGTTGCTTCGGGATCGCCGCCCTGAATCACAAACCCCGACGCGATCCGATGGAACACCGATCCGTGATAGAAGCCTTCCCGCGCCAGGAATACGAACGAGTTCACCGTCGCGGGGTAGCTGGCAGGGTCGAGGTCGACACCGATCGGCCCGCATGATGTGTTGATCGTGACGGTTACCGGCTCACTGCCGAGGCCCTGGTCTTCCGGCTCGGGGAATGACATGATCTCGACCTCGGGGGGAGCTTCGGCCCCGCAGGCGGTGGGCTGGTCACGGAAGGCCTGATAGGACGCAGGGAGGGTCGTGGGCTGGTTACCGAGGACGCTGGTCAGGACGAGGACTGCGGTGAGGCCAAGGCCGATGCCGAGAGCCACGCGGATCCGTCGGCGGAACTCCTTCCGGGTAGCTGCCTTCTTCTGTTCTTCCAGTCGCGTCGCGCGCTGTTCTTTCTGGCGTTGACGGCGATCTGTCATGGGGAGGGGAGCACGGAGGAGACCTTTAAGCTATCGGGTGGACCTGGTCTACGGCAATTCGCCCCACCGACCCGACCAGCCAGCGTTATGCCACTCATCGTCCAGAAGTATGGCGGAACCTCGGTCGCCGACCCCGAGCGGATCAACGCCGTGGCCGACCGGGTGGTCGAGACGCGCCAGCAGGGTAACCAGGTGGTTGTGGTGGTTTCGGCCATGGGCCACACCACCGATCAACTGATCGAACTCGCCAAGGCCGTCACTCCCGACCCGTCCGCTCGTGAGATGGACATGCTCCTCACGTCGGGTGAGCGGATCACGATGGCCTTGACCGCGATGGCGATCCACGCCCGCGGGATCGAGGCCGTCAGCCTGACCGGTTCCCAGGCTGGAATTCTCACGGATGGGACTCACGGGTCGGCCCGGATCAAAGAGATCAGGGGCGATCGAGTCCAGCAGGGCCTGGACGCCGGCAAGGTTGTGATCGTGGCCGGTTTCCAGGGCGTGGACCCTGCCTCGAAGGAGATCACAACCATAGGGCGGGGCGGCTCCGATGCCACCGCTGTGGCCCTGGCCGCAGTGCTGGCCGCCGACGTATGCGAGATCTACACCGACGTCGACGGTGTCTTCACAAGCGATCCACGGATCGTGCCCGGTGCGAAAAAACTCGACGAGGTTTCCTTCGACGAGATGCTGGAATTATCGGCGTCGGGAGCCGGTGTCCTGATGACTCGGTCGGTCGAGGTCGGCCGCCGTTACAACATACCCATACATGTTCGATCGTCTTTCCACCGGGGTTCCGGAACCTGGGTCAAGGAGGCCACGTTGGAGCAAGCCATCATCAGAGGGATCGCCCATGACCGTTCCGAGGCCAAGGTCACCGTGCGCGGGGTCCCCGATCAACCCGGTGTGGCGGCGGCCCTCTTCGAGCCTCTGGCCGAGCGCGGGATCAATGTCGACATGATCGTCCAGAACGTCGGCCACGACGGCCTGACCGACATCAGCTTCACCGTTCCCAGGGAGTCAACGTCCAATGCCTCCGAAGTGGCCGGCAAGGTCGCCAACGAATTGGGAGCAGCTGGGGTGGAGATCGACGAGAACGTCGGCAAGGTTTCCCTGGTCGGAGCCGGGATGAAGTCGCATCCGGGTGTCGCCGCCGGTGTCTTCCGGGCCCTTTCGGATGCGGGCATCAACATCGAGATGATCTCGACTTCCACCATTCGCATTTCGTGCATCGTCCGGGGCAACCAGGTCGATGACGCCGTCCGGGCCCTTCACGACGCCTTCGACCCTCCCATGGTCAACGCCGAGGTGGGGGCATGAGCGATCGTCGCATCGCCGTGGTCGGAGCGACCGGAGCCGTTGGCCGGACCATGATCGAAGTCCTCAGCCAGCGCGACTTCCCTCTCGCCGAACTGCGGCTCCTGGCGTCGGCCCGATCGGCCGGCTCGATCGTCGCCACCCGATGGGGAGAAATCAAAGTCGAGGATCTGGAAGACGCCGATCCCTCCGGAATCGATATCGCCCTGTTCTCAGCCGGAGCTGACCGTTCCCGGGCCTTCGCCCCGGCTTTCGTGACGGCCGGGGCGGTCGTCGTCGACAACTCTTCAGCGTTTCGCCGGGATCCCAATGTCCCCCTCGTGGTAGCCGGGGTCAACGATCACGCCATCGGCGAGCATCGAGGGATCGTCTCGAATCCCAATTGCACGACAATGGCCTTGATGGTGGCAGTGGGTCCCCTCCATCGTGCGGCCAGCCTGGAGAGGATGGTTGCGACTTCTTATCAATCCGTTTCCGGCTCGGGTCAGCGCGGCATCGACGAGCTTTCCCGGCAGATCGACCTGCTCGGTCGCGACCGCGGCGCCCTGGTGGGTGGTGGCTGGGCTGACCCGGGCGGCGATCTCTACGCCCGGCCGATCGGCTGGAACGTGCTGCCCTTCGCCGGCTCCGAGGCCGAACAGGGATACACGGACGAGGAGTGGAAACTGGTCAACGAGAGCCGGAAGATTCTCGAGATTCCAGATCTCGAAGTCGAACCAACTTGTGTTCGGGTGCCGGTCATGGTTGGCCATGGCATCGCCGCGACGCTCTGGTTCCATCGGCCCCTGGATGTGGCCGAGGCGATCAGACTGCTCGGTGATGCCCCGGGCGGGGAGTTGTGGCTCGACCGGGTACCGACGCCACTCGACTGCGCAGGACGGGACGAAGTGCTGATCGGGAGGGTGCGGGAAACCCTGGGGAAGCCGGGTGGTATCAATCTGTGGGCGGTCGGAGACAACCTGCGCAAGGGCGCCGCGGTCAACGCGGTTCAGATCGCCGAACGTCTTAGTTGATCGAAGGGAACCGGAATACTCGCCAGTCCTCTTCCGGGAGGAAAGACGAAGCCCCCATCACCATCGAGACGGTGCCGTCAGTGGTGATGAACGGACCGATGATTCTCAAAACCGTCGTTGTGAGGACCGGCGGCTGCGGTGCAGGCTCATCGACGGCGGGTGCGGGCTCTGGTGCCGGTGCAGGCGGGGGTGCCGGTGCGGGAGCGGGGGCGGGTGCGGGGGCGGGAGCAGGTGCGCCGGCGAGAGTGCAGAAGACGACGGCAACCCAGACGGTGCCGTTGGCGTCGACAGCCAACCCGGTACCCATTGCGTTCCACTTGGACTGAATGATCGTCGACCAGTGGCCCGGGCTTGCGGCGAAGGCGTTCATCACGGATCCGATGTCGGGTCCGTAGCCGATCACTTCCCCGGCCGCGCTGCATGGTGGGAGAAGCGGACCGAGATTGGAATGCACCAGGCCTTGGCCGGCAGCAATTCTCTCCGCGGCAGCTTGGGCGAAGGCATCTACCGTCCCATCGATCGCCAACGCCGATCCGCGGGCGTTGTTGATCGCTGACGCAAGGTCGTCCGCCCGGGCTGGCAATGCTGCCAGCATCGAGAGGGCGACTAGGAAAACCAAAACTCCACGTCGCAAGTCCGGGGACCCTAGGTCTCCCGACCTATGCCCGCAACTGAAGGGGTCTAGTTACTGACAAGGTCGCGAAACCCAAGAAGCCGAGGATCTAAGCCGTTTCTCAACTCTCCAACCCCTGACCAGCAAATCCACAGACTTCGGTAGTGGGTTCGGTTGGGCTTGGCCTAAGGCTGCTGGAAGCAGCCAAGGATCAGCGAAGAAGGGGATTCGCCTGTCATTGGTCACCTCGTAATTTGGCGGGTGGCTCCCCGCTGAGTCCGTAATTCGGCAGGGGGTCCCGGAAACCGGGAGTGTGGCACCAGGCTTCGCCTGATCCGGGACGGGAGCGCTAGAGCGGAGTCAGGCGAGGAACGCCTATCCCACCCGGTACTCGACGTTTTTGCCGCGCTTACCCACGACAACGAAGATCCCGGCCTTCCGAAGACAGTAGGCCATTTGCTGAGCGGCCCGCCGGGGTCGGCCGAGTTTCTCGGCGAGATCGACGGTGGTGAACGGATCGGGCAAACCGCTGGGCAGGAGCCGGATCAGGTCCTCGGCGTTGTTGAGCAGCATCGAGCCCACCACATCGATAAGCCGGCGTTCCACGATGGCCCAGCCCTTGCGGTGCCAGGCCACGCCTGGTGTGTAGCGCCAGTACTCCTCCTCGTTGGTGAGAAGCACGTCGACTTCCATTAGGGGGTGCAGCAACATCTCGGGGAAGCTCACCAGCTCGGCGAATATGTCTGTGGGCTGTCCGTGTCTGGGTGATCGACGGCGACTCATGACGCTGCCATCGGCGTCGATCTTGACGATCCACTTGTCGACAGGGATCGAGTGAACGATGCGGACGCGGTGGCCCAGCTCGAGAAGCGCGGTCGCCTTCCTCTTCATGGAAGAGAAGCCGCGTGTTTGGACCTCGATCAAGACGTCGTCCCGAACCAGGTCGATGACGAAACCATCGACTGGGACTTCTATACGATCGCCCGGGAGGGCATACCACCTTTTCAGGGAGGCGTGGAGGGGCTTTTCCCTGAGCGTCCCGATGCGAGGCATTTCGTCCGACACAGAATCGATCGTAGGAAGAGCGGTCGTCCCCTTCTCGCACCTTGCGTCGTGGGTACGATCGACACCTGTGAGTGTCCGGACTCCGACCGATGAGCTGCGCCGGGTCTACGCGCTGTTCCTGTCGTGTGGGTTGCGATGAATCTGACAATCTGCCCGGCCCTTGAGGCTGACATACCGGCGATCGCATCCCTCAGGTTGCGGTGGGCGAGCGCCTGACCAGGGAGTATGGGCGAGGCCACTGGTCATCGGCAGTGACCGACCAGACAGTCGCTCGGGGCCTAATGTC
>Ga0214471_10002999_pt1 | contig 13109 bp, 11 predicted proteins | sample RVTome_5_FD_207665 | JGI IMG/M metagenome (GOLD analysis project Ga0214471, IMG submission 207665) | Soil microbial communities from uranium-contaminated site in the Upper Colorado River Basin, Wyoming, United States - RVT142D155 | ecosystem: Environmental > Terrestrial > Soil > Contaminated >...
CGGCCTTGCCCTCAGTTGCGAGGCGCGGGCGTCGTTGCTTCAGGCGCGCTACTTCACCCGGCAGGCGGCACAGCTGACCACCGAGATCGGCGAAGGTCCGAGCGACCGGATCCGCTTTCCGGGCGACGGGCCGTACGACCGCCGCTTCGGCTACGCGCGCCTGCCGGCCGCGCTCCGGACGGCGACCGGGCGGGGCTACCGCATCGCGGCGCAGGTCCGCGTCTCGGAACGATTCGCGGAAGTGGTGGACCGGGGGGTGTTCCCCATCTTCCGTGAAAAGACGCAGGCGGGGCTCCGGATCCTGGACCGACGCGCCGCGACGGTCTTCGAGTCCCGCTCGCCCGAACGGATCTACCGCTCCGCCGATGCCGTTCCTCCGATCGTGTGGCAGACGCTGCTGTTCCTCGAGAACCGGGGGTTGCTCGACCCGCGGTTCCCGAAGCGCAACCCGTCGGTGGACTGGTCGCGCACGGCGAGGGCGGTCGCCGACGTCGCACTGCGCTGGCTTGGCAGTGACCGCTCGGTGTCGGGCGCGAGCACGCTGGCCACGCAGCTGGAGAAGTTCCGGCACTCGCCGGAGGGCCGGACCCGCTCGGCGGGGGAGAAGGTGCGCCAGATGGAGGCGGCGTCGCTGCGAAGCTACATCGGCGGCGAGAACACCGAGGCCGCGCGCCGCGGGATCGTCGCCGACTACCTCAACTCCGTGCCGCTCGCGGCCATCCCGGGGCACGGCGAGGTCACCGGCGTCGGCGATGGGCTGTGGGCGTGGTACGGCGCCGACCCGGACGAGGTGAACCGGTTGCTGTGGGAGGAGGCGCGGGGTGGGACCGCCTCCGACACCGCCGCCGTCGCCCACCGCGCCGTCGCCTACCGCCAGCTGCTCAGCCTGCTGCTGGCGCACCGCCGGCCGTCCTACCTGCTCGTGCAGGCGGAGGGGCACGGCGAGCTGCGGAAGCGGGCGGACCACCACCTCCGTCTCCTGGCCCGCAAGGGCATCATTTCGGCGGCGTTGCGCGACGCGGCGTTAGCCGCCCACCTGACGCCGCGCAGCCGTGCGCCCGGCGTGCCGCGCGTCTCGTTCATCGAGCGGAAAGGCGCGAACGCCGTCCGCAGCCAGTTGCTCGGGCTCACGGGCGTGGGCACGCTCTACGAGCTGGACCGCTTCGACCTGACCGCGCGCACCACGTTGGACCTTGAGGTGCAGGAGGACGTTACCGACCTCCTCGTGCGGCTGACCGACCCGGCCTTCGTGCGGGCGCACGGGCTGGGGTCCTCCGGCCTGCTGCGCCGCGGCGACCCGGCGCGCGTCATCTACGCCGTCGTGGTGCACGAGCGCACGGAGGAGGGCAACGTCGTCCGCGTCCAGGTGGACAACTACGACTCGCCATTCGACGTGATCGAGGGCAGCAAGCTCGAGCTCGGCTCCACGGCCAAGCTGCGCACCCTCATCAGCTACCTGGAGATCGTCGAGCAGCTCTACCTCCGGCACGCCGGCCATGCTGTCGCGAGTCTGCGGGCCGAGCCGATCGGCACGGGCGACTGGCTCACGGTCTGGACGCTCGCGTACCTGGCCGCCAACCCGGACGCCTCCCTCGAGCAGATCCTGGAGGCCGCGATGGCGCGCCCCTACTCCGCCAGCCCGGGGAAGAGCTTGTCGGGCGGCGAGCGCGGGACGCCCGGGACTGTGAACGACCAGTTCACGACCCCGGCGGTGGCGCACCAGGCCGCGCACATGGGCGGGAGCTTCTTCACCGGCGGCGGTCCCCACGCATTTCGCAACGTCGACACCGCCCACGATCAGCAGGCCATCTCCGTGCGCGACGCGTTCATCGGGTCGGTGAACCTGCCGTTCATTCGCGTCATGCGCGACATCGTGTACTACCATCTGTACCGGCTGCCGGGCAGTGCGTACCTGCTGCTGGGTCATCCGGCAGGAGTAGGCTGGGACCGCGACGAGTCACGCCACCAGGAGTACGCGGCCCGCGCGGCCGGCGGCGACGGCCGCAAGTTGATCAACCAGTTCTACGGGCGGTACGAGGACGCAGACTCCGGTTCGGTACTGGACGCCCTCGGGCGCGGCCGGTCGGTGGCCCAGCTCGCGTGGGCGTACCGCTCCGTCACACCGGACGCCGGACTCGAGGAGTTCGGCGCGTACCTCCGGGGCCATCTTGGGGAGCCGGCCCCGTCCGACGCCCGCATCGTGCAGCTGTATGACGGGTCCGACCCGACCGGGTTCTCGATTCCCGACCGCGGGCACCTCGCCGGGATGCACCCGCTCGAGCTCTGGCTGGCGGCGTATCTGCGCCGGCATCCGGGCGCGCCCCAGCTGGAAGTGCTCGAGGCCAGCGCCGGGTGGGAGAGGGACGGCGGGCGCTCCCCACTCCCCGGCATGGCGGCGCCGGAGCAACGGATCGGGACGCTTGCGGAGTCGGACGCCTTCCGCGAGATCCACCGCTCGTGGCGGCGCCTGGGCTACCCGTTCGCGTCGCTGGTGCCCTCCTACGCGACCGCGATTGGCAGCTCCGCCGACCGGCCGGACCACCTCACCGAGCTGGTGGGTATCCTGCTCAACGACGGCGTCCGCTACCTGGTTCGGCGTGTGGAGGAGCTCCACTTCGCCGCGGGCACTCCCTACGAGACGCTGCTGCGTCTGTCGCCATCCCGCGGTGAGCGCGTGCTCTCGCCCCCGATCGCGGCGGTGGTCCGGGCCGCCATGCTCGCCGTGGTCGTCCGCGGCACGGCCCGACCGGCCTTCGGCGCCCTGCGCGCCGTGGACGGCTCGCCCTTGCCGATCGGCGCGAAGACCGGCACCGGCGACAACCGGTTTCGCATGGTCGGGCATGATGGGCTGGTCGTGGAGGATCGAGCGATCGATCGGACGTCCACGGTCGTGTTCTTCCTCGGCGACCGCCTCTACGGCACCATCACCGCGTTCGTGCCCGGGGCGGCCGCCGACCACTACGACTTCACGAGCGCGCTGCCGGTCCGGATGCTGAGGATGCTCGGCCCGGCGCTCGAGCGGCTGCTCGCGCCCCGCCAGGGTTGAGGTTCACCACCGCGCCCTGCGGTCCCGAACGTCAACATGGATGAATGGGCCGTGCGCGGCCGTCGAGGGATACTTGCCCAGCCCCCCGATGAGCCCCTGCGCCTCCGGTCTGGCGGCGGCGTCATCGATCAGCCGATACAGCACTTCCGCGTCGCGGATATCGCTGCGGCCGTCGCCATTGAGGTCGTCCATCACGCCGTTCCGGTCCTCGTCGATGAAGATGTCCGCCGCCGCGCCCCACTGGTGCTGGCTGTAGCGCACGTTGCCCAGGGAACGGTTGTAGGCCGGGGTGCGGTACCCGCTCATGACGTGAAACGTGGTCGCCTGATAGCCGGCCTCGCTCACCCGTTGCAGCACGTGCTCGAGGGCGAGCAGGAGCCGCTCGTCCAGCACGACGTACTTCGGGTAGCCGGCCGCCTGCTTGCACAGGAACTGCTTGAGCCGGAAGTGGGGGGAGACCAGGACGTTCTCGTTTTCCCGCGTGACCTCGACGAAGCCGGCCGGCGGCCCGTGGCCGGCGCCCCCGCGGGCTGGCTGCTCGGGATAGCGGCCGATCCGATAGCCATTGAGGAGGTCGCCCTCGAGTCGGTCGTACGGGACGACGACAAACGCCTGGAGCGTGACGGACGCGCCCCCGTCCGGGGCGAGCAGCTGAATGGGGTAGAGACCCGGCGCGGGCGGCGCCGTCCATTCCCAGCGGCCCGCGTCCAGGGACACGATCCGGCCGGCCGCCGGCCGCGCCACGTAGCCCGATCCCGGGCCACGGTCGGCCACCACTACCTCGAACGTCACGGTCTCGCCCGGGAGCACCGTCAACGCCCTCACCGGGTGGGGCGAGTCCACGTTCCGGTACCGGACCGCGAATGCGGCCGGCGCAGGCGGGTCGGCGGGACGAGCGGCGGCCACCAGGAGCGCGCCGAGCACCAGTGCCGGGAATGCGAGGATGATGAAGGATCGGGGCCTACGGCGCAGGGCCACGGGCGCTCCCCAGATCGTTGTCGATCGGTCATGGGTCCGTCGTGACGCTGGAGGCTCAGCCGAGTCTGGGGGCGCCGCCCCGGAGGACGCCTACTCATCCTTTTGAGGTAGGCGGTCTCATCCCTCCGGAGTATACTCCGGTTGACCTCCAGGGGCACATTGGAACCGTGGGCCGACGACTATGGGGCGGTGGGGAGAGGTGCGCGCAGGGCCTTCCAGAGGGGCGCGTCCCGGTCGTAAATGTCCCGCCGGAAATGGATCGTACCGTCCCCGTCGGCCCAGGCAGTCCAGTACAGCAGGTGGATCGGCATGGGTTCCGGCAGCGGCACGGTGCGGTCCACCACCTCGCCCAGCGCGCGCACGATCGTCTCGCGACCCCACTGCCCGTCCCGGCGGAGGAGGTACTCGGCGAGGTCGATCGCCTGCTCGACCCGAATGCACCCCGAACTGAAGTCCCGCTCGGTTTCGTCGAACAGCTCGCGGGCCGGCGTATCGTGGAGATAGACGTTGAACCGGTTGAGGAACATGAACTTGATGCGCCCGAGGGCGTTCAGCGGCCCGGGGTCCTGAGCCAGCCGGAACGGGAACCCGGCGGGGGTGATCGCCGACCAGGCGACCGTCGCGGGATCCACTTCCCGAGCCTCCGGGCCCCAGCCCTGGAACACCCGCACCTTGTGTCCCGCGAGATAGGAGGGGTCGCGCTTGATGCGCGGGAGCAGATCCTGCACCGCGAGGCTGCGGGGCACCTGCCAAGAGGGATTGAGAACGAGGTACCGCATCGTGTCGCTGAACACGGGTGTGCGCCGATAGGGGCGTCCGACCACGACGCGCATGGTCTTCACGACCGCCGCCGCCTCCACCACGTCCAGCGTGAACGCCGCGATGTTCACGATGATGTGACGGCGTCCCAGATCCTCGGGGAGCCAGCGCCAGCGCTCGAGGTTCAGCTCCAACTGGGCGGCGCGACGCTCCACCGGCACGTTGAGCTCGGCTCGAGTCGCGGCGTTCACCACGCCATCTGCCGCAAGGCCGTGCCGCCGCTGAAACCTCTTCAGGGCCTGCTCGAGCTCCTCGTCGAACAGGTGGGCGTCCTGTTGCGCCGCCGGCCTGAGGTCGTCCTCGAAGCGAAGTCGCTCACGCAGCGCCGTCACTGGCGGGCCGCGATCACCCCCCTTCAGGGTCGGCCCTGGCGGGATCGCGGGCCAGCCGCCCGTTGCCACCACCTCGCGGTAGCGGGCCAGCGCCTCGCGCAGCCGCCGGAAGCCCCGCTGAGGTGGTGCCAGCGTCGCCAGCGTGACGACGACGTCCCCCGACCCCAGGGCGGCCTCCAGCACGGCGGCGAAATCGGCGCCGCGCCGGTTCGCCACCCACTCCGGCTGGAGCGTTTCGTGATTCACGCGCCCGGCCAGAAGATGGGACCCGTAGACCAGGAACGCGTCCGTGAGCAGGAGATCGAGCTCCGCCCATCGGTCGGGAACGATCACGCCGCCGCTCCGAGCGTCGGCGCGCACCGCGGCGAGCAGGGTGTCGATGGCGGCGAGGTGGTAGTCGTCCGGCCGCAGCCCCTCGCGGTCCGCTCCGCGCAGGGCGCGCACCAGGTCGTCGGCCAGCCGCGTCGGGCCGCGCTCGTCGCTCCACGCCGGGCGGTAGAGCCGCCGCACGTAGAAGCCGGGCAGCGCCACGCTTTCGTAGACCGCCTCGCCGCCTGCCCGGAGCTCCGTGACGACGCCGGCGGCCTCGATGCGAGCCCGGATTTGCTGCGCGACGAGCTCGGGGGAAGCGTGGATGTCGGCCTGCCGGGCCTCCGTCCCCGGCGGCGACCCGCATCCCGCGAGCGCGGCACCGATGAGGAGCACACGATGGATCAGGTCACCGGACGGAGACATTGCCTCGAATGCGCGGGCTGAGGGAGCGGTGGGGCCCGCCGCGACGCCCAGGACAGACCCCCCTCGCCGCGTGTGCGCTTGTCAGGTCTTCATGATCTTGCGACCTACTTTGCGCTTCTTGACGGGACCGCGTCCACCAGGCGCCTTCGCCGCACGCCGTTTGGCTGCGGTCATTCTACCGCCTCTGCTTTTCTTTGCCATTTCGAAATCTCCTTTGTCTCCGTGTCACGCCCGCTTCCGAACGCCGGTGCCTACCAGAAGCAGGCCGCCGACGATCGCGACCCCACCGACCCAGGCAGGAATCACGCGCTGCTCCTCGGCCGAGACTTCCACGTCGCCGACTCTCATCACGCTCCGCTGGGAGCCGAAGCTGAGGCCTCCCGTGAACAGAACGAGGGCGCCGAGCACGACCAGCACGATTCCAGCAATGACCTGAGGCTTCATGCCTCCCTGTCTCCCTTCTTCTTCAAGCTCCCGCCCGAGTCACGCGCGCTCAGCGGCGCGCGTCAATCGGGCTCAGGGTCATCGGCGGCCGCCGCCTTTGCGGCCCGGGTCGCCGGGGGTCCCGCCGTCCTCATCATTCGTCGGGCGCCGGTGGTTCGAGTTGCCCGGATCGCAGCCTTCGGGTCCGTTGCCCACGCCCTGGTTGCATCGTTTCCTGCTGGGACGGCCTTGCGTGGTGCCCTCACAGCCGGTGACGGCAGTGCCGGTGATCGTCACGTCTCCAACTCCAGAGGCTCCTGCCCACGCGTTCCCGTGGAAGGTGCCGCGGGTCAGCGTGATGGCCGCTCCGGCGAGGATGCTTCCGATGAAGTCCGCATCGGTCATCGTCGCGGCCTGGGCGACCCACCACGTCACGTTACACTCGTCCGCGCCGCCGGCCAGAACCACCTCGAAGTCGGTGCCCGTGAGCGCGCCGGTCCCGCCGGTCCCGACCTTGAAGAGCCAGGTGTCGTTCGAGCTTCCGTCCAGCGTCAACGTGCCCGTCAACGCCGCGGCCGCCTCGAAGCAGTAGACTCCGGGCGGAAGCGTCACGCCATCGAGGGTACCCGTCAGGACCTCGTCGCAGTCCGCCTCTGCGAGCGCGGCGTACGTCGCGAGGAAGGCTTCGTACGCCTGCTGGGCACGCCCATCCCCAATGTGAATCGAGCCATCGACCTCGCAATTGGTGTCGGTGAACGAGCCAGTCGGGGAGGCTTGGAACGTGCCCACGTTTCCGGTGATGGTTCCGTCCGTGCAGGTCACCGCCGCGTTGGCCAGCACCGCGAAATCGGCGGACGCAGTGCTCGCGTGGGAGGCGAGCACGGTGGAATCGATCGGGGATACCGGCTCGCCGCATGCCGCGGAAAGCAGCGCGGCGAACGATGCCACGACGGCTACGTGCAATGGTCGATCTCTCATTGGACCCTCCAAATCGGCCCTCTATCGTCCGGTTTCAAGCCCGCTTGCCGGGGGAAGCCCGGCCGCCGAGCGGGGGCTCGGCGGTCGGTTTTTTCGCTCACTCCCCTTCGCTGCCAACACTTCTCCTGCGCACCGGTCCTCGGAACCGCGCCAGGCGTGCCGGCGTAGCTCACGGGTGTCGGTGGCGGGCTACTGCCGTATGCGTCTCAGCTCGACGCGCCGGTTCTGCCAGGCATCTCCTTCCGTACCTTCCCGGAAAATGGGCTGCGTCTGGCCGTAGCCCCGTGCCACCATCCGATCGTCTCGGACGCCACGCGTCACGAGGTAGGCCCGCACGGCCTCGGCCCTCCGCTGCGACAGCGCCATGTTGTACTGGGCTGTGCCCACCGCACTGGTGTGGCCTGCGACCTCGAAGCGCACGGTCGCCCACTCCGCCTCGAGGAGCTGCCGGGCCACGCGGTCGAGCACGTCGTGGGACTCCGGCGTCAACGCGGACTCGTCGAATGCGAAATTGACGCCCTCGAGCACCAACGTATCGCGCAGCACGATGACTGCCGGCGGCCGGGTCGGGAACGGCACATACACCCGCACCGTATCCACGCGCGTGACCGCGCGGGGACACGCCGGACACGCCGCCGCGGCGGCAGGAGGCCGCCGCCCCCCGGTGAAATACGAGATGCCGAGCGTGATCACGGGGTTGGTGACCGTGCTTCTGCTTCGGATCGTCGGGTCGTTGTCCAGATCGTAGCCCTCGAACTGCATCCGGCCCTCGAGCCGGAGCGCGAGGTTGTCGCCGAGAAAGTGGCGGATTCCCAGGCCCGCGTGGAGTCCCCAGGTCGAGTGCGTGACCCGCTCGTTCTCACCGCTGATGCGGGTCAACCCCGTCCCGACGAGCAGGAACGGGCTCGTCTTGGCGTTCAGGTTCACCGTGTAGGTGAGCGCCGCCGTCGGCGTCAGATACGTCACGCCGGAGCCCATCGCCGCCCCACCACTCACGCTGAATCCGAGGTTCCGGGTGAAGTTGTATCCCAGGCGGGCCACGGCGGTGGGTGCAATGCGACTCGGGCTGTCGCTGTTCGCGAACCGCTCGTCCGCCGGCCCGCTCCCCAGAAAGTCCCGGAGCGTGCCGTTCAGGAGCATGATGCCGCCGCCCAGGCTCAACTCCCAGCTGCCCTCGCGGTGGGTTTCCGGCGGCTGCTGGGCCATTGCCAGCGTCGGGAGGAACGCCGCCAGCGTCCACGCCCATTTCAAAGGTCGGTTGCGCATTGTTGGTTCTCCCCAATCTCTGAGAGTCATGGCTTCCAGCAGGTGCGGGAGCCGGCGACCGGATTGGTCTGCGGCTCCCGCGCCTGCCGACGCTTACGGCAGGGTAATGGTGTTATTGGTACCCAGACTCACGGCGCCGTTTCGCGCCAAGGCTCTCCCGAGCATAGTGGTGTTGTCATTCAGGGTGATGGTCTGGAGCGCGAGGATATTGCCTCGGAACGTCGTGCCAGTACCGAGCGTCGCGGAACTGCCGACCTGCCACCACACGTTCTGCGCCTGGGCACCATTGATGAGCGCGATGTTCGCGGTGGTACCGGTCGTGAGCGTCGACCCCATCTGGAACACGAACTGCGCGTCGGCGTCTCCCTGGCCGTCGAGCGTGACCGTTCCCGTCACCGCCAGCGATGAAGCGGCGCAGTACACTCCCGGCGGGAGCGTCCTTCCCCCCAGATCGGCAGGGGTCACGACGGTATTGCACGGCAGGGCGACGAGCGCATCATACGCCGTCGTGAGATCGCCCTGCGCCGTGGCCGCGACCGCGGTCGCCAACTCGGTGTCGCCGGTGATCGTGCACGGAGGGAAACCCGTGAGGGCGCTGCCCGGGCTGACACCCACATCGGCGTTGATGGTGCCCCCGGTGACGCAGCTGACCGTCGAGCCCGCCAGGATCCCATAGGTCGCCGCTGTCCCCAGTGGTGGACCGGACGGCCCTGTGGTGCTCACGGTCGCCGTGGCCAAGCCTGACACGTCGCCACTCGTTGCGCGGATGGTATTGACGAACGTCCCGGGCGTCGTGCCCGCGGTGAACACGCCCGTGCTACCGTTGATGGTCCCGCCGCCCGCCAACACGGACCACGTCGGCGCCGGCGAGATCGCAACGACGGCGCCGGTCGCGTCCTGGCCCTCGGCGGTGAACTGTATGGTCCCACTGATAACGGCACCGCCCGGATTGGGTCTGACGGAGATGGCCACCAATTCACCTGGGGCGGTTACCGTCACCGTCGCGAAGCCCGAAATGTCGCCACTCGTTGCCCGGACCGTGTTCTCGAACGTGCCGGTCACCGTACCCGCAGTGAACAATCCCGTGCTTGCGTCAATGGCTCCGCCGTCCGCCACGACCGACCACGTCGGCGTCAGTGAGACAAGATCGCCATTGGCGTCCCTGCCCGTGGCAACGAATGGCTGAATGGCGCTAATGGCCAGGGCTTGTGGGTTGGGGGTGACGGTGATCGTCGCCAAGGTACTGGGCGACGTCGGGGCGTTGTGCTCGCACGCCAGGGCAAGTAGTGCCGCGAGGGGGATGACGACAACGCCTCGTACCGCACGTCGGCTGGAGCTTAACATTCGTTGTTCCTCCTTGGGTCTTTCGCGTCCGACGGAGGCGCGCTCAGGCATCCAGTGGATGCAGGAGTCTCCTCGTGATTCGTGCGAACCACGGTGAAGTACTCGCTGTTTGCTTCGCTTCGCCGTGATCCCTACGGTACCAGCTTACGCGCCGTCGCCTGCGGTCGGTATCGCTCGAAGGGGTGAAAATGGATGTAGTGCAAACGAGCGACGGGGGCTGCGTTGTGCGTCAGCCCTGCGCGGTCTTGCGGCTGGTGCGTCGCCGCGATCCATCGGCCCCAGAATGCAGCAGCGCCACGTCGCCGACGATCCGGGCGGACAGCGCCCGCAGGAGATCGAGTTGCGCGGCGCTCCATCGGCGGGGCTTCCGGTCCATGACGGACAGCGTGCCCACCGCACGGCCATCCGGGGCGACGAGCGGCACCCCCACATAGGCCGTCACCGTTCCGTCGCGCACGGCGGGGTTCCGTGCAACAAGGGGGTCCCTCCGCCCGTCCGTCACCACCAGGGGGCGACGGGACGCGACCACCTGTTTCATGAACGGCCAGGAAACGAGCAGGGCGGCCGGTGCGGACAGGCCGCAGCTGCTCGTTACCAGACGACGGTCCGCACCCACCAGCGATGCGCACACGACAGGGACGTCGAGGACGCGACCGGCCAGCTGCGTGACGCGGTCCAGGGCCACCGAATGTACCACTACAGGACCTTGCGACCCTGAAGCAGGCGAACCACGACCACGATGAGCGCGATGACCAGGAGAACGTGAATGAGTCCACCGAGGGTGTACGATGTGGCGAACCCAAGTGCCCACAGGATGAGCAGAATCACCACGATGGTCAACAACATCTGTCCTCCTCACGGGTGGTACATGGGGGTGCGGGCCGCTACCTGATCGCCTCCGTGTAGGTCCGCGCCCACGCCGAATCCGCGGCGATGTCGTACAGGAGGGCGTCGAACCCGTCACGCGTGAGTCCGTGCGCAGCGAGGATCGAGTCCGCGGCCGTGGGGCGTGCCTGGATGGCCCGGGCCACCGCCACCGCGCGGTCCACGGGCGTCATGGCGGAGGCCCCGGCCGTTCTCCCGTCCGAGCGACCGCAGGCGGCTGCCAGGATCAGGGCCGTGCCGAGGGCCAGCCGCCGGAGGGGCGCGTTCATGGCCCGCCCTCCCTGGGGGTGGTGTCGCGCTGCTGCGACCGACCGCCCTTCTCGTGTCCGAGACCGCGGGCCCGGTGCTCGGCCCGGATCGCCTCGGCGAGCGCGCGGCCGCGGTGCCCCGCATCAAGCTGCCGGTGCACAAAGGCGCCGAAGGTCTCCGCGGGCGCGCCGCCGCGCACCGCCTCGACCTCTTCGCGGACCACCAGCGCCGCTTCGTCGGCGGGCAGGCCGCGGCGCCGGAGCCCGTCGAGCACGTCGCGCACCATCGCGTCGGTGACGCCGGCCCGCCGGGCTTCCGTCACCAGCGCCGGGAGTTGGAGTGCCCGGAGGATCGCGGGCCTGGAGTCGCCCAGTTGCGCGAGCGGCGCCGCGAGGAGCGCGGCGAGGGCAAGCAGTCGCGGCATGGTGTTAGCGCCTCACCTGGCCATCACGGTCAACCGCTGCCGCAAGGTCAGGCTCAGGTGCGACCCCGCCGGCAGCACGATGTCCTCGTCTTTCATGATGTCGGAAACGACGGCCCCGGTCACGCCGCCAGCCACGCCGCCGATGATGGTCCCCGTCGCGTTGCCGCCGATGACCCGGCCCAGGATTGCCCCGGCCGCAGCACCCACGCCCACGCGAGCGGCGTCGATGGGCTCGATGCCCCGACCCTCGGTGATCGTCTGGAGGGAGTCGATCGAGGCATTGATGGGATACGTCTGCCCCCGCACCGTCACGCTGGAGATCGCGAGCGTGAGCGTGCCCGTGGACTGTCTGTTGGGAGCCGGACTCACGTCCGTGATGGTCCCCTGCACCTGGGACCCGGCGGGGATGGCCACCCGGCCGCCGGCGCTCTTCACGTCGCGTACCACGCTGGCCGTGAACGTGTCGCCCGTGCGCGCCTGGCGCGAGCTGATGACGTTGGTGAGCGCCGCGTCCACCTGCGTGCCCGTGCTGAGGGTGTAGCTCGCGGGCGCGGCGGCTGCGGCGGACGTGGAACCGTCAGGAAGGTCCATCCCCTCGCCCCGGCTGCAGGCGGCGAGCAGAACCAGCGCGATGGCCAGATGGCCGTAACGTGTCGTGGTAGTCATGGGTGCGATCCTCTGTCATGCGTGGATGAGTCTCTGAATCTCCCGCGCACACCCTAGTCGGTGTAGGGCAGCGGTTGACCAACGACCCACTTGATGAGCCGGCCGGACTCCAGGGGTGTCTGGAGCTCGACGTGGTTGAGGAGAGCCAGCGTCGCGGCGGACGCCGGCGAGGGCAGCTGACGCGCGAGTGTTGCGATCGTCGTGCGCCGGTCGAGTGTGACGATGTCCAGGCGCTGCGGCTGCACGTTCAGCGCTGTGCGGTCGGTCAGGGGCTGGAAGCTCCGCAGCGCGCGCTCGATCACCGCCTGGTAGGTGGACCAGCGCGCGTCCGGCGCGTAGCCGACGAGCCCGTACACCGCCCCGCCGTGTTCCACGAACAGCACCATCCCCCTGAGCGTGCCGTTCTGGGTCGTCGCACCGAAGGGTGCGCTCACCGCCCGGAGCCCGCTCTGGGTCGTGCGCGACGTGGAACCGCCCGTGATCCCCTCCTGCGCCAGGAACGCGCGGGCGGCAGCATCGGCACTCGTCCCTTGGGCCGGCCCCAACTCGACCACCGCGTCCTTCCCGGGGCTGACGGCCACGACGGCCTGCTTCCCGTTGTGCGTCGCCCACCCTTCGGGGAAGATGAGCCGGAAGCGCAAGTCGGGATGCGAGAACTGACTGCCCTGGAAGTACCCCTCGCGCGGGTTTTCCCCGAACACCTGGCCGTCGAGCCGCCGCAGGTACGAGTCGCGATTCACGACGGTGCCGGTCTGCGGCGTGGCCGCGAGCAGCGCCGCGATGTGCTCGCGGCGGTTCGCGGGGCTCGGATGGGTGGCGAGCCACGTGGGAAGCCGACCGCCCCCTTGCGAGGCGCTCATTTGCTCGAGCATCTCGAACACGACGGGCATCTCCCGGGCGTCCCAGGTGGTCCGGCGCAGGTAGCGCAGGCCCAGGTCGTCCGCCTCGGTCTCGTCGTCGCGGG
>Ga0214471_10003001_pt1 | contig 13106 bp, 15 predicted proteins | sample RVTome_5_FD_207665 | JGI IMG/M metagenome (GOLD analysis project Ga0214471, IMG submission 207665) | Soil microbial communities from uranium-contaminated site in the Upper Colorado River Basin, Wyoming, United States - RVT142D155 | ecosystem: Environmental > Terrestrial > Soil > Contaminated >...
CGGCGGTGACACGTACGACCCGTCCACGTAGGGGTTCTCGACGGGGTTGACGTCGATCGCGCGACCGTAGGCATGCTGCGACCAGACGGTCGTCCCCGCCACGTACCGGCAGTTGAACGCCGAGGTGTTGTCGTGCCGCATCGACTCCCGGTCGTCGGCGCCGTACCGGTCCACCAGGCGCAGGCGGCGGATCGGGAACTCGCGGCGGTAGAGCCGGCGGAAGACCTCGACGATCTCCTCGGCCCAGCGACGGTGCACGACCAGCCGCCCGAGGTGGGCCTCGCCGTCGAACCCGATGTACGTGAGGCGCACGAGTCGAAGGTGCCGCAGGTCGACGGGACAACGCTCGTGCCACGAGCTCCCCGTCATCAGCTCCCGAGTCTCGCGGTCCAGACGCGAGATCGAGGCCTCGAAGGGCTGGCCGCCACCGGCGCCGACGGGGACCCCCGCTCCCAGCAGGGAGGCGACCACTGCGACGAGAGCGGCAGCGCGCACGCTGCTCAGGGTACCCCGCTGAACGAGCGATCCGGTTCGTGACTGCGCATCGCAAAGGTCATGCCGCCGTCCACGATCCGCCCCGGACACAACGGTTTGCGCTCCGACGACGGTTGTCCGTACGATTCGCCGATCAGAGGCTGAGCGAAGGAGACAAGCCCATGAGCATCGTCACCGTGCGAAGGCGCGTCGGGTCGGCGGTGGTCGCGGTACTGCTCGCGGCCGGCGCCGTCGCGATCGCGCCCGTCGCGGAAGGAACCGCAGCTCCTGAACCGAAGGCCCCCGTCGCCTTCTGGCTCACGATCGCGCACAACAACGACGGGGAGTCGCAGCTGATCAACGCGGGAACAGGGTTCGAGGAGTTCGGCGGGATCGCGAGGTTCGCGACGGTCGTCAAGAACATCGAAGCTGAGGCGCTCGACCGCCGCAACGGAGGGTTCGTCCTTCTCAACTCCGGTGACAACTTCCTCGCTGGGCCCGAATTCAACGAAAGCCTGCAGAAAGGCGTGCCGTTCTACGACTCGATCGCGCTGAACCGGATCGGTTTCGACGCCCTGGCGATCGGCAACCACGAGTTCGACTTCGGACCCGACGTCTTCGCGCAGTTCATCCGGGGGTTCGACGCGGACGTGCCGTTCGTGAGCTCTAACCTGAACGTCGGCGGCGAGCCCAAGCTGAACCGTCTGGCGAACCAGGGCCGGATCGTGAAGAGCGTCGTCGTCCACGAGGGCGGCCGCCTGATCGGCGTCGTGGGGGCGACCACGCCGGACCTCCCCTTCATCTCGAGCCCCCGCAACGTCGAGGTGCGCACCAACGTGGCCAAGAACGTCCAGAAGCAGGTCGACCTGCTCGAGGGCCAAGGCGTCGACATCATCGTCATGATCAGCCAGCTGCAAAGCATCGCGGAGGACATGGCGCTCGCACCGCTGCTGTCCGGCGTCGATGTGATGATCGCAGGGGGCGGGGACGAGCTCTTGGCCGACGCCGACGAGGGGGACCTTCTCATCCCAGGAGATGAGGAAGCGATCTTCGGCTCGTATCCGCAGATCGGCACCGACGCGAACGGCCGAGATGTGCCGATCGTCACGACGAACGGCGACTACCGTTACGTCGGCCGCCTCACCGTTGGGTTCAACGATCGGGGCAGGCTCGTCAGGATCGACGCCGACGATAGCGGCCCGGTCCGCGTCACGTCGACGGTCAACCCCGACGGTGTGGTGGCCTCCGCGTTCATCCAGAACAACGTGATCGTTCCATTGCAGGAGGCGATCGCGGACGCCGCAGCGAATATCGTCGCCACTTCCGAAGTCGCTCTCAACGGTATCCGCGATCCCGGCGTCAGGACAGAGGAGACGAACGAGGGGAATCTCATCGCCGACGCGTTGTTCGACGCCGCGGCGGATCGCGCGGCCGACTTCGGGGTGGCACCGCCGGACATCGCGATCCAGAATGGGGGCGGGATCCGCAACAACAATGTGATCCCGGCGGGTGACGTCAGCGAGCTCGACGTCTTCGGGATGGTGCCGTTCGCGAACTTCGTGGCGATCGTGCCGGATATCCCGCCCGAGCAGCTCAAGGAACTCCTGGAGAACGCGGTTTCGCGGGTGGAGTTCGTGGACGGCCGCTTCGCGCAGGTTTCCGGGCTCTCGTTCACCTGGGACGCGAACGGCACTCCGCAGCTGCTCGATGAAGACCTCAACGTGGCGACGCCCGGAACCCGGATCGTCTCGGTTACTCTCGACGACGGGACGCCGATCGTCGCGGCGGGCGCGGTCGTCGCGGGCGCGCCGTCGGTGAACATCGCAACCATCGACTTCTCGGCTCGCGGCGGTGACCAGTACCCATTCCGTGACGCGCCGTTCACGTCCCTTGGAGTCACCTATTTCCAAGCGGTCCTCGACTTCCTGGTGGAGGACCTCGCCGGCGCCATCACGGCGGCTGACTACCCCGAAGGCGGCGAGGGGCGCATCACGCGGCTCAACTGATCCCATCGGTGCGGCGCAGGCGGCGGATCGGAGCTACCTCCGGTCCGCCGCCTCGTCGATCCGCCAGAGCCCGACCTCGTCCAGCCTCGTCATCACCAAGACCCGCATCACCGGAGGGGACGGCTCCCGGAGAACCAGCGCACGCCCTCGCATCGACAAACCGAGCCTGACCAGACTCCGGACGCCGGAGCTGTCGAGGAACCGGACGCGCGACAGGTCCAGCACGAGGGGGCTGCTCCCCACGATGACGTTCTGGACGGCCCCGTCGAACCGGTCGGAGGTCGTCCGATCGAGCTCGCCGGCCACCCACAACTCCTGGGGCGAGACCTCTTCGATCTCCAGGGATGCCTGCCTGTTCACCTTCCCACCCTCTCGCTCCCTCGTTCTCTCGCGCAAGGGCCCTTTCACCCATCTCAAGTGGGGGTTCCACCGAGTCGAAACCCTAGGGGTGAAGTCCTGCCCATTCTGCGAGGCCGAGCTTCGCGACTCGGTCATCCGGTGCACACGGTGCCTCCGGTCCCTCGACGGGAAAGGCAACCCCGAGCACGAGCCGTCGCGGCCGGCGACGTCGTCGTCGACGGCAGTCGCATCCCGCGTCGAGCCTCGGCCGCCGGCCGGCGGCCCGACGCCGTGGGTCACAGAGGCCTGGGCCTCCCCTTCCACGAGGACGCCGCCGGACACGAGCCCGGCGTTCGACGCCGGCGCGATGCGCGCCCTTCCGCGCGAGCGGCGCCAATCGGCACGTCCGGACTTCGTCCTGCTCCTCGCGTCGGTCGCGGCGTGCGCCGCCGCGTATCTCGCGTGGACGTCCGTCCCGGTGCCTTGGGTCGAGCTCGTGATCACCGACACCAGAGACCTCGATCCCGTGCTCGTCGGGAACGTGGTGCTCCGGGGCGAGCTCGCGCTGGTCGGGACGATCGGGCTGGCGCTCGCCGGGGTCCTCGGGACACTCGGCCTGACCTGGCTGTTCTACGGGATCGACCGAGGATCCAACGTTCCATGGTTCGTGAACCCCGCGATCTCGATCGCCGCCACCGCGATCGGGATCGGCGGGGCGATCCTGTCGTCCACGGTCTGGTTCGTGTGGAAAGACGCGGCGATCGAACGCTCGCGCGCCCTGGGCCTATCGCCCGAGAAGCTCCAGGAGCTGCTGGACCTGCAGCCGCCCCCATTCGTCGAGATCCAGCGACAAGCGGGTCTGATGCGGTTCGGCGGGATGATGCTCGTCGGCTTCCTCGCGGCCTGCGCGGCGATGTGGTCCACCCGTCGTCGCGGCTAGTCAGAACTTCGGGAACGGGTGGCCATATCCCTCGACCCGCTTGGCCATCGCTCCGCTCCCGTAACCCCAGCGGCGAGGAAGGTCGCCCTTCTTGTCGCACTTGCCGCAGGTGAACGCCGCCCACTTCTTGTTCACCGTCTGCACGAACTGACAGTGCGGGCATTCGAAGAAGGCGATCTCGCCGTAGCACGTGAAGCACTGATACTCGGCGGCGTCGTCGCCGACCAGCTGCGGCGAGTGACACCAGGGACAGGTCAGGTACGCCATGTCAGGCGGACGGGTCCGGGTTGAGGAGGATCTGCTCGGCTTGTGCCGCGCGATGCTTCGTCACGGCCTCGCGGAGTTCGGGCCGCGAGCCGGCGAGGACCTGGGTCGCGAGGATCGCGGCGTTCACCGCGCCGGCCTTTCCCACGGCCAGGACGCCCACCGGGACGCCACCGGGCATCTGCACCATCGAGAGCAGGGAGTCCAGGCCGCCGAGGAGCTTGGACTCGATCGGCACGCCGAGCACCGGCAAGGTCGTCTGGGCGGCGACGACGCCCGGAAGCGCCGCGGCCATGCCCGCCGCCGCGATGAAGATCTCCACGCCCCTGGACTCCGAATCGCGGATCCACGCCGAGAGCTCCTCGGGCGTCCGGTGCGCCGAGAGCACCCTCGTCTCGAACGGCACGCCGAGCGAACGCAGCTGGTCCGCACAATGCTGCATGGTCTCCCAATCGGACGCCGACCCCATCACGACGCCCACGAGCGGCTCGGCCATGGACTGCAGTCTAGAGGCTGCCGGGGGCCGCCGAGCCTATGCGGACGCGATCCGCTCGCCGACCTCCGCGGCGATCTCAACGAGGTCGAGCACGTCCTCCTCGGTCGTTCGGAAGTTCACGAAGCACGGCCGCAGGTAAACCTCGTCGTCGATCAGGGCGCTCGCGATCCACACGCGGCCGTCCGCCTGCAGGGCATCCGCGAGCCGCTGGTTGTGCTCGTTCACGTCCTTCACACCGGGCGGAACGTGGCGGAACGGAACGATCGACAGAACCGGCTCGCCGAGCGCCTCGAAGTCCGGCCGGGCCTCGACCGTCTCCCAGAGCAGGTGCGCCTCGCGCAGGTTCCGCTCGATCGCCTCGCCGAACGCTCGCGCGCCGTGCGCCCGCATCGCGAGCCAGAACTTGAGGGCGCGGAACGGACGCGAGTACTCGAACGTGATGTCGACGGCATGGAGCTCGTGACGCTGGTGCGGGAGGTACCCCTGCTCGTGCGCGAACGACGCGACGAGATCCTCCTGGTTCCGCACCAACACCACTCCGCACGCCTTCGGCAGGTACAGCCACTTGTGCGCGTCCAACGAGACCGAGCGCGCGCGCTCGAACCCGCGGAACAGCTCGGGGCGAACCGCTGCGGCCGGGATCCCGTACGCGCCGTCGACGTGCATCCAGACGCCGCGTTCCTCGCAGATGTCGGCGATCGCGTCGAGCGGGTCGATCGCGCCCGTCAGCGTGGTCCCGGCGGTCGCGACGACCGCCACCGGCGTGATGCCCTCGGCGCGGTCCCGGTCGATGGCCTCGGCGAGCAGCTCGGGGACGAGCCCCCGGGCCGGCCCGAGGGGGATCGCGCGGAGCTGACGAGAGCCGATCCCGAGCATCTCGATGGCCCGCGTGATCGAGTAGTGGACCTCCGCGGAGCAGTAGACGGCGGGTCGCGCTCCTTCAAGCCCCTCGAGCCGGCTGCCGGGCAGCGCGTGCTCACGCGCGGCCGCGAGCGCGGAGGTGTTCGAGATCGTCCCACCGCTCGTGAATGCCCCCGCGCAGGTCGCGGGGTAGCCGACGAACTCGGCCGCCCAGCGCACGGCCTGCCGCTCGATCTCGGTCGCGGCACCCGCGTCGACCGCGAGGTTGATGTCGTACGTGTGCGCGAGGAGATCGCCGATCGCGCCGATCTCGAGGCCGCTCGAGCCGATGAAGGCGAAGTACCGCGGCCGAGGCTGCGCGATCGACTCGTCCAAGATCCGCGCCGTGTCGTCGAGCGCCTCGTGGACGGGAGCGGGATCGTGCGGGAGCCCGGCTTTCAGAAGTGCCCGCACGCGCTCGTCGAGCTGGGGCTCCTCCGGGCGGAACCGATCGAAGGAGCGCCACGCCTCGGTGACCAGCTTGACGGCGTGCTCGAGCGCCTCCTCGCGCGGCGCGTCGAGCCGAAGCGGCCGATCGGGATCCGACACGCGTCGATGCTACCCTCGCCGCTCGGCTTGAAGCGATGCCAGTGGGCTCGCCCATCGGAAGCCGGCTTCGCGCGTCGCCGCGCTTGCTCGATCGGACCTTCAGCGCCACAAGCGATCGGCGACGCGTGCAACCAGCTCGAGCTTGCGCCACTGGGTGTCCTCGTCGATCTCGTTGCCGACCATCACGCTCGCGAAGCCGCACTGCGGGCTGATCGCGAGGCGGTCCATGTCGCCGTCGACGAACGAGGCTGCCTGTTCCATCCGCCGCACCAGCTCGTCCTCGCCCTCGAGCAACGGGGTCTTCGTCGACACGATGCCCATGACCATGACGGCGCCCTCGCGCAGGAACCGCACGGGCTCGAAGCCGCCGTCCCGCCCGAGGTCGTCCCACTCGACGAGGAACGCGTCGTACGGCAACTCACCGAAGACGCGATCGGCGACGTGATCGAGCGAACCCTCGCACATCCACGACGAGCGGTAGTTCCCGCGGCAGATGTGGAGCGCGACCGACACGTCGTCGGGGAGCTCCTCCAGAACGGCGGTGTCCGCGGCGATGGCGGAGTCGAGCAGCGTATCGACGTCGTGCCCGTGATCCTCGAACCGGGCCACCCACGCCGGGTCGACCAGGTAGGGATAGAGAGGGAAGTCCAGCTGGACGGAACGCGCGCCGGCCCGGACCGCGTCGGCGATGAGGTCGCGCTCGATCTCGATCGCGTGCGCCACGAACTCTTCGAGCGAGCCATAGCCCGACGTGATGCCGGGCTTGTACGAGAACGGGTGGCCGAAGATCGAGGGCGCCGGGAAGGTGACCTTGAACGGATGATCGCCCGCTACCTCGGCCATGAAGGACGCCTCTCTGGCCGCCGGCGAGTCGACCGGCTTCAAGCGATCCACGACCTCGTGGACGGAGAGCGGCATGTCCTCTCCGCGCGCATTGCGGAAGTGCACGACGTTGTCCGTGCGGAACCCCTCAACCGCGTCGTAGAACGAGTTGAGGAACATCCAACGCCGGAACTCGCCATCCGTCACGACGTCCAGTCCGATGTCGATCTGGCGCTGCACCACGTCGCGGATCGCGTCGTCCTCGATGTGGGTGAGCGCGCTTCGATCCTTCCCGCGCTCCTCGTTCAGGACCGCCGAATGCCCCTCTTCGTAGAACGCTTCGACGGCTCGACGGAGCGCGGCTGGTCGGAGAAGCGAACCGACGACCTCGGCTCGGGCAGGGCGGCGGGGATGGGTCACACGCCGCAGACTACTCGCGTGCCAAGCCTCCTAGCAGAGGGCCGAGAAGTCGCATTGAGCGTCTCCGATCTGGAATTCGACCGCGTATCTGGTCCCGGTCGGCCCATCCGGCAACACCACTTGAGCGTGTACCCTGATCGTCCTCTCGGAGTTCCGCTCCCTCGCCATGAAGGAAGCGCCGAGCTCATCGCTACTGTGCTCGAAGATGCGCCATCCCTCGCGTTCGAGCGAGGAGGCGTAGTCATCGACGATGTCGTTCGCCATCCGGCCCGCTTCGGACCGATCGGACACTGGCTCGCTCTTGAACGCCCGACCCAGCGCACTTTCGCGCGACGCTTCCAGGCCGTATCCCGAAGGGATCGGAACGGGTTCGTCGAAGCTGCCTTGCTGTGCTGCGCCGAGGAGGGAGGTCCCGACCGCAACGGAGACGACCACGTATCCACCGAGGAGGATCGCCGCGATGCCAAGTCCTCGGAATCCGCCGCCGAACCACCCCAGGACGATGGCGAGGAATCCCAGCACGACGCTCATTGTGGGGCGCATCGGAAGGACCAACGGACCCAGGAGTGCGACCAGCGCCACGATGAAGGCGACGCCGACGACGCCCTGCCCCTCGTGGGTTGTCCTCTGACTCATCCCTCCAATCTCGGCGTGCGCGCGAGGAACCTTGACCGAACGTGGGCCGCAGGACTCTACGCAGGCACTCCGAGGCGGGCGCTTGAAAGCCCGCTCGTCAGGACGTGGGCGGGACCTCGACGACGCGGCCGGTCTCGGCGCCGAAATCCCAGAGGTCGATGCCTGGTGGCTCCACGCCGAGTGTCGTGAGTGCGGTGCAGATCTGGCTCCGATGATCCGTCCCGTGGTGCACCACCTGCGCGAGCCGGATGCCCGTCGCGGCGTGGGTCTCGGTTCCGTCGTCGTTGCGCCCGATGAGGATGGCGTCCGGATCGGGATCCTGCGCCAAGATCTGCGACCAGAGGGCGCCGTGGCCCTCCATCGCGGCCCGGAGCGCCCGCAGGTCCATGTGATCCTCGTCGATGCGATGCGTGTCGTCGCCGGTCACCCGGAACAGGTACCACCCGTCGGACCCGACGAGGTGGCGCTGCGTGTCGAGGATCGAGCCATAGGTCCCCGGGACCGTGGTCCCCAGCTGCTCGGGGCTGAGCGCGAGGCAGGCATCGAGCAGTCGCAGCGTCGCCCATACGTGATGCGCAAAGGCGTCGTCGAGCAAGGACCTGTTCATCCGGTGACCGTAGCAGACCGGTGCTGATCCTCAGCCGGAGGCGATCCGCGACATCTCGCTCGCGTCGAACGCGCGCATCGTCTGCGTCCGGATGTTCCCCTGGGCGCCCACGTTCAGCAGGAACTTCGTCGCCGTCTCGTCATCGGGGAACTCCGAGATCGCAACGAGGTCGTACTGCCCCACCGTCCACATGACCTCGAGGGAGCCCCCCATGTCGGCGGCGGCCTTCTTCGCCCCATCTGCCCGGTTCACCGTGTCCTTGTAGGCGCCGATCCCCTTCTCGGTGAAGTTGATCAGGCTGACGTACTTGGGCATGTGCCCCTCCTTCTGTCGGGTCGTGGCCCACCGTACATCCACGGTCCGGTGAGGGGAACCCACCAGATCAGGGCAGATCCCAGCGCACCCAGGTGGAATCCGGCGCCCGGAACTCCCAGCCGGACAGCGTGGCCGGCCGATCCGGGTCGAGCCGGAGGTTGGGGAGCCGGTCGAGCAGGGTCTCGAGCGACACACGCGCGAGGTGGCGGCCGAACCACGCGCCGAGACAGAAGTGCGTCCCGACGGCGAACGCGAGGTGCGCGCCCTCCTTGCGATGGATGTCGAACCGGTCGGGATCGGTGAACCGGCGCGGATCGCGGTTCGCCGACGAGAGCACCGCGCCGATCAACGCGCCCTGCTCGAGCGTCACGCCGGCGAGCTCGGTCGGATGCGTCGTCTGCCGGGTCGAGGTTCCGACCGGCCCCGCCCACCTGAGCGTCTCCTCGACGGCGTGCTTGATCAGCGAGCGGTCGGCGCGGACCTCCTCGAGCTGTTCGGGATGGGACCCGAGCGCGATCATCACCAGCGCGATCAGGTCGCGGGGCTCCTGCAGGCCGCCGGAGAGCATGAGCTTGGTGTTCGCGACGATCTCGTCGCGGGTCATCGTGTCGCCCTTCCCGTCGTGGTGCAGCATCCACGACAGGACCGAACCATCCGGCTGATCCTCGAGTCGATCCAGGACGCGCTCGATCGCATCGCCGAGCGCGGCGCTCGCCTCGTCGGCGGGCTCCTGCTTCGCCGGGTCGCCTTCGAAGTTCGCGAGCCCGGGCATGAGGCCCTCGTTCCAGTGCAGGAGGTCTTCCCACGGGACCTCGTCGAGGCCGAGCATGAACCGGAGCGACCGGACGCTCATCGGGTCGGCGAACTCCTGGAACAGGTCGCACTCCCCGCGCGACTCGAACCCGTCGATCAGCTCGTGTGCGAGCTTGGGGATCATGCCCTGGGTGCGCTCCTCGACGTCTCGAGGGCGGAACGGCGGCTCGACGATGGTGCGGACCCGCCGTTGGTCCGGCCCTTCCGAGCCGAGCATGTTCACGCCCATCGTTCGGTTCAGCGTCGAGGGCTCAGTGGCCCCCGTGAACACCTCGGGGTTGAGGTCGATCTGGCGAACGTCGTCGTACCGGGTGACGAGCCAGAGCTGCACGGCCGGGACCCAGCTCACCGGCTCCTGCTCCCGCAGCCGCTCGTAGACGGGGTAGGGATCGCGTTCGAGCTCCTCGAGGGTGACCTGCTCGCCGGCGGTCACCGGTGCTTGCCCGGTTCCCACCCATGGCCGCCGATCGTGCGTCCGGCGAACGCCGCGGGGATCTCCTCCAGGTCGGTCGCCATCGAGTCGTTCCACCGGTTCAAGAACCCGAACAACCCGACCACGGAGAGGATCTCGACGATCTCGCCCTCGTCCCAGTGCCGGCGCAGATCGTCGAAGTGCGCCGGCGTGACGGCGTTCGGGGCGACGCTCGCGTCCCGTGCGAACCGCAGTGCGGCGCGTTCGGCGTCGTCGTAGAGGGCGGAGGCCTCGAATTTCCAGATCTCGGCGATCTTGTCCTCGGGGACGCCGCGCAGCTTCGCATCGACCGTCTCGTGGGCCTGGCAGTACCGGCACCCGGCCGCGGTGCTCGCGACGATGGCGATCAGCGGTTTCAGGCCGACCGGGACCGTCCCGGTCCGCCAGATCTGCGTGATGAGCTCGCTGAATGCGCGCAGGATCTCGGGACGGCGAGCCATCGTGAACAGGCTGTTCGGGACGAACGACATCGTCTCGGCGTACAGACGGAATAGTTCCTCAAGCTCCGGATGGTCCTCACGCCGGAGCGGCTGCATGTTCGCCACGGATCTCCTTCGTCGTTCGCTTCGCTCGGAGCGGTTGGGTATCTTGCGCCGGAACGAGGCATGCGAGCAAGGTGGGATGGATGAGGCTGGAAGGCAAGGTCGCCGTCGTCAGCGGTGGTGGGACGGGCATCGGCGCCGCGACGGCGCGCCGGTTCGCCGCGGAGGGCGCGAAGGTCCTGGTCACCGGCCGCCGTCCGGCGCCGCTCGAGACGGTCGCGGCCGAGACGCAGGGACTCGCCGTCCCCGGAGACGTCACCGATCCCGATCACGCGGTCGCGGCCGTCCGCGCCGCGGTCGACGCGTTCGGCGGCCTCGACGTGGTGGTCGCGAACGCCGGCGCGGGGTTCGGCGGATCCGCCGCCGAGGTCGACGACGAGCGCTGGCGCCGGACGCTCGACGTGAACGTGAGCGGTGTGCTCTTCCTCGTGCGCGCCGCGCTGCCGCACCTGCTCTCGCGCGGCGCCGGCTCGATCGTGGTCGTCTCGAGCGTCTCGGCGTTCCAGAGCGCCGCGAGCTCGGTCGCGTACGACACGTCGAAAGCGGCGCTGCTCGGCCTGACACGCTCGGTCGCGGTGGAGTACGGACCGCGCGGCATCAGGGCGAACGTCGTCTGCCCGGGCTGGGTCGTGACGCCGATGGGCGACGAGGAGATGGACGACCTCGCCGCGGAGCGCGGGATCACTCGCGACGAGGCGTACCGGCTCGCGACGGCCCACGTGCCGATGCGGCGGCCTGCGACGGCCGAGGAGATCGCGTCGTGCTGCCTGTTCCTCGCCAGCGACGAGTCCTCGATCGTCAACGGCACCCATCTGATCGCCGACGGCGGCGGGTCGGCGGTCGACGTCGCCTCGCTCGCATTCGACGGCGTCGAGGATCGCTGATACCGCCGAAGGGCGCAGGGCGACAACTCCCAGAGCGCGGCACGAACCGCTCACATCGCGGCGACCCGCTCCACGACGTTGCGACAGAAGGCGGGGAACTCGTGGATCTCATCGATGAACTGTGACGGCTTGATGCAGATCGTGGTGAAGCCGCGTTCGAGCTGCGCCGGGATCGACGCCAGCGCCTCGCCGAGGTCGGCCGTGGACGTGGCATCGGGGAATCGCCCTCGGGTTCCGCCGATCATCTCGAGCTCGGACAGGTCGCGGCCCGCTTCGGGCATCGCATGGCGGAGCCGGTCCAGATCCTCGTCCGTCGGCGAGCCGAGCGGGTTGAACCCGCTTCCGTACGCGACGAGCCGGCGGAGCAGCCGGTCGTGGATCGTCTCCCCTCCGAACCACAGCACGAGCCCCTCGGGGCGGAAGGGCTTCGGCTCGAGGGAGACATCCGAGAACCGATAGTGGCGGCCGTCGAAGGACGCGGGCGAGTCCCGCCACAACGCCCGCCAGGCCTCGAGGTGTTCGTCGAGGAGATCGCCGCGCCGCTCGAACGGCACGCCGAGCGCGTCGTACTCGGCGCGGTGCCAGCTCACGGTCGGCTGGACGACCAGGCGCCCCTCGGACAGGAGGTCGAGCGTCGCGAGCTGCTTCGCGAGCAGGATCGGGTGGCGCAGTGGCGCGATGATCGAGCTCGCGACGAGCCGTAGTCGGGTGGTCGCCGACGCGACCGAGCTCAACAGGACGAGCGCGTCGGGCCATGGGGTCACGGGATCCTGGTTTCCGGGCAGCGCGTAATCGCGAGGGTTCTCCGGAACGCCGTCCGCATCCGAATCCCGGCCGAGCGCGACGTGCTCGCTCACCATCACGGCGTCGAAACCGGCCGCCTCCGCCTCGACCGCCATCCCGACGAGCGCGCGGAGATCGCCCGGAGGGACGAGCGTCCAGTTCTCGCTCAGCAGGAGGACGAGCCGGGGCGCCGGCGCGCTCATCCGGCGGAGCGGCGGCCTCGGTACGCGGCGGCGGCGAAGGCCTCCATCGCACGGACCGTCGCGTGGACCTGGGCGGGAACGAGCGGCACAGGACGGGTCATCGGCGGGAAGAGGAACCACACGAGCGATCCGCCCATGTGCCGCAGCGCGGGACGCCCGTCCGGATCGATGCGGATCCGCTCGAAGTGCACGTCGGCGATCGCGTGGACAAGCCGCTCGTCTTCTCCGAGCCGGCGCGCGAGCGCGTCCCCCTCCTTGTCGCGGCTCCGACCCCGGAACTCGATCGTCCGCAGACGCACGACGCCACGGCCACGCGCAGTTACCCCTCTCGTCCGCGGGAAGAGGGCGTCGGCGGTCGCCACCTCCAGCGCGAACGTGCCGCCGAAGACCCGCCCGCCGACCGAACGCATCGAGAGGCGGAGCGCGGGTCGCCCATCCGCCTCCAACCTCGCCTCGAGCGGGCCAGATCGCGCCGTCTGCCGGTACCCGTGCGCGGCGAACCCCTTCACGACATCGCCCAGAACGGCCGCCGCACGCTTGCTTGCTCTGCCGTGCACGCCGAGGCGGCTCAGTCCGCGTGGTGCGCTTCCGGCACCTCGTGCGCCAAGATCTCCGTCTCGCGATACACCTCGGCAAGCGGG
>Ga0214471_10003002_pt1 | contig 13103 bp, 9 predicted proteins | sample RVTome_5_FD_207665 | JGI IMG/M metagenome (GOLD analysis project Ga0214471, IMG submission 207665) | Soil microbial communities from uranium-contaminated site in the Upper Colorado River Basin, Wyoming, United States - RVT142D155 | ecosystem: Environmental > Terrestrial > Soil > Contaminated >...
CTGACGCCTGCCCGGTGCCGGAAGGTTAAAAGGAGGGGTCAGCTGGCTTCGGCCGGTGAAGCTCTGAATTGAAGCCCCGGTAAACGGCGGCCGTAACTATAACGGTCCTAAGGTAGCGAAATTCCTTGTCGGGTAAGTTCCGACCCGCACGAATGGCGTAACGATCTGAGCGCTGTCTCCGCGAGTGGCTCCGCGAATTTGTAGCACCGGTGAAGATGCCGGTTACCCGTGGCTAGACGGAAAGACCCCGTGCACCTTTACTGTACCCTAGCATTGGATTTGGGTGCTGTCTGTGCAGGATAGGTAGGAGGCTGTGAACCTTCGTCGTTAGGCGAGGGGGAGCCGACGGTGAGATACTACCCTGATGGTTTCTAAGTTCTAACCTGGGGCCGTGAATCCGGCCTGGGAACAGTGCTAGGCGGGCAGTTTGACTGGGGCGGTCGCCTCCTAAATTGTAACGGAGGCGCGCTATGGTTCCCTCAGGCTGTTTGGAAATCAGCCGCAGAGCGTAAAGGTATAAGGGAGCTTGACTGCGAGACCTACAAGTCGAGCAGGTGCGAAAGCAGGCCTTAGTGATCCGGTGGTCCCGTATGGAAGGGCCATCGCTCAACGGATAAAAGGTACGCCGGGGATAACAGGCTTATCCTGCCCAAGAGTTCACATCGACGGCAGGGTTTGGCACCTCGATGTCGGCTCATCGCATCCTGGAGCTGAAGCAGGTTCCAAGGGTTCGGCTGTTCGCCGATTAAAGCGGTACGTGAGCTGGGTTTAGAACGTCGTGAGACAGTTCGGTCCCTATCTGCCATGGGCGTAGGAGATTTGAGGGGAGCTGACCTTAGTACGAGAGGACCGGGTTGGACGGACCTCTGGTGTACGAGCTGTTCCGCCAGGGGCAGTGCTCGGTAGCTATGTCCGGAAGGGATAACCGCTGAAAGCATCTAAGTGGGAAGCCCTCCCCAAGATAAGATCTCCCATACCGTAAGGTATCTAAAGGCCCCTTGAAGACGACGAGGTATATAGGCCGGAGGTGTAAGCCCAGTGATGGGTTCAGCTTACCGGTACTAATTGGCCGTGCGACTTGACCATATTCCTTTCCCACGAAAGGAAAGGAACCCAAAGTGGTCAACAGGTTCGCTAGATCGAACTTCGCAGCCCTCCGAAGGTCTCCCTGTGCCTAAAGGGCCAGGGAGGCATCGGAATCAGCCGCAGCGTTCCCTACAAAGTATTTTTTATGCGAGGATTTCTTGGTGACCATAGCGGAGGGGGTACACCCGTTCCCATTCCGAACACGGAAGTTAAGCCCTCCAGCGCCGATGGTACTGCATGGGTAACTGTGTGGGAGAGTAGGACATTGCCAAGATCAAAGTTTCCTTCTGGAAGGTCCTGCGAGGGAAGACCTTGCAGGACCTTTCTTTTTTCCTAACCGTTCCAAACCCACAAAGGGGGGGAGTCCATGAAGCGAGCAGCGGCAGCAACCTTCGCGTGCCTGATCGCTCTGACCGGCAGCGCCATCGCCCAGGAGCATTGGACCGAGGGGCCGGTCTGGCTCTGCAGCGCGATCCGCACCACCGAGGGTCACTTCGACGACTACATGGAGTATCTGCGGGGCGACTACTACACCGTGCAGCAGGAGTCGATCAAAGCCGGTCTGCTGAAGGACAGCAAAGTGTACGTCAGGGCCCCGGCCGATCCGGACGATTATGATGTGCTGATCTGCGATCTGTTCGAGAACGCCGGCAAGGCGCTCGACTACAGCGCCGCGGACGACGCCAAGGCGGATGAGATCGCCGCCAAGGTCTACGGCACGCCGGACGAGGATTCCCAGCAAGAGATGATCAAGCCGCGCTTCGAGATGCGCAAGATCCTCGGCACCACCATGGTCCGCGAGGTCACGCTCAAGCCGCTCGAGAAGTAGTTCGTAAGTTTCGCAGGCCGGATGGCTCAGGTTGGCCGTCCGGCCTGTTCTTTTGCCAACCGAGCGGCGAGCTCTATCGCCGCCTGCTGAATCTCCGGCGAGAGTCCCACCCGGGTCCCGAAGTCGCGCTTTTCGGCCGCGTGAACCTCCAGCCTTCAGGCAGGTTGCCGAGCGCGCGGGACCTGCTCGCGAGAGCCGATTCCCTGGACAGGATTCGGCTTGCGACGCATACTCCGACCGGAAGGTGCCGTCGTGGCGGAGTGTCAGAGATGCGGCGCGCAGAACCGCGATCACGCGCTTTCGTGTTCGATCTGCGGCGCGGCGTTGGACCCCGAGGCTCCCCGGCCCTCACGACCGCGCGATCCAGGGACCACCGGTGCTGACAGTACCGGCGGCACCAGCGATACGCTGATCACTCGGATCCCGGTTTTTGACGCCAAGGATCTGCAAAGTGAGCCGCCGCCTCCAACCGGCAGGCACGTCCGGCCATCCTCCATCATCGAGGCCGACGATGCGGAGGAGGACGATCGAACCAGCGTGCAGCTGGTTCGGAGGGTGCCGGAAACCGCAGCCCATGCGCTGATTGGTCCGCTGCGCACCCAACGGGCCCGGCGGCGGTCGATTCTCTTCGGGGTGGCGGCGGCGGCCCTGCTGATTGGCGCCGGATTCGGTTACTATCTGTTCAACCGGCCAGGGGCCGGGCCGACTTCTGAGCAGTCAGCGGCGGCGCCCGATGCGTCGCGCCAGACTGGAAGCGATCCCGCGCTCGAGCTCATCGAACCGCAGCCGCCTGGTGAGGCCATTCCGGAGGGTGCTGCCGCGGAGCAAGAATTTCCCGGCGTGCCGGATCCGCCGATCGAGAACGGCCCGGCGCCGTCGAACGCGGACCAGCCGCTTGCGGGATCGAGCGCGCCACTCGAGCCTAGCGTGCCGCGACCAGGCCGGCCGCTGCCGCCGCGATCTCAAGCCGACTCGCATCTCGACCGCGCAGGGCGCGCGCTCAGCGCCGGCAGCATCGTCGATCCGCCAGGTGGCTCCGCTTTCGACCACCTGAGCGCAGCGCGGCGCCTCGATCCGGGCAATCCGGAGATTGACTCGATGTTGCGAGTTGGGACCGAGCAGCTGCGCCAACAGATCGCGCCGTTGAGAGCCCAGGGTCGCTATCAGGAGGCGATTCAAACCCTCGACCGAGCGCTGGCGTTGTTTCCAAGGTTGCAAGAGCTTCGGACGCTGCAATCATCGCTACGGGTCGAAGAGCTGCTGGCGAGCGCCCAAGACGCTCTCGAACGCGAGCGGCTGGTCGCGCCGCCGCAGCAGTCGGCGCTTTATTACATCGATCAGGTGTTGATGCTGGACCCGAGCAACGAAGCGGCACGGGCTCAGGAGCAGCAGCTCAAATCCGGTCTGGCCGAGCAGATCCAAACGCTCAAGGAGCAACGCCGCCAGGGCGAGGCGGAGGCCCTGCTCGACGCGGCGCTCCAGATTCGCCCGAACGACGCCGAGCTGGTGCGCCTGCGCGCGGCGCTGCGGGAGCCGCCGGCTCCGGCCGTGGCCAAAGCACCGCCGGCGCCGAGCCGCGAACCGCCACCGACCACTTTCGAGCTGCCGTCAGGACCCAAGACCGCGCCGGAGACGCCGCTGCATCGACCCAAGATCCCGACCAGCGTGGGGCGCAACTGCAGCGCCGAGATGTTCACTCAGGCGGCCGCCGGCGGTCCGCTGGTAGGCCTGTGGCGCGACAGCCCGATCGGTCCGGGCAACAGCTGCATCATGATCCACGACCCCGAGCTGCCGATGTTGAAGGCCTACGACTTCGACAACCGACCGTCGGCCTTCTGCGTCTCCGGCGGCGTGGTCGCCGAGCTCTATCCGGATTCGAATTACAGCGGCAACTGCCGGCTGGTGGTCGCCGGACCGTACTGCGTCAACGACATGAAGCGGGTCAGCAAATGCGACGGCGGTCACTGGGGCGATGTGCTGAGCTCGGTCCGAGTACGGTTTCAAGCCGCAGGCTCGCCGGGCATCCTCGAGCACTAGCCCGGCGGCGGATCTGGCGCCATCTGCTTCGTTGCGCTCGGTCGGGCTCCTCCAGCGTACCGTTCAGTACGCTTCCGTCGCCCTCCCTTCGCGCGCCTTGCAGCTGACGGCAGCTCCACCGCCCACTACGCCGTGCTGGTACAGGTCGAGCGCACGAGCGAACGCAATGAGCCCGGCGGCGGATCTGCCGCCAGCTGCCAGGCGGTCTGGGGGAGCTCTCCCAGTCTCCACGAATTCATTTCCCAAACTTGCCGATCAGGTCGCCGCGGTCGTCGACCACGGCGAGGCCGAGCGGCGGATTGTTGTGCTCGCGCTGGTCGGCATGGGATCGGGCGGCGACGGAAGCGTGCACGCTGTCGTTCCAGCGCACCACGCGGAATGCGTTTTTGATCGGGTCGAACTTGTGGATCGAGATGTCGCTGTTGGGAATCCCGCTCTGTTGGGCGCGGGCAATCGCGGCCGGATCGAAGCCGATGCCGCAGCGCTCGGCGCTGCGCATCATCCAGAGCAGAGCGATATCGGAGAGGCCCTGGTTCCTGTTGCCGCCGCCGACATCGGAGTGGACGCCGCGGAACCAAACTTCATAGAGACGTCCGGTCTGGTCGGCGTCGGGAACCCGCGCCGCCAGCCGGGTCAGCGGAAAATTATGGCGTCGCTCGTCGAGCGCAAGGGCGTGGAAACACTTGTCGACGTTATCCGCCAGGGCCATCTGCCAGCCGAGGTTGATATCGTTGCCGGGGACGCCGAAGGAGTGGACCGTGTCCCACAGGCCGAGAAAGCGGATCCTCGGCTGCGGCTGACCCGGAAAAGCCTGGCCTTGGATGCGGCTAGCGAACTCGAGCGCCACCGCGGCGCCGCGGCTGAAGCCGATGATGTCAATGTCGGCATCGCCTTGTTGGATGTTATCCTCCAGTTTTCGCAGCGCTTTGTGAATTCTGCTACGCCCTCCGGCTCCCAGGATCCCACCGAGCAGGCGACCGAAGATCCAGAAGCGGGTGCCGACGCCTTTTTGGTAGAAGATCTGTTCCTGCGGCTGGTAGGCCTGCGCGAATTTTGCCACATTGGTGTTCTCGCCGAGTATTTCTTCCTGCTTATTCCAGGTGCCGTCGAACGCATAGAGCGCCATATCTGTCCTCCGTATAGAGCGAGGGTTTTTCCTCGCGCTGCCCCGGGGCCCGTCCCCGTCTGTCCACCGGAAGCCGGTGGGGAGGCCCCGCACTCACCTATTCACCGCTTCGGATCGATTCCGGAGGCCTCGATCACCGGGCTGAAGACATCCAGCACCACCGTGTCTTCGAGCGCATCGGCCGAATGCGGCGTGTTGGACGGCAGGTGCAGCACTTCGCCGCCGCGCAGCTCGATCTCGACGCGTTCGGGCGAGTCCTCGGCGCCGAGACCGAAGCGGATCCGACCGCTCAAGACACAGGCGATCTGCTCGTTCTCGTGGCTGTGGGTCGGCACATGGCAGCCGCGCTCGAGCAGCACCTGAAACAGCGACATGCGCTCGGCGCTGATTCGCCGGCGCGCGATCCGCTCGATCGGCGAGTCCGCCCGCAGCTCTTCCCAGTGGTAGTGGTTGGCACCCCCGATAGCTCCCACGACCCCTCCTTTCACTTGCCGAGACGGCTTCGGACCCCTAGCACTAAGCGAAGCTAGCATAGATCGTGGCCGCCGCTGCGAGAAGTCACGGGCCATAGGCTTGAGTGGAGGGAGTGGCGCCTTAGCCATCACGAGCTTTCCTGGGCGAAGCGCTCGCCGGTGGCGGAAAACAGAGTGTAATTATTTCGCCCGCGCCGTTTGGCCTCGTACATGGCGGAATCGGCGTTGCGCAGCAGCGTCTCGGTATCGTCTCCGTCATCCGGATAGAGGCTGATGCCGAGGCTGGTGGTGATCCGCAGCTCGTTGCCGTCCAGCACGAACGGCTCTCGAATCGCTTCCAGGATTTTCTCGGCCACCAGAATCGCGCTGGCCGCGTCGCCGAAGCCGTGGACCATGACCAGGAACTCGTCGCCGCCGAGGCGGGCGAGTGTGTCGCCGGCGCGGATCTGCAGCTCGACGCGCCGGCCGACCGCTTGCAGCAGAGCATCGCCCACCGCGTGCCCCAGCGAATCGTTGACCTGCTTGAAATGATCCAAATCGAGAAACAGCAGCGCCACCTTGCGGCGCGAGCGGCGGGCGACGGATTGTGCCTGGCGCAGCCGATCGGTCAGTAGGCGGCGGTTAGGCAGGCCGGTCAGCGGATCGTGAAATGCCTGGTGCTCGATCAGCGCCACATTGCGGAGGCGCTCGGCTTCCAGCTTGCGATTCTGGCTCTCCAGGTTGGCCTGGTAGGCCCAGATCAGGGCCCCGAGCACCACCAGCAGCGCCAAGATACAAATATCGTGAGCCCGGCGCATGGCCGGATCGAACGGGATCAGCGCGTAGAGACTGAAGTGCAGCAGCGGGAATAGAACCGCATAGAGCACCAGCGGCCCGCCCCAGAGCTTGGGTTCGAATCGGTCGGTGAGCCGCGCGCTTTGGCCCAATGACTGGTAGCCCGGCTCGAACAACATGTATTCGCGCACCCGGGTTGCGAGCAGCAAGGTCAAATGGGGCAGCAGCCAAAGCAGATCATAGCGCGTGCCCGCTGCGATCCACGGCAGGACTCGAGCGTGGAGCAGCATTTCCAGACTGTCCAGGATCAGCCACAGAATCATGGTGGTGAGCAGCCAGCCGTAAATCAGGCGCCAGCGCAGCGGCATGGTTTGGCGCAGAATGAGGCCGAGTCGGAGCGCCAAATAGGCATCCAGCACGATGAAGATGACGAAGGATGGAAACAGCATCTGGTAGAAGGACTGCGAGATATGCGCCGGAATCACCGCGAAGTAGATCAGCAGTCCGAAGGAGAAGACCACGACGGCGGTCTCGCGCAAGCTGGCCAGCTGGCGATTCTCGGTCGGATGGCGAGGATGATGGGGGCGGGCTTCGATCGCGAGCACCGCAAACAGATAGAAGCAAACCAGCAGCAGATCTTCGATCAGATTGATGGGGACGTCACTCGAATCGGCCTGGGTCAGAGCCTGGATCGCCTGTTGGATCAACCAAGCGGTCAGCGAAAGAACCCACAGGTTCCAGAACCGGCGTTCGCGCGGATCCTGGATCCAGCGCAGGCGATACAGCATGGCGAAGATACCGAACCCGATCAGAGGGAATCCGGAATACTCGTTGCCATAGGCCTCGAGCGCGCCGGGGGAGAGAATCGGGACCAGGTAGGGCGTCGCCACCAGCAGCATCAGCGCCAGTCCGGCGAGCACGATGGGGTCGGTGCTGAGAGCGCGCCACACGGCGGGTCATCCTGCGGCCGGCGGAGCGGGTCGCCTGGCCGGGCCGCCGCGGATCCGCCGACGGCCGCAGCGGTCCTTGGCAAGCCGATTCGGCGCCGATGGGCCGCTTGGTCGAGCACAGCTCATGGCAGGGCGGGCTTCTGGGAGCGACGATATCAGAAAAAGTCCGTGAAGGTGCCTAGACTGGGGTGGTAGCGGGCGGGGCCTAGAGTCCAGTAGGCGCACCTAATCGTCCGGCCTGGGCTCAGGCCGGCGGGTGGACGGCGGGTGCGGGCCGGGCGGTTGGGGTTATTCGTAGCGCAGTGCGATCAGGGGATCGACCGCCATCGCGCGGCGTGCCGGAAGATAAATCGAAAGCAGGGCGATCACGGCCAAGCCCAAGGGGAGCGCGATGTAGGTGACGGGATCGGTGGCGCTGACTCCGTGCAGCAGGCTGGCCATCAGGCGGGTCACGGCCCAGGCCAGGAGGATTCCGATCACCAGGCCAGTCAGCGCCAAGGTCATACCTTGCCCGATGACCAAGCGCAGCACGTCGCCGCGGGCGGCGCCGAGCGCCATGCGGATTCCGATCTCCTGGGTGCGTTGGCTGACCGCGTAGGTCATGACCCCGTAAATGCCGACTGCGGCCAGCAGCAGGGCCACCGCGGCGAAGATCCCCAGCAGCCAGGCGGCCAGGCGCGGCAGGTAAACTGACTCGGAGATCACCTGTTCCATCGTCGCCAGGTCGTAAATCGGCTGATCGGGATCGAGACCGCGGGCCTCGCGCCGGACCGCGCCGACCAGCGCACTGGGGTTGACCGCCGTCTTGACCACGACGCACATTCCGTGGATCGCTTTTTGCGCGACCGGGAAGTAGAGATCGAGACGTACCTCGCGGTCGAGCCCGCGGTGGCGCACGTCGCCGACGACGCCGACCACCGTGAGCCACGGCTGCTCGGATTCAGGCCGGCCCAGCTTGAGCCGCTTTCCGATCGGATCCTGCTGCGGCCAGAATCGCTGCGCCACGGTCTGGTTCACGATCACTACCCCGGGCGCTTCGAGCTGGTCGTGGGGCGTGAAGGCGCGGCCGCGGATCAGCGGAATACCCAGCGTCTCGAAGAAGCGGGGCGTGATGACTTGGTAGTTGCTGAGCGGCAGATCATTCTCGGCGGGCGGAGGTTGGCCTTCGACGCTGAAGCTTGAGTCCCAGCCGCCCGAACCCGACAACGGCAGAATCAGGACCGCGGCCGCGCTGCGCACGCCCGGGATCGTTTCGATGCGCTCGGTGAGTTGCTGGTAAAAGTCCGCGATCTGCGGCACCTCGGGGTACTTGATCTCGGGCAGGCTGAGGCGAAAGCTCAGCACGTTTTCGGCTCGAATGCCAGAAGGCACCTGTTGGAGCCGCCAGAACGCCTTGATCATCAACCCCGCTCCGATCAGCAGCACCAGCGCCAGGGCGATCTCGGCGACCACCAAGAAGCTGCGAAAGCGTTGGCGGCTCGAGCCGGCGGTGGCCGCGGTGCCGCCCTCTTTGAGCCCTTCCTGCAGGTTGCTTCTCAGGGCCCGCAGCGCCGGCGCTGAACCGAAGATCACGCCGGTCAAACCGGCCAGCGCCAAAGTGAAAGCGAGCACCGCGGGGTCGAGCTCGATGCGAAAGTAGCGCGCGTAGTCGCTGGGCAGCGATGCGGTCAAAACCCGAATGCCCCACACGGCCAGCAGCAGGCCGAAGACCCCGCCAAGCAGCGCGAGCAGCACGCTTTCGGTCAGAAGTTGTCGCAGGATCCGCCAGCGTCCGGCGCCGAGCGCAGCCCGAATCGCCAGCTCGCGATGGCGCGTGGTGGCCCGCGCCAGCAGCAGGTTGGCGACGTTGGCGCAGGCGATCAGCAGCACGAAGCCGACACCGCACTGCAGCACCAGCAGCGCCGGGCGCGCATCCTCGACCAAGAGCTCATGGACCGGTAGCACCACCACGCCAACCCCCTTGTTGGTCTTGGGATGTTCGAGGGCAAGGCGTTGGGCGATGGCAGCCAAATCGGCGCGCGCTTGCTCCAAGGTCACGCCGGGCTTGAGCCGAGCCACTCCGGTGAGAAAGTGGCTGCCACGGTCATCCTCTTCGAGCGTTTGCGCCAGCGGCACCCAAAGCTCGCACCCGGCGGGGGCTTCTTGACCGGCGGGCACGACGCCGACCACGGTATGCGGCTCGCCGTCGAGTTGGAGGCTGCGTCCGAGAATGGCCGGGTCGCCGCCGAACAACCGCTGCCACAGTCCGTGACTCAAGATCACGACCTTGGGCGCGCCGGGTCGATCTTCTGCCGCGCGAAAGCTGCGACCGAGCACCGGCCGGATGCCGAAGACCTCGAAGAAACCATGGGTGACCTCGGCTCCTTCGACCCGTTCGGGCCGCTCGGTACCGCTCAAGTTGAAATCTTCGCCGGCGTTGAACGCGGCGCTGCGGGTGAAGACGTGGTTGTGCGAGCTCCAGTCGATGAAATCGGGGTAGGATACGGACCAGCGGTTCAAGACATTGCCCGGCGGTGCTTTGGTGAGCAGCGCGACGATGTGGTCGGGCTCATGGAACGGGAGCGAACGGAGCAGGAACGCATTCACAACGCTGAAGATCACGGCATTGGGACCGATGCCGAGCGCGAGCGCGAGCAGGGCGATGGCGGTATAGCCGGGGCTGGCGGCCATCATTCTCAACGCGTAACGCAAGTCTTGAACCAGCGTGCTCATGGGTTTCCATCCTCCAACCAGGGCGAGGAGCGCTCAGGCGCCTTGCGCCCGATAGTTCGGCCTGCCCGGGTACACGACGGCCCGAACGACCGCAATGTTCCCATTTCGTCCTGCATGGCGGTCCGAGGTTCTGCCCTTTCTGCCTACTTCGACCCCGCGGGCCGCTTAGCATAGGACTCTTGAGCCGGCCGAAAGGTTGGCTGCCGCCTCTGGGCGCCGCAGCCGCGACCCTGATTGCCGGAAGCAGCGCTCCTAGCCCGATTGGGTTTGCTTGCAAAAGACTGCAAAAGCAAGTAGCGTGCCTTCCTTTGTCGGAGGGGGGTTGCCTTGAAGCGCGTAATCAGAATCTGTGCTCCTTGGGTGGTGCTGTGGACCTGCGTCTCGGCTCCCGGTGCCGACGACCAGCCCTGGATCGGCCAACCGGCTCCCGGGTTCAACCTGCCCTCGCTTTCCGGCGCCATGGTGGACCTGGAGGATTTTCGGGGCAAGATCGTGGTCCTCCACTTTGGCGCCGGCTGGTGACCGTTTTGCAATGCGGAGGCTCCGCATCTCGAAAAGCTTTGGCAGGAGTACCGGGACCGAGGAGTCCAGGTGCTGGTGATCGACGTGCTGGAGAGCAGGGAAGATACGCAGAAATACACCGAGCGGTCGCAGTTCACCTTTCCGGTATTGCTCGACACCGACGGGGCGGTGGCCACCCGCTACTGCCCGGAAGGCGTGCAACCGGATTTGAAGCCGGAGCAAGTGCCGATCGCTTCGAACCTCATCATCGACTCCGACGGGACAATACGCTTCTACAGCCTCCTCGATACGATGAAATTCGATGCTAAGCTGGTGAGTTTGAAGCAGAGGCTCGTGCAACTGCTTTCGTCAGCAACCGCCGGCGATCGCTAGGCCGGCGACGGATCTGCTGCCATCTGCCACCAACGTTTCTAATGCTGTAGGCCGCGCATGCTCCGCGGCGAATAGGCGCACCGCGTATCCGTTGGCTGGGTCTATTCGAACTCGATGAGGGTGATGCGCAGGCGGCGGCTCTGTCTTTCGGCGGCGCGCCATTGGAGCAGAATCGGGCTCTGGTAGCGTCCTTGCATGATCGCGGCGCGCAGGCCGTTGGAGCTGCTGGTGACCGGGAGCTGAACCGTTCGCCGCAGCCGCAGGAAGCGTGAGGCGGCCCCTCCAGTGACGCGGGCGAGGAGCTGCTCGAGCTTGGATTCGCTGATCCGCAGCAGATCGAGCAGCTCGTTGAAAACATGAACCACGTCGAAAGCGGCGTAATTCAGCGCCTTATGGGGAACCGCGAACGGGTCTTGGAGAATATGCCGGCCCTTCTCGGCCATGAAACGAAACGGATTGCGTAGCACCTCGGAAAGATCGTGCCGCATCAGCAGCGTTTCGTATTCGTTCACGGTCAACCCGGCAAACCGTTCGCCTGGTTGCAAGGTGATATCGACCCGACCGCTCGCGATGCCGTGGTGCTGGATCTGATGGCCGAGCTGTTCGAACAGCCCCAGGCGCGGATCCTTGAGGTTGATCGAGTCCACCGAATGGCGCGAAACCGTGACCGGGAACTCGATTTGCTCGACGATTCGCTCCTGGTGGTATCCGACCACCGTGGTGCGGCGCAGGCGTCGCTCGGTGTGATTCACGCCGTCGAGGTCGATGAAATAGACCGGCAGGTCCGGCCGGTTGGCATAGGTGGCACAGTTGCGCAATCCCGAGCCGATGAAGGTCAAATGCGAGGCCGCGTTTCTGGGTTCACGTTCGCGCTGGTGGGCGGACAGCTCTTCGCGCAAGGGTAAATTGTCGTGTTGGTAGTCGGCCTCGGACGGAAAAAGCCGATGAAATACCTGCACGAAGCTGTTGACGCGCTCGCGGCTATGGCGCAGGCGGGCGCATAGGCTCTGCTCCAGATAGCCGGCGGTGGTGTGATGCGAGCAGTAGAGGGCTCGGGGAAAACGCGCCAGGACGTCGCCCAGCTTGACCCGCAGCTGGTCGGCCACGTCGATCAGGTCGAAACGGGCCTGCGGCCGCAATTCCAGAGATACTTCTCTCGGGGCGTGTCGCAAGCGGAAATCCCTCAGCCGTCCATTCTAGGCCACCCGCCGACCCGGTGCAAAAAGATAAGGGGACAGTTTACTTAACTAGGGTTCTGGGGACACATGGGTCGTCGCAACTGTCCCTGAAACCCGGGTTAAGTAAACTGTCCCCGTAATTCGCCGTTATTACGTAATTACCCGTAATTACCAGACTTGGCACTTGTCGACGGGGTTCATCGGGGTGCTGGGCTCGCAGGAGAAGGCCTTGCCGAAAGCCGGGTGGTTGGAGATCGGGCCGATGACCCGAAATTCGGCCGGCGAGTGCGGGTCGGTCGTGACCCGAAGCCGCTGCTGCTCGGGGGTTATCAGCGTGCACCAGACCTGGCCGTGGGCGACGAAGAAGAGCTGGTCGGCGGTCAACTTCCCGACGCTGGGGCCGGGCGCTCCGCTGCGCCGCTCCCACTCCTTGTAAGCGACGTAGGACTGCTTGAGGCCGCCGATGTCGGCGATGTTCTCACCGGCGGTGAGCGTGCCGTTGACATGCAAGCCAGGCTCGACCTCGTAGGCGGAGTATTGTTCGCGTACGCAGTCGGCGCGCTTTTCGAACGCTTCGCTCACGACCGGCTCCCACCACTCGCGCAGCTCACCCTTGGGGTCGAATTTGCGCCCTTGATCGTCGAAGCCGTGGGTCAGCTCGTGCCCCATGACCGTCCCCATCGCGCCATAGTTGATCGCGGGCGGGAAGTCTTTGTGGAAAAACGGCGGCTGCAGGATGCCGGCCGGGAACACCATCTCGTTGAGCAGCGGGGTGTAGTAGGCATTGACGGTCTGCGGCGTCATGCCCCATTCGCTGCGGTCGACCGGCTCACCGATCTTGTCGAGCTGTCGCTTGACCTCGAATTCGATCGCGGCCTGCGCGTTCTTGTAGTAGTCGGAGGGGCCGATCGTCACAGTCGAGTAGTCGCGCCACTTGTCGGGGTAGCCGATCTTGTTGCCGAGCGTTTCTTTCTTTTCGAGCGCGCGCTCGCGGGTGGTCTCGTCCATCCATGTGAGCGCGGGCAGATTGGCGGCGAACGATTT
>Ga0214471_10003003_pt1 | contig 13100 bp, 3 predicted proteins | sample RVTome_5_FD_207665 | JGI IMG/M metagenome (GOLD analysis project Ga0214471, IMG submission 207665) | Soil microbial communities from uranium-contaminated site in the Upper Colorado River Basin, Wyoming, United States - RVT142D155 | ecosystem: Environmental > Terrestrial > Soil > Contaminated >...
CGCGCAGCCGCGGCTTGTGATCGAGCAAGTCGATCTGCGAAGGCGAACCCGCCATGTGCAGGTACAGGACCCGCCTGGCGCGCGGCGCGAAGTGCGGCCCGGGAACGAACGCTCCAGTGGCCGGATCCTGGCGTGCCACGGCGCCGAGGTCGCGCCGGAGGAGTCCGGACAGCGCGACCGCACCCATGCCCATCCCGCACTCCCCGAGGAAATGGCGGCGGCTCGCTTGCCGCACGCGGTCGGCGGCGGCGGCGTTCTCGGCAGCGCGGGAGTCTTCGGCCATGTTCAGGACTTGGTCAGCACTTCGTCGAGGTTGAGCAGCACGTTGGCGACCACCGTCCAGGCCGCGAGCTCGGCCGGATCGGCGACGGAAGCGGCGGAAGCGGCCTCGAGACCGCCGGCGGCGACGATCTCCGCGGCGGCGGCGGGCTCGGCCGCGAAACGCTCGCGTTCCGCACGCAGGAGTTCGATGAGCACCGCGCTCTCTCCCGCTTCGGGCTGGCGCGCAGTGCACAGTTCGAAACCGACCGCCAGCCGCTCTTGCGGCGCGAGGCCGGCGTCCGCGAGCATGCGCGCGGCCAAGCCCGCGGCGGCTTCGAAGAACGCCGGATCGTTGAGCACCGCGAGCGCCTGCAGCGGAGTGTTGGTGCGCGAGCGCCGCGTGCAGACCAGCTCGCGGCTCGGCGCGTCGAAGAGCATGAAGCTCGGATACGGCGCCGTGCGCTTCCAGAACGTGTAGAGGCCGCGCCGCCAGCGGTTGCCGTCCATGGCGGTGTTCCACCGCTCCCCGCTGTAGGTCGAAGCCCAGATGCCTTCGGGCTGCAGCGGAAACACGCTGGGGCCGCCGACCGCCGGATCGAGCAGGCCGCCGATCGCCAGCGCTTGATCGCGCAGCAATTCCGCCGGCATCCGGAAACGCGGCCCGCGCGCGAGTTCGCGGTTCCAAGGGTCGGTGGCGAGGCCGTCGGCGTCGACCCGCGAGTCCTGGCGATAGGCCGCCGACAGGACGATCCGCCGCAGCAGGCGCTTGACGCTCCAGCCGTCGGCGACGAAGTCCGCGGCCAGCCAGTCGAGCAATTCCGGATTGGTCGGCGGGTCGCCTTGCACGCCGAAGTCGTCGCTGGTCGCCACCAGGCCGCGGCCGAAGAGCTGCTCCCAGAACCGGTTCACCGTCACCCGCGGCGTAAGCGGGTTGGCGGGGTCGACCAGCCAGCGGGCGAAGCCGAGGCGATCGGGCGTGGCGTCGGCCGGGAGCGGCGGCAAGATGGCCGGAACGCCGGGGCTCACCGCCTGGCCGGGCCGCAGGAAACTCCCGCGCACGTGCACGAAACTCGGCCGCGGCGCGTCAAGTTCGGCGAGCACCATGGCGCGCGGCACCTGGGCGTGCGCGCGGTCCTGCTCCACTCGCCGGTCGGCGAGTTCCTGGTGCAGCGCGCGGCCGGCTTCCGATTCGCGTGCCCGGTAGTGGTCGCGCAGCGCGGCCGTCTGATCGGCCGTGCGCTCCCCCGCCGGCGTGCGCAGCGCCAAATCGATCGCCCAAGGCAGCGCCTGGTCGGCGCCCGGCAGCAGGCGGAACGAAAACCCGTGCGCGCCGCCCGTATTGACGATCTTGAGCAAGAGGCGGTTCTCGCCGGCGTGCAGGTCGATCTCGACGCGATCCTGGTCGAGGCCGACCGCGCGCGATGCCGGATTGGTGTAGACCTTCTCGCCATTGAACAGCACGCGCACGGCGTCGTCGCTGCCGAGCGAGAGGACGGCCTTGCGCGGCTCGCCGACGATCAAGGTGCGCGCCAGGTAGGTCGAGCCCACGGTCTGGTAGGCGAACAAGTGCGCCACGCCGTCGGCGTAACCGCTGCCCTCGCGCCAGGGCGGCGCGGCGCTGCCTTCTTCCGCGCCAGTGAGCTGGCCGTAGTCCTGGCGGTAGGGCTCGTCGCGGTAGAAGTCCTCTTCCGGCGGATACAAGTCCTCGAGCGCGGATTGCGCGTTGCGCGACGGCCAGGGCCCGGACACTTGCCACGCCGACATCGTCGGCGGTGCCAGCCGGGCGTGCACGCCGCGGTCGGCGGTTGCATCGACGCGGAAGCGGCCGAGGTTGTGCTGGCCGTAGGGAGCGTGCTGCTCGAGCGTCAACTCCAGCAGCTCGTCGCCCTCCGGGGCGAGCGGCGCCGCCGGCACCAAGACCAGGAAACGCGCGTCGGGGCGGCCGGCGATCGCCCATCCGGTCGCGGAGTCGCCATCGAGCGCATCGGCGGCGGGAAAGCCGTCTTGCTGGAAGTCGGCTTCGGCCGCCACCAGCGCGACCGGACGCGACTCGGCAGCGCCGGCGGCGCGGACGGCAAGGCGCACTTCGGAGAGCACCAGATTGCCGTTCGCAGCACGGCCGACGCCGCCGCCCGGCAAAGCCGGGTCGGGAACCAGCGCCAGCCGCAGCGCCGCGAGTTCCCCGCGCGGCGCGCGCAGTTCCAGGCGGTAAAGGTCCGTCGCGGGGTTCGCGCCGGAGGCCAGCAAGGAACCGTCCGCGAGCTCCGTGAGCGTGGCGCCGCCCTCGGCCACCGCATTCGCGACCGCCAGCGGCTCCCAGCGCGGCGCCCGTGGCAACTCGCTCTTCGCAAGGCGCTCCCAGCGCGCTTGTTCAGCGTCGACTTCAGGCCACGGCGCCGCCAGCCGCTCCTCGAGCGCGACAATCCGTTCGTGCAAGTTCGCGATCCGCGTCCGGCTCGCCGCATCCGGCGCGGCGATGGTCGGCTCGGGCGAGTTGCCGTTGTCGCGCGTCGAGTTGAAGTACGCGAACAGCTGGTAGTACTCCTCTTGCGAGAAAGGGTCGTACTTGTGGTTGTGGCACTGCGCGCAAGCGAGCGTGGTGCCGAGCCACACGCTGGCGGTCGTGTTCACGCGGTCGACGACCGCTGCGTAGCGGAATTCCTCGGGGTCGGTTCCGCCTTCCTGGTTCAGCATGGTGTTGCGGTGGAAGCCGGTGGCGATCCTCTGCGCGACGGTGGCCTGGGGCAGGAGGTCGCCGGCGAGCTGCTCGATGGTGAACGCGTCGAAGGGCATGTCCTGCTGGAAGGCTTCGATCACCCAGTCGCGCCAGCGCCACATCACCCGCTCGGCGTCCTTCTCGTAACCGTGCGTGTCGGCGTAACGCGCGAGGTCGAGCCAGCGGAGCGCCATCCGCTCGCCGTAGTGCGGCGAGGCGAGCAAGCGGTCGACCACGCGCTCGAAGGCGTCGGAACCCTCGTCGGCGAGAAAGCCGGCGATCTCCTCGCGCGTCGGCGGGAGTCCGGTGAGGTCGAGGCTCACGCGCCGCAGCCAGGCGCGCCGCGGCGCCGGCGGGGCGGGCCGGCGCCCGGCGGCTTCGAGGCGCGCGAGCACCAGCCGGTCCAGCGGCTGCCGCACCCAATTCTCGTCGCGCACTTCGGGCAAGGCCGGGCGCGTCACCGGTTCGTAGGACCAGTGCCTGGCGTAGACCGGCGCGGCTTCCACGACCGGGCCCCCCGGCGCGCCGGCGGCGATCCAGGCGCGCAGTTTGGCGATTTCAGCGGGCGCGAGCGGATCCTCGTCGAGCGGCATGCGCTCCGACACGTCGGCGGTGAGCAGCCGCTGCATGAAGACGCTCGCGCCGGGGTCGCCCGGCACCACCACCGGATCGACGCCCTTGCGGGCCCCGGCCATCACCGCGGCGTAGCCGTCGAGGCGCAGGCCCCCCTTCTGCCGGCGCGCACCGTGGCAGGCGATGCAGTGCTCCTCCAGCAGCGGCCGGATCTCGGACTCGAAGTCCGGATCGCCCGCAAGAGCCGAGCGCGCGTCGCGGCCGGCGAGCCACGGCGGCGCAGCCGCCACGGCGAGCGCGGGGCCGATCAGCAGCAGCAAGCGGAAAAGGCTTCGCATCGGCGGAGCCGGACCGCGTGGGGCCCGGCAAGAAGAAGCTCGATTCTAGCTGGCCGGAGGCGGCTTCAATCGCGCGGGCGCGGCTCGATGATTCCGCCGCCCGGCGGGTCGACGGGATCCGCGCCGAGCTTCTCGATCTCGTAGACCAGGATCTCGCTCGGAGCCAGCGTCAGCAGCGGGGAGCGCCACGCCGGTCCGGTGCCGATGCCGACGGCGGGCGCCAGGACGTTGCCGAGGACGTTCTTGCGGGTGAGCCGGAACGCCGCCTGGCCGCTCTCTTCGAAGTGGCTCCGCCAGTCGAGAGTGATGCGCAACGAGCGCGGCTCCCCGGTGTAGTTGGCAGCGACCACCAAGAAGCAGCCGCCGCCGTGCCGCCGCCAGCAGACCGTGAGCGCGGGCGACATGCCGAACTGCGCCGCGGTCCGCACGAAGAAGGTCGGCCCCGCGTTCGGCCCCGGCTGGATCAGGAATTCGGTCTGCGGATCGGCGCTGAAGTCGCTGGTCAGGTCGTTGCGCACCTGCACTTGCGTCGGCCGCCCATAGACGAGGTAGTCGCGAAAGGTGCTGCGCAACTCGGCGAGCCGGCGCCCGAAGTCCTGCACGGCCGGCACCCACGGGAGGAGCGAGGGATGCCCGGGAAAGCCGTCGTAGCGCCCGAACAAGTGCAGCCGGTCGCCGTGGAAGCCTTCGGGCTGGTTCGTGACCGTTCGCGAGCACAGGGCGACGGCGTGCGGGCGGCCCTCGACCAGGACGTAGTAGGCGGCGCGGTAGCGGAAGTAGCGGCGCCCGCGGTCTTCCTTGTAGGCGGTGTCCTTGGCGCCGCCGTAGAAGTCGTGGAAGCGTTTGACGAAAGTGCCGAGTGCGACCAGCCTGCCGACGCGCGGCACGTATTCGGCCAGCAGCGTCGCCCATGCGGGAACGCTCTCCTGCCAGAGCGTCAAGTCGGCGGCGTTGCCGCTGAAGTAGCTGTCGGCGGTGTGCTGGCCGGTGTCGGGAAACGGCACCACGTGCTCGCTCGCGCTCGCGGCGAAAGAGCTCGTGCCGGCGCTCGAGCGCTCCGCGCTGGTGTAGAAGACGCCGTTGGCGGCCGCCGTCCGGCCGTGCGCCTGGATCGCGCGGTGCACTTCGCCGAGCCGGGCGATCCACGCGCCGGAACTCCCCGTGGGATGATCGTCGTGCAGGTCGAGGTCTTCGTTCGCCGCGGCGAGCGCGCCGCCGGCGAACTGCAGGTGCTCGCCGACGGGATTGTCGAGAAAGATCCGCGTGCCGTTGCCCCGGTCGGCGGCCAGCGGGGTCGCCGCCGGGAAATCCGGCACGATGCGGACGTAAGGCCCCACCGCGGACGCGCGCACGCAGTCGGCGAGCACCGCGTCGCCGTTGATCGCGACGGCGAGGTTGGCCGCCGTGGCGGCCGGACTGCCGCCGAATGTGAAGATCGCATGGGCTCCCGATCCCGGCAGGCCGACCAGCCGGCGCGACCAGGGCACACTGCTCTCGTAGGGCACGACGGTTTCGAACCAGATCCCCTTGTTCGCCAGGCCCGGATCGGGCACCGCCCCGGGGTCGCCGAGCACTTGCAGCAAGGCTTCGTTCTCGCAGTCGACGAGCGCCGTGTCCTCGTTGAAGAGCAGCGCCGGCCGGGCCAGGCCGGCGCCGGTCTGCACGACCGCAGCGCGGGTGCCGAACGGGAACGCGGGATTGGCGCGGATCTCGATGGTGGGAATCCCGTGCTCGGCGCTGCGATCGACGACTTCGGCGCCGACGGCCTGCAAGGCCTGGGCGAGGCTCGTCAAGGTGGCGGCCGGCGTGCCGCCGATCTGCCAGTCGACGTCTTCGCGCAGCGTCACGTCGCCCAGCACCACTTCCGCGCCGGCCGACGGCACGCCGCCGCAGGACAGGCGGATGCGTGCGCGCAGCGTGTCGTGTCCGCGCAGTGCGGGTGCGAAGCAGGGACTCGGAAACGACGCCGCCCCGGTGAGCTTGAGGAAATTGAGCTGGCCCTCGAACGCGTCCACCGCCGCCCGGCCTTCCCGCACCGCGAGCGTGCGCCAGGCTTCGGTCGTCACGCATGCGTTGAAATTGACTTCGTCCGAGCGGATCGACGCCGTGCCGTCGACGTCGCGCACGCAATAGCGATTGCCAACGTCGGTGTGCCCGTAGTAGGGCCGTTCGTTGCTCAAGGGATTGCGGCCGCCGTCGGTCGGCGCGCTGCCGGTCTCCTCTTCGTAGGACATGGTGACGATGCGCCCGGTGTCCTGGTTGGCGCCGAAGAGCAAGGGGTCGAAACTCTGGTGCGCGGCGCGCATCCACGCGACCAGGCCCGGCCGCATCCGGCTGGCCAGCAGGCGCACGGGATCCCCCACGAGCATCGCGTCGCGGCCGAGGTGCACGTTCGGCGGCACCGCGGCGGGCGTGGGCGTCGCCGCCGCGGGCGCGACCCAGGGCAGCGGCTGCACCGACAACGGAACTCCGGGAAGATTGCTGCGGTAGAACGCCAGTGCGCTCTGGAGACCGGCCCAAAGTTCGTCGCCCACCACGAGCGGAACCGTGCCGTCGGCCGGGTCGTCGGCGATCCACAGGTCGGCTGCGATCTCGCGGAACGGCAGCGGCACGTCGGTCCGCACCCTGAGCCGCACGGGCGGGGCGACCGCGGCCTCGAAATGCGCGCGATAGGCCTGCAAGGCCGCGCGCCAGTCGCCGCGGAACAAGTCGACGACCATGCCCACCCCGTACGCGGCGCCGTTCTCGTCGCGGAAGCCGTCCGCGGTGGAGAACGCGAACGTGAACCCCGGCACCTGGTCGGGTCGCGCGAAGTCGTCGGTGGTGCGGGGCGCGAGGAACTTCTGGTACATCGCCCAGTGCTGCGCGGCGTTGAGCGGAAAGGTGGTCCCCACCACCCGCCGGCCGGTGTGGCGCGCATCGTCGTCGAAGACCACCAGGCCGACCGGCGCGTCGGTTCCGTACCAGGCCTGCACCGGCACGATGCCGTTGCCGGGAATCGCGGCGTGCTCGCGGTCGAGGTCGTGCTTCCACGAGTCGGGACAGCGGACTGCGCGGCCGATCGGATCGTGGAGGAGCTCGCCGCCGTTGGCGGTGGCGAAGTAGCGCGCCGCCGGCGCCACCCCGAGCGCGGGCAGCATCAAGTAGGGGAAGCGCACGGCGTGCAGCCGGACGTTGAGCGGCGCGGCGCCGTCGGGACGCCCAGCGGCCTGCAAGCCCATGTGCAGCCGGCCGTCGCCCGCCGGCGGGTCCGGCATGAGCTGCAAAGTCACCGTGACGTCGAAGCGGCCGGCGTCGCCGGAGTAGGCCGCGGGGACTTGCGGCGGCACGACGGCCGCGAAATTGAAATCATTCCAGTGCAACCGCAGCAGCCCCGACTCGATTTCCGAATCGTCCACGCTCGCGTGGACCGCGGGAAGGTCGCGGAAGACCGGCACGTCCGGCGCGCCGACGGGGTTGCCGGAACCGACGTCGTAGACCGCGTAGGGAATCGAGGAATTCTCGGTCGCCTGGTTTTCGAGCGGATCGGGCGCGCGGCGCAGGTCGAGCTGCCAGATCGGCGAGCGCGACAAGTCGATGGTCGCGCCGAGTTCGAGGTCGCGCAGGTGATCGAGAGTGATCCAGGGACCGCGGCCGCCGGCAGCCGCGTGCAGCGTGACCGAGACTTGCAAGCGGGCGTTGGCGAGGACGAAAGTCGGCAAGTGCGCGCGGGGAGGATCGGAAACGCGGCCGCACGCGGGTCCTCCGCGCGCTGCAAGCAGGGCGCTTTCACTATAGCGGCGGCTCTGGGAGCGTTGGTGCGGCTACGGCCGTCGGTTCTGCCACCAGCGGCGGAACTCGACCTGGAAACCGTCGCCGAACGCCTCGGTCACCATCGCCGCAAAACGCCGGACGTCGGGCTGGAAGCGGCCGGTCCCCACCCAGCGCACGCGGTACTCGGCCCGGCACGCTTGCAAGAGGCGCTGCAAGCCGGCCTTGTCGGCGCTCATCCCGTAGGCGGCAAAGGCGTACGCGAGATGCGCGAGCTCCTCCTGGTAGGGACGCGCCGAGTACTCGTAGAGCTGCAAGAGCGCCGGCTTGCCCTCGCGCACCATGCGCGCCGCCGTGCCGCGCCAGGCGGCGTGGCTCACGGAGTAGACGAAGCCGTCACGGTTCCAATTCCCCCACACTTCGCCCGTCAATTCTTCTTCGCAAGCCACGGCGAGGCCCTCGGCGAGCCACAGCGGCAGGTTGCCGTAGCGGAGGTAGAGCTCCAAGTGCGCCACGTTGTGCGCGATCGAGTGGTCCGGCCGCGCTTCTTCCTGGACGCGGACGTCGTGGTAGTAGACCGCCAGCGGCGGATCGTAGAGCGTGAACCCCGTGCCGCTCTTGCTCGCGCGCAAGAAAGCGGCCTGGCGCGGATCGGCCTTGGCCATCGCCTCGCACAGATCCTGGTAGGGCTCGAGGTTTTCGAACAGCATCACCTGGACTTTCGGCGCGTCGGGCTCGGGCTTGCCGAGAGCGGTCTCGAGCAGCTTCAGCGTCTTTTCGGCCAGCGCCGCCGCCGCGCGCGCCTGCGCCGGGAAATCCGAATGCAGCAAGAGCCGGCCCTTGGCCGTGCGCTTGAGGCGGTGCTCCGAGATCACTCCCGCAATGGCGGCCTCCATCGCCGCGATGCGCGCGGCCTTGCCGCGGGTGGGTTCGACGCCTTCCCACCAGACCGCGGCTTCTTCGAGCGCCGCGGCGCCGAACGCCGCGCGCAGCCAGCCTTCCTGCACCTCGGTGGCGGGTTCGTAGGCCACTTCCAGCGGTTGCGGGCCGCGCTCATCGGCGATGGCCTGCAGGAACTCCCCGAGCTTCTCGGGTCGGGCGCGCAACATCCAGGTCGCAAGGCCGAACTGCAAATAGCCGCGGCGGTCGTCGAAGCCCGTTCCACTGTCGCGCGCGAGTTCGGCGACCGTCGGGACTCCGGTGCGGAACGCCTCGCGCGCACCGTACTCCCAGCCCTGGTGGTATTCCTCGTCGAGTTCCTCCCACACGCGGAAGTTGTAGCCGTAGACGCCGTCGACCAGTTCTTCTTGCATGGCGAAGCCGATCGCTTCGGCGACCCAGTAGGGCACGCGGCCGTAGCGGCGCACCAGTTCGAGGTGCACGGCGTCGTGCACGAGCTGCATTTCGGGGCGCTTGACGAGCACGGTGCTGGCGTCGTGCCGCACGATCGCGAACAGCGGATTCCAGTGCTGGATCTTCGGGTAGCTGTTGACGGCCCGCGACCATTCTTCGAGCGGCGGCCAGCGGTCGGCGACTTCGCGCAGCAGTTTTCCGACCTGCGGCCGGCCGGCGAGCAGCGCGAGCGTGACCGGCCCTTCGAACGCGGGGCGGCCCGACGCGGGTCCGGTGCCGAGCAGGGCGTCCAGGCGTTGATAGAACCGATCGATCGAGACGGCGGTTTCGCGCAACAGCTTGGGCTCGACGTCGCCGTAGAGCACCCAGCGCCCGTCTTCGCTCTCCACGCGGGACCAACCCTCCGCCCCAGCAGGTACCGCTGCGAAATCGAGCGTCTCGACCGGCCGGCCGCCGGCGGCGCCGCCCGCCGCGCCGGGCTCGGCCGGCGTCTCCGCGTTCACCGGGCTTTCCACGGTCGCGACCGCAGCGGGCTTGCGGCGGCCCTTGCCGTACGCAAACGCGATCGCTTGCCCCGACCCGGCGCCCTGTCCCGCGACCCCCGGAGCGCCGATCAAGAAGTCGCCGGCGCCGTCGCCATCCATGTCCTTGGTCGCCGCCAGTGCGGCGCCGAGCCGGTCGGAGGCTTCCCGGCCCTGGAACGTGAACAACTCCTGGCCGCCGGCTCCCGAAAAGATGCGCACCACACCGCCGCCATCGGCGCCCGGCGCCCCGACCAGCAGCTCGGGGCGGCCGTCGCCGTCAAGGTCGTCGAGGCCGGCGACGGTCGCGGAGAACGAGTCCTCCTTGCCGCGCAGCTCGAGCAAGGTCTTGCCGTCGACACCCGACAGGACCCGTGCGCGGCGCGCGCCGGGCGCGCCGACCAGCAAGTCGGGCGTGCCGTCGCCGTCGACGTCGCCGGCGGGCGCCAGCGCCTCGCCGAAGCGCGCGCCTTCGGTGTTGTCGACCACGAAGAAGCGCGGGCTCGTCGAATCCGCCCGATAGGCATAGACCGCGCCGCCGCCAGGAGCGCCGCGATCGGATCCGGGCGCACCGACGGCAAAACCACCACCCGCGTCCTCCGCACCGGCGAGCGGCGCGAGTGCGACGCCGAAGCGATCGCCGCCGAGGTCTCCCGCGAGCGCCATCAACTGCCCACCGGTCGCCGCGAACACGTAGACCGCGCCGGCCTGCGCTTTCTCGCCCGGGGAGCCGACCAGCAGATCGTCGGACTGGTCGCCGTCCAGGTCGCCCGCCGACACCAGCGCCGCGCCGAATCGCGAACCCGGCAGCGGACCGGACCACGCGGCCAGCTGGGCGCCGTCGGCGGCGAGCAGGAACACCGCCCCGGCTCCGCCTTGGCCGGCGTTCGGAGCGCCGACGGCGAAACGGTCGGCGCCCGGCGCCGCCAGTCCGGCCACGCTGCCGCCGAACTGCTCGAAGCGCGTACCGCCCTCGACCTGGCGGAGCGTGCGGCCGGTCTGGCCCGAGACGAGCTGGACCGCGCCGGCCTGCGGGCCCTTTCCGCCATGGCCGGGAACGCCCAGGATCAAATCGGCGACGCCGTCGTCGTCCAAATCGGCCGACGCCAATGCCGCGCCCAGCTGCCAGCCAGGGCCGGCTCCGGAGACGGAATGCAATTCGCGGGGCACGCCGAACGACAGCGCGAGCGTACCGAGACCGGCACCGAGGAATAGCGTGAGGGGGCGAGGGGTCGGCAAAACGGTTCGTGGGCGCTCGAAGTCGCCGGCCCACGGGTTACGCCTACTTGGGACGAAGGTTGCACCGATTCTCGTCCCGGCGCGGCTGCGGCTATTCGCCCAGGTACTGGATCCGCAGGTGCCGCAGGCGCACTTCGGTGCGGCCCCCGCCGTGCAGCTGGAATCCGATCAGTCCGCGCGCCGTTTCGTCGTCGCTCAAATCGGTGGTGGTCATGCCGTTGACCTGGATGCGGATCCGGTCCCCCACCGCTTCGACCACGTAGTGGTTCCAGCCGCCCTGCGACAGGCTGGGCTGCCACAACTCGGGCGGCGCGGCGAACAGCATGCCGCGGCCGCGTTCTTCGTAGAGCGAGCCCCAGTAGACGTCGCCCGCATCGGCTTGGTAGCCGGCGAGCACGCCAGGCGCGGTCTCGGCCGAGCGGAATTGCAGACCGCTGTTGCCCTCGACCACCTGGATCTCGAACTCGAAACGGAAGTCCCCGACCGGCCGTTCGTGGATCAGGAAATGGCTCGCGGCTTCGCCGTCGACCACGCCGTGGATCACTTCGCCTTCGCTCGTCCACAGCAGCGGCGCATCAGTGCGCCAGCCAGCCAGGCTCTCGCCGTCGTAGAGCGGCTGCCACGCCGGGGGCGTGTCCTTGGGAGTTGCGGCCAGCGCCGCCGCGGCGGCTTCGGGACGCGCGGTGAGCAGCGCGAACAAGTCGGCGATCTCTTCGAAGCTCAGCGGATCGAGCAGGCCTTCGGGCATCAGCGAAACCGGCGAAGCCTCGCTGGAGCGGATCTTGTCGCGCGGGATCTCCAGCTCGGTGAGGTCCGCGCGCAGCAGCAGGACGCGGTCCGCGTCTTCGACCAGCGGCATGCCGGTCGCGACTCCGCCGTCGCGGGTCCAGACGTCGATCGTCCGGTACTGGTCGCTGATCACGCGGTTGGGGCGCAGCGCGGCTTCGAGCTGGTCGGCCAGGACGAAGCGCGCCGCCACGGTGCTCAAGTCCGGTCCGACGCCGCGTCCCTCGCCGCCCAGCTGGTGGCAATCGAGGCAGGCGGCGCGGAACACGCGCGCGCCTTCGCGCAGGTCGCGGCGCGGTTCGCGCAGCGTCTGCTGCAAGTGGAACAGCGTGCGCTCGAAGTCGCGCGGAGCGGCCCCGACGGCGCCGGCGGTCCGCCGCGCGACGTCCCCGCGCTGCGCTTCGGCTTCGGCGAGCAGCGCCGCGCGCTCGCTTTCGCCGGCCGTCGCGAGCACGGCGTCGCGGATGCCGCGCAAGTATCCCTGCATGCTGAATCCACCGGGCCACGCCAGGGTGCCTTCGAACCAGTCCAGCAGCCGGCGGCGGCTGCCGGCGTCCCAGCCGTCCTGCACCGCGCGCGCGGCGTAGGCGAAGTAGATCTGCTCCTCGCGGAACGGGCTCGCTTCGAGCGCGTCGAGCAGCGCGCCGACGGCGCCGGGCACCTCCAGCCGCGCCATCTGCCCGGCCATCTGCCGGTCGGCGACCCGCTCGCCGCTGGGGAACTCCGTCTGCAGATAGGCCGCCAGCCGCGGTACCGACCAGCCGGTCACCACGGCACCGTCGAGGAGCATCAATTCGAGCGCTCGCAGCGCCGCCACGCGCACGTCTCCGACGGCGCCCGATTCGAGCAGGTCGACCGCCGCGCCGAAGCGCCGCGCGACGTCGGCGGCGGCGGCGGCGGCGGCCTGGCGCGCCAGCACGACCAGCGCTTCGGCGCGCGCGCGCGCGCTCGGCGTTGCGAGCGCTGCGCTCTCCCACAAGTGCGGATCGCGCGTTTCAAGCTGCCGCGCCGCGGCGAAGCGCACGAAGCGGTCGTCGCCGGCCAGCGCCGCGATCAAGTCGGCATCGTCCGAGCGGGCGTCGAAGTTCGGCAGCGCCGGCGCCGGGCCGTCCGCGGGACCTGCCGGGCCGCGGCCCGTGACGCGCGCGCCCGCGTAGCGCAGCCGGTACACGGCGCCGCGCGTGCCGCGCCCGCCGGTCGTGAACAGCACCGAGCCGTCGGCTTCGACCACCAGGTCGGTGACGTTGAGCGGCAGCCCGCGTACCAGGACCTCGCTGGTCGCGGTGTAGCCCGCGCCCGCGGCATGCGGCCGGAACGCCAGGATCAAGCCTTGCGACCAGTCGCCGCCGAGCAAGGCGCCGTGGTAGCTGCTGGGAAACTGGTCGCCGTCGTAGCGCACCAGTCCGGTCGGCGAGCCGCGGCCGACGTCGAGCGCCGCGGGCAGCGAATCGGGGTAGCTGTCGGGCCACTTGGAGCTGCCGGTGCGCCAGCCGTAGTCGCCGCCGGCGACCACGTGGATCAGGCGCGTCGGCCGGTACCAGGGCAGGCCGATGTCCCACTCCA
>Ga0214471_10003005_pt1 | contig 13096 bp, 9 predicted proteins | sample RVTome_5_FD_207665 | JGI IMG/M metagenome (GOLD analysis project Ga0214471, IMG submission 207665) | Soil microbial communities from uranium-contaminated site in the Upper Colorado River Basin, Wyoming, United States - RVT142D155 | ecosystem: Environmental > Terrestrial > Soil > Contaminated >...
GTGCAGGCGCAGCGGTCCTTCGTCCTGATCGGGCGCCGGCTTGTGGCGGAAGATCCGCTCGCACTCGGGGTGGAGAAGCCCCTCCGCCACGAGCTCCGAGAGGGGCTCGCCGGGCTCGAAGCTCGGATTCAATTGAATGAGCGAGTCCGGCCACAGACAACCGCGCTCGAGCTCGGCGTCGACGTGGCCCGCGATGCGCTCGTCACGGATGGTGATGAAGCTGCGGACGTAGGAGGCGTAGCCGGATATGACGCTGTTGCGAAGCTCGAAGACGTCCACGTGCAGGATATTCCCTGAATAAGGCTTGGCCCGACCCTAACACACGGCATGGCGCTGACGACTCCCAGAGGCCGATGATACGCTGCGTCCGCAGCGCCGAGCCGTCATGCCGACCACCCCCGCAACGCTCCCCACCCTCGTCCTCGCCGTCCTCGGACTGGCGACCTGCGCCGGCCCGCACGCCGCGCCGCGGCCGATCGAGCTGCCGAACGTCGTCTTCATCCTCTTCGACGACCTCGGCTACGGCTCCCTCGGCGTCTACGGCAGCGAATTCGTCGAGACGCCCAACGTCGACGCGGTGGCGCGCCAGGGGATGCGGTTCACCCGCTATTACGTCAACGGCCCGGTGTGCTCGCCGACGCGGGCCGCCCTGCTGACGGGTCTGCACCCCTCGCGCCTGGGCATCCGGCGCGCCATCCGGTCGCCCGAGGACAAGGGGATACCGCGGGACGTCGTCACCCTGCCCGCCCTGCTCAAGGACCGCGGCTACGCCACCGGACACGTCGGCAAGTGGCACCTCGGCCGGCTGCGGGAGGAGTTCAGCCCTGCGAGCAAGGGGTTCGACGAGGCCGTCGTGTTCCATCCGCCGCACTACCGCGATCCGAGGTTCACGATCGACGGACGCAAGATCCAGGTCGAGGGCCACTCCACCGAGCTGCTGGTCGACTACGCCCTGGACTTCGTGCGGCGGCGCGCTCCGGCCTCGCCCGGCGATCCGCCCTTCTTCCTCAACCTGTGGCTCAACGCGCCCCACCTCCCGCTCGACGAGCTGCCGGCGAGGAGCGCTCCGTATCCGCCAGACATGTCGGAGAAGGAGGCCTACGCGGTCCTGGTCGAGGACGCCGACGCCCAGATCCGCAGGCTCCTCGACGAGCTCGAGCGGCTCGGCCTGGCCGGCGACACGATCGTCGTGATCACCAGCGACAACGGCGGCTATCCGTTGTCCGGCCGGCCCCGGGGCGGCGGCTTCATCGCCAACGCTCCGTTCGGCGACGGCAAGCCCAACGTGTTCGAAGGCGGCATCCGGGTGCCCCTGATCGTCCGCTGGCCGGGCCACGTGAAGGCGGGCGCGGTCAACGATTCCGTCGTGGTGGGCAGCGACCTCCTGCCCACGATCGCCGAGATCGCCGGCGCCTCCGCCGGTCCGGACCTCTACGGGGAGAGCTTCCTCGAGGCGCTCCTGGACGGCGTCGAGAAGAAGCGAGACGGCGTGCTGATCTGGGAGCACAAGCGCGCCGAGAGCACGTATGCGGTGCGCCGCGGCGACTGGAAGCTGGTCCGCTTCCATTCCGGCGACCGGCTCTTCGACCTCGCCGCCGACGCGGCCGAGAACCACGACCTCGCCGCCGCCCATCCGGACCTGGTGGCCGAGCTGACGCGGGAGTACGTGCGCTGGCGCTCCGACGTCAGCCGCATCCTGCCCTCCTACGCCGCGCTGGAGGGCGAGGTCTCCCGCACCCAGGTCGAGGGCGCGGAGCTCTTCGAGCTCACCGGCAATGGTGGACGGGCGACCCTCGCCGACGACGCCCGCCTCGACGTCAACACCGACGACTTCACCTTCAGCGCCTGGGTGCGATTCGCCGCGGAGCGGCGGCTGAAAGGGCACACCATCGCCGAGAAGGAGGGGAGCTGGCGGCTTCGGATCGCCGGCGACGCGAACGCCGGGGGCAGGGTCGTGCTCGAGGTCACGGATCGCGGCGGGCGCACCTTCAAGGTGAGGAACGGGCCGGTCGCCGCCGGGAGCTGGCACCAGGTGGCCTTCACGCTGTTCCACTACGGAGACGAAGCAGCCGCCCGGGTGCGGCTCTACGTCGATCCGGACGCGCTCGCGCCGGCCGAGATCTTCGTGCCCCGGGCCGTGGCTCCGAGCGCGGAACCGGTCGTGCTCGGCGCCGGGGAGGGCTCCGGGAGCCCGTTCGTGGGCTCGATCTTCGACCCCCGCTTCTACCACGCCAGCCTCTGCGAGCCGACCGTGGTGGACGAGTGCCCGCTTGCCGGCTTCCCGGCGCCCCCCGGTGCTACGATGCGCCCGACCGCGGAGCCCGACGTAGCCCAATGACCGCGCTGCACTCCACCCTCGTCCTCGCCGCCCTCGGACTGGCGGCCTGCGCCGGCCCCGAGACCGCCGGCGAGGACGCTGACGCGAACGCCGACGTGCGCGTCGCCGTCTTCAACGTCTGGGAGCTGCGGCGCGACAAGCTCGACCGGGTCGACGACGCCGGCCGCGGCGCCCATCCGCAGCTTCGCGGCGCCGCCGAGATCGTCCAGCGCGTGCGTCCCGACGTGCTCCTGGTCAACGAGATCGACTTCGACGCCGCGGGCGAGAACGCCCGCCTCTTCGTCGACCGCTATCTCCGGGTGGTGCAGCACGAGTCGCTGGCGGGGATCGACTACCCCCACGTCTTCGTGGCGCCGGTCAACACCGGCGTGCCGACCGGGCTCGACCTCGATCGCGACGGCGAGGCCGGCGGCCCCGGCGACGCCTACGGCTTCGGCCGCTACCCCGGCGAGTACGGCATGGCGCTGCTCTCGCGCCTGCCGATCGACGCCGCCGGCGCGCGGACGTTTCGCACTTTGCTCTGGCGCGACGTGCCCGGCCACCTGATGCCCGACGGCGCCGGCGGCAGGCCGGCGTGGTACTCGCCGGAGGAAGCGGCCGTGCTGCGGCTGTCGAGCAAGAGCCATTGGGACGTGCCGGTCCGCGTGGGCGCGCGCACGCTCCACGTGCTCGCCGCCCACCCCACTCCTCCCGCCTTCGACGGCGAGGAGGACCGCAACGGCCGCCGCAACTTCGACGAGATCCGCCTGTGGGCCGATTACCTCAGCGGCGGCGAGGCGGCCTCGTACCTGGTCGACGACGAGGGCCGCCGCGGCGCTCTGCCGCCGGACGCCGGCTTCGTGATCCTCGGCGACCTGAACGCCGATCCACACAACGACGAGGGCGTCTACGGGCGCACCGCCGTCTCGCAGCTCCTCGCCCACCCGCGCCTGCGCGACCCGGCGCCGTCGGCGCCGGGCGGCGTCAGCGAGGCGCGGGCCTACGAAGGGGAAAAGGACCGGCGCACGTCGAGCTGGGGACGCCTCGACTACGCGCTGCCGGGCCGCGACCTCGAGGTGCGCGGCGCCGGCGTCTTCTGGCCGGCGCCCGAGGATCCGCTCCACCGGCTGGTCGCCGGCGAGGAGGCCTCGAGCGACCACCGTCTCGTCTGGGTCGACGTCGCGCTGCCGCCCGAGAACTGAAAGATCCGGCCGAGCCTGGTATTTGCCAGATGTCCTTGACGGTCCTGCCAAATGGCGAGACAATGGGCTCAGGAGGAAGAGCGATGCCGATCGTCACCATCCTTGACCTGCTCGGCCGGCCGCGGATCGCCGGTCAGGCCCCGAACCCCATCGCGATGGCTCTGGCCGTGCGTCGTGGACTACCCTGGCGCACCTTCGAGGCGTTGGTCTCGGCCCTGGCCATCACTCAGGCCGAGCTCGCGGCCAAGCTCCACATCCACTCGCGGACTCTGGCCCGCCGCAAGGCCGCGGGACGTCTCGAGGCCATGGAGTCGGACCGCGCTTTCAGGCTGGCTCGCATCCTGGCCCACGCCGTCGAGGTCTTCGAGTCGATCGAACGGGCGCGTGACTGGCTCAAGAGCGAGAACCGCGCCCTCGACGGCCAGCCGCCGTTCGAGCTCCTCGACACCGACGCCGGCGCCCAGGAGGTGGACGACGTCCTCGGCCGCATCGAGCATGGAATCTTCAGTTGATGCAGGTCTTTCGCCTGTGCAAGGCGCGCTGGGCGACGTCCGCCTTCAGCGGCGAGGGGGCCCTGCGCTATTCCGGGCGCTGGCACCACGCCGGCACGCCGGTCGTCTACACGGCGGCGAGCCGAGCCTTGGCGGCGCTGGAAGTCCTGGTGCATCTCGAGATCCGGCAGGCGCCGCCGAGCTTCGTGATCATCCCGGCGGAGGTTCCGAAAGATCTGGTGACCGTGATCGAAGCTCCGCCGCCGGGCTGGAACGTCCTGCCGCCGGGCGACGTCTCACGCCGGATCGGCTCGGAATGGGTGCGGTCCCGCAGCTCGGTGGGGCTGGGCGTGCCTTCGGTCGTCCTGCCTGGCGAGCACAACGTGTTGCTCAATCCCACGCATCCGGACTACGGCCGCGTCGACGTGGGCGAGCCCGAGCCGTTCACGTTCGACCCGCGCCTGCTCGCATCCTGACCCCGAGCTCCCGCCGCCCGGCGAGGGCGTGCGTCAGCCATTGACCGCGGTGGCCGTTGGCCGCCGGGCGTCTTTCCTATGTTATGATCCTCTTGCGACCGACGCGCACAGGAGGAGATCTACATGAAGAGCGTCTTTCTCGGCCTCATCCTCGGCCTGCTCGCCGCCCTTTCCGCCACGCCGTCGGCGGGCCAGGGCGCCGGGCGGCCGAACGTCGTCTTCATCCTCTTCGACGACCTCGGCTACGGTTCCCTCGGCGTCTACGGCAGCGAGCTCGTCGCGACGCCCAACGTCGACGCCGTGGCGCGCCAGGGGATGAGGTTCACCCAGTACTACGCGAACGCTCCGGTGTGCTCGCCGACGCGGGCCGGCCTGCTGACGGGCCTGCACCCCTCGCACCTGGGGATCCGGCAGGCCGTCCGCCTGCCGGACGACAAGGGGGTGCCGCGGGGAGTCGTCACGGTGCCGGCCTTGCTCAAGGGCCGCGGCTACGCTACGGGCCACGTCGGCAAGTGGCACCTCGGCCGCCTGCGGCCGGAATTCAGCCCCGAGAGCCACGGCTTCGACGAGGCGATCGTCTTCCATCCCCCCAGCTACGCCGATCCGCTGTTCTCGAGCGAAGGTCGCTTCTTCAGGGTGAAAGGCCACGCCACCGAGCTGATGGTGGACTACGCCCTCGACTTCCTGCGGCGCCGCGCTCCGTCCGCTCCCGGCGATCCGCCCTTCTTCCTCAACCTGTGGCTCTTCGCGCCCCACCTGCCGCTCAACGAGCTGCCGCCGCGGGGCGCTCCCTATCCGGACGACCTCACCGAGCGCGAGGCCTACGCGGTCCTGGTCGAGGACGCCGACGCCCACATCCGCAGGATCCTGGACGAGCTCGAGCGGCTCGGCCTGGCCGACGACACCATGGTCGTGATCACCAGCGACAACGGCGGCTATCCGCTGAGCCGGAACCCCGTCAAAGCTGCGCGAATCGTCCCCGGCCGGAAGCTCTCGCGGATCGTCTCCAACGCGCCCTTCGCCAACGGCAAGCCGAACGTGTTCGAGGGCGGCATCCGGGTGCCGCTGATCGTCCGTTGGCCGGGCCGGGTCGCGGCCGACACGGTCAACGACTCGGTCGTCGTGGGCAGTGACTTCCTGCCCACGGTCGCCGAGATCGTCGGCGTGCCGGCCGACTTCCCGGACCTCTACGGCGAGAGCTTCCTCGAGGTCCTCCTCAACGGCGTCGACAAGGAAAGAGACGGCGTGCTGGTCTGGGAGAACAAGCGCGCCGCGAGCACCTTCGCGGTGCGCCGCGGCGACTGGAAGCTGGTCCGCTTCCAGGCCCGCGACCAGCTCTTCGACCTCGGCGCCGACGCGGTCGAGAGCCAAGACCTCGCCGCCGACCGTCCGGACCTGGTCGCCGAGCTGACGCAGGAGTACGTCCGCTGGCGCTCCGACGTCAGCCGCATCCTCCCCACCTACGTCGCGCTGGAGGGCGAGGTCTCGCTGGCCGGGGACCAGGGCGCGGACCTCTTCACGTTCTCCGGCGCCGGTGGACGAGCGGTGCTCGGCCGCGACGCCCGCCTCGACGTCAACGTCGACGACTTCACCTTCAGCGCCTGGGTGCGGATCCCGGCGGGACCGCTCGCGGGCAAGCGCGTCATCGCCGAGAAGGCGGGGAGCTGGCGGCTGCGGCTCGCCGGCGACCGGGTCGTCCTCGACGTCACCGACCGCGAGGGGTGGGTCTACAAGCTCGGCCACGGACCGGTCGCCGCCGGGGGCTGGCACCAGGTCGCCTTCACCCTGTTCCACTCCGTGCGCGCGGAAGGCACCTGGGTGCGGCTCTACGTCGACCCGGACGAGCTGCGGCCGGCGGAGGTCTACGTCACCTCCGGCGAGGTGAATCCGAGCGAACGGCCGGTCCTGATCGGCGCCGGCGCCGACTTCGGCAGCCGGTTCCTGGGCTCGATCTTCGACCCCCGTTTCTACAACGCCAGCCTCTGTGAGCCGACCGTGGTGGAAGGATGCCCGCTCGGCGAGCTGCCGCGCCCTGAATGATCCCGGCGTCCCTGGTATGATCCCCGCGGAGACAGCCACCGCCTCGCCAAGGAGGACTGCATGCGTCTGGTGACCCGAGGGGATCTCGACGGTCTGACCTGTGCCGTGCTGATCTGCATGAAGGAGGGAATCGACGACATCCTGCTCGTCCACCCGCAGGCCATCGTCGAGGGCGAGGTCGAGGTGCGCTCCACCGACGTGCTCGCCAACCTCCCTTACGTGCCGGGCTGCGCCATGTGGTTCGACCATCACCACCACACGGCCAACGTGGCGGCGCCCGAGCAGGAGTTCGAAGGCGCCTTCGGCGCCGCCCCTTCGGCGGCGCGGCTGGTCTACGAGTACTACGGCGGCCGCGAGGCCCTGCCCCAGTTCGAGGAGCTGGTGCGCGAGACCGACCGCCTCGACTCCGCGGACTTGACGCTCGCCGACGTCGAGAGCCCCCAGGGCTACGTCAAGCTCGGCTTCACCATCGACGGCCGCAGCGGCCTCGGCGCCTTCGAGAGCTATTTCATGACCCTCCTCCACCTGCTGATGAAGTCGGCGCCGGTCGCCGAGATCCTCGAGCACCCCGAGGTGAAAAAGCGCTGCGAGCTCCTCGAGCGCGCCGACGCCCTCTTCCGCCACACCTTGAAGACCTGCAGCCGCGTCGACGGCAACGTGATCGTCACAGATTTCCGCGGCCTCGACCACACCCCGATGGGCAACCGCTTCCTGATCTACGCCCTCTACCCGCAGGCCAACGTCTCGGTGCGCCTGCAATGGGGGCCGAACAAGGAATACGTGATGATGACGCTGGGCCACTCGATCTTCAACCGCTCCTGCCGCACCAACGTCGGCGACCTGGCGGCGCGCTACGGCGGCGGCGGCCACGCCGGGGCGGGCAGCGTGCCGCTGATCGACGACCCGGAGATCCAGATCCAGATGATCGTCTCCGAGCTCAAGGCCAACGGCTGAGGCCGGCGCGCCGGCGCCCTGCGCGAAACGCCGGCGGGTGGTGTGTATGATTGGCCGGCGTCATGGCGAACGACGAGTATTCCGCGCGATCCGATCGGGAGGGAGATGAACGCGGCGAGCCCGCCGGCTCGCGGTGGCGGGACGACCCCTCGTCCAGCACCTACACGGGCTTCACGGCGCCGCCGCTGCCGCGGCCGTTGCTGAAGAACCCGCTCGAGCTCAAGGGCAAGCGGCTGGGGCCCTACGAGATCCGCGAGCTCCTCGGCAAGGGTGGAATCGGACTGGTCTTTCTCGCCTACGACCACCGCCTCACCCGGCCGGTGGCTTTGAAGCTGCTGCGCACCGACGACCCGGAGGCCGCCGGGCGCCTGCTCGGCGAGGCCCGCGCCCAGGCTCGGGTCGACCACGAGAACGTCTGCCGGGTCTACGAGGCCGGCGAGATCGAGGGCCATGCCTTCATCGCCATGCAGCACGTCGAGGGCCGGCCGCTCACCGAGGCCTTCCGCGCCATGTCCCTCACGGAGAAGGTCAGGACGATCCGGCGCGTGGCCGAGGGCCTGCAGGCGGCCCACGAGCGCAACCTGATCCACCGCGACGTCAAGCCGGGCAACGTGCTCGTGGAACGGACGTCGCGCGGCGAGTGGAAGCCCACCATCCTCGACTTCGGCCTGGCGCGCGAGCAGGCGGCGCCCGGCGAGACCACCACCGGCGAGGTCAAGGGCACGCCGAGCTACATGGCGCCGGAGCAGATCCAGGGCAAGGTCCACAGCCTCGACCCGCGCACCGACGTCTACAGCCTCGGCGCCACCTTCTACGAGGGCCTGGCAGGGCGTACGCTCTTCCCCGAGACCACCGGCGGCCTGGCTGTGATGCTCAAGGTCCTGAGCGAGGACCCGGAGCCGCTGCGCGCCGTGGACCGGTCGGTGCCGGTGGACCTCGAGTCGATCGTCATGCGCTGCCTGGAGAAGGACCCGGCGCGGCGCTATCCCTCGGCCCAGGCCCTCGCCGAGGACCTGCAGCGCTTCCTCGACGGTGACCCGGTGGCGGCGCGGCCGATCGGCCCCCTGCGCCGCCTGTGGCGGCGCCTGCGCCAGCGGCGGGTAGCGCTGCTGACGGCGGGGCTGGTCGCCACCGTGGCGGTGAGCGCGGCCCTGCTCGTCTACTCGCAGCTCCACGCCGGCCGCAAGACGAAGCTGATGGACGAGTACCGCCGCGACGCGCGCTACGTCGACGAGCTGATGGCCGACGCCTACCGGGCGCCGCTCCACGACGTGACCGGCGCCAAGCACGAGGCGCGCGCCCGCCTGGCCGAGGTGGCCCGGCGGCTCGAGAGCCAGGGCAAGCTCGCGCGCGGCCCCGGCAACTTCGCCCTCGGCCGCGGCTACCTGGCGCTCCACGAGTACGCCCGCGCCCACCACCACCTCGAGCTCGCCTGGGAGCACGGCACCCGCGACGGCGAGGTGGCCTACGCCCTCGGGCGCACCCTGGGCGCCCTCTACGAGCAGGAGCTGACGGCGGCGCGCCGCCTCCAGGACGACCAGCAGCGCGCCGACCGCCTGCGCGAGATCGCCCGCGTCTACCGCGAGCCGGCGCTCGCCTACCTGCGCTCGAGCCGCGGCGTCGAGGTCGACTCGATCGAGCACGTGGAGGCGCTCATGGCCTTCTGGGAAGGCCACCACGACGACGCCCTCGACAAGGCGGCGATGGCCTATCGCGAGGTGCCGTGGCTCTACGAGGCCCTGGCGCTCCAGGGCGACGTGCGGGTGGCGATCGGCATGGCCCTCTACCAGCGCGGCGACTACGAGGCCGCCTTGGGCGCCTACCGCCGCGCCCAGGAGGTCTACGCGGCGGCGGCCGAGAAGGGCCGCAGCGACGCCCGCATCTACGAAGGCCAGTGCAACCTGGGCCGCGAGCTCATGGTGCTGGCGAGCTACGGCCTGCTGACCTCGCCCGAGCCCCACTTCGAATACGGGCTCGCGGCCTGCGCGCGGGCGCGCCGGGTCGACCCCGAGCGGGCGCAGCCCCACCTCCTGGAATCGATCCTCTACTGGCGGTTGGGGGAGCACGAGACCTACGCGGGCGTCGATCCCACGGTCCACCTGGAGAGCGCCGACGCCGCCGCCAGCCGCGCCCTGGAGATGGCGCCGGACGACCTCGAGATCCACGCGTCGCTGGGCTGGGCGCGTTCGCTGCTGGCGCAGTGGCAGGCCGGGCACGGCGCCGATCCGCGGCCGGCGGCGGCGCGCGCCCTCGCGGTCTTCGCCGACGCCGTGGAGATCGACGCCGACTTCGCCCAGGGCTACAACGGCCTCGGCTACACCCGCTACCACCTGGCGCAGTGGGAGACCGAGCGCGGCCTCGACCCCTCGGCGAACCTGGCCGCGGCCCTCGAGGCCCTCGATCGCGCCGTGGCCCTCGAGCCCGAGTACCTCTACGGCTACGACTCCCTGGGCAGCGCCTGGGCCGCGCGGGCCGAGTGGGAGATGATGCGCGGCGTCGATCCGGCCGCCAGCGTCGAGGAGGCGGTGCGGGTCTTCGCGCGCATCCGCGAGCTCAATCCCCGCTACATCTGGTCCTACGTCGGCGCCGGCGACGCCTGGAGCTACGTCACCCGCGACCGCCTGAGCCGCGGCGAGGACCCGTCGGCGAGCCTCGAGCGGGCGCGGGCGGCGTACGCGGAGGCCCTCGCCGTCGGCGGCGAGGAGGGCTGGACGCGGCTGGGCCTCGGCCGCGTCGCCACGCTCGAGGGACGCTGGCAGGCGATGCGCGGCGAGGATCCCAGCGCCAGCTTCCGCCTCGCCCGCGGCGAGATCGACCGCGGCCTCGCGCAGGTGAGCGGGGACAAGTGGGCCTTGCAGCAGGCGATCGAGCTCGAGCGCGACGAGGCGCGGTGGCGGCTCGGGCGCGGCCTTTCGGCCGCCGCCGCGATTGAGCGCGGCCTGGGGCTCGTCGCCCGGGCGCGGGCGCTCGATCCGGGGCTGCCGGCGATCGACGCCCTGGAGGGCACCCTGCTGGTGCTGCGCGGCGGGCCGGACGATCTGGCGGCGGGTCGCGCCGCCCTCAAGCGGGCGCTGGCGGCGAACGTCCACCTGCGGCGCGAGTTCGCGTCGGCGCTCGAGCGAACGCCGGGGCCATGACCGAGCTGGCGACAACCGCCGCCGTCCTCGGTGCGGCCGTCGGGCTGGTCCTGGTGCTCCGGGCGAATGCGCCGAGCCTGCTTCTTCACGATCTCGAGCGTCTTTTCCGCTTTTCGGATACGATCCCGCCGCCCGTGGGGGATCTGTTACACTTGAGCCCATGGAGCCCACGATCCACCGTCACCCGGCTCGGATTCCCCGCCCGTCGTCGCCGCGGCGGCGAGCGAGCGCGGCGGACGACCGTGACGAGATCGTCTTTCGCACCGTGCGCAACGCCGACGGCGAGATGTTGATCGAGGCGGTCCCGCTGACGCTGGAGATCCTCCTCAACCCGCGGGAAGACGATCAAGTGCCCCAAGGCAACCCGCACTCGCGCCTCCTCGATACCCTGACGCAGCGCCTGCGGCGCCATCTCGAGCGCCGCGGAGATTGGGGAGTGTTCAGCGACCTCATGGTCCACTGGGCGCGCAAGGACCTGCGCGCGGTGGCTCCCGACGTGACGGTGGCGCAAGGCATCGCCGATCCGGACGCGGTGGACGAGAACCTCGACGTGGCGGCCGTGGGCTGCCGGGTGCGGACGGTCTTCGAGGTCGTGACGACGCGGTCGAAAAACAAGCGGGACAAGGACGAGGTCCACAACAAGCCGCTCTTCGCCGCGGCCGGCGTGGAGGACTACGTGCTGCTCTACCCGGTGAAGTACCGCCAGCGCGGCGACCGCGCGGTGCGCTGCTTCGCGCTCGCGGCCGGGGCCTACCAGGAGCAGAAGGCGGACGCCGAAGGCCGCTTTCTGCTGCGCTCGCTCGGGCTGTGGCTCTCCGTGGACGCATCCGAGGAGCCGGTGCTCGTGGACGTGGCCACGGGCGAGCGGCTCCTGAGTCCCACCGAAGAGGAGCAGCGGCGACTGCAAGCGGAACGCCGGGCCGCGGAGGAGGAGGCGGCGCGCCAGGCCGCGGAGCGTCGGGCCGCGGAGGAGACGGCGGCGCGGCAGGCCGCGGAGCGTCGGGCCGCGGAGGAGACGGCGGCGCGGCAGGCCGCGGAGCGTCGGGCCACGGAGGAGACGGCGGCGCGGCAGGCCGCGAATCGGCGATCCGCGCAGTTGCTCGTAGCCGTGCTCGAAAGTCGCGGTCTCATCCTCGACGCCCAGGCCCGCCGGCGTATCCTCGACTGCGACGACCCGCGGGAGCTCGAGCGCTGGGCCGAGCACGCCTTCACCGTCGCCACCGTCGAGGATCTCGGGCTCAGGGGCACGGATCCGCGATCACCACCTCGCTGATCTGCAGCACCGGCTGGACGTCGGTGTAGTTGGGCGCGTCGCCGAGGATCTTCTCGGCGTGCGCCCCGAAGGCCGCCTGGAACGTCTCCACGGAGTCGAACGTGAAGTGGGCCAGGGCGTGGAAGGCCGGGGGCTCTCCCGGCGCGGCGCCTGCCAGCCCCTTCTCGACCCGCGTCGACCGGATGGCCTCGCCCAGGAGCTCCTGCACCATGGGGATGTGGCGGGAGCAGTAGTAGTCGGCGTCGAAGCGGGTGGTGCCGTCGTTGGGGTAGAAGGCGCTGACCTGGATCATCTCGTTCCTCCTTCTCGCGAGACGCAAGACTACTACACCCGGTCTGGTTCGCGTCTTGACAGTCGGCCCACCGTCCTCTATCCTCCTCCCGTCATGAAGGCGTCCACCACGGCTCCCGCCACCGCGACTCCGGGCACCCGCGCCCGACGTCTGCGCGCCCGCCGCAGCGGGCAGGGGAGCCGAAGACGCCTGTAGAAATCGCCCGACCACACGCAGACGAAGAAGCCCCCGGCCAGACCCGCCGGGGGCTTTTCTTTTGGTGCAGAGAGCGCCGAGGAGAACGACGATGATGCCGCAAGAAGTCGCGCTGAAGGCCCCCTTCGCCCCGGCCTCCGTGCTGCCCCAGCTCGACGACGCGCCGGCGCCCGCCCGGCCGCCGGTGGCGGCGGCGCGGCGGCTGGTGGTCAAGCTGGGGACGCGGGTGCTCACCGAGCCAGGCGGCGAGCTCGAGCGGACTCGCATCGCCGCCTTCGCCGCCACCGTCGCCGGGCTGCTGCGCGCCGGCCGCGAGGTGGTGGTGGTGAGCTCCGGCGCCGTCGGCCACGGCCGCCGGGCGCTCGGCCTCGAGCGCTCGCCGCTGCGGCCGAGCCTGCGCCAGGCCTGCGCCGCGGTCGGCCAGAGCCGGCTGATGGACGCCTACCAGCGCGCCTTCCGGCCCTTCGGCCTCTCCTGCGGCCAACTGCTGATCGGCCAGCACGACTTCGACGTGCGCCAGCGCACCCTGAACCTGCGCGCCACCCTGTCGACGCTGCTGCACGAAGGGGTGGTGCCGGTGCTCAACGAGAACGACGCCCTCGCCTTCCTCGCCGACGCCGTGCGCCCCGTCTTCGGCGACAACGACCGCCTCGCGGCGCTGACCGCCAGCGAGACGGCGGCCGACCTGCTGGTGCTGCTCACCGACGTCGACGGCGTCT
>Ga0214471_10003006_pt1 | contig 13094 bp, 12 predicted proteins | sample RVTome_5_FD_207665 | JGI IMG/M metagenome (GOLD analysis project Ga0214471, IMG submission 207665) | Soil microbial communities from uranium-contaminated site in the Upper Colorado River Basin, Wyoming, United States - RVT142D155 | ecosystem: Environmental > Terrestrial > Soil > Contaminated >...
ATGCCCGGCCAGCGCCGGGGGGTGTTACCGTGGCCCTATGTCGAGGGCCTGAGGCTGGACGAGGCCATGCATCCGTTGGCGATTCTCGCCACCGGCCTCTACGGGAAGTCCCTCCCCAACCAGAACGGCGCGCCGCTTCGCCTGGTGGTTCCCTGGAAGTATGGTTTCAAAGGCATCAAGTCCATCGTGCGCATTCGCCTGACCCGCGAGATGCCGCCGACCACGTGGAACATCTCGGCGCCCCACGAATACGGGTTCTACGCCAACGTGAATCCCGCGGTGGACCATCCCCGCTGGAGCCAGGCCCGGGAGCGGCGGCTGGGCGAGCTGTTCAAGCGGCCCACCCTCCCGTTCAACGGCTATGGCGAACAGGTGGCGTCGTTGTATTCCGGGATGGATTTGAGGAAGTGGTACTGAACACGGGCGATCGCCCGTCGTCTTCATGACCCAGGGGCAATGGATTCAGCGGGTGGTCAAGCCGGTCGCATTCGTCGCGTCGGCCGCGCCGCTTGCCGTTCTGGTGCGGGACATCGTGCGGTCGGACCTCGGCGCCAATCCCATCGAGGAGATCACCCACCGGACCGGGCTCACGGTGCTCACCTTCCTGGCCATCACGCTCGGTGTGACACCGCTGCGCCAGCTGCTCCGCTGGAACGCGCTGGTGCACGTGCGGCGGATGTTCGGCCTGTACGCCTTCTTCTATGCGGTGCTGCATTTCACCATCTACTGGCTGGACCGGGCGGTCTTTTCGGGCGAGGGCTTGAGCATGGGGCTTGTCCTGGAGGACATCGCCAAGCGTCCCTACATCACGGTGGGGTTCACGGCCTTTCTCCTGCTGATTCCATTGGCGGTGACGTCTACGGCTGGGTGGGTGAAGCGGCTGGGCAGCAAACGGTGGCAGCGGCTCCACCAGTTGGTGTATGTCGCCGCCGCTCTAGGGGTGTTGCATTTCCTGTGGTTGGTGAAGGCGGACGTGCGGCAACCGGTGATTTACGGGGTGGTGGTGGTGGGGTTGTTAGGGTGGAGGGTGGTGGTAATTCGCGCGCGCGCGCTCACCACGCGGGATCCCAGCCCTGCATCCGGGCCGAGGAGGGGGCTGGTTTCCCCCTCCGAATCACCATCCTAGGCAAGAACCCGTGCGGCTTCAGGCCATTGCGCAGCGACGATTCGCGCAATGGTCCCGAGCGGCGCTGGGACAAGTTTGGGGACCCCACCGACGGTCAGTTCTTCGGTTGAGATTCCTAGGAATTCGAAGAGTGCGCCCGCCGTCCGATCAGCCAGGCCCGGCTTGCCGTCCACCAGCACCAAGGCCACGTCCGCAGGCATCGCCTCCCAGAGGGGTCGACGCAGCAGCACCGCATCAGCCGCGTTTCCGGTAGCAAGAGATGGCGCCTTCATGGCGAGCCGTCGAGCTGCCGTGGCGCACACAGCGCCGGCCAGGCGATGGTCGGACAGGTATCCGTAGCGTCGTGCGGCGCGGACTTCATCGAGCAATGTGCCCTGGCCGGTGAGCAACGCGTCGGTTCCCAGGAGCACGTCAATGCCGGAATCGAAGAGCTCGCGCGGGGTCGTTTGCCCGAACAGGAATTCGTTCGAGGTCGGGCACCAGGCCACAGCTGCGCCCGCCTCCCGCAGAGCGGCGACACCGGCGGAATCGATACTGACGACGTGCACCGCGATCAATCGCTCGTCGACCAGCCCCATACGCCGCGCCTCATGTATCTCTGCCGCTGCGGCGGGCTCGCCGCCTTCCGCCAGGTGAATGCAAAGTGGCAGATGGCTTTGGGGTGATGTTGGCTCCAGGAGGCTTGGGATCCCAGGTTCGAGTCGCAGGGAATGCGCCACCCGGACGGGGGCGACGCGGATTGGAAACCCGTAGTCGAACGCGGGTTCCCATCGGTCATGGTGCACTACGGTGGTGACCCCTCCCAGCAGATTCTTGAGCGCCCCCCAGAGGAGGGCCTGCTCGCGGGCCAAACCACGCCCCCGTTTGACTTGCTCCGCGTGACGCCGGTGAATGTCGTCACCCCATTCGTAGGCATTGGCGTAGGGCGGCGTACCCAGACGGGGATAGTGATTCCGGTGAAGGTGGTCATGCGCATTGATGAGGCCCGGATAAAGCCGGCCCGAACCAAACGGCACCACGAGATCGGGTCTGCGTCCATCGTGAACCACGACCCCGGCGTCGATGCACAGGGTTTGGTCCTCGGTGACGATTTGGTAGGTCAACTCGCGGAGCTCGGCGTACGAGCCATCGCTCGCAGGACCGCAGCCCGCGTCATCCGGCGACTTGCCCGGTGCGCTCGAAGTGGAGGAGCACGTGGTCGCCGAGCAGGGCGAGGGGTGCCGCAAGCATTCGATCGGCGACCTCGAGCAGGTTAAGGAAGCGCGGAAAGCCCGAGATCCAGGGTTCCGCGGCGCTCGGCGGAACGAGAATGCCGATGCCCCGCACGCGGCGCAGTCGAAAATAGGGCTGCCACGCGTGAGCCACCTCGCTTGGTCTGGGATACCAAACGGTAAAGTCCTGCCCGGCCAGGCGTGCCGGCACTGGGCCGCGTCGAAGTCGGCGAAAGGCGGCGGAGAGATCACCCCGCAGCAATTGGATCAGGATTTCTCCGGGCGAGCAAGGGCCAAACATGACCAGCAGGCACGCCGCCCCGGGGCGCAGCAGCGCGGCCAATGGGCGGGCCAGGGCGGTCAAGTCCGGAACGCAATTGAGCGCTGCAAACACTGAATACGCGCCGTCAAACGGCTCTGAAAACCCGGGCCTGGGATGCTGAACGATCTCATCGAGGCGTTCCAGCGGCACGCAATGGGTGGCAATCTGTTGTTCGAGGCCGGCATGCCCGATCTTCTCATTGGCGCACCGGAGCATGGCGGGCGCGCCGTCCGTGAGCAGGATTCGGAAGCCCTGTTCCGCGAGAAACACGGCATCGTCGCCGGTGCCGCCTCCAAGTTCCAACAGGGAGCTGCCCCGCGGAAATGCCCGTAGCATCTCGCGACGTACCGCGCGCCGTTGGGCCTGCACGCTGGCCCACCGGCCATAGCGCTCATCAAACCGCGACCCGACGTTGTCGAACGCGCGCAGCGCCGGTGGGAGTTCTCCGAGCCCAGCGGTCTTGCCGGACGCGCTGCTCAGGGCGAACCGAACGCTGGCGCCACGGTCCGGGACGTCGCTTCCCGGCTGGCGAGTTCTTGCCATTCGGGATCGCATCGTTGGCGCGACCGCACCTCCGCGTGAATCACATCCCGCACCCGCTTATAAAAGCTCGTCAGGTAGGTACCGTGGAACATCATATCCAGGTCGTCGCTGTCTTCCCAGTTTGCCTTGGGTCCGAGCTCGCCGCGAACCTGGTCAAAGAACTTCGTTCCTGGTAGCGGATAGGCTACGGATACGCCGACTTCGTCGGGCCATTCATCCGTTACCAGATCGCGGGTCTGCACAATGTCGCTCCATTGCTCACCGCGGTAACCCAACTGAACGAACCAACCGGTGCGGATGCCCCGGGCGCGCAACTGACGAGTGGCGGCTCGGACTTGGGCGACCGTAGTACCCTTATCCATGGCGTCGAGGATCCGCTGCGAACCCGACTCCACGCCCAGCCATACTTCCTCCGCGCCCGCCTCGGCGAGCGCGTCAACCACTCTCGGCGTCATCAGGTTCACACGCGACTGCATGGAAAACGGCAAGCGGGCGCCACGAGCCTTGACCTCACGCGCAAAGCTCTCGATCCAGCCCGGCGTCAAACCAAAGATGTCGTCCGCGAACCACACGTGATCAGGACCTACTCGATCTTTCAGCTCGCGTAGCTCGGCGGCCACGTTGGCGGGGCTTCGCTGCGCGTACCGGGTGCCGAACAGAGGCTTCGCGCACCAGTTGCAGCGATACGGGCACCCCCGTGAGGTCACGACGTTCCAGGACAGCCGTCCGTGAGCGGCAACCCACGCTCGCCGGTACAACTCTGGATCCACCAGGTCCCAGGCCGGGAGGGGTAGGGCGTCGAGGTCCGTTAGAGATTGGCGATGGACCGTTCGATGGACGCCACCATTCCCGTTGGCGGCGAGCACCAGCCCCGGGACGAGCTCCAGCGGGACCTGCCCGGACCCGGACCACAATTCCAGTAGTTCGACCATGGCCGGTTCGGGGTCCCCGGTGATGATGGCGTCGGCGCCGGACGCCAGAAACAGTTCAGGGTGGTCCGACGCGTCGGACCCATTCACCACCACTTTCGCGCCAGCGGCCCGCGCCAGGCGGACCATCTCCAACGCCGCCTCTCGCATGCGCAAGGTGCACATCTTGGTGAGAAAATTGAAATTGTCTTCGATCAGGCCGACCACCCACGGGCGCCCCACTTGGAGAGCGGAGGCGAACTGATCGGTTCCCGGGGACAGCATCGCGTCGAATAGCTGAACCGAATACCCACGTTCTCTGAGAACGGCCGCGACCACCATGGTCGCAAGCGGGGGATACGGCTTCATCTTGTGCGTCTGTTTGTCGTCGTACCGCAGGTAGTACGAATGCGCCAGCAGAATACCGCGAGAGCTCGACGAAGCAGGGTTCATGAACGCCGCCTTCCGTTGTGAGCCGGGAGCCGAACCGCCGGAGCGAACGCATGCTCGTATCCTCGCCCACCGTTGCGCGCTGGTCAACCGGTCCCGGTCGCCATCCGTTGGGGATGTCGGGCTGGCTCTCGTGCATTCAACCCCGCCGCTCCGACTGAGGTTCCGGAGCGCCGGAGACTATCGGGCTCGGAGATCCACAGTGCCGCGTGCCAACGCTCGCAGCCGACGGACGTACAGTCGGCCCACGCCGAGGGACACCCCATCATCGCTCGGCCAGGCCAGCTCCGATAGGTTGAGCAAGAGCTCCTTCCAGCCCCGCGCCCACATCAAGCGATCGTCCAGGGAGCGGCGAGAAAGCGCAGCCATACCCTCTCTTTCAACGGAGTCCAGCACGCGTCGTGCCCGGGTCGGCAGGTTGCGCTCCCCGCGTTCAATCAGCGCGCGTTCCAGGGTGCCGTTGCCGAGGCGCTCGGCCAAGGCTAGCGCGGGATAGGCAAAGCGGAGGGTGCCCGTCTGCTCCAGGAGGGTCGTGAGCTCGGTCCAGCGTAGCGTGCCGCTAGCCTGGTCGTGCCGCACCACTTGCACCAACTCGAACAGGCGGATGAGTCGCATCTTGACCAACTCGTAGCTGGCGTGCAGGGCCAAGAACGCCGTGAGATGTGGCTGTCCCAAGACCCGAACCGAATCGGGGCCCAGGTCGAGATCATCAGTGTTAGCGAAAGCCTCCTCGCCAAATCCCGCCCGCTGTCCCCGGAAATACCACCGCTCCAACGCGGTGTGCAGATCAATGCCCCAGGGGTTATCTGCGTGGTCGAACATCAGAGAACGCACTTCCTGGGACCCGTCGGCCGGCACCCATTCCGACCGACCACCGAACAACGTGCGCCGGGCCTCCCGCAGGCCCGCCTGATTCAGGGCGGTAGCCGCCAGCGGCCCCTCCGTAGGCCGGACTAATAAATCGACGTCGCCCGCCGGTCGGGTACCAGGCTCCGGGAAATACCGGGCGCCGGTATGAAGACCCTTCAGGAGAATAGGAAAGACACCGAGCGCCCGGAGGGCCGTCAGGATTGGCCTGGTCGCTGCCCAAATGTTGGCGATGCGGCGCCGTCCATGCTCCAGGTGCAAGGCAAGGATGCGTTGGGCCGGCTCTGAGGCCTTTACCATGCCCTGCTCGATCCACCATCCCAGCAAGGGGCCCATCCCCGACATATAGGCCGCTGCTCCCAGGGCGGAGCATTCGCGTTCGGTTTCCAAGAAGAGGGTCGGCTCGGTAGCTGCCCCACGCAGCATGTCCACCGTCACGGTAAGGATCTGGATGTTGCTCAGGCGCCGTTCAGTTGGTGAAACGTCGGGCCAGAGAGCGTACACGTTCCCGGTGCGGTGCCAGGCTTCGATGCGATGACGAATGGCGACGGGGTCAGTCAACGTGCGCTGCCTTCGACCGGCGGCGCCGATGGGACCGCTTGGGACACACCGGCGTACAACTCCTCGAAACGGGCGCACGTCCAGTCAGCGTTTTCCCGCAGGGCAGTTTCCTGGGCTCGGTGTGCAACCGCCAGCCGCCGTCTGTCGTCCCGCAGAAGCGTTTCCATTGCCCGCGCCAGGCTCCCGGCGTCCCCAATGGGCACGGCGATCGCGCTCTCGGGCGCCCAATCGCAAAGATGGCCAACCGCCGTGCCGACCGTCGGCACGCCCACGGCCGCCGCCTCGAGCAACGTCACCGGTCCCGCCTCATGGCGGGACGTGACAACCATCAGGTCTGCCGCCTGCACCAAGGGCACCAGTCGACGCTGACTCACGAACCCGTGAAAGGTTACTCGCTGGCCAAGGTCGAGTTCACCGGCCAGCCGCTCCATGGCCGGCAGCAGCCGGCCCAGGCCAACGCAGTCGAGCTGAAAAGACCAGCCGTCGCGCGCGAGTTGCGCGGTAGCTCGCAGCAACGTGGTGTGATCCTTGACGGGCGCGACGCTACCAACGTGGATCAGGCGGGCCGGCCGATCTGGTGAGCGGGGACGTGGGGGGATCGGCTTCCAGCAATTAGTATCCACCCCGAGGGTCACCTGAATTGGCGCCGCTCCGGCCTGACGCGCCAGCGTCAGCATGGGTGTGCTCGCAGCGGTCACGCGGTCAGCCATCCGCAGCACCTGTCGGCTCAGGGCTCGGTCCCACGGGTGGCGGGCGCCAAAGGCAACGTCCCGCAGCCACACTAGCTCGCCGCCAGCGAGGTGTACCAGAAACGGGCGACGAACGAGCCGGGCCGCCGCCAGGGCGATCTCACCCGGCCCACGGGCCCACATGGCCTGGAAAACGTCGAACGGTTGCGATCGATGCAAGCGAAGCAGCGTGTGTACCGCCTTGAGGCGTCGGGCTCGCTCGCCAACGTTGTATATAGTCGCTCCGAGCAATGGCCATGAAGATGGTTTGGGTTCTTGGTGCAAGGCCACTACGGCAACGTTGTGACGGCGCGCAAGACGCTCGATGAGCCAGAGCAGGGCAGGAACGACTCGTTGCTCACCGCCACGGTCGACACCGCCCGGCACGACAAGGGCGATTCTCATGGCTGGTGACGCCGGTCGTTCAGAGATTGACCCGGGAGCGCGGCGTCTTGGAGCAGTGGATTGCGGCCGGTCAGGATCTGGCGCAGAGCCGTGACGGTGGCCCGGAACAGGTCACGTTGGTTCTGGACGGCGAACTGAAGCGTATTCCACAGGAGGGACCAGATCAGAAACAGCCGATTCAGGGTCCGGAACCTCGGATGCGTGCGAAGGAAGTAGTGGAGCGCAAGAGCCCGTTCGCGATGAGCCGTGGCCACGTCCAGCCGATTGTCCGTAGACCGATGGTGCCGAAGCCGCACGTCCGTCAGAATGGCGATGGGCAGGTCCCTGGGGAACCCCAAGGCAACGCCATAATTATCCCCGATGCCGTGCGGCCCTAGCCGCTCGTCGAACAGGGATGCCGTGAGCCAGTCTCGCCGAACCAGAGCGGCACCCAAGCTGTAGATCGCTGTGCGGACGACGCGGCCGCGAACCTGGGTCAGCAGAGGCCAGCCCGCGAGCGACCACGTGTTCCCGCGATGGCGGTACCAGGCCTTTAGTCCGCGCAGGGGGGCGGCGGTCAGCCAGGTGCCCCGCGCGCCCTCCACGTCGCCCCAAAGGGACCGCTGTGCCATGAAGTTGAGCAGCATATGTCTGAACGAGGGGACGGGTAGGCCGTCGGGGAAAGCCCCGGTGGCGTCGCGCTCCAACCATATGCCCGTGGCCGCGCCCTCGACCGGAGCGTTACTGAGAAACGCTGCGAGTTGACGCAAATAGGCAGGTGGGGGCTCGATATCATCGTCGCACAACCACACGTGCGTGCCGGTGGCACGCCGGAGACCTAGATTCCGCTGCGCGCATACGGACGGACTTGTGTGGGCGTACTCCAATTTCAGCCCCGGGCACGCCTGGAGCAGGGTTTGGTGTAGCAACGGTCGATCGCTCGCGTCGACGACAATCACTTCGTCAGGGACCCGCTCCTGTCGAGCGACGGCCCCAAGCAACCGGTACAGGCTCTCCGCGCGGTTCCGAGTCGGGATAACGACCGAGACAGTCATGTCGGGCATGTTGGACACGGGCCCCCCGAAGCCGGATGGCGGACTGGACGGTCCGGGCTATGCTGAACATCTATAAGGCCCCGGGTGGTGATGCCGCCAGCGGGGGTCTCTTCATCGGACGGGCCATGGCCGATCAACTCTACCGCGATGTCGATCTGCGCTACACTGCGCGACTGCCCGTTCTGGGTGTGGTGGTGACGTTTTCGTCGAACGTGCCGGACGTGATCAATATCGTGTACGACACCTACGGACCGTGGCTTGCGATCATGGACCGTACTGACCTGGTGACACCGTCCACGGCGACAATCAGAATCGTGCTCCACGACGGCCCCACCCCTCCTGATGGTCCGATCACGTTCCAGTACCGAGTGCCGGACGACGGGCGCCTGGTGGTGTCAGCCCCGGGCGCGCTAGGCGTGGTGGATATCGGGCGTCTGGACGCCGTAGCGTATGTCACGGGTGAAATCGTGGCGCGCCGAGCGGATTTTGTAGATGGCATTCTGGAGACGCTCACGCTTACCCTGCTGGGAGCCTTGGATCGCCAGCCCGTCCATGCGGCGGGAATCGTTCTCGGGGACCTCGCCGTGGTGCTCGCGGGTCCCAGCGGCGTTGGCAAGAGCACCTTGGCGTATGCCGCGCAGCGGCGGGGCGATGCCGTTCTGAGTGATGAGGCTATCTACGTGCAAATGCGGCCCCGCCTCCGCGTGTGGGGTAGGCGCGCCCGAATCCAATTGCCGGTCGATGCTCGCCGCCATTTCGCGGAACTTGGGGACGTTGCCCCGGTTCGCCTCACGAGCGGAAAGACCAAGATGGTTATTGAGGTGCCGGATGGGTGCTACCGCCGGTACGCCGATCGTACCGCGTTATGTTTGCTTGCTCGAGGCGACGGAGTCCGTCCGCTGCTCGAGCGCGTGCCGACGGAAGCGCTCGCCCGGACCATCGGTGACACGCTCGAGCCGGGGTTTGACCTCTATGCGTCTACCTTGCGGGAACGCGTGGCGCAGATCGCCGGGCGGGGTGGATGGCGCCTCTGGCTGCGCGACGCGCCGGAGGACGCTCTGTCCGCGCTCGACGAGATGGTGCATCAGGAGGGCGCCCATCAATGAGCCGGACCAAGGTGTTCGGCATCGGATTCCCCCGCACCGGCACGATGTCGCTGGTAAGGGCCCTCAACCTACTGGGGATACGGAGCCTGCACAATCCGGTTCCTCTGCTGACCGCCCTGGACCACCCCCTCCTACAGTCGTTCGACGGCTTTGCCGACAACCCGCTGCCGCTCATCTATCCGCAGCTCGATGCGCGGTTCCCTGGCAGCCGATTCATTCTCACCGACCGCGACGTGGAAGGTTGGTTGGGAAGCGTCCGTTGGATGCTCTCTGCCGGACGCACCCACGGTAACTGGGATGCCCGGCCGGCGATTGTGGCGATGCATACCGCGCTCTACGGCGCGGCGGTTTTCGACGCTGACCGGTTCCGTGACCGGTTCCTCAGGCACCGCCGCGACGTGCACGCGTACTTCGCCGGGCGGCGTCACGACCTCTTAATCATGGACCTCGCCCGTGGTGACGGGTGGGACCCGCTCTGTCGGTTTCTCGAGCGGCCGGTTCCCCGACGACCCTTTCCTCACGACAATCGGCGGCGGCAGTGGTACGTGATGGCGCGCCTCAAAAGAAAACTGCGAGGCGTCATGCAAGCGTGGCGGAAGCACGTCTGAGGCGCCGCTGAGCCCGGCGGTGGAGCCACCAAATGGTGAGGCGGTCAACGCCAGGCCCTGGCGTGGGCGCCAGCCGCCGGCCCGCATCCTGGCCATTCGGATACAGGCCATGGGGGACACCGTTGCGACGCTCCCCTATCTCTCGGCGCTCCGGCGACAAGTTCCCAACGTGCAGCTCGATTTCCTCACCCGATCGGACTACGTAGACCTCCCGAAGAGCGTCGATCTGGCCACGCGTGTCTTTGCGCTGGATGGACGCCGCCCACGCGCGCAAGTCCTCAGCGCGATACGCCTTCTCCCCCAGCTGTGGGCGCGGCGGTACCACGTGGTGATTGATCTGCAGCGGAATCGCGCGAGCCGATTGGTGCGCCGGTTCCTTCTGCCGCGCGCTTGGAGTGAGTTTGACCGGTTCTCCCCGATCCTCGGGGGCGAACGTTTTCGACTGACCATTGAGGCGGCCGGCATGGGACCGCTGGACGTGTACCCTGACCTTCGGCTCCGTGAACCCGAAGCGGGACGAGAGAAGCTGCTCGCCGCTGGCTGGAATCCCGCGGCCGATCTCGTGATTCTGAATCCCGGCGGTGCCGTTCGTGACCGACATTGGCCGGTAGAGCGGTACGCAGTCTTTGCTCGACTTCTGGGGGAGGGGTTGCCGCGGCCGGTGCAGTTTGCGGTCCTAGGTATTCAGAAGGTGGCCGACCACGCGGCGGCGTTGCGGCACGAGTTGGGAGACCAGTTGGTCAACCTGGTGAATGCCACGTCGCTGCGCGAGGCAGTTTCGATCGTGAGGCGGGCCAGGTTGATGGTGTCCGAGGACGCCGGCCTGATGCACGTTGCCTGGGTTCTCGGAGTCCCGACGGTAGGCCTGTTCGGCGCGAGTCGCTGGGTCTGGGCCCGCCCGCACGGCAACTACTCGGTTCTGGTCGTGGCCTGTCGCCGCCCCGACGGCGTTTGCATGCACGGCACCTGTGGAGTTGGGGCGCCCTCGTGTCTTCAACGCCTCCCGGTCGAGCGGGTCCTCCAGGCGGCGCAGGCGGCCCTGCGGGCGCCGGACGGTGGGAAAGTCATTGCCCGGGGCGGACAGCCAATCTTTGGCCACCAGGCCAACGGATGACGGCGGGTCGGGGGTGGCGGGTGCGCGCGTACCGGAGCGGCGACGACGACGCGCTCATTGCTCTGTTCAATACCGTGTTTGGGCGGCCGATTACTCCAGCGTACTGGTCCTGGAAGCTCAAGACCTTACCCACGCCCGTCGAGACGGTGGGTCTTGCGGTCGATTCGGAGGATCGGCCAATTTTTCAATTGGCGGGCATTCCCGTTCGGTTTTGCATTTGCGGTGCCGACCGTCTGGTGATGGTAGCGGTGGACGCCATGACGGCTCCCTCATTCCGGCGCCAGGGCATCCTGCGAGCGGCGGGACGCCGGCTCTTTGAATCCTGGCGTGAGGCCGGTGTTGCGATGGTGCTCGGGCTACCAAACGAGCAGTACAATCCTGTGGCTCTAGGCTGGGAGTCCCTCTTTCCCCTTCGCTGGCGGGTTCATCCGTTGCGTCCCTACCGCCTCCTGGCACGGCGACTTGGGATTCAGACTGACGTCAGCACCCACGCGATCAACCGATGGTGGCGTTGGTGGTGGAATCGGGGCGCCTCACGGCCCCACGCCGTCACGGTGCGCGACCTGACCCATGACGACCTCGGGGCGGACACCATTTGGCAGCGGTTGCGGGAACGCGTGGCTTTCTCGGTGGTGCGGGACCAAGCGTGGATTCGGTGGCGCTATGAGGCAGCGCCACATCAGCGGTACCGCGTCTTCCTCGCCGAGCGCGCCGGGGATCCGGTGGGATTCGCCGCCTACGGGCTGACCGGTACTTCCCCGTTCGCGCGCGCCGTGATAACGGAGGTCTGCACCATTCCCGGCGACGTGGTCACGGTGCGCGCACTTGTCCGTCACGTCGCTAGGACGGCCGTTGGGGACGGTGCCGCCTCGCTTGCCACACTGGCGGTGCCCGCAACGTGGCTCGATCGAGTTCTGCGCCGCATGGGATTCTGGTTCACGCCGGCTGCGTTCCGCATGGCTTGTGTGCGCCTTGATCCCACGCTGACCCTGCCGGCGCTCCGCGACCGCAGTGCGTGGTGCATCGGGGGAGGAGATTTCGACGTCGTCTAGGTTCAGGAGCACCGCCAAGGAGATTGTAACCGGCACATGGAGCCTCGCGTTCCGCATGGCCGGCCGGGTGCTCCGGAGGCCCGCGGCGCACTGGACGTCGCCGGGCGGGGAACGTGTCCTCGTGGTTGCACCGCACCCGGATGACGAGGTCGCAGGATGCGGCGGCACGATTCTCCTCCACCGTGAGCGGGGGGATGAGGTCGTCGTTTGTTTTGCCACCGACGGTCGGCGTTCACGGTCCCTCGGGCTTTCGCCGGACGAGATGGCGGAACGGCGTCGGCTGGAAGCACTGGCTGCGGCCCGCACGCTGGGCCTCACCTACGTCGATTGGCTTGGGTTGCCAGAAGGAGACTGGTGCGCTCCGGACTTTCATCGGTCCGTCCGCAAACTCATGGATACCTACCGTCCCTCATTGATCTACGCCCCTTCGTTGGTGGATTATCACCGGGATCACCTGAGCGTGGCGGTGGAACTTGCTTCCGTATTGCAAGCATCCCCTGACCGATCGGGCATCCGGATGCGCGCCTATCAGGTCCAGGTACCACTGACACCCATTCTCACCAATCTCCTAGCCGTCACTGGCCGTGTGAGCGGTTCCACGCGTCAGGCTGCTGCGGACTACGTCAGCCAGCGGGGCAGCCTGGAGCGCTGCATGCGAATGAAGCGATACGCCGCCGCCTTCCATGGGGTGGAGGGTGGTGAGGCCGAAGAGTTCTGGGAGCTCTCCGTCGATTCGTATTGCCGGGTTCACCCGGTCACCCTCGTCGAGACGGCACGGGCCTTCCAGGGAGTCTGGCACCTGCCCTTGAGGGATCCAGTTTCCTACCTGACCGACCTCGACCGTCGACGACTACTTCGTCAGTTGGCGAGGGCCTGAACCGGCTTGGCAATTGCGCCGGGCCCCGCGGGCAATCGCCTCACAGTCCGCCGTCGAGCCAGCGGGTGAAGCTTCTGCCTGTCAGCCCGGCCAGCCGCTGAGAATCGGCGGCGAATTCGCGGAGAATCCGGGTCCTGACCGTTCCCGCCATCGGTGCCGGCTCGATCGCGTTGACACGCAGG
>Ga0214471_10003007_pt1 | contig 13092 bp, 11 predicted proteins | sample RVTome_5_FD_207665 | JGI IMG/M metagenome (GOLD analysis project Ga0214471, IMG submission 207665) | Soil microbial communities from uranium-contaminated site in the Upper Colorado River Basin, Wyoming, United States - RVT142D155 | ecosystem: Environmental > Terrestrial > Soil > Contaminated >...
CGGCTCCCTGGCCGACGCCAGCGATCGCGCCCAATTCGCGGAGCTGGAGACTCTGGGGGAGCTGACGCTCCGGGCGTGGGAGCGGGACGTGCAGGTCATGATCGAAGGGCCAGGCCACGTGCCGATGGACCAGATCGAGCTCAACGTCCGGAAAGAGAAGCAGATCTGCCACGAAGCGCCGTTCTACACCTTGGGCCCGCTGGTGACCGACATCGCGCCCGGCTATGACCATATCACCAGCGCCATCGGCGCCGCCATGATCGGCTGGTATGGCGCGGACATGCTCTGCTACGTCACGCCCAAGGAGCACCTGGGCCTTCCCAACGCGGAGGACGTGCGGCAGGGGGTGATCGCCTACAAGATCGCCGCGCACGCTGCGGACGTGGCTCGGGGGCGGGCCGGCGCGCGGCAGCGGGACGACGCCCTGTCCCGCGCCCGCTACGCCTTTGACTGGAACGAACAGTTCCGCCTGTCGCTCGACCCGGAGCGCGCGCAGGAGTACCACGATGAGGCGCTGCCGGGAGAATACTTCAAGAGCGCGGAGTTCTGCGCCATGTGCGGGCCGAAGTTTTGTTCAATGCACCACACCAGAACCATTGACGAAGCCTTGGCGGAGTTGGCGAGGTGACCGGGACGTACAGAGACGTACCAGACGTACCGGGGACGCGCGTTCAGGTCCAGGGCGGTGCTCGGACTCCCACGTCCGTCCGCGGTACGTCTGGTACGTCTCCGTCCGCCCCTCAGGCCACCCACACCGACTTCACATTCACGAACTCCCTGATCCCAAAGGCGGCCAGCTCTCGCCCGTATCCTGATTCCTTGATCCCGCCGAAGGGCAGCCGGGGATCGGACTTGACCAGTGCGTTCACAAAACAGGATCCCGCGTCGAGCCGGTCGCGGGCAATGCGTTCGCCACGCGCAACGTCCCGGGTAAACACCGCCGCTCCCAGACCGAAGGCGGTGTCGTTGGCGATCCGGATCGCGTCGTCCTCGGTCCTGGCTTCGATGATGGCGGCGACGGGGCCGAACAACTCTTCGTCATGTGCCGGCATGCCGGGCCGCACACCGGCAAGCACGGTCGGCGGGTAGTAGGCCGCCGTGCCTTTCTTGCCGCCGAGGAGAAGCCGGGCCCCCCGGGCGATGCTGCGCTTCACCTGGCCGTGGAGTTGATCCCGCAAATCCGCGCGCGCCTGGGGACCCAGGTCAACGCCCGCCTCGAACGGATCACCCATGCGCTTCCGCCGCATAGTGTCCACGAAGCGCTCGGTGAACTCCCGCAGGATGGGCCGCACCACGATGAACCGCTTGGCCGCGATGCAGCTTTGGCCGCCGTTCACCAGCCGCGACGCAACGCAGGTTTCCACCGCCAGGTCCAAGTCGGCGTCCTCGAGCACGACATAGGGATCGCTCCCGCCCAGCTCCAGCACCGTCTTCTTGACCCGCGAGCCTGCCAGCCCCGCGATGGCCTTACCGGCGGATGTGCTCCCGGTCAGCGTCACCGCCCTCACGCTCGGATGCGCGATGATCCGGCTTACTTGACGTGATCCGACGAGTAGGGATTGGAACAGGGCGCGCGGGAACCCGGCCTCCCGAAACACTTCCTCGATTGCCAGGGCACAGCCAAAGACATTAGACGCGTGCTTCAATACGCCGGCGTTTCCCGCCATGAGGGCCGGCGCGGCGAACCGGAACACCTGCCAGAAGGGAAAATTCCACGGCATGACGGCCAGCACCACGCCGAGTGGCGGGAACGCCACGAAGCTGCGGGTGGCTTCGGTTACGGCGGCCTCCGGCTCCAGGAAGCGTGCCGCGTTCTCGGCGTAATAGTCGCAGGCCCACGCGCATTTCTCCGCCTCGGCCTTCCCTTGCGCCAGCGGCTTACCCATCTCCATCGCCATGAGCTCGGCGCAGGACGCGGCGTTCCGGCGCAAGATCTCCCCCGCGCGCCGCATGAGTGGGGCGCGCTCCGCGACGCTCACCGCCTGCCACTCGCGAAACGCGTCGCCGGCCTGATCAAGCGCCCGGTCAATCCGCGCCGCGGGCCATTCACGATACCGGGCGACTACCTGGCCAGTGGCGGGGTTCACGCTGGTGATGAAAGGGGTGCCCCGCGGGGCGCGGGGTGCACGAGTGGTCACGGCGGCCTCCGGGCTCGGTCGCCGTGGAAGGTACTCCGCGGCGCTACAGCGTCAGTCGGCCCGCAACACCATCATGGGATCCAGCGCGGCCGCCCGCCGGGCGGGAATGGCACTCGCGGCGACCGCCGTGGCCATCAGTACCAGGGTCACGCCGCCGAACGTCGCCGGATCGGCGGGGCGCACATCGTACAGCAAGGTGGCCAGGGACTGGGAGAACACCAACGCAAACGACAACCCCAACGCCAGGCCGATGGCCGCCAGACCGACACCGTGCCGCAGGACCCGTCGAATCACACTCGAGGGTGTGGCGCCCAACGCCGCCCGAATCCCGATTTCACGGCGCCGCTGCGCCACCCCGTACGCGATCACGGGAAAATGCCGTGCCCCCTTGACCAGGCGCAAGGCGAGCGGGTGAGGGGGTTTGGGACTGGATCCCGGGACGGTCCGGAGCCCCACAGCAACCCTCGGCGTCCGCCGGGCATCTAATCCCCTTAGAATCTTGGGGCATGTTGCGGGGCCCGTCCGGCCATTACATTAGAAACTCAGGTAAAGTTCAGTCGGGTGGGCGGGGTGGGTCGCGTAGACCAGTCGAGGAGAGGGACTCCCCATGGCGGATTCGCTTCAGTTGCTGCGTGGAACGTTGGACGTCCTGATCCTCAAGACCCTGGCCGGCAACCGGCTGCACGGCTACGCCATTGCCTCCCGCATCGTCGACCGGACGCAGGGCGTCCTGGCTGTAGAGGACGGGGCCTTGTATCAGTCGCTCCACCGGATGGAGGAGCGCGGCTGGGTGGCCTCTGACTGGGGCCACGCCGACACCGGCAAACGAGCCCGGTTCTACCGGCTCACGGAGCCGGGACGACGGCAGCTCCGGGTCGAAACCGCCAACTGGCTGCGGTACGCCGAGGCGGTGTTCCGCGTGCTCCAGCCCACCACCTCATGAGCGCGGGCTCCCCGGACGGTTCCGAGCCCCGCCGCCGGTTTCAGCCCCCCCGCGCCGCCGGGCAGATCAGCGCGGAGGTCGAGGAAGAGATCCGCTTTCACCTGGAAATGCGCGTGGCCGAGCTGGTGCGGCAGGGACTCAGTCCCGCCTGGGCGCGCGAGGAGGCCCATCGGATGTTCGGAGACATGGAACGGACCCGCGCCGAGATGAACGCGGCGGATCAGCGCCGGGAGCAACGGGTGCGCCGCCGAGAGTACCTGGCAGAGCTGCAGCAAGACGTTTCCCATTCCTCTCGCCAACTGCGCCGGCGCCCCGTATTCGCGATCGTCACCGTGCTCACCCTGGCCGTAGGCATCGGCGCCAACACCGCGGTGTTCTCGGTAGCGGACCACGTGGTGCTGCGCCCCCTGCCCAACACCGGCGCGGACCGGATCGTGGCGCTGTGGGAATCGGATACACGCTTGGGTCAGGATCGGAAGGAGGTCTCTCCGGGGAACTTCGTGGACTGGCGGGACCGAGCGCAGAGCTTCGAGTCCATGGCGCTCATTGAGCCCTACTCATTCGATCTGGCGGCCCGCGACGGTCCCCCGCAGGCCCTCCGGTCCTGGGGGGTCACCGAGGGTTTCTTCGAAGCCATCGGCGCGCGGCCCATCCTCGGCCGGACCTTTACGCTGGAAGAGCACGCCCCCAACGCCCCGCTTGCCGTCGTGATCTCCTACAGCCTGTGGCAGCAACGATTCGGGGCCGACCCTGGCCTGGCCGGCCGGGCCATTCAGCTCGATGGTCAACCGGCCACCGTGGTCGGCGTAGCGCCGCCGTGGCTCAGGTACCCGGACGCCCGCGACATGTGGAGTCCCAAGCGCTGGCACTACGATGGCGAGCGGACCGATCGCCGGTCCAGCTACATGTACGCGGTCGGCCGGCTGCGACCGGGCGTCACCGTGGCCCAGGGGCAGGCGGAACTCGACGCCATCGGCGCGCAAATGGCCGCTGAGTATCCGGCCACCAACACCAGCATCCGCATCCATGCCGTCCCGTTCGATGAGCAGCTGCTGGGTGACGTTCGTCCCGCGTTATTCGTGCTCCTGGTCGCCGTGGGTTTCGTCCTGCTGATCGCCTGCTCCAACGTGGCGAGCCTGCTCCTGGCCCGGGCCGCGGAGCGAGAGCGCGAGCTGTCCGTGCGCGCCGCACTCGGCGCCGGCCGCGCACGCCTCACCCGCCAGCTTGCCACGGAAAGCCTGCTGCTGGCTTCTATCGGAGGGGCGATGGGGATCGGACTGGCCTCCCTGGGCGTCAAGGCTCTGGTGGCCCTGTCCCCACCGGACCTGCCGCGCGCGGACACCATCTCCGTGGACGGGCCGGTGCTCGCGTTCGCGCTGGTTGTCACGGTTTTGACCGCCGTCCTGTTCGGGTTGGCCCCGGCGCTCCGCGCGTCACGTCCCGATCTGCTCACACCGCTCCGCGCGGCCGGCCGCTCCATTTTTGGCGGCGTCGAGCGAAACGCCCTCCGCCGCGCGCTGGTGATCTCCGAGGTAGCCCTGGCGCTGGTGCTGTTGATCGGGGCCGGGCTGCTGGTGCGGAGCTTCGTAACCCTGCTGGACAACGACCTGGGATTCGACTCGGGAAACCGCGCCACGTTCCAGGCGTTCCTCTGGGACTTGAACCCGACCGCCGAGCAACGGCTGCAACGTATTCAGGCCATCACGGACGGATTCAACGCCACGCCGGGTGTCGAGGGCGTCGGGATCACCACGGCCGTCCCCTTCCATCCCAGCGCCGTGGACCCCTTGAGCAACTTCGTGGTGGAGGGTCGGCCTCCTCTGACTACGGGGGAGGAACACCGCATCTACACGCTCATCGCGTCAACGAACTACTTCCCGATCATGGGTATCCCCCTCGTGCGTGGGCGCGGATTCCTGCCGTCAGACCGGGCAGACGCCCCCGGCGTCGCCCTGGTGAGCGAGACCCTCGCGCGGCGCCACTTCCCCGACGAGGACCCGGTGGGCAAGAAGGTCCGGTTCGGGGTCATGGGCGCGCCGCGGCTGTGGGAGATCGTGGGCGTTGTGGGCGACGTGCGTCCCCGAACCCTGGACAGCGACCCCCGAGCCGAGGTGTTTGTGCCGCTAGACCAGACGGCGAATGGGGGCATCACGTTCGTGGTCAAGACGCGCGGCAACGCAGCCGACCTCATGCCATCCCTCCGGGCGGCCCTGTGGGCGGCGGCGCCCGGCCAGTCCATCTACTACGAAGCCACCGTGGAGGACCTCGTCGCGAGCACTCTGGTCGAGCGGCGGTTCAACCTCGTGGTGCTCGGCGCGTTCTCGGTGGTGGCACTGGCCCTGGCGATGATCGGCGTGTACGGGCTGATCTCCTACTCCATGAGCCAGCGCACCGGCGAGATCAGCGTCCGGATAGCGCTGGGCGCCCGGGCCGGCGAGATCATCCTCATGGTCGTGCGGGACGGGTTGCGGCTGGCGGTTCCCGGACTGGTAATCGGCGCCGCAGCGGCCTTTGTGCTCACCCGCTTCATGCGGACCATGCTCTACCAGGTCACGCCGACGGACCCGGTGCTCTACGGCCAGCTGGTGCTCCTGGTGCTGGCAGTGTCCGCGGCGGCGGCCTATGCCCCGGCGCGCAGGGCCGCTTCCATAGATCCGGCGAGGGCGTTGAGGGAGGAGTAGGGCGTTCGCGGTTGTCAGCGGTGAGTCAGACTGATAACTGATACCTGACGACGGACCCTGATACCGCTATCACCCACCCGCCCACGCTTCAGTTTCTCGGTGCCGCCGGCACGGTCACCGGTTCCCGGCACCTGGTCCGCGCCAACGGCCGGGCGGTCCTGCTCGACTGCGGGATGTTTCAGGGACTGAAATCGCAGCGGGAGCGGAACTGGGCGACGCCACCCTTTGACCCGCGCACCCTGGACGCCGTGGTGCTGAGCCACGCCCACCTGGACCATTCCGGTCTCTTGCCCCGGATCGTGCGGCAGGGGTATGGGCGCCCCATCCATTGCACGGCGGCGACGGCTGACCTGCTCGGCGTCATGCTGCTCGATTCGGCGGAACTGATGGAGGAAGAGACCGAGCGGGCCAATCGCTACGGCTACTCCAGACACAAGCCCGCGCTGCCCCTGTTCGACCGCACGGACGTGGAGGCGACCCTCAAGCTGCTGCGCCCCCATCGCTATGGAGTGGCTTTCCCCGTCGCCGAAGGCGCCCGCGCCCTGTTCCGGCCCGCGGGGCACATCTTGGGCTCCGCCACCGTGGAGCTCAGGCTCGGCGGGCGCCGCCCCAAGCGCGTGGTATTCTCGGGCGATCTGGGACGCTGGAACCGCCCCATCCTGCATGACCCCGCGCCCGTGACCAAGGCGGACGTGCTATTGCTCGAGTCCACCTACGGGGATCGCGCGCACGAGCCGGACGTTGCCAGCGCCCTGGCCGAGGCGCTCACCGACGCCGCCCGTCGGGGCCGGGCCATCTTAATCCCGGCGTTCGCCCTCGGCCGGACCCAGGAGATCCTCTGGTGGATCCGGCAGCTCGAGGAGGAGAACCGTATCCCCGCCTTGCCGGTGTATCTCGACAGTCCTCTGGCCCTGGATGTGACCGGGATCTACGCCAAACATCCGGAGGAGCACGATCTGGACACCCGGGAGATGATGGAGGAGGGGCGGAGCCCCTTTCGTCCCAAGCGGCTGCACCTGGCGCGCAGCTCCGCGGACTCGCGCGCCCTGAACAATATCGAGGGCCCGGTCATCATCATCGCCGGCAGCGGTATGGCGACGGGGGGCCGGATTCTCCACCATCTGAAGCTGCGGCTACCGGAGCCGCGCACCATGGTCCTTCTCCCCGGGTACCAGGCCGAGGGCACGCGGGGCCAGCAGCTCCAGGAGGGCACCCGGCAGACCAAGATCCACGGCACCACCGTCACGGTGCGGGCGCATATCCGGACGGTGCACGGTCTCTCCGCGCACGCCGATCGCGAAGACCTGCTGCGGTGGCTCGCCGATTTTCAAGCCCATCCCGCGCCCCATCTACCTAGGCACGGCGAGCCAGGACCCGCCCGGGCCCTGGCGAAGACGATTCGCAAACGGTTCGGAGTGGAAGCGAAGGCGGCGGGGGATGGGGACGTGGTCGGGTTAGACGATTGAGCTCAACCCCCTCGCCCTTTCAATCAGCCTGATCGGCCTGTCGTACCGGAAATAATCCCACGCCCATTCCACCAGCACCACGATCCGGTTCCGGAAACCGATGATGAAGTAGAGGTGCACCAGCAGCCACATGGCCCACCCCACAAAGCCGGTGAACCGTAAGCGGCCCAGTTGGGCCACGGCGGCATGGCGCCCGATCGTCGCCATGATGCCTTTGTCCCGGTAGCGGAACGGCTCGACGGGCTTTGCCCGTTCCAGGCTCAGAATGGACCGCGCCACATACCGGCCCTCCTGGATGGCGGGCGCCGAGAGCATGGGCATCTCACCGCCCTGATAAGGCACGGCGGCGATGTCGCCGATGGCGAAGACGCGCTCCTGCCCGGTCACGCGTAGGCATGCATCCACCTGGACGCGCCCGCTCCGAGTGGCGGGGAGGGCAAGGGTCTGCGCCAGATCCCCGGGCTTCACGCCCGCCGCCCATACCAGCGTCTTGGCGGTGATGCGTTCCCCGTCGGACAGCGTAATGGTGTCACCGGACAGATCGGTGACACGGGCCGAGAGCCGCACTTCGATGTTCCGGCGTTGCAGCCTGAGGCGCGCATCGGCACCGAGCGGCCGGGGAAAGGCCGGAAGCACTTCGTCCCGCCCCTCGACCAGTACGATCCGCACCTTCCCCATGTCCAGCTCCGGGAAATCCTTCACCAGCACCAGCCGGATGAGCTCGGAGAACGCGCCCGCCAGCTCGACGCCGGTCGGCCCCGCACCCACCAACACGAAGGTGAGCCAGGACTGCCGTGCCACCTCATCCGAAACGCGGGAGGCCGCCTCGAAACAGGTCAGCACGTGGTTCCGGAGGGCCATGGCGTCCGGGAGGTCCTTCAACGGCAGCGCGTGCTCCTCGACCGGGCGGATGCCGAAGAAGTTGTTGGTGCTGCCGGACGCCAGCACCAGATAGTCGTAGGGTATCCGATGTCCCGCCGCCGCCGCATTTCCACCATCCCCTGGCTCCCCCTTGCCCTTCCTCGTCACCACCACGCGCTCCTCGAAATCCGCTCCCAGCACCTCCGCCACGCGCACCCGTACGTTCGCGGCTCTCCGAAACACCGCGCGGATGGGATAGGCAATGTCGCTGGGATTGAGCAGGGAGCTGGCCACCTGATAGAGCAGGGGCGTGAACAGGTGATAGTTGTGGCGGTCCAGCAGGAGCACATCCACGGGCTTGCCGGCCAGGGCCCGGGCGCACGCCAGGCCACCAAAACCGGCTCCGACGATCACCACGCGGGAGCGGGACATGACAACAAACTACCGGCGATGACGGGCGGCGGCAGCTATCCTGTCGGCACCCGCCTTTGGCCCGTCATGGTCCTCCGGATGCTTACTGCCTCGCCGGGAACTTCTCGAACATCTTCCGCGTGGACTCGAGGATCCGCTGCTCCATGCGCTCCGGATTGTCAATCACGCCACCGATGTCGGAAAGCGCCCAGCCCCGCCAGATCACGCGGTTGGAAGCGGCGTCCACCAGGTCCACCAGCAGAGTGCCCTCTTCGTACACAGTCACGTTGTCCCGTTCGCCATACCCGCTGCTATACCCGGCCTCCCGATCCACCCGATAGACATCGAGCCGTTCACGCACCGAAGCGTGATAGTGCACCAGCAGGCCCGGCCCGCTGGCCGACTGGGTGAAGCCCCTGGCGGCCAACTCGGTGTCGACCGCTGACCGCACCCGGGCGTCGAAGAACGGATTGGCGTCGAGCCGGGGATCACCCGTCGGCAGAGCGTCACGCGGTGCCCACGCGTATGTCTGGTAGGCGCCGAAATTGGTGGCCGGATCAAAATCCGCGTTCGCCATGAGCCCGGCGCACGCCGTGACCAGGACCGCGGTGGCGGCGCTGAGGGTGAGAGTTCGAAGGGCCTTCATGGAGCCTCCGCATTGGGGTCGAGGCCCGCGGCGCGGTTGGCCGGGGCCACCGTCAAGAAACCCTGGCCCCGTGAAATCAGTGGTCGAAAAACCATGAAAGTTCGTTGAGGAAGGGCTATCATAGGTCATCCTTGACGCTTCACCCCACCCACGGAGGGCCTCCGCATGGCATCCAAGTTCGAGGAGTGGTCGGCGCGACTCCAGCCGGTCGGGCACAACGGGCTGCGCATCGTCGCGGCCCTGGCGTTCATGACGCATGGCGGTTCCAAGCTGTTCGGCTGGTTCGGGGCGGAGAACGCCTCCGCACCCCTCTTCCCGATCGGTCAGTTCTTTGGCCACCTGTGGCCGGTGGGGATGGCGGGCCTGCTGGAATTCTTCGGCGGCCTGCTGCTCTTGCTCGGCTGGCTCACGGTGCCGGTCGCGTTCCTGGTGTGCGGCGAGATGGCGGTCACGTATTTCTGGCGCCATTTCGACTTCGGCGGGCGGTCGTTGTGGTGGTGGGGCAATCGCGGCGAGCTTCCTATGCTGTTCTGCTTCATCTGGATGTTCATCTGGACGGCCGGGCCGGGGAGCTTCTCGCTGGATGCGTGGCTCAAGAAACGAAAAACCGGGCAATGACGGGTGAGGGCAACGGCAGCCGACGGCGGACCACAGCGTCGCCTGTCGTCGGCCCGTCAGTGATGCCCGTGTGACTCGGAGCCCGGCGTTTCGCCCATGCGGGCCAACTCCGCCCGCACCACGGCCCGTATCCCCTGGATTTGCTCCGGTCCCGCAAACCCAATCCACCGCTGGACCACGCGGGTATCCGCGTCCACCAACACGGTGAACGGCAGGCCGACGTAGCGGTATCGCTCCCGGAGTCGGCCGCGCCCGAGCACCACCGGGAAGGTGAAGCCAAATTCCTCCATGAACCGCTCCGCGTCGGCCACCCTCACGTCTTCGTTCATGGTGATGAACTGGAACCGGCGGTCACCGATCTCCTTGCGCAGGCTGTCCAGCGCGGGCATCTCGGTGCGGCAGGGCGCGCACCAGCTGGCCCAGAAGTTGACGAGCGTAAGGCGCCCACGCAGGTCCGTTTCGCTCGGCGACCCGCCACCGAGGAGCCCCGCCTCGATCGGCGGAAAGGCCTCCCGCTCACCCGGCGCAAAGCCCGCCAGCAGCCGGAATTCATCCATGAGATAGACCCGCCCCTGGACGTCCCCGGCCAACGTGGGCAAGGCGGTGGGCAGGTGCGCGGTCCGCACCAGGCGGCCGCTGGCACGGTCGTACACATCGAGTCGGCCCTGATCGGTGTTGAAGCCCGGCGTACTGAGCAGATAGAGACGCCCGTCCGGCCCCACCACTAGCCCGAGATTCACCGGGTGGTAGCTGATCGAGGGTGATCCCTTGATGATCTCGAAGTCGGGCTCGGGCGTGCTCTGGGGCAGCCCGCGCGTGGCCACCCACGCTGTGTCGCCCGCCGACGTGAACGCCAGGAGCTGGTCCCGGATGAACGGCGCGAAGTACACCGTGTCTCCGGCGACGGCCAGGTGGCCGGCGCTGGCCAGCTCGGACAACAGGGCCGAACGTGGGACCACCGCGCGGCCGATCTGCCGCACCGGCCCGCCGCTCCCATCCAGTCCAATGAGGAGCGGCTCCGTCCCGGCGGGCAGGCGATACTCCCACCGCTGGTGGCGGCGGGCCAGCCACGCCCCGGCGCGCCCCGGGTCGGAGGCCACCACCGGGTAATCGAACCCTTTCACGCGGTGTTCCCGCACCCCGCCGTCTGGGCTGGCGCGGAGCAGCATGCCGTCGGCGTCGGTGAGCCAGAGGCCGCCGCCCGCGTCTCCCGCGACACTCACCATGGCCCGCCCGCCTGACTGGAGCACGGGCCGCCGCAGGCGCAGGGTTGGGTCGAAGCGGAGCACGCCGCCCGCCCCATCAACCACCACCGCGTCGCCCTCCGCGGTGGGACTCGCGGAACGACCGCCCAGCCACAGCAACCGGACCGGGCTATCCGGAAAGGCGGTGTCGGGAAGGAGCAACTCCGGCGGCTCCGCCGACCGCAGGTGGCGCACGCCGCCGGCCAGGGACTCGGTCGCCGGCTCCGCCGCCGGGTTGGGCTCCGCGAAAGGCCCCCGGGCCGCGGCATCCCCGGGGTTGCTCGAAGCAACAACCAACAGGGCCCCGGCGACCGCCAGGGCCCCAACCGCCCAAACCGCAGGCCGGAGACGCCGGCCCGCGGGAGACATCCAACCCATTACCGCTTCATGGACAGCTCAGAGATCATGATGCCCTTGGCGGAGCCACTGCTGAGCACCTTCCCCTTGATGGTGACGCTGTGGTCCACATGCGGCTTCAGGTCTACCGTGCCGGGCTGGCCGGCATCCGCGCCCAACGGGATATACAGCGTGCCATCGTCGGCGAGAATCGCCAGCGGCAGGCCGGCCGTGGCGCAGACCACGCCGCACTGCCGATGCTCGGCGCCCTGCACCCCCTTGGCGAACTTGCACGTCACGTCCACCACGGTGCCGGTGATGGTCATGTCTTGCGGCGCCGTTCCCTGCGCGCTAGCCGTAGCCGGCGTCGCGACCGCGAACACGACGCCAGCGGTAAGTGATGCGAGCAACCCCTTCAACATTGCCAACCTCCTGGATTTGATGGTGTGGGACGGAGAGGACATGGATATGTGGAATACCAATCAGCGCCCAGAAGTTCCGGCCCACGTGCGACCGGTGGGTGCGGTGGCGGTTACGCCCGCCGGCCCGAGGCGCCCTCGCTCCGGGTAAGCGCGCTCCTGGCCGCGGTTTGCACCATCATGAGCTCTCCTACGTTCTCCAGTGTCAGCACACCCACCAGGCGACCCTGCCGGACCACGGGCAGGGTGGGGCAATTGGCGCTTCGCATGCGTTGAAACGCGGTCTCGAGCGGCTCCACGTCTTCGGCGACCTGGCAGTCCCGTCGCATCACCTCGCCAATTCGCACGTCGCGGCCGCGTTCCGCCAGCGCTTTGACCAGGTCGTTTCGGGGCAGCACTCCCACCACGCGGGCGCCACTCACCACCGGGAAGTCCTGTTGTGAGCCGGCCAGCAGCTCACGCACCGCGACGGCCAGGGTATCGTCCTCGCCGAGCGCCAGGAACCGGGTCATCATGGCCTCGCCCACACGGATCCCTCGCAAGGCGGAGCGGGCCTGCACTGCTTGCGCTTCCGCCTGGGCGCCGAGATACACGAACAGCGCGATGAACAGGAGGAACGGGTTGGCGAACAGGCCGGCGAACCCGAACAGGATGGCCATGCCCTGGCCCACGTTGGCCGCGATCTCGGTGGCGCGCACGTACTCCATGCGGCGGGCCAGCAGAGCGCGGAGCACTCGGCCACCGTCCATGGGGAACGCCGGCAGGAGGTTGAACGCCACCAGCACGACGTTGACCCACATCAGTTTGGCGAGGAAATCGCCGCCCACCACGGTGAGGGCGCCGAGGACGGGGAGCTGCGCGGTCAGGATCAGCACCACCAGCAGAATGCCGGCGATCACCACGTTGACCGCCGGGCCGGCGAGGGCGACCCGCAACTCCTGCCCCGGGTCTTCCGGCATGCGCTCCAGACGGGCCACGCCGCCGATGGGAAGCAACGTGATGTCCCGAGTGCGGATGCCGTAGCGCCGGGCGGTGAGCGCGTGCCCCAGCTCGTGCAATACCACGCAGGTGAAGACGGCGAGCACCAGGAGGACGCCCGCAGCCGCCGTGGCCAGGTCCGCGCCGGTCTGGATGTGTTGCAGCACGATCCAGCCGATCAGGATCAGGAACGTCCAGTGCACGAAGATCCCGATCCCGGCGACCTCACCGAGCTTCCACGACCATTTCATGGACGTAGGTCCGGTCCGCTCTGCCCCGGGCATAGGAAGGGCAATGTACCGAAAGCGCCAACCCGGCAGAAGAACGCGAGTGGTGCTCAATGAGGCCGCG
>Ga0214471_10003009_pt1 | contig 13086 bp, 9 predicted proteins | sample RVTome_5_FD_207665 | JGI IMG/M metagenome (GOLD analysis project Ga0214471, IMG submission 207665) | Soil microbial communities from uranium-contaminated site in the Upper Colorado River Basin, Wyoming, United States - RVT142D155 | ecosystem: Environmental > Terrestrial > Soil > Contaminated >...
AAACCCGGTCAAACTTTCGCCATCATCATCCCCGAGGTTATCCCGGCACATCTCGAAGGGCAGGACATTGCCCTGGATATCGTCCATGAGGATGCGGATTTGCTGGTACTCGACAAACCGGCGGGCTTGGTGGTGCACCCGGCCCCGGGGAACCCGGACCGGACCCTGGTCAACGCCTTGATCGCCCATTGCGGGCCGGGATTGCGGGGCATCGGCGGAGTGCGCCGGCCGGGCATCGTGCACCGCCTGGACAAGGACACCAGCGGCCTGATGGTCGCGGCCAAGACCGAGGCTGCGCACCACGAGCTGTCCCGGCAGTTCGCAGCGCGCGAGATCGAGCGCGCCTACCTGGCGCTGGTCTGGGGGGTCCCCGAGCCGCGCTCCGGCGAGATCACCGGCAACATCGGCCGCAGTCCCAAAAACCGCAAGAAAATGGCGGTTCTGCGCCGAGGCGGCAAGGCCGCGGCCACCCGCTACCGAGTGCTGCGCACCCTCGCCGGCGGGCTGGTCAGCCTGGTCGAATGCCGCCTTCTGTCCGGGCGCACGCACCAGATCCGGGTGCATTTGAGCGAGAAAGGCCACCCGTTGCTCGGCGATCCCCTGTATGGCCGGGCCGGGGGGAGCCGAGCGGCACGCCTGCCGGCGGCGGCTCAAGCCGCCCTGGCGAGCCTCGGCCGCCAGGCCCTGCATGCCAAGACCTTGGGGTTCCGGCACCCGGTCAGCGCCGAGACCTTCAGATTCGAAAGCGATTTGCCCCTGGATATAAAGACCTTGATTTCTACTTTAGAAACGCTATAAGATGCCATACATGATCAAATTGGTATGATTTACTTGATTCACAGGCAACCGTTCGCTATGAGTTCGTTCTGTGTGAAAGACTTTTGGTAAAGGGCGGCGGGTCACCGGATCAAACCTGGATCAACCCCGGCCCAACGAAACGAAAATTGTAAGGACAAAGTCTATGCGATCACCCAAGCTGCCGGTCTCGGTTTCCGAAGGGAACCTATCCCGTTACCTCCAGGACATCCGGAAGTTCCCGATGCTGGAGCTGAACGAGGAATACATGCTGGCCAAGGCTTGGCGCGAGGCCGGCGACATCGAAGCAGCCCACCGTCTGGTTACCTCGCATCTGCGCCTGGTGGCGAAGATCGCCATGGGCTATCGCGGCTATGGCCTGCCGGTCTCGGAGCTGATCTCGGAAGGCAACGTCGGCATGATGCAGGCGGTCAAGCGCTTCGATCCGGAGCGCGGCTTCCGCCTGGCCACCTATGCCATGTGGTGGATTCGCGCGGCGATTCAGGAATACATCCTGCATTCCTGGTCGCTGGTGAAGATGGGTACCACGGCGGCGCAGAAGAAGCTGTTCTTCAATCTGCGCAAGTTGAAAGGGCAGATGCAGGCGATCGACGAAGGCGACTTGGCCCCCGAACAGGTCACCAAGATCGCCGTAACCTTGAACGTCCCCGAAGCGGATGTGGTGAGCATGAACCGCCGTCTCGCCGCCCCGGACCATTCGCTGAACGCGCCGCTGCGCATCGACGGCGACGGCGAGTGGCAGGATTGGTTGGTCGATGATACAGAGACTCAGGAAAATACGCTCGCTGACTCGGAAGAGTTGGGCAAGCGGCGCGAGTTGCTGGCGGTGGCCATGGAAGCGCTCAACGAGCGCGAACGGCACATCCTGGAGGAGCGGCGTCTGAAGGAGAATCCGACGACCCTTGAGGAACTGTCGCAGGAGTACGGCATCAGCCGCGAGCGTGTGCGGCAAATCGAGGTTCGGGCCTTCGAAAAGCTGCAGAAGGCCATCCGCAACGCGGCCATCGAGGATCGTCTGGCGAGCGCCTGAGTGCGCCGCCGGCGTCCTGCTCAGTCGATCCGCGGCGGCCGTTCACCAGCGATTTCGTCACCCCACGCTTCGTTCAGGGTATCCTGGCGATCCTGCAATATCCGCAGGCGCATCGTCGTCATCCGGGCGTAGTAAGATGATAGAATGATCGGCAAGGTCAGATAGATGGAACAGCCGATCGCAGCGGTCCCATAGGCAATCAGCAAGTTGAATGGGTCGCCCGCCACTCGCAGGGCGACCTCGTAGGTCTGCCCCTCGGTCCATAAACGCAAGATCGCCGGCAGGGAGCCGCTCAAGTTCAGCAGGCCAACCGTGATCGTCAGATATTTTTCACGCGTTCGGTCAACAGCAAACGCAACAAGCGTCGGTGCCAGATTCAACGCCAGCAGGATGCACGACGGCATCAACACCGCGATGACCGGCATCAGGATGATGAACGTCCCAATGGTACGCCCGGAAAGTTTGCCCTTGCCCGCGCCCTTCGGGGCGGCCGTGTTCGGTGGATTTGATTTTCCGGCCATGGCCTGGCTTACTTCACCACGTGGAGGACGGTCAAGGCGACGATCAGCACGCCGGAGATCATCGCCGAGATCACCGTGGCGACCTGCTGGCCCTTCTCGAGAACCCGCGACGGCGCCGTAAGACCGCCGTCTTCCAGCCACGCAATGCCTTGCAGCAGATTGGCGTGCTCGGTCCTGGCCTTTTCATAGCCATGGATGTCCTGCTCCTGAGCATCCATGTTATCGACCAGGAACTCCAGCTGCATCAGATCGCCATTGCTGCTGGCCCGCTCGATTTCCGTGTGCAGTTGCGCCCTGTACACCCGGTTGTGGAACTGCTCCACGACCGGCTCCAACAGCTTTCCCATCCATCTGCTGACATTCGGAAACCGATGCTGCGTGCCCGCGACACGATGGGCCTCGGCCAGAACGTGCAGAATGCCGAGGCGGTAGTTCGGCAGATCGTTCACATTGGCGAGCATGGCCAAAGTGCGTTCCGGCATGTTTCGCAGGCGCGTAGCGGCAAAAGCGGCGATGTGGCGGTCCATGGGCTCGCCGGTGGCCCCGCTCTCGGCAACCCGGTCGAGGGCCGGCAGCAAATCCTCGATCTCACAAACATAATCCTGCTTGATCAGCGGGCTTTGGCAAGGCCAGCCCCGGTTGCTCTCGTAGAGTGCCCGTTCCACCCCGAAACCTATCTTGGGCCGCTCAAGAAAGTGATTGATCATGTCGAAGACCTTCATCAGAGCAGCCTGCTCGGTCCGACTCCCACGGCTCGATTGCAAGTAGCTCTGCGGCAACTTGGCGAGCATCATGGCGATAAAGTTCTTGCGCATATCATGATTGTGATACTCGGCGGCGAAGCACTGGGCGATACCTTCGATCCGAGCCGAAAACGACTTGTAACGGATCGGCAGATCCGGTTGCAGAACCATCAGAGCCCGGCAGACGGCCTGCTCCAGATTCTCATCCGTACCGCCGGCGGCGGTGGCGATGGCATTGGCCGTATCCTCGTCCGAGTAGGTCCGCCGAATCCAGCCCTCGAGCTCGCGGTTCTTGAGGATTTCCCCAGCCTGGCTCCAGTTCTTCCCCAGCGCGAAGGACAAGGCGTATCTGTTCCAATACTCCTTGCCGGCAAAGGAGATGGAGCGCGACGCACGGGTCGGCAGCATGGGTTGCTTCGGGCTGAGTTGCCGCCCGCCCAGCCACAACTCAATATCCTCGACCGTCCAGCGTTCGCTGGCATCGTCGCACAGCAGGCCGCGCAGCGGCTCCATCATCGACAGGGAAATACGCATATTCCCGACCAGGGTCGAATAACTGCCATGCTGAATCTTGCGTGCCACGATCAGGTCATCGTTCAGATCGGCAACGGGGTTCCCACCGTGTATGAGTACAACAAGCGTGACGCCGAACGCATAGAGGTCATCGCTGATCGCGCCAGAGCCGCGGCCGGATGGCAGCGACATCGCGGCCTGGATGGGCTCGTACAGGACTGGCTGCGACATGCCTGGCGGGTTGCTGACGCACTCGCCTAGAATCGATGCCGTCTTACCGACATTCGTATAGAACATGTTATCCGCCCGGATCGATCGATTTCGAATGGAGCGGCTCGCCATCTCCTTCAACGCCGGCATCAAAGGTTTGATGATTCGACGCACAATCTGATCTTCGTGCAACGGCTCCATCTTGCTATCGGGCGATTGAAGGATGCGCTCACCCGTAGGCAGATCGAAGACGATGATGAAGCGCCGCCCCGCCACACCCGGCAATTCCACGGAACCGGCATCGACCGGCGTGAGCACCGGGATCCGGCGCATACGCGTGAATTGCGGGATAACATCGATGCGGGGCAGCAGATCGGGCTGACAAACCAGTCCGAACATGCCGCGCGAGGCGGCGCGGGAATCAGTCACAGAATAGGCCTTGGCCAGGGGCGAATCCAGATGCGGCAACGGCTTGTCCATCTGGATTTCGTAGCGGCCGCCAAGTGCCGTCATTTCTTGGCGGCCGGATCTCTGGCTGCGTTCCTCGCTCATGAACCCCTCTGAGCCGGCCCGCCGGCGGGCGCGCGAATGCGCCCGGCGCCGCGCAGGTCGGCTGGACCGGAAAAAGTTAACAAATGTTTGCAAACAGTTGGTTAACAGGTCCCCGCCGGGCGGCAGGAAACGGCGTGTCTAGTCCGCGAACGGGTCGCGAACCAGGATGGTATCCTCGCGCTTGGGGCTGGTGGAGAGCAGGGAAACCGGCGCCTCGATCAATTCCTCGATGCGGCGGATGTATTTGATCGCGGTGGCCGGCAATTCGGCCCAGGACCGGGCCCCTTGCGTGCTTTCGTTCCAACCCTCCAGGGTCTCGTAGACAGGCTTCGCCCGCGCCTGCAGCGAGGGCAAGGCCGGCAGATGGTCGTATTGGTGCCCATCGATCTGGTAGCCGATGCAGACATTCAGCTCCGGCAGGCCATCCAGGACATCCAGCTTGGTCAGGGCGATGCCATGGATGCCGCCGACCTTAACCGCTTGGCGCACCAGCACCGCGTCGAACCAGCCGCAGCGGCGGCGGCGGCCGGTCACCGTCCCGAATTCGTGGCCCCGTTCGCCGAGCAGTTTTCCGGTGTCGTCGTGCAATTCGCTGGGAAACGGCCCTTGGCCGACGCGGGTGGTATAGGCCTTGGTGATCCCCAGCACATAGCCGATGGCGGCGACACCGATGCCGGCCCCGGCCATCGCCTGCCCGGCCACGGTGTTGGACGAGGTGACGAAGGGATAGGTGCCGTGGTCCACGTCCAGCATGGCGCCTTGCGCCCCTTCGAACAGGATGCGGCTGCCACGCCGCCGCGCCGTATCGAGGGTATGCCACACCCGATCGGCAAAGGGCAGAATCGCCGGGGCCACCGCCAGCAACTTGGCCAACACGTCGCCGCGGTCGACTTCCGGACTGCCCAGGCCGCGCAGTATGGCGTTGTGGTGTAGGAGCAAGCCGTCCAGCCGGCCGGCCAGCAATTTTTCGTCGGCCAGGTCGCATACGCGCACCGCCCGCCGTCCCACCTTGTCCTCGTAGGCCGGGCCGATACCGCGCCCGGTGGTGCCCAGCTTGGCGGCGCCGCCGGCCTCCTCGCGCGCCCGGTCCACGGCGCCGTGCGACGGCAGGATCAGGGCGGCGTTGTCGGCGATCCGCAGGGTCGCCGGCGTGACCTTCACACCGAGATCGCCGATGCGCTTGATCTCGTCGATCAGCGCCCAGGGGTCGATGACCACCCCATTGCCGATGACGGACAGCTTACCCGGCCGCACCACGCCCGAAGGCAGCAACGACAACTTGTAGACCACGTCGCCGACCACGAGGGTATGCCCGGCGTTGTGGCCGCCCTGAAAGCGCACCACCACGTCGGCGCGCTCGGACAGCCAGTCGACGATCTTGCCTTTGCCCTCGTCGCCCCATTGCGAACCGACGACCACTACATTCGCCATTTTGTTCTTAACCCTCCAAAGCGACGATCCGGCCGTCGATCAGCGCGTGGCTGCAGCCCAGGCGCCGCGCCGCCTCCGCGATATCCTTCACCGCCTCGAGGCCGGCCACGGTCGCCCAGCCGTCGTCCCGCCAGGCACGGCCCCGGTCCGCCGGCACACTTTCCGCTGGCAGGTAAAGTGTCCGTGGCGGCGATGGCGGCGGCACGGCACGCAGCACCGTGTCCATATAGAGTGTAAACCCGGTGGACGACTCGCTGCCGCCATCGGGCAGATCGGTCGCATAGCGGCCGCCGCGGCCCAGCTCACCGCGCACGCCGCGGGCAAAAATGATGAAACTGATTCCGGTCTGGTACTCGAAGCCGCGGTGTTCCACCGGATCGATGGTCAGCGTGAGGTCCGGCGCTGAATCGCGAATAAGTTTTACCACCCGGCGCAAACGGGCCACATCCGCCTTGGCCGCCTTGGGCAGGGACAGCTTGGCCAAGGCCGCCAGGGCCGTATCAGCCGGACCGGCGGCGCGCAGCAAGGCGGTGAACACCGGCGCCCGATCTCCGGCGATCGCCGCCACGGCCGCGTCATCCTTGCGGTCGAGGGCGGTGCGCAGGGCGGTGCTGCGCTCCGCATCCAGGCCCAGCCCATCGGCCAGAGCCCCGACCAGGGGCGGCAGGTTGAGATCGATGGACAGATGGGCGGCGCCGACGGCGCTCAGGGCCTCGGCGGCGAGCAGCACCACTTCCGCATCGGCCGTATCCTGGGCAGCGCCGATCAACTCCACGCCCACCTGGCCGAACTGCCGCTCGGAGCGAAGCTGGCTGCCCTTGACCTGCAGGATTTGTCCGCCATAGCACAGGCGCAGGGGCCGCGCCGCCTTGCGCAGGCGGGTCGCGGCGATGCGCGCCACCTGGGGCGTCATGTCGGCGCGCAGGCCCAGCATGCGCTGGCTGACCGGGTCCATGAGGCGGAAGGTCTGCTGGGTCAGCGTCGCCCCGGCGCCAGCCAACAGCGTTTCCTCGAATTCGAGCAGGGGGGGTTTGACCCGCTGATAGCCATGGCCGGCAAAGCTGGCGATCAGCCGCTCCACCACAGCGGCTTCCTGCGCCGCATGAGGCGGCAGGACATCCTCCAGGCCGGGTGGTAAAAGCGCTTTATCGCCCAGGGTGTTCATATGCCTCGCCCGCCGTGCCGGGGAATGCCATGCATCGGGCCGCCATCGGCCCATCCGCCGGCCGCGTTACTAGCGCGAATTGCCGCCGCCCGGCAAACGGAAACCGGCCGATCGGTCAGAAGCGCAGCGCGGTGGCCTGCTTGATGTGCGGCAAAGAGCGCACCTTTTCCAGCACCGCCGGCGCAATGGCCTCGTCCAGTTCGAGCAAGGCAATCGCCTCCTCGCCCCGGCCGGCGCGGCCGAGATGGAAGGTGGCGATGTTCACGCCCGCCTCGCCCAGGGTCAGTCCCAAGGCGCCGATCAGGCCCGGCTTGTCCTCGTTGGTGATGTAGAGCATGTGCGGGCCCAGCACCGCCTCGATGGGGATGCCTTTGATCTCCACCAGGCGTGGCTTGTCGCCGCCGAACAGGGTACCGGCGATGCTGCGCGGCCCGCGTTCGGTCGTCACCGTGAGGCGGATCAGGGTCTGATAGTCGCAGTCGCGTTCGTGCTTGACCTCGGTCACGTCGATGTTGCGCTCGCGAGCGACCACCGGGGCGTTGACCATGTTGACGCTATCGAGGATGGGCGACAGCAAGCCGGCCAAGGCCGCCTGAGTCAGCGGGCGGCAATTCAGATGGGCGACCTGACCTTCGTATTCGATGGTCACGTCGCGCAGGCCGGTCCGGGTGAGCTGGCCGGCGAAGCCGCCAAGTTGCCCGACCAGCTGCATGTAAGGCTTCAGGCGCTGCGACTCCTCGGCGCTCAACGACGGCATGTTGAGGGCATTGGTGATGGCGCCGGTCAGCAGATAGTCGGAAATCTGTTCGGCGATCTCCACCGCCACCTTTTCCTGGGCCTCGGTGGTGGCGGCGCCGAGATGCGGGGTTGCCACCACCTGCTCCATGCCGAACAGCGGATTCTCCTTGGCCGGCTCGACGCTGAAAACATCGAAGGCCGCACCGGCCACCTGGCCGGAGTCGAGAGCCGCCTTCAGGTCGGCTTCGACAACCAGTCCGCCGCGGGCGCAATTGATGATGCGCACCCCTCGCTTGGTCTTGCGCAAGGCGGCGGCGTCGATGATGCCGCGTGTCTGGTCGGTCATGGGCACGTGCAGGGTGATAAAATCGGCGCGCGCCAGCAGATCGTCGAGATCGACCTTCTCCACCCCCAGATCGCGCGCCCGGTCGGCGGAGAGGAACGGATCGTAGGCGACGACCCGCATGCGCAGGCCCAAGGCCCGCTCGGCGACGATCGAGCCGATGTTGCCGCAGCCGATCACGCCGATGGTCTTGCCGGTCAGCTCGACACCCATGAAGCGCGACTTCTCCCACTTGCCGGCTTGGGTCGAGCGGTCGGCGGCGGGGATCTGCCGGGCCAGGGCAAACATCAGGGCAATGGTATGCTCGGCGGTGGTGACCGAATTGCCGCCGGGAGTGTTCATCACCACGATGCCGCGCTGGGTGGCGGCGGGCACGTCGATGTTGTCGACGCCGATGCCGGCACGGCCGATGACCCGCAGGTTCTTGGCGGCGGCAAGGACCGCGGCGGAGACCTTGGTGGCCGAGCGGATGGCCAACCCATCGTAGCCAGCGATGCGTTCGAGCAGCTGCTCCGGCTTCAGACCGGTCGCCACATCCGCGTCGATGCCGCGGGCACGGAAAACATCGACCGCGCTGTCGCTCAACTTGTCGGCGATGAGAACCTTTGCCATCTAATTCACCCCGTCCTATTTGCCCTGGGTCGCTTTGACTTTCTCAAAAGCCCAGTCCAGCCACGGCAGCAAGGCCTCCAGATCCTCGCGGGCGACGGTGGCACCGCCCCAAATGCGCAAACCCGGTGGCGCGTCGCGGTGGGCGGCTAGGTCGTAGCCGGCATCCGCCTTTTCGATGTGTGCCGCGATGGCCTTGGCGGCGGCCGCCTGGTCCGGCGCCGGCAAGGCCTGAAACCAGGGATCGACGATCTTCAGGCACATCGACGTGCATGAGCGGGTTACCGGATCCTCGGCCAGGAAGTCGACCCAATCCCGGTCCCCGACCCAGCCCGCCACCATCGCCAGATTCGCCTCGGCGCGGTCGATGAGCGCGGGCAGGCCGCCGATCTTCTTCGCCCAGCGCAGGGAATCCAGGGCATCCTCGACACACAGCATGGACGGCGTGTTGATGGTGGCGCCGGTGAAGATCTCTTCGTTGAGCTTGCCGTTCTTGGTCAGGCGAAAGATTTTCGGCAACGGCCAGGCCGGCTTGTATGTCTCCAGGCGTTCCACGGCGCGCGGCGACAGGGCCAGCATGCCATGCGCCGCCTCGCCGCCCAGAACCTTTTGCCAGGACCAGGTCACCACATCCAGCTTCGGCCACGGCAGGTCCATGGCGAAGGCCGCCGAGGTTGCATCGCAGATGGTCAATCCGCCCCGGTTGTCGGCGATCCAATCGCCGTTAGGCACACGCACGCCCGAGGTGGTGCCGTTCCAGGTGAAGACCGCATCGCGCATGCGGTCGACCTTGCTCAAATCCGGCAGGGCGCCGTAGTCCGCCTGCATGATCCGCATGTCGTTCAACTTCAGCTGCTTGGCCGCATCGGTCACCCAGGCGCTGCCAAAGCTTTCCCAGGCCAGCAAATCGACGCCGCGGGCGCCGAGCAGCGACCACAGCGCCATCTCCACGGCGCCTGTGTCGGAGGCCGGAACGATCCCCAGGCGGTAGTCATCGGGCAGCCCCAGGATCGCCCGCGAGCGGGCGATCACATCGGCCAGCTTGGCCTTGCCGCCCTTGGCCCGATGCGAGCGGCCGAGCCAGGCGCCATCGAGAGCATCGAGGCTCCACCCCGGCCGCTTGGCGCACGGCCCGGAGGAAAAGCAGGGGTTTTTCGGCCGCGCGGCGGGCGGAGGAAGGGGCATGGCAAAATCCCTAGATGCAACCTAAAAGCAACCTCGCCACGACACCATGGGCGCACGGGCGCGGGCGGTACCGGCGCGGATACTAAGTGCGATGCTGCACTGCGTCAACGCAACCGCAGCGAGCGGGCATGTTTCCTGGCTGCGGCCGGACCATACAGGTAAAATAGCGCCGAAGCGGCGCGAGCTTCCGATTCGCAAGTGCAATCTGTGCGGGAACGCGGCGGGGGCATGACCAACGAACAAATACTCTTATTCGCCATCATGGGTGCTGCGCTCGTCTTCTTCGTTTGGGGGCGCATCCGCTATGACGCGGTGGCTGTTCTGGCATTGCTGGTCGCGGTCTTCGCGGGAATCGTGCCGGCCGGCCTTGCCTTCAGCGGATTCGGCCATCCGGCGGTGATCACCGTCGCGGCGATTCTGATCCTCTCCGGCGCCTTGCAGGGCTCCGGCATCGTCAATCCGATCGTACGCTGGCTCAAGCCCTTGGGCGGGCACCCGCACCTTCAGGTCCTGGCCATCGTCGGCCTGGGCGCCGCGTGCTCGGCGTTCATGAACAACGTCGGGGCGCTGGCCCTGATCCTGCCGATCGCCGTGCAAAGCGCCTATGCCGCCGGCCGCTCGCCGAGCCAGCTGCTGATGCCGCTCAGCTTCGGCACGTTGCTCGGCGGCTTGACCACCTTGATCGGCACACCGCCCAACATCATCATCGCCAGCATCCGCGCCAGCCACAACGGCCAGCCCTTCGGCATGTTCGATTTTGCCCCCGTGGGCGTGGGCGTGGCCGCCGCCGGCGTGGCCTTCATCGCCCTGATCGGATGGCGCCTGTTGCCGGCCCGCGAGAAGGCCGTCGACGAGAACGAAGCGCTCTATCACGTCGAGGACTACATCACCGAGGTGCGCCTGCCTGAAGAGTCGCCCTATGTCGGCTTGCGCCTGATCGATTTGGAATCGCTGGGTCAAGGCGATGTGGTTGTGGTGGCCCTGGTGCGGCGCAAGGATCGCATGCTGGCGCCCTCCGGGTATCTGCGCCTGCAAGCCGGCGATATTTTGATCCTGGAAGCCGACACGGCGGCTCTGCAAAAAATCGTCGAGGAGGCCAAGCTCGATGCCATCGGCGCCACGCACATGTCCCTCGATAACTTGCGGTCGGACCGGGTGGCAGTGATCGAGGCGGTGATTGCCCCCGGATCGCAGATGGAAGGCCGGACGGCGCGCTCGTTGCGCCTGCATAGCCGGTTCGGCCTGAACATGCTTGGCTTTGCCCGGCAGGGACAGCGCGTGGCCGAGCGGCTGGGCCGCGTCCGCTTTGCCGCCGGCGATGTCTTGCTGCTGCAAGGCGATCGCGGCGGTATCTCCGAAGCGATTGCGACGTTGGGCTGCCTGCCTCTTGCGTCGCGCGAGATCGCCCTGCACCGGCAGCGCGTGGCACCGTTGACCCCGGCCGTCTTCATCGTCGCCATTTTCGGGGTGGTCACCGGCATCCTGCCGCCGCACATTGCCTTTGTCGCCGCCGTGGTGGCCCTGGTAGTCGTCGGCGAGATCAACCTGCGCGACATGTACGACTCCGTGGACTGGCCGGTGATCGTTTTGCTCGCCGCCATGATTCCCATCGGCGTTGCTTTGGAGACCACCGGCGCCACCGGCGTGGTCAGCCAGCCAATCATCGCCCTGCAAGGCCAGGTGCCGCTGTGGACCCTGTTGGCGCTGCTGATGGTGGCCACCATGCTGCTCTCCGATGTCATGAACAACGCCGCCACGGCGGTGGTCATGGCGCCCATCGGCATCAGCATCGCCCAGGGCCTCGGGGTCAATGCCGATCCGTTCCTGATGGCGGTGGCGGTGGGTGCCTCGTCTACCTATCTGACCCCGATCGGGCACCAGTCGAACTTGCTGGTCATGGGGCCGGGCGGCTATCACTTCAGCGACTATTGGCGCATGGGCTTGCCGCTCGACATTCTCATCGTCGCCGTGGCGGTGCCATTGATCGTAATCGTCTGGCCGTTCTAGACCGAGCGCGTGATCCCGCCGTCGATGCGAATGTTCTGGCCGGTGATGTAGCTGGAGCGAGTCGAAGCCAGGAATCCGATCAGCTCGGAGACTTCGTCGACCCGGCCATAGCGGCCCATGGGAATCCGTTGGCGCCGATCCGGCGACTCCGGCAGGCTATCGATAAAGCCCGGCAGAACATTGTTCATGCGGATATTCTCGGCGGCATACTTGTCGGCGAACAGCTTGGTGAACGCCGCCAGTCCGGCGCGGAAGACACCCGATGTGGGAAAGCTGGCTTCCGGCTCGAAGGCAGCGTAGGTCGAGATATTGACGAACGATCCGCTGCCCTGCCGCTGCATGATCGGGGTCACCAGCCGGGCGATTCGCACCACGTTCATCAGATAGAAATCCATGCCCTTGTGCCAATCCTCGTCGGATATCTCCAGGACGGGGCCTTTCGGGCCGTGGCCGGCGCTGCTCACGACCGCATCCACGCGCTGCCACTTGGCGGTGGTTGCCTCCACCAGCCTTTGCAGATCCTCGGTCGACTGGTTCGAGCCGTTCACACAGATGCCGCCCAGATCCTTGGCCAGCGCCTCGCCTTTTCCGGACGAGGACAGGATCGCCACGCGCCAGCCGTTCTTCGCCAGATAACGCGCCGCACCCGCCCCCATGCCGCTTCCGCCGCCGACAATGATGGCAACCGATATGTCCTGCATAGAAACCTCCCGCATTCAGCCGTCGCTCATTCGGCACCGTTTCCAGCGGCGACGCAATTCACAATTCGGGCGGATCTCCTCGGGTGCGGCATCAGCTTTCCGGCTCGTCCCACTCGCGGCGATCGATCAGGGCGCTGAGCACTCCATGCAGGGTGCGGATTTCCTGCTCGCTGAGATCGGCGCGGGCGAAGATATCGCGCAGGTTCAACACCATGCTGGGCCGCTTCTCCGGCGGCCGGAAGAAATTCGTGGTATCGAGAGCGCGTTCCAGCCGCTCGAAGAAATTGATCAGCTCCGCCTTGGTCGCCGACCGGCTGCCGGTGAACGGGAGCTGACGCGGCGGCACATCGGTGGCCGCCTGAAACCATTCATAGCCGACGATGAACACCGCCTGCGCCAGGTTCAGGGAGGCGAAGGCGGGATTGAGCGGCACGGCGATCACCGCATCGGCCACGGCGACGTCCTCGTTGAGCAAGCCGGCGCGCTCCGGCCCGAACAACAGCCCGATGGCATTCCCCTCGG
>Ga0214471_10003010_pt1 | contig 13079 bp, 12 predicted proteins | sample RVTome_5_FD_207665 | JGI IMG/M metagenome (GOLD analysis project Ga0214471, IMG submission 207665) | Soil microbial communities from uranium-contaminated site in the Upper Colorado River Basin, Wyoming, United States - RVT142D155 | ecosystem: Environmental > Terrestrial > Soil > Contaminated >...
CGTCCAGATCGATCCGGACCTCCTGGAGCCCGAGGATCGCGATGCGGTGATCGGCAGCGTCATCTACTCGTTGCTCGCCGATACCCGGCCTTTCCCCATCGACCCGGGCGAGGGCTCCTACAACACCATCGATACCGAGCTGGCGGCCGAGGCTCTCGGCAGCCAGGCGGGATTCTTCAAGGTCTTCGGGCGCTCCTACTGGTACTGGCGCGCGCCCGGCAACGGGGTGCTCGCCGCCGCCGTGCGGATCGGCGTGGCGGTGCCCTACGGCGACTCGCTGGTGCCCCTGCCGGAGCGCTTCTTCGCCGGCGGCTCGACGACGCTGCGCGCCTTCGGGCGCAACCAGGCCGGCCCGGCCGACGTAGGGGGCAACTTCCTCGGCGGCAACGTGCTGCTGATCGGCAACCTCGAGTACCGTTTCCCGATCCGCGGCGACCTGGGCGGCGTGGTCTTCGCCGACATCGGCAACGTGTTCGCCGACGTCGACTCGGTCTCCTGGGACGCGGTCCGCGAGATCGCCGGCGTCGGCGTGCGCTACTCGACGCCGATCGGCCCCCTGCGCCTCGACTGGGGCCATCTGCTCGACCGGCGCACCGGCGAGGGCGGCTCGACCCTCCACTTCGCGATCGGGCAGGCGTTCTGATGGATCGACGCCGTCTTGCGACTCCGCCTCATCCGGTAACCATCGGGCGTTCCCATCGTGTCCTCGAGAACGCGGTGACCCGATCCACGAGCAGCGCCAACAGCACGGCGGGCGCTGCGGATTTGCACCACGCCTCTCGAGCCGCCGCCCTTCTTCTGCTTTGCACGAGCCTCGCGGCCCTCTGCGCCGGTTGCGCCAGCACGCCCGCGCTCCCGGCCGACCGGCCGGCGACGCCGCCACGGCCCACCCAGGGCGTGGTCGTCGAGCGGATCGTCGCCATCGTCGACCGCGAGGTGATCACCCTCGGCCAGCTCGAGCGCGCCGTGGCGCTGGCGCAGGGAAACGGCGGCGACAACGGCGCCGCTCTGTGCGGCCGTGCCCCGTCGCCGGCGGCCGCCAGCCTCGAACAGCGGATCCTCGATTGCATGATCGACAGCCTGCTGATGTTCCAGCACGTCCGCCGCTTCCCCCAGTTCGGCGTCATCCAGGAGCAGATCGACGAGGCCTTCGCGGCGCTGGTCGCCGGCTACGAGTCGCGCGAGGCCTTCGAGGAGGACCTCGAGCGCCAGGGGCTGACCGCCGCCGAGGTGCGCTACGATCTGGAGCGCGAGGCCCTGGTGAGCAACTACATCGACACCCGCTACCGGAGCATCGTCGACATCCGCGACAGCGAGCTGCGCCGCTACTACGACGAGGTGTTCGTCCCCGAGATGCAGCGCCAGGGCCAACCGATACCGTCGTTCGAGGCCGTCGCCCCGAGGATCCGGCCGATCCTGAGCGAGGCGGAGGTCAACCGTCGCGTCGAGGCGTGGGTCGCCGACCTGCGCCGCCGCGCCGACATCGTCGTCTATCTCTGGTAACCGACGGACCCAGCGATGCCCAAGCACAGCGATCCCCCTAAGCCCACCAAGGCCGAGATCGCGGCCCGCGACCAGGCGCTGGCGCACGCCGGCGGGCCGGCGCCGCCGGCGCCGGCCGCTGGCTTCGAATCGAACGCGGGCGATCGACCACCAGACGCCGGCTTCGCCGCGATCGTCGGCCAGCAGCAGGCGATCGCCGCGCTGCGCCGCGCCCTCGCGCGCAACCGGCTGCCGCACGCCATCCTCTTTCACGGCCCCATCGGCGTCGGCAAGGCGACCACCGCCGGCATCCTCGCCCAGGCGCTCAACTGCGCCGAGCGTGGCTTCGCCGACGCCTGCGGTGTCTGCGCTTCCTGCCGCAAGGTGGCCCGCGGTCTGCACCCCGACGTTCTCTGGGTGGCGCCGCAGCGCGGCAGCATCCGGCTGGGGCAAGTATCGCCTCGCAGGTCCGAGGCATCCGACGCCGAGCCGGCCAACGAGCCGATCGTCAGCTGGGTCGGCTACCGTCCCTACGAGGGGCGACGCCGGGTGGTGGTGATCGACGATGCCCACACGATGAACGCTTCGGCCCAGAACGCGCTGCTCAAGACCCTCGAGGAACCGCCGCCCTCGTCGATGCTGGTGCTGGTGACCCCGGCCCCCGGCAGCCTGCTGCCAACCATCCGCTCGCGTTGCCAGCCGTTGCGCTTCCAGCCGTTGCCGCCGGCGCTGCTGCGGCAGCACCTCGAAGAGGTCGGCGGCCTTCCTGGCGAGGAAGCCCGGCTGCGCGCCGCGCTGGCGGCGGGCAGCCTCGGCCGCGCCATCGACCTGGACCTCGACGACCACGGTGAGCGCCGCGACGTCGCGCAAGCCGCGGTCGAGGACGCCCGTGACGGCGGCGCCGCGCTGCTGGCCACCGCCGAGACGCTGCTCGCCGCCGGCGCTGGCGAGCGCAAGATCGACCAGGCGGCCTCGGCGATCGCTGCGGTCCGGGACGTGCTGCGCGACCTGCTGGTGCTGGCCGCGGCCGACGACGAGGCGCTGGTCGCCAACCTCGACCGCGCCGCCGAGTGGCGCGACTGGGCCGCCAAGATCGAGCCCGACGCCCTGATCGCGGCCCTCGATGCGGTCCAGGACGCCGGCGAGCGGCTGCGCTCGCTGCCGCCACCGAACGCCCGTCTGACGGTGGAGGAGGCGCTGATCGGCGTCGGCGCCGCCCTGCGCGGCGGCCGCAGGTGAGCGCCCCGCGGATCGCGATCAGCATGGGCGATCCGGCCGGGATCGGCCCCGAGGTCACCCTGCGCGCCTGCGCCGCCCTTGACGTGACCGCCCAGATCGTGATCGTGGGCGACGCCGACCATCTCGAAGGTCTGGGGCGCGATCTCGGCCTGGACGACAGCTTCGACGTTCGCGCCGCGGTCCACGCCTGCGCCACGGTCGAGCCGGGCCTGACGCCCGGCAAGCCGCGCCCCGCCGACGCCCGCGTCGCCCTCGACTGCATCGTCGCCGGCGCCGACATGGCGGCGTCCGGCGAGGCCGCCGCCCTGGTCACCGCGCCGGTGAGCAAGGCGGGGATCGCGGCGATCGAGCCGGGCTTCCGCGGCCACACCGAGTTTCTCGCCGCCCGCGCCGGCGTCCGCGACCCGCTGATGGTCTTCGCCGGCATCCAGCCGGCGGTGGCGCTGCTGACGACCCACTTGCCGCTCGCCACCGCGCTGGCGATGGTCCGGCGCCCGGCGATCATCGCCGCCCTCGATCGCCTGCACCACGGCTGGCAGCGCTGGTTCGGCGCCCCTCCCCGCATCGGCGTCGCCGGCCTCAACCCCCACGCCGGCGAGCGCGGCCTGCTCGGCTGCGAGGAGGAGACCGAGATCCTGCCGGCGATCGCCGCCGCCCGCGACGCCGGCCTGCAGGTGACCGGCCCCTTCCCCGCCGACAGCATCTTCCGGCGCACCGACATCGACGTGATCCTCGCCCTCTACCACGACCAGGGCACGATTATCGCCAAGCGGGCGCCGACGCCGTCGGTGAATCTCACCCTCGGCCTCCCCTACCCCCGCACCTCCCCCGACCACGGCGTCGCCTACGACATCGCCGGCCACCGCGTCGCCGACCCGGCGGCGATGATCGCCGCGATCCGTCTGGCGGCGGAAATGGTCGCCGGCGGCACGGCGCGCTTTCGCGCCGGCGACGGCTGAGCTGCGGCGGGCATCAGCCTCCTCCAGCTCTAACTTGCACGAGTTGCTACGAAGTGCTACATCTGCTACGCTGCCGCTCATGGATCGAGTCATTACTCAGCGACAGCTTCGCAACGACTCCGCCGCCGTGCTTCGCGAGGTTCAGGCTGGCAAGCGATTCACCGTGACACGCAACGGCATGCCCGTCGCCGAGCTCCGGCCGCTTCCCCCCCACCGGTTCGTGCCGCGCGCGGCGATCGCCGATGCCGCCAGGCGCGCTCCCCGGGTCGACCTCGTTCGTTTGCGCGCCGACCTGGACGCGGTCGTAGATCCCAGGCTCGATGACTGAAACGACTCGAGGACTGCTCGATACGTCCGTGGTCGTCGACCACGACCTGCTCGATCCCGAGTTGCTGCCGGACCAAGCCGCCATCTCCGCCGTAACGCTGGCGGAGCTTGCCGCCGGCCCTCACGCTACCAAAGACGATCAGGAACGGGCGCGGCGGCAGGATCGCCTGCAATGGGCCACGGCGACCTGGGATCCCTTGCCCTTCGACGCCGATGCCGCCCGGGCATACGGGCGGGTGTTCGCAGCCACTCGGTCGGCCGGCCGGTCCAGCCGCACGCGGCGGGCGGACCTTCTCATCGCGGCGACGGCTGTGGCGCACGGCCTCGACTTGTACACGCGCAACGCGAAGGACCTCGGCGGGCTCGAGGACATCCTCACCGTTGTCGAGGTGTGATGGTATCTCGGGATTCTGAGACGGCCAGCAGCACGTCCACCGCAGCGAGCGACCCCGCGCCCAACCGAGCCCCTCGGAAGCGCCGCCTCGTCTCGCGCTACCGCCGACGCCGTAGCTCCTGCTCGATCTCCCGCTTGACGGCTTCCTTCTTCTTGGCCTCGCGCTTGTCGTAGGACCGCTTGCCCTTGCCGAGGCCGAGCTCGACCTTGGCCCAGCGGCCCTTGAAGTAGATGCGCAGGGGGACGAGCGTGAAGCCGCGCTCGATGACGCGGCCGCGCAGCTTGTCGACCTCGCGCTTGTTGAGCAGCAGGGGACGCGGCCGCTCGGCCTCGTGCTGGGCGTAGGGGCCGGCGGGGCGGTAGGGGCCGATGTGGCAGTGGTGCAGCAGCACCCGGTCGCCCTCGATGGTGGCGTAGGAGTCCTTGAGGTTAGCGCGACCCTCGCGCAGCGCCTTCACCTCGGAGCCCAGCAGCGACAAGCCGGCCTCGTACTTCTCGACGATCTCGTAGTCGTGGCGGGCCTTGCGATTGACCGTGACGACCTTGCCGCCCTCGCTCACGGGAGCACCTCGGCGTCACGTGTCTCGCACGCGCCGCCCGCCGGCTGCGAGCATCGACCTCGCACGCTCACAAGCGGACGATGTGGGCGTCGCCGCGGCCGGAGGTGACGTTGCGGGTGTCGATCAGCAGCGGCGAAGCGTCGATCACCGCCGGCCAGTCGATGCCGGAGTGGTTGGTGCAGACCACGACGCAGTCGAACTGGGCGCAGGCCTCCGGGACGCCGTCGATCGAGCGCATCTTGCCGTCGGCGATATCGCGGAGCTCGGGCACATAGGGGTCGAAGTACTCGACCTCGCCGCCGCGCGCGGTCAACAGGCGGATGATGTCGAGGGCCGGCGACTCGCGCACGTCGTCGATGTCCTTCTTATAGGCGACGCCGAGCACCAGGATGCGGCTGCCCTTGACGCTCTTGCTGGCGTCGTTGAGGGCGTCGGCGACCAGGCGCACGACGTGCTCCGGCATCGCGGCGTTGATCTCGCTGGCCAGCTCGACCAGGCGGGCCTGATAGTTGAGCGTCCTGAGCTTCCAGGTCAGGTAATGCGGGTCCACCGGGATGCAGTGGCCGCCGAGCCCCGGTCCGGGGTAGAAGGGCATGTAGCCGAAGGGCTTGGTGGCGGCGGCGTTGATGACGTCCCAGGTGTCGATGTCCAGTCGATCGCACATCAGCGCCATCTCGTTGACCAGGGCGATGTTTACCGAGCGGAAGGTGTTCTCGAGCAGCTTGACCATCTCCGCCGCCCGGCACGACGAGACCTGATAGACCTCGGCGCAGATCGTCCCGTAAAAGGCGGCGGCGACCTCGCTACAGACCGGCGTGTAGCCGCCGACGATCTTGGGGGTGTTGGCGAGCCGGTACTTCTGGTTGCCGGGGTCGATGCGCTCCGGCGAAAAGGCGAGGAAGAAGTCCTTGCCCGCCTCGGCGCCGTTGGCCGCCAGGCTCGGGTAGAGCATCTCTTCGGTGGTGCCCGGATACGACGTGCTCTCCATGACCACCAGCATCCCCGGGTGGAAATGGCGCGCCACCTGCTCGGCGGCGGCCAGGATGTAGGAAACGTCGGGGTCGCGGGTCTTGCTCAACGGTGTGGGAACGCAGATCACCACCGCGTCGAGCCCGGCGATGACGCTCGCGTCCGTGGTCGCTGTGAGGCGCCCGGCGTCGACCTCGGCGGCGATCTCCTCGTCCCCGACGTCCTTGATGTAGGACTCGCGGGCGAGGAGCTGCCCGACGCGATACCCGTCGACATCGATGCCGGTGACCTGGAAGCCGGCCTTCGCCAGCTCGACCGCCAGCGGCAGGCCGACGTAGCCGAGGCCGACGACGCCGACGGCGAGCTCGCGCCGCTCGATCCGCTGCAGAAAATCTCGCACGATGGGGCCCCTTCGACTCGAGATCGTGGCTCCGGTGAAGGCTCGGCGCCGGAAAGCACATGCCCGGCATCTCCCGGGCCGAGATGACGACCTCCCGGCGGACGATCGGCCTCGCCGGCCGGGCCGTCCGGGGGAAGGACGAAGCGTGGAGACGTGAGTATACTGGGCAGGGTTCGCGCCCCCAAACATCGCCCCTGCAGGTTCATTTGCCGAACAACAGCGTCTACGTAGGGTTGGGCTCCAACCTGGGGAATCGCCCCGCGCACCTGGCAGCCGGGCTCGCGGGGCTGCGGGAGCTCGGCCTCTCGGTGGGTCCGGTCTCGTCGCTGTACCTGACCGAGCCCGACCTGCGACCCGCGGGATCGGTCGACGCTCGCGGCGCTCGGGACGCCCGCACCGAGAAGGGTCGCGCTGCCGAGGGTCGCGATGGAACGGGCCGGCGCCCGCCGGCCCGCCACGCCACAGGCGACGGCGACGGCGACCATCCCTGGTACGTCAACTGCGTCGCCGCCATCGACGGCGCCCCCGCCGCCACCGAGCTGCTGCGGATGTGCCTGGACATCGAGCGCCGCCACGGCCGCGTCCGGCCGGCGGGGGATGATCGATCGGTCTCCGGCGCCAGCCCTCGAACGCTCGATCTCGACATCCTGCTGGTCGGCGCCGAGGTCATCGACGAGCCCGGCCTGCGCGTCCCCCACCCCCGCCTCGACGGACGGCGCTTCGTGCTCGAGCCGCTCGCCGAGATCGCCCCCGGCGTTCGCCACCCGGTAACCGGGGACACCATCGGCGACCTCCTCGAGCGGCTGCCGGCGGGCAAGGGAGTCTGGCTGCTCGCCCCGCCTCCCGAAGCCGGCAACTGATGCGCCGGCCGGTTGCGGTGACTCGTCGCTCCGGATCCAGGCGCCCTCCCGCTCCGTTTCTCGAGGCGGACCGCTGATGCGCTGGAGCCACGTCGCGTTCGAGGGGCCGATCGGGGTCGGCAAGACCACCCTGGTAACCATGCTCTCGGAGCGTCTCGGCGCCGTGCGCATCCTCGAGGACGTCTCCAACCCATTTCTCGAGGCCTTTTACGACGAGACCCCGGGGGCGGCGTTCCAGGCCCAGCTCTTCTTCCTGCTGTCGCGCTACCGGCAGCTCACCGAGGCCGCCCAGGGAGAGCTCTTCCAGCAGCTCACCCTCGCCGACCACACCTTCCAGAAGGACCGGATCTTCGCCCACCTGACGCTCAGCGACGGCGAGCTGATGCTCTACGAGCGGCTATGGGCCTTGCTCGCCCCGCAGGTGCCGAAGCCCGACATGGTCGTCTATCTGCAGGCCGGCACCGAGGTCCTCGCGCAGCGCGTCCACCGCCGCCAGCGACCCGAGGAAAGCGGCATCTCGCGCAGCTACCTCGAAGAGGTCAACCAGGCCTACGCGCACTACTTCTACCACTACACGGAAACCCCGCTGCTGGTGATCAACACCTCGGAGATCGACTTCGTCGCCGACAAGGCCGACCTCGACGACCTCATCGCCCAGATCGACTCCATGGACGCGGGCACTCGCGTCTACGTGCCGCGCCATGCCGGTTGAAGGGCCCATGACTGCGCTGCGCATCCTCACCGGCTTGTCGATCCTGTCCGTCTGGGCGACCACCGCATCCGTCGCGGCGGCGCCCTCCCGGCCTGGCGGCGCCGGCCCGCAGGCCCGGCAGGAGGAGCAAAGGGTCGGGCGCGCTGGTGGCGAAGGCGAGCAGGCGACCCGGGCGGCCGGCGGCGCGGTGCCGTCGCTGGCGGCGCTGGCGATCGACGGCGGCATCGACCTGGACGGTGCCCTCGACGAGGCGGTCTGGGAAGAGGCGCCCGAGGCAAGCGGGTTCGTGCAACGGGAGCCCTTCCAGGGCGAGCCCGCCAGCGAGCAGACGCGCTTCTGGGTCCTCTATACAGAGGACACGCTTTACATCGGCATCCGCGCCCTCGATCGCGATCCGGCGGGCATTGTCGCCAAGGAGATGCAGCGCGACGGTGGTGGCGGCGGCGGCGGCTTCGGTGGCGGTCGCGGCGGCAGGCTGGAGACCGGCGACTCGGTCGTCGTGCTGCTGGACACCTTCCACGACGGCCGCAACGCCTTCTACTTCGAGACCAATCCCTTCGGGGCGCGGGCCGACGCCCTCATCACCGACGAGGGGCGCGACCGCAACTTCGAGTGGGACGGGGTCTGGAGCGCCGCCGCGAGGCAGACGCCCGACGGCTGGTCGGCGGAGATCGCGATCCCGTTCCACACCCTGCGCTTCGACCCCGAGCTCGACAGCTGGGGGCTCAACGTCCGGCGCGTCATCCGCCGCAAGAACGAGGAGGTCAACTGGGCGCCGATCATGCGCGACGCCGACATGTTCCGGGTCTCCCAGTACGGCCGGCTGACCGGCCTGGCGGGGGTCCGGCCGGCGCGCAACCTCCGCCTCAAGCCGTTCATCACCGCCAGCGGCGCCGAGGGAATCGAGACCCCGCTGGGCGCGATCGACGGCGACGCCGATGCCGGGCTCGACCTGCGTTGGGGCGTGACCGACAGCCTGACGTTCGACCTCACCCTCAACACCGACTTCGCGCAGGTCGAGGCCGACGAGCAGCGCGTCAACCTGACCCGTTTTTCGCTGTTCTTTCCCGAGAAGCGCGAGTTCTTCCTCGAGAACGCCGGGATCTTCGAGTTCGGGCCCAGCGGCGCCGGCGGCGGCATGCGGGCGCCCCTGATCAAGGTGTACCACTCGCGACAGATCGGCATCGCCGACGGCGAGCAGGTCCCCGTCCTCGCCGGTGGCAAGCTCACCGGAAGGGCCGGCGACTGGAGCCTCGGGCTGCTCGACGTGCAGACCTCGGAGCATGCCTTCCCGGTCGCCGAGGGCGAGCAGGAGCAGGAGATCGAGCCGTCGACCAACTGGAGCGTCCTGCGTATCAAGCGCAACGTCGGCGTGCGCTCCAACCTCGGCGCCATCTTCACCAACAAGCAGGTCGCCGGCGGCGGCTACAACCGCGTCGTCGGGCTCGACGCCGACCTCAACCCCCACCCGCGCCTGAGCTTCAACGGCTACTTCAGCGCCAGCGACAATCCCGGCGATGACCGGGACAACTGGGCGGCGAGCGCCGGGGCTAGCTGGGGCGGGCCGGTGTGGCGGTGGAGCGGCGGCTGGACCGAGATCCGCGAGAGCTACGATCCGCAGCTCGGGTTTCTGCTGCGCAGCGGCGTCCGCGAGTTCGACCCCCAGGTGACCTTCGAGCCCCGTCCCGATATCGCCTGGCTGCGCAACCTGAGCTTCCAGGCCCGCAACACGATCACCACGGGTATCGACGGCGAGCTCGAGACCTTCGACGGCAGCATCCGGTTTCTCGGCTTCCGCACCCAGAGCGACGATTTCTTCTCGTTTTCGTTCAACCCCAGCTACGAGCGCCTGATCGAGCCCTTCGAGATCCACGAGGGCATCCTGATCCCGCCCGGCGAGTACGGCTACAACGACTGGTCGGCGTTCATCAACAGCAGCTCAGGCCGCCCGGTCTCGGCCTTCCTCCGCTTCAACGCCGGCGGCTTCTTCGACGGCGAGCGAATCAGCAGCGGCGTTACCGTCAACGTGCGGCCGAGCGGCTACTTCGGGAGCGCGACCTCCTGGGACCGCAACGACGTCGACCTGCCGGGAGGCTCGTTCACGACCAACACGCTGCGGCAGCGGTTCAACGTTTCTTTCTCGCCCAACCTGTCGCTCAACTCGTTCATCCAGTATGTGGATACGGAGGATCTGCTGGCGATCAACACCCGCTTCAACTGGATCTACCGGCCGGGCGCCGACCTGTTCATCGTCTACAACCAGAACTGGACCGACGGCGGCGTCTTGAACCGCGCCCTGATCTTCAAGTTCACCTATCTCTGGGCGCTCTAGGAGGTAGGCGCGCGCACGACGCGCGAGGACGGCGTTGCACTTCCTCGGCCTCCCTCCGACGTACGGGAAGTACGCCTGCGGTCGGCCTGCGGGCGTGCGCCTTGTCCTCGCACGCCGTGCGCACGCTGCAACGCATGCCTCATTACGTCCAGCCTTCGGGGTATGGAGATGCCTAGTTACTGCAGGTAGGCGACGACCAGCTCGGTGAGCGCGTGGACGCGGGGTAGCGCGCCGAGGGCGACCGCCGCGGCGACTGCCGCGACGCCGGCGAGCAGCGCCGGCCACGGGCCGCGCTCGGGGGCGATTGGGGCCGGCCGCGATGCCGCCGGATCGGTCAGCAGGCGGACGCGGCGGGCGATGTCGCCGCCCTGGCAAAAAGCGGCGACCGGCAGCGGCTCGGCGACGGCGCCGTTGGCCAGCCTCGCAACCTTGAGCAAGGCGGCGGCCAGGTCGAGGGAGCGATCGGGACCGGCCGCCTCGTCCGCGGCCTCCTCGGCGGCCTGCTGCCAGGCAATCTCGAGGCCGCGAGCCGCCGGCGTGAAGGCCAGCACGTCGGGCGCCACCCGCATGATCAGCCGTTTGAGGTTGTCTCGCCGCCGCAGGTGCTCGGCCTCATGGGCGAGGATGGCGTCCAGCTCGGCGTCGCTGCAGGCGTCGATCACGCGCCGGGAGACGAACAGCAACGGCCGCCACAGGCCGACGACGGCGACCACCGGAAACGGCGCCGGCACCGCGTAGGCATGCCTCGCGGCGAACCCCGGCAGGCTCAGCCTCTCGCCCTCCCGCAGCCATGCCCCTACCAGCCGCCGCGTCGCGCTCCAGGAGAGGCCGGCTTCGCGCAGGCAGCGGGCGACGATCAGCGAGGCGGCCAGCACCAGCAGGAGCATCTTGGGGCCGACGGTCTCGCCGGCGTCCCGCGGCTCGAGAAGGATAAAGGCCGGCAGGAACAGGGCGGCGACGAAGGCCAGGCCGGCGACCGACGGCGCCAGCCGCAGACGCAGGTAGGCTCGCGCCCGCGGCTGCGGAGCCAGCCGCTCGAGGCGCGGGCTCAGGACCCGAACGAGCAGCGCCGACGCCAGCGAGATCACGGTGCTGACCGCCGTGAAGGCGAGCACCGACATGCAGATCGCCAGCGCCGCGTAGCCCATCACCGGCCGCCCCTGCCGGCCACGTCGCTTTCGCCGACCTGGGCGCTGCGCCGCTCGCGGACCAGCTTTTCGAGGTCATCGAGCAGCTCGGCGTCGCGACGGCTGACCGCCTCGACGAAGCTCGACAGCAGCGGGCGCAACGAAGCCCGACTGCTGCCGCCGTCGAGCAGGGCCTCGAACGCGTCCCGGGCCAGATAGGCCTCCAGCCCCGGCCGTGTGAATCTGGCCGAGTAGAGGTAGGCCCGACCGCGCTTGCGCCGATCGAGCACGCCCTTCTTGTAGAGCCGATCGAGCGTCGTCATCAGGGTCGTGTAGGCGGTGCCGGGGAAGTCACGCTGGATCTCGCGCACCGTCGCCTCAGCCGGTCCGTCCCACAAGGACTCGAGGACCGCCAGCTCGAGGGGCCCGAAGAAGGCCTCGAGCGGCGCCGGGCGGTCGCTGTCGCCGCCCCGGGGTGCCAGCAGGCGGCGGGCATTCCCCCACCGGTGGCGCAGCGCCCGGGCCACGGATTCGAGCTCCTTGAGGCGGTTCCGCGGGTTTCTCCGACCTTTTTTCATCCTCCGGATCATAGCAGCCTCTGGAGCGCCGAGAAGCTGAAAGCCGGTGTCGGCTCGCCCGGCAGCCGGGGGTGCCGGAGGCGGGCGCCGTTGCGGTTTGCCGCGAGATTGGGGAAGATCTTCTCGACCCTTTCGGACCACAGCCCCTGAAATCAGGCGGAGGAATCAAAATGCGTACGTTGCTCGTAATTGCCGCAATGCTGATGGCGTCGACCTCGGTGACCGCCCAGCAGGCGGAGCTCAAGGTCGGCGACATGGCCCCGGACTTCTATCTCGAGGGCTCCGATGGAAATCACTACCGGCTCTCGGACTTCCGCGGCGAAAAGGCGGTCGTCGTCGCCTGGTTCCCGCGCGCCTACACGAGCGGCTGCACGATCGAGTGCAAGTCGTTGACCGAGAACGGCCACCTGATCCGCCAGTACAACGTCGCCTACTTCATGGCCAGCGTCGACCCGATCGAGGACAACCGGGGGTTCGCGGAGCAGCAGGAGGCCGACTTCCCGCTGCTGAGCGATCCGAGCAAGGAAGTGGCGACCGCCTACGGCGTGTTGAGCGAGCGCGGCTTCGCCAGCCGCTGGACCTTCTACATCGACAAGCAGGGCCGGATCGCCGCCATCGACAAGCGGGTCAACCCGGCGACGTCCGCCGAGGACATGGTCGCCAAGCTCGGCGAGCTGGGCGTCGAGCGGGTCGACTGACGGCGACCGGAGCGCCCGGCAGGCGCGCGAGCCGGTCCGCGGATTCGCCGGGCATCCGGCTAACGCCGACGCGCCAGGCGCGGCCGAGCTGCCTACCGACGACGTCGCCCGTGCCGAGCAGCTCGAGAACGGCTACGATCTACGAGCCCTGGTAGTAGCAAGGGCCGCACGGTGTAATTCGTCGTGTCCGACAGCTGTTACCTCCCCGCGTAGGGCCCGTCCGGGCCCCGGTATGACCCAATGGTTCGTTGCTGCTCCAGGTCCGCCCGCCCGCTCTCGTTCGTTTTCGTCGGCCTCGTCGCGGTCGTGCTGCCCGCCCATGCACGCGGCTTGGAGGCGCACGGGCAGGAGGCAGTCCCGGAGCAGGAGACGCTGGGCCAGCAAGGATCTCAAGAGGTCGGCGGGACGGTCTTCGACGCCGAGGGCCAACCGTTGCCCGGCG
>Ga0214471_10003011_pt1 | contig 13079 bp, 13 predicted proteins | sample RVTome_5_FD_207665 | JGI IMG/M metagenome (GOLD analysis project Ga0214471, IMG submission 207665) | Soil microbial communities from uranium-contaminated site in the Upper Colorado River Basin, Wyoming, United States - RVT142D155 | ecosystem: Environmental > Terrestrial > Soil > Contaminated >...
AGTTATCTTTTAAGCTAATACCATGAGGCAAAAAACTCGAAGGCAAAGAACACCAGCACGCCCTGAAGCGGCCCAGAAACGCTGGAACGACCGCTCAGGGCTCAACCGGCCAACACGGAGACTTCGCGCTCCAGCCTCGAACCCAGTCGATCTCGCTCGACCTCCAGGTCGTATCGCGCCTGAAGGTTCAGCCAGAACCGGTCGGTGGTGCCGAAGTAGCGAGCGAGCCGCAACGCCGTGTCTGCCGTAATCGCGCGACTGCCGTGCACGATCTCGTTGACCCGCCGCGGCGACACGCTGATCTCCTTCGCCAGCCGGTATTGGGAGACCCCCAGCGGCTTCAGGAATTCCTCCTGGAGCACTTCACCGGGATGAACGGGCGACAATTTTCTGGCGGCCATGAACCCCTCCTGACTCCGTGATAATCCACGATCTCAACGTCGTAGGCGTCGCCGCCCCGCCACCGAAAGCACGTACACCACCGATCGTTGATCCGGATGCCGTATTGCCCGGCACGGTCGCCAGACGGCTTCTCGAGCCGGTTGCCGGGCGGGACTCGCAGGTCATCCAACGCTTCGGCCGCGTCGAGAACGACAAGCTTTCGCAGGGCCGCCGACACCCTGCTCACCTCGATCCCAGACAGCGGTATAACTCATCGTCGGGCGTGAGTTCCCTCGGCTGAGGCACGTTTGGACGGTTCGGATGTCATCCCCCTCCTTGATCCGGTGCCTGACGACGCAAGGCCGCAACGGGTGGCAGCTGGCCGATTGCCTCATCGCAGCTTTGGGCTCGGCCGCTCTCATCGCCTGCTGAAGGAGCGAGTGTGCCACACACCAGCCGTAGCGGGGGTGTGTGGATTCTGTCAACCTGGTCTGGCGGATGCTATGGCGGTAGAAAATCAGAAGAGGCTAGTGGAGCAAATGTCACAGTGTCGAGAACTCACGCGGGCTTTTCACTTCATATTTAGATAGTTGAGATCTACAACCTCCACTGAGCTAGGAAATCAGGATTGCAGCGTGGGCAGACTGATCTGGCAGCGGCGGGAGATCCAAAGGTGATTTGCCTGATGAGGATCAAAGCTGTTGCTCTGTGACCGCTGGACCTTGTTCAGGCAACATGGACTTCACCCATTCGGATGCTTCGCATGGCAACACGGGTCGAAGTGTGCTAGATTGTTGTGTGAATCCCTGTCTAGGCGCGGGCCGCGAACTACCCAGAGCCTGGGGGGCTCTCACGCCTGACGCGCGCGAGAGACGACACCTCCAGGCGCTGGAGGTGGGTCATAGCATCTCCTTGTGGATACCTGACCCGGGAAGAGGGCCATGGCAAACGAGCAGACCCCTTCCAACATCCCAAAGAAGCTTCGCCGGACCGCTCGTCGCGCGCCCCAATCCGCTCGTGTCATTAAGCCGCCGGCCGAGCCGCCTCCTGGAATTCTCGACTATGCGGAGTATGCCGAGAGCGAGATTACCCCTGCTCTTTGTCGGTCCTTCGATGCCCTTCTCCTCACTTACCACCTCCGCGAGTTACGGGGGGAGGTTGCCCTCCCGCGGATAGATGACAGGCTCCATGAGTGGAAACTCGAACACGAAGGGATGTACGGGGATGGGCACTACGTCGAGCGGAAGCGCTTGCTGTATGAGACCTTAGGCAATGTAATGTGCGTCCGGCATGCGGATGCAAAGGCTATCCATGCGGCCCTCGCCAATGCCAGGAGCGTGGCGATGACGGCAGCTCGAGGCGGACGTGCGATTGACTGGCGCCGGAGGCTGGTGGAGGAGCACGGCAAGCTCAGAGACAACGTCGAATATTGGGCCAAACGCTTGCAGCGGTGGTTCCGTGAAACCGAATATACGCCCCTCGGCACTTTGGCCGACAAAAGAGATGCCCCCGAAGTCGTCCGCCACTTGGATGCCCTCCTCAAGATCCTCGCAACCAACCCATTCGTGAGCGACCCGGTAGCCGATTCCCTTGGCGCCCAGCGCCCGAGCGATCAGCCGGAACCATGGCTGGTCCAGGCGCATCATGACTTGGCCAAAGCCCGCGTTCGCCGGCGATCGGATCGTGAGGACCTCCTGACAGCCGTTGGCCTGATCCCCTACCGCGAACACTCACCCGCTTAAGATCCCCAGCGCTTCGGGTTGCTCGTCCTCCCGCACCACGGCGCTGTCTTCGGGCCGCACACCAAAGGACCGCCGCCGCCCCGTCAATGGATTGCCACATCCGGACTAGACAAGAAGGACGGTGTGCGTCTCAGGGCGCTGGGCGACCAGCGGCAGCCGCACCGTGGAGGTCCTCCCCCTGGTGCCAACTGAAGAGATGCCCGAAATCATGCGGTCGCGGAGTTCGCCCAGTTGCTTCACGACGGCAAGACCTAGGCCAATCCCCCAATGCTGCCTCCCAAGGGTTTAGAAGGGTCTAGAGCGGTTCCAACGTGTTGCAGCTAATTGCCGACGGGTGTCCTGCTAAGAACTATCGCTTGCCCGAGCCTCACCATTGTGGCGTAAATAGTTGGAACGGCACTAGTTGAGCATAGGGCTGAACAGGCGAAGAAAAAAGGGGGGGCCGGACCCTTTGAGTGGCGGCTGCTTTGATGCCAGAGATTCAGCAAGCGATAGTGGAGCAAGTGTCACAGTGTCGAGAACTCACACGGGCGGGATGGTCACGGCCCTCAAGCTGGGCGGTCACTGAAGGGCGGCTGGACGAGCGGGTCACTTCCGGGACCGGAGGCGGGCCGAAGACCGGGGGGCGCTTGGACGGGGGGAAGCCGCCGAACCCCGACCGCTTACGCACGAGGGGCACAGACCGCGGAACATGATCTCGACGCCGGTGACGTCGAAGCCGTGCCGTTCTCCTGAAGGTAGGCTCAAGTGTCCCTGACCCTTGGGGTGGACGTCCCGAAGGAGCCCACAGCGCTCGCAGATGAGGTGGTGGTGCGGATCGGAAGCGTTCGGGTCATAGCGCTTGGCGCGCTCGTCTGAGCTGACCTCCAGGAGTTCGCCGAGTTCAGTGAGCTTCTTCAGGGTGTTATAAACTGTTGCGCGGCTGATCTCCGGCAGGCGGGCCACGGCCCGCCGGAATATCTCATCGGCGGACAGGTGGACGTGCTCGCCCGCCAGGATCTCAGCGATCACCCGCCGCTGGGCGGTCATCGGCCAGCCGCGCTTGCGTAGACGCTCCAACAACCTGCTCACCATCACTTCCACCCGCCTAACCGCGCGTAGGGTCCCATCCCTGAAACCTACCATAAATGGCTTGACAAGGCAAAATGTTAGAAATATTCTAAGGTGAGAACCATGCTAATAGACCCACCGCCCCGTGGCGGTTTTCCCGAGCTGGATGGAGACTCGAAAGGCGATCCAGCGCGGCCACCCAAGGGGACCTTTGACGCTGGACCCGAAAGTGCCCTCGTGCGACGCCCCGGGCCACAGCGCACCGATCACACAGAGAGATTCAACCGGGAAACCAATAAGGAGCGACGAATGATGGCAAAGAAGAAGGACACGCTGACCACGGCGACCGGCATTCCGGTCGCTGACAATCAGAACTCGCAGACGGCAGGGCCGCGCGGGCCGCTGTTAGTGCAGGACTGGCAGCTCTTCGAAAAGCATGCCCACTTCAACCGGGAGCGGATTCCCGAGCGGGTCGTTCATGCCAAAGGGTCCGGCGCCTATGGGACGCTGACGATCACCCACGACATCACGAAATACTCGAAGGCGAAGGTGTTTGCGAAAGTCGGCAAGACGACCGAGTGCTTCCTTCGCTTCTCGACCGTGGCGGGTGAACGCGGCGCGGCCGACGCCGAGCGCGATGTACGCGGCTTTGCGGTCAAGTTCTACACCGAGGACGGCAACTGGGACCTGGTGGGCAACAATACCCCGGTGTTCTTCGTGCGTGACCCGTACAAGTTTCCGGACTTCATCCGCACGCAGAAGCGCGACCCCAAGACCAATTTGCGAAGCCCCACGGCCATGTGGGATTTTTGGTCCCTCTCTCCCGAGAGCCTCCATCAAGTGACGATCCTGTTTTCAGATCGCGGACTGCCCAAGAGCTACCGGCACTTGCACGGCTTTGGCTCGCACACCTATAGCCTCATCAACGCGAAGAACGAGCGCGTCTGGGTGAAGTTCCACTTCAAGACCATGCAGCGGATCGCGTGCCTGACCGACAGCGAGGCGGCGGAAATCGTGGGCAACGATCGCGAAAGCCATCAGCGCGATCTGTTCGACGCGATCGAGTGCGGCGACTTTCCGAAGTGGCGGCTCTACGTCCAAGTGATGCCCGAGCAGGACGCCGAGCAGACGCCCTACAACCCCTTCGATCTGACCAAGGTCTGGCCGCATAAGGATTACCCGCTCATCGAGGTCGGAATCATGGAGCTCAACCGGAACCCGGAGAACTACTTCGCGGAGGTCGAGCAGGTCGCGTTCGAGCCCTCGAACATCGTGCCGGGCATCGGCTTCTCGCCGGACAAGATGCTGCAGTTCCGGATCTTCGCCTACGCCGACGCGCATCGCTACCGCCTCGGGAGCACCAACTACGCGAGCCTCCCGGTCAACAAGGCGCGCTGCCCGGTGCACTCCTACCACCGCGATGGCTTCATGCGCTTCGACGGCAACTGCAGTGGGTCGGTGAACTACGAGCCGAACAGCTTCGATGGGCCCGTCGAGGACCCGAGCTTCAAGGAGCCACCGCTTCCAATTTCTGGCGACGCCGACCGGTACGATCACCGCGAGGGCAACGACGACTACACGCAGGCGGGCAACCTCTTTCGTCTTATGAAACCGGAGGAGAGGGCCAGGCTCATCGAAAACATCGTGGATGCCATGCGGTCCGTGCCGCGCCCTATCCAGCAGCGCCAGCTAGAGCACTTTTTCAAAGCCGATCCCGAGTATGGCAAGGGAGTCGCCAAGGGGCTGGGGTTGCCGATGCCCAGCGCCGCGTAGAGAAGGGCGGGGCGCCCGCGCCACGACATGCCCCATGCATCTGTTTCTAGGGCGGCGAGAACGCCTGGGGCGAGGAAACCGTGCGGGCTTGGCGCGTGGCCTATTGCGGGGGGTCATGATTAGGCTCATGCCCATCGCGATCGGGGCTGGCCGTGATGCTAATCGACCAATTGTTAGGCGTGGGGACGCCGAACTCGGTGGTAGTCCCAGCGGTGGTGATCTGCTCGTCGGTCCGTTCCGACTTGAACGGCAGGACGGTTTGTCGTACCCTGTCAGCACCCCTCCTGTGATTGATCGATTTCACCCGCTTGGTGAGGAGTATACCTCACCGAAACCATTCATCCGAGAGGGGTTTTGCATTTTTGACGGGATCAATCTCTATTTTAGGGTAACGTAGTAGTAGTCGTAACTCCTGATGATGTGGGCGGGGCAGCGGTGATGTCGCGCAGGGCCTTGTGCTTCGTGAGGGTCGGCTTGGTGTCGAACCTCTTCGGGATTGACTTCATCGACGTCATCGGTTGCCTCCTTCCCAGAGTCGTTTCGGCCCTCGCCTCTGTGCCGACGACTATGCCACCGGCTTCGCAAGCCGTCAAATGTTTGACCTGCGGTCAGTGGAGATTACCACCACCAGTCTGCACCGCGCCCGCTATGTGGTTGCGTTGAATAGACACGCCGCGAGAGATGAAAAAGGCAAAAATCGGGGAAGGCACGGTGGGTGATCCTGGCATGCCATTGCGGAAGGTGTTGCACATCAGTGCATTAGCAGAAATTGGTGGAGCAAACGTCACAGTGTAAAGAACTCACCCGGGCGTTTCGCTTTGTTTTGAAGTAGATATGTCGTCACACCATCTCAGATGGGCTGTTCATAAGCGTTAATGGGGGTCCGCCTCAGTGGCGATCAGTTGTTGGCAATGCCGTCGTCTTGCTAGGGTCGCCTAGGCACGTTGTGTTATTTCATGTGATGACCTAAGCTGTCCGGCCATTCCTAGCTAAATCCATTTCATCTTGATCATTCCTTATCATCCCGGTGCGGTGCTGGAAACTTGTATGGTGGCGGGGCGTCCTGGTTAATGCTGCGTCGACGATCAAGCGATGTCTTGATGATCGCCGCATATTCATTTCGACTTTGGGAGGCTAACGTCCCACTCCGGTTGGATTGGTGCAAACGACGATATACAAGAACATCGGGTAACAACTCCATGTTCGCCCCGTGTTCGGCGGCCCGCATGAACCATTCCATATCGCTCCCATGGCTCAATTTGATATTGAATTGGCCCACGCTTTCAAAGAGGGTCCACCGTGCCATCAGTGCGGGGGCAACGTAACCTGGCAAGGCCTGCATGAGGGGATGATCCCTGACGCGCGCCTCTTCCTGATGTAGTTCTGGACTCCAGAAGTTTTGTACATGGGTGACACACAGGTCGAGGTCAGGGCGAGCCTGAAAGCGGGCTATCTGCAGGGCAGACTTCTCGGGGCGCCACAGGTCGTCCGCGTCGAGAAAGGCTACGAATTCACCATGTGCTGCGCGCAGACCCAAGTTGCGCGCCGCCGCTTGCCCAGCATTGTGTTGCCAGAGGTAGGTGATCTGCCCTCGATAGGCGGTGAGCGAAGCTGCCGTCCCGTCGGTCGAGCCATCATCGACGACAATGATCTCCAAAGGGCGGTAGGTCTGCGCAAAGATGCTTTCAAGAGCCTCCGACAAGTAACGTTCGCCGTTGAACACCGGAATGATGCAGCTCAGCAGGCGCGGCTTCATCAGCGAATCACCTTCGCCAGTAGTTGCTCGACACAATTTGGAATCTGTTGCAGATCATAGCCCAATTCCAACCGGTAAGCTGGCACATGTTCAACCAGTCGTACTAGCCTATCGAGACCATGCTCCCCTGGGCTCGGGACCAGCGCTAGGATCGAGCTTGGAGCGAGCGCCAACAAGGCTTGACCCTTCGATGCGGGTTGAAGCCTTGAGTCGGGCGCGTGTGCCACACGTGGTAGGACCAGGGCACGTATTGGAGCAAAGCGGTGGAGCTGCCCGGGACAGACTTGGGACAGTAGAATGAGGAGTTTGTCATTAGCCGGATGCTTCCCTTGGATCACGTGGGGGAGCAGGAAAGGGAAGCGACCTGAATCGCCCGGCTCCAGCCAGGCTGAATTGTAGAGACTGTGCCCCACGAATAGGTCGTCTTGCAACGCTTGCAAGCCGATATAGTCGTCACCCAAATAGCCAAAGCCACGACTCACGCAAGCTAGGGTTGATGTGGACTTGCCAGACCCCCCTGAACCAGCGAAAAGGACTCCGTGACCATCCCGTGAGACCAAGCCTGCATGGACGATTTGCACATTGCGGTCGTTGTACCAGACCGATAGCAAGCGGTGATGCGGCTTCCCACGTTCATACAGGGAAAGCCGCTCGCCATTTCTGGTCCAACCAACGATGTGCCCTTGCTTCCTATCAAGCCAGGCTCGGGACTCTCCGAATTCGTAACTGACAAATCGCCGGTCGCGCGAGGATGCAAAACCCCCGCCCTCGACCTGCCAGATTGACTCGCGATCATCACTGGGGACGAGCGGACCGACCGGACACGAAACGCCGGTCTCGCTCTCGTCCCACAGCTCGATCGTGAGCGCTGGGACATCCGATAGGGTCTCGCCTGTTTGGAGATGGGCGAACGGCTCGATGGTGTATTTCGCCAGACTGCGTCCCACGACACGAATGAGCACGCTGTAGCGTGCGAATCCATACCATGATTCGTGGATGCGTTCTGGTTGGTTGCTCAGCGCCTGTTCAAACGCACCTCGCATGATCCGGAATGTCGCCTCGCTTTCGAGCCGTGGGCCTCCGCTCGCTGTTGTTCGACCTACCGAGTGGATACTTGTTGACATGCCTTTCATTACCTCTCCACCGGACGCTTGCAGCCTTGAGGGTCTCGGGTCGGCTGCACACGTCGTGCCTAACCGTTGCTCGGCCGCTCACGCCGAGGGCGTCGCCTCCACCGTGTAGCGCCTGGGGACGATGGCGATCTTCCTGCCACCCGGCGGCAGGCCCGTCGGGGACAGCGGGCAGTTGCGGCATAGCTCGTACCTTTCGCGGCGGCCCGCAATGAGAGCATCAACGACCTGCACATGGCGGCCGGAGAACCACAGTTCCTCGAGCGAGTCCTGATAGACGTTGCCCAGCTTGAAGGCCCCGTATGTGTCCTCGCAGCAGTTGGCCAATTCGCCGTTGTGTTGGATGATCATGCGGATCAGCGGGCGATGGCAGGGTCCATTCGGATAAGTAAGGTCGGGAAGCGCCATGCGCGCGTCCGTGGGCACCAGCGCCTTGGGGATTCCGATGCTGTGGCCCGATCGGACCCCTGATGGGCCAATGGGGCTGAAGGCAAGGTTTGCACCGACCAATCTGTCGCGCCAGTACCGCTTAGTCTCCTCCAGCTCCTCGGTCGTCTCGTAGTCGTACAGTCCCACGACGATGAGCGCGTAGACCTGCCTGACCTCATTGCAGAGCGCGTTGTCCTGCCTCAGCACGTCACCGTTGGTGTGCAGATAGGGCTCCATGCCCCGCTCGCTCGCCTCCTTGGCGAGCATAGGATTGCGCGTGTCCAGTAGAGGTTCGGAGTAGTGGTGAAAACCCACGCGTCCTCGGAATCCAAGCGATCGGGCTTGGTCGAGGAGATCGAGGATCTTTTCCGTGGGCATGCGATTCAGGACAGGTTCGCTCACACGATTCAGGTAACTACCGGACCGGTCATAGGTACGGGGGCAGAACCAGCACGAGCGGTTGCAGTTGGATTGCGACTCGATCTGCAAGCGTTCAAACAGCGGAATTCTCATGTTCGACACCGCGGCTGCGGGACTCTCCGATTCGCCGCGACCCGCACCAACACGATGCACGCTGTCCTCCCGGTGTGTGCGATGACCCGATCATCTAACACCGACACAAGGGGCCTCTCTGATGAGTCTCTGATAGAGGGCATCGAAGGCATTGACGCAGCGCTTGAAGCCAAACATCTCCTGCGCGTGTCGCCTGGCCGCTTGTCCCATCCGAGCGGCCACCCCGGGGTCCTCGAGGAGCAAGGAGATTGCCGCGGCCAGGCCATCGCTGTCATCTTGCTCGATAAGCAGCCCTGTCCGCTGGTCCATCACGACCTCCGGAAGGCCCCCAACTCGGCTCGCCACAACTGGACGCGCCATCAATGCGGCCTCCAGCGCCACCAGGCCGAACCCCTCACGTCGAGACGGCATAACCACGACTGTGGCAGAATTGATGAGCTCTGGAACCCCGTCCGGTGGAACCGAGCCAATAAAGGTCACAACCTTAGAAAGTCCGAGCTCAGCGGCCTGTTGTTCCAGCGCCGGCCACTCAGGCCCATCACCGGCAATGACCAAATGCACATTCGGCAGGCGATCGACAATCAGGGCGAGAGCGGTCAAAGCCACATCGAATCCCTTGTTGTGAACGAGTCGTCCCAGGCACAGTAACCGTGGCGACTCGATAGGTAAGGGCCTGGGACTGACGGGCGGCACCTCCAATGCATTGTGGATGAGCGATGAATGCGGGCTGATCGTTGGAGCCAACTGGCGTGTTTCGCGGAGCGTCGCACGTGAAACACAAGTGATCCAGTCAGCGGCGCCCAGAATGCGGCTGAACAACGTGTCCTGGCCGGCAGCGGTCTTCGGCCGTGCACTATGGAGCGTGACCAACAGGGGTGCAGCATGTGAATCGGCTGTGCCCAGGTGAAATAGGAGGCTCGGGCCCAAGCCGTTGATGTGGATGAGCTCCGGTGCGAAGGCGCGTGTGAGCGCGGCAAGCCGCCTGCGGGTCTCAGCGAATTGGTCCAAATTGCCCGCTGCCAGCGCCATTCGAAAGGGAAACCGGTAGACTGGAACCCCTCGATATCGTGCCTCATCGGGGAGATCGAAGTATCCGTGTGAGGTCACCACGAGGAAGTCATACCCACGCTCCGTCAGTGCGGGCAGTAGCTGGGCGGCTACAATCTCCGCGCCCCCGATGTACGGCCAGAAGAGATCCGACCAGAATAGGACCCGCATTGTATTCCCTCATGCGGCGAGCCGTTGTAGCCAGCAATCCCGCCACACCTTCAGAATCGAGAAGAACACATCACGGTATTCGGAAGACCCACTCCTTCCCGTAGAGCTACCCGGAAAGGCGGGGTGGTGCAGTTTGCTGAACTCTGACTCTCGGATGTCGTGTCTTCATGTTCTCATGGTTTGGGTCCACCGGAGGGCCCTTCGTCTGGGTCTTTCCATACGATGTCCGCGAACCCCGGCCTGGGGGGATCGAGGGCAAGCAGTTCTCCCAGATCGCGATAGGCGTTGAGCCGGGGAGTCTCGTAAGGCAGCCTCTGGTGCTGTTTCACCTCTCGGTCGCCTTGAGGCGCCGCCTGATCATCCGACACCGCGATCAGGTTCTCTCGAACCAGTTCTGCCGTTACTCGTTCAAGATCATCCTGAGCCTGCTCCGATGAGACCTCATAGCGGTCGATAACGGCCTCGGCGATCTGCCCCAAACTATGCCCGTCCTCAAGCATTGCCCAGATCGATCCACCAACCCGGTCCATACTGTAGTAGATCCCAGTGGTGAGATTGATGATGATCGCCTCACCATCGATGACCCTCGCAGCGATGCCTTCAGGAACTCGAAACCGATGACGCGGCGTCAACATGAGTCAACCCATTGACACGTCTAGGGCGTGGAAGTTGTAGGATGTGGGGTGCATGGCTGCCGAGATGCACTGGGCCATTTCGCTGAGCAAAGTGCTTCAATCACGCACGTGGCGCGCCAGAACATTTCGTTTGGTGATGGATGCGTGCGATGCGACCAAAGAAGATGCTGTGTGTGCCTCCTGAGTCCGAAAAGCAGGAAACGACGACAGTCGTAAGCTCAATGGGAATTGGACCCAGGCCCCGAATGTGGGCCGGGGCTACCGCCGTCCTGTTGCACTCGACGGATTGCTTCACAGTGCTCGTCGCAAGTGCCGTCTGAAAGCAACAGCGGGGATTCACGCCCCCGATGTTGCCTTCGGTGCGAAGCCTTTCACGAGTGGTAAAACTATCACAGGTTCCCGAGTCATGCAAATCGAGACGCTCGTGCGGGACGGGAGTTTCTCGCGGCCGGCTTTTTAGCGGGAAAGCCTAAGCGTTCATATCATATGGTGGCAGTGCCGCGGAAATGCCCGAAAACGTTCAGGTTATTCTGGGCTGCGCCAAACCGACAGGATCGCTTCGAAACGGCGGGTCCGCAGGCGGGGGATCAAATTTCCATCCCCGCCCCTTCTCATCGCGTACCAGAAGACTAATGAGGTCTACGGCTAGATTCTGAGAGCAACGATAGCAGAATATGGTGGAGCAAGTGTCACAGTGTCGAGAACTCACACGGGCTTTTCGCTTTGTTTTCAGATAGTTAGTACCCTCAACCGCCTCAAGGCCAAAGAGGTGAGGGCTTTATTTTCAGATAGTTATGGAAAGCAGAGGCTTACATGTCCCCCGATACTTTGTCATTCGGGGAGTCCAAATTACGGGGGTTTAGACTACGCTCTCTAAGTGCCACGCCGGGGCCGGGTTATCGCCATCAGGCCCAGGCAATGGGCCGATGAAGCCCAGCTTGCGCCCTCGCTGAGGGTCGGGAGGGGGGCTACGGAGTCTGGCACGATCAGCCCATTGTTGCGCAGGACTAACATTCGCAGTGGTACAACAACTGGGGGCAGGTCACTTGTGCTTGTCCCCGTGACCTGTGGGAATCTTGAGATTGTGTGGCATGAGCTGATCCTCCATCGCCTACGCCTAAACCTCAGACGAGGCGCACGAACTTTGCCTCCGAGGGTACGCCGCTGCTGTTGATGATGAACAGCATGTAGTACCCCCTGGGAGCCGTCACGTGAGTGTGCCCTCCGCCGCCGGCATAGGGGAAGATCCGGCCGTCTGGCGCAGTGACACTGAGAGTCGTCGGACTCGTCAGCGACCACGATAGCGAGAGCACGCGCTGCTCGGCATCAGTCTGATGCGTGACCGCCATCGGCCGCACCATCACCACTTTCGCGATATCGGGAGCCTGCGCGGTGCCGATCTGGAAGGTCGAGCCGTGCAGGATGATCGTGCCCGCGGTGGGGTCGGGATACGAGTCGATCACCGGCCGGCCGGCCAGCGTGCCGTCGGCGTTGAAAAGGTACGGCGGGCTGAATACTTCAATCGTCTGGCTGGCACCGCCGGTAATCATCACTTTGCCGCTCCGCAGCAGGATGGCGACGGAGTGGTATTGCCTGGCGTAGGCCACCTCGTCCACCTCAGAGAAGGCACCGACGCCTAGTCCCGCCGACGGGTCGTACAGATAGCAGACACCGCCGTTGGGCGGTGCGCCTGCCGTCGGTAGGCCTCCGCAGATCAGCACCTTGCCATCTGGTAGCAGAACGCCGTTGACGCTGCTGCGCGAAAGGCCATCGGGGAATGAGCCAGTCAGCCATGCTGCCGAAGTTGGCGGATTGTCGATGAGTCCTACAGTTGCCTGCGTCGTCGCGTTGCCGCCGCCGATCACCAGGATTCGATCGGGATCCGTCGGCTGCTGTCTCAGCAGCAATAGCGACATGCCTCGACCGCGGTCGTCGCCGGCCGATCCTCCCGTTAGCCCGGTCCAACTGCCGGAGGCGGGCGTCGAGAACGTGAAGTAGGCCGCGGGGTCGGTACCACTGTTGTTGCCCGTTCTTGTAAAGAAGACGGTACCGTTTGGCAGCAGGTGCAACCCCGGATAGAGCTCAGGGAAGGCCCGATCCGCCGCCGTGTCGGCAGGCCCTGTCGGCCCATGCACGGGCACGAACGAATCTGAGCTCTCCGAGTAGATTTCCATCGACGCAGGTCCGCCGTTGGCGACAAGCACCCGTCCGGAATCCTCGCCGAGAACCACCGTGGTCGGATACCAGCGGGCAGCGGCCATTGGGCCCGTAGTCGGCTGCCAAGTCTCTCCATCGGGGTTGAACTTCCAGGCGGCGGTCGTGCCAAGGGCGCTCGTGCCGCCGCCGACAGCGAGCAGCTTGCCGTCCTGCAGGAAACAGTGAGCGCCGCAAAACAGCACGCCCGTCAACCCAGTTGTCGCGCCGCTCAGCGTGCGGAGCGCCGTGGCATGAT
>Ga0214471_10003012_pt1 | contig 13068 bp, 10 predicted proteins | sample RVTome_5_FD_207665 | JGI IMG/M metagenome (GOLD analysis project Ga0214471, IMG submission 207665) | Soil microbial communities from uranium-contaminated site in the Upper Colorado River Basin, Wyoming, United States - RVT142D155 | ecosystem: Environmental > Terrestrial > Soil > Contaminated >...
GACCGAGCAGCCGGAACGGCCGCACCGCGCCCGAGCGCCCGGAGAGCGGGATCGCCGCCCGCTCGAGCGGCGCCAGCCCCGCCACTGCGATGCGCGCGGCGAGCGCCGGCGGCGCTCCGTCGCTCGGCTCTCGCACTTCGTCGGCGATGCCGGGCGACCGGCGCCCCCCCATGCTCTCCCATCCGAGCGTGCCCGCCGCGGGCGCGCCGGCGGCCGGCGCGCTCAGGGGCGCGAGCTCCTCGCCGCGGGCACGGCCGAGAGCCGCGCGCAGCACCTGGCCGACGCGCCCCACGTAGCCCGAGTCGCGGAAGCGCACCTCGTTCTTCTGCGGGTGGACGTTGACGTCGACCTGCTCGGGGGGGAGGTCGAGGAAGAGGAAGAGCGCCGGGAAGTCGTCGCTGCGCCACTCCTCGCGCACGGCGCGGTAGAACGCCGCCAGCACGGCGCGGTCGCGGACGAGCCGGCGGTTGACGAAGACGAAGCTGCGCCGGCCGCGCCGCGCGGTGGCCGGCGAGCCGACCAACCCGCGCACGCCGGGAGCGAGCGCCCGGGCCACCTCGTCGGGGATCTCCTCGAGCTCGCGGTCGAGCCCGGGGCCGAAGACCTGCTCGATGCGCGCGCGCAGGCCGCGGGCGTCGTCGGCGAGCGCCGGCGCGTCGAGCAGCACGCGCCCCTCGTGACGCACCGTGAAGCCGACCTCCGGGCGCGCCAGGGAGTAGCCCTCGACCACCTCGACGGCGCGGCGCAGCTCGGTCGCGTGCGTCTTCAAGAACTTCCGCCGCGCCGGCACGTTCCAAAAGAGCGAGCGCACCTCGACCGTCGTGCCGCGGGCGCGCGTCGCCGGCTCGCGCCCGAGCACGCGGAGGCCCTCGAGGCGCACCCGCACGCCGTCGCCGGGGCTCGTCGCGGTGGCGAGCTCGACTCTCGAGACGGCGGCGATCGAGGCCAGCGCCTCGCCGCGGAAGCCGAGCGTGGCGACGCGCTCGAGGTCGGGGAAGGCGGCGATCTTCGAGGTCGCGTGGCGGTCGAAGGCGAGCAGGGCATCGTCCGCGTCCATGCCGGCGCCGTCGTCGGCGACGCGGATGCGGCGCGCGCCGCCGCCCTCGAGCTCGATCTCGACCCGCGTCGCGCCGGCGTCGAGGGCGTTCTCGACCAGCTCCTTGACCACCGACGCCGGCCGCTCCACCACCTCGCCGGCGGCGATCTGCGACACCAGGTCGTCGGGCAGGATGCGGATGCGCGGCATGCGGCGCGAGTGTATCGCCGGGGGGGCGCGACTCAGGGCGGCGAGAGGGGCAGGCTCGCCACCACGGCGTCGTGGTCGCTCGTGCGCAGATCCTCCGGGCAGTCGGAGTTCAAGTGCACGATCTCGGCCTCGGCGCCGCGGGCGAGCGCCGGCGAGACGACGAGGTGGTCGATGAGCTGCGCCGTGCCCTCGAAGTTGTAGCTGTATTGCTCGGCCGCGGGCACCGCGGCGGCGAGGTTGACGAGCGGCGGCCGCGACAGGTGCTCGATCGACGGCGCCCATGGCGGGTCGTTGAGGTCGCCGAGCACCACCAGCCGCGCCGCCGGATCGGCCGCCAGCAACTCGTCGGCGAAGGCGCGGATCTCCCGCGCCTGCGCCTCCCGCTTGGCGCCGGTCGGCCGCTCCGGCGGCTGCACGGCGCCGAACGCCCGCGAGTCGTCCCACTTCGACGACCAGTGGTTGACGACGAAGAACCACGGCGCGCCGCCGACCGCGAGCTCGACCGCCAGCGAGCGCCGCACCCCCTCGCCCGCGGCGAGCGTGAAGGCCGGCGAGAGCGGCGCGACGCGCGCCGGGTTGGGCACCAGGCGCGGCGCTCCGCCGCCGCCGGCGATGGCGACCGCGTCGCGAGCGCCGCCCTCGCCGCGGCGAGGCAGGCTCAGACGCGCCCCATCGTAGAGCAGCGCGACGCGGATGTTGCCACCCGGAACGCCGCCCTCGCGGTCGAGCTCGGGATCGATCTGGGCCCAGGCGTACGCCGGCCCGCCCTGCGCGGCGATCTCGGCCACCAGCCGGTCGAGCGTGCCGCGTGCCGAGACGACGCCGTCGCCGCCGGCGCGGCCGCTGTCGTCCTGCACCTCCTCGAGGGCCAGGACCTCGGGCGAGCCGAGACGGGTGACGATCGCCTCGGCGAGGCGCGCGAAGCGCGCCGCCGAGTCGGCGAGGGAGAAATTCTCGACGTTCAAAGCAGCCACGCGCAGCCGCTCCGGATCGGGCCAGAAGCGGGTGCGCGCGTCGCAGCTCTCGGCGCTCGACTCGACGGCGATCTCCCGCGTGGCGAGGATCTTGTAGCTCGAGAACGAGTAATCGACGACGCCTTCGACCGGCTGGGCGAGGCGGCTGCCCGCCGCCAGTTGGGGCAGGCCGCCGACCAGGCGGCCGGCGACGGCGACGCGATCGAGCCGCGGCGCGCCCGGCGTCAGCAGGTCGCCGCCGGCGCTGGTGCGCGGCGCGTTCTCGGCGCTGTCGAGCGCCAGCACGAGCTCGTCGTAGCCGAGCGTCGGGCCAGTGACGCGGCGGCCGTCGGCGACGATGCGCATCCCCTCGAGGCTCTCCCAGAAATCGATCGCGTCCCCCGCCGGCTCGAATCGCCCGAGGCCGTCGTCGTCCACCTGCCCCGGCACCCGCAGCTCGCCGCCGATGACCGGTGCCGGTGGCAACTCGGTGCCGCGCGCCACCGTCTCGACGAAGCTCGCGACCAGCGTCGTCACCGTCAGCTGGCGCGGGCCCGGCAGGCGCTCGACGACGCGGCCGTGGAGGCGCACGCGGTCGCCGATCGCGAGGCGCTTCGTCTCCGCCCACTCGACTCGCACACCTTCGGAGGTCGTCGCGTCGCCGTCGGGCAGGAGCGACTCGAGGAAGAAACCCGGAGAGCGCGCACCGCCGTCCACGGCGGTGACCACGCCTTCGAGGCCGACCACCCAGCGGCCGGCGAGCGGCGAGCGGTGGCCGGCGCCCTGGATCCGACCGACCGTCACCGGCGCGTCGTCGACGGCGAAGACGAGGAAGCGCGTCTGCTGGCGGAGCGGCGCGAAGTTGTCGTCGGAGACGACGACGAAGGCGCGCCGGCCGTCGGCGAGCGCCGGGCCGAAGCTCATCCCCTCGAAGTTGTCCAGCTCGACGCCGAGCTCCCCGAAGTCGACGACGAGCTCCTGCCGCGCACGCCCCGGCCGCGCCGCCGACAGCGCGCCGAGCGGCGGCGCGAGCGTGACGAGCGAGAGCGTGACGCGCATGCCAACGCCCTGCACGAACTCGCGCTCGAGGGCGAGCAGCCGGTCGTCGCCGAGCGCGGCGAGATCGACCAGGCCGTTGACCCGGAAGGCATCGGCCGTCGGCGGCGCCTGCCGCACCGCGCCGACCTCGTAGCGGATCTCGCGCGGCGCGCCGCGTGCGGCAAGCTCCCAGACCAGCAGACGGCTCGGGCTGGCGACGCCGACGTCCGCCGCCGGGCCATCGCCGGCGAGGGCGTTCTCGAGGCCAGCGACGAGGAAGCGGCCGTCGGGGGTCACCGCCAGGCTCTCGAAACCGAGGTTGTCGCGCACGCCGCGCCGGCCGCCGCCTTCGGGCAGGAAGCGGGACGGCAGCTCGAAGCGGTCGAGCTCGCGCCCGTCGGCGCCGAGCCGCGCCACGAACGGCGCGACGCGATCGCGGGCGACGCCCTCGGAGGCGAAATAGAGCGCGCCGTCGGGCCCGCGCGCGAAGCCTTCGGGATCGATCCGGCCGACACCGTAGCCTTCGCCCGCGGCGCCGCCGAGCCGCACGCGCTCGACGATCTCGACGCCGCCCGGCTGGCCGATCTGCGCGAGATCGAGCCGCAGCGCGTAGAAGCGGCTCGGCGCCCGCTCGCCGCGGTCGTCGGAGAGGGCGAGGAAGCGCTCGCCGGCGGCATCCCAGGCGAGCCCCGAGAGGCCGCCCACCGGCTCGCCCACGAAGAACGCCCCTGGCTCGAGCGCCAGCTCGCCGAGGAACTCGAAGGAGGAAGGAACGAACGGCGGCGCCGCCGAGTGGGCGGCCGGCGCGAGGAGGAGCAAGAGCGAGGCGACGAGCTGGCGGCAGGCCCGGCCGATCATCCGCGGGAGCCTAGCCGAGCGCTCGCGCGATGTCTCGCGCGCGCGGCGCGGCGCGAGCCCGGTGGTACGATGCCGCGCATTCGGCCGGGCTCGCCGCCCCGCCGCTCCCGCACGAGCCCGCGACGATGAGCCCGGCCCGCGAAAACCTCGACCTCGACGTCCTCTTCGTCGGCGCCGGGCCGGCCAGCCTGGCCGGCGCCATTCACCTCGGCCACCTGCTCGGCGAGCACAACAGGAAGCACGCCGCGCATCCGATCGAGCTCTCGATCGCCGTGCTCGAGAAAGGCGCCGAGCTCGGCGCGCACGCCCTCTCCGGCGCCGTGCTCGATCCGCGCGCCCTGCGCGAGCTCTTCCCGGAGCGTTGGCAGGAGGCGCCGCTCGAGGGCGAGGTCGGCCGCGAGGAGATCCTCTGGCTGAGCGAAAAGGGCGCCTGGAAGCTGCCGTTCGTGCCGCCGACACTCGCCAACCACGGCTGCCACGTCGCCGCGCTCGGCAAGCTCGTCAAGTGGCTGGGCAAGGAGGTCGAGGCGCTCGGCATCGACCTCTTCTGCGAGTTCCCCGGCCGCGAGATCCTGCTCGACGGCGAAGGCGTCGTCGGCGTCGTCACCGGCGACCGCGGCCGCGACAAGGAGGGCCGACCGAAGGCCAACTACGAGCCCGGCGTCGAGATCCGCGCCGGCATCACGCTGCTCGGCGAGGGGCCGCGCGGCACGCTCGCCAAGCAGCTCGACCGCCGGCTCGCGCTCTCGCGCGACGCGAACCCGCAGGTCTACGCGCTCGGTCTCAAGGAAGTCTGGCAGCTGCCCGCCGGCCGCGTGAAGCCGGGCGACGTCATCCACACCATGGGCTGGCCGCTCGGCTTCGAGCTCTTCGGCGGCGGCTTCGTCTACGGCATGCAGGACGACCTGCTGATCGTCGGCCTCGTCGTCGGCCTCGACTACGAGAATCCGCACACCGATCCGCACCTCGAGTTCCAGCGCTTCAAGACGCACCCGCGCATCCGCGAGCTGCTCGCCGGCGGCAAGATGGCGTACTACGGCGCCAAAGCGATCCCCGAGGGCGGCTGGTGGGCGATGCCGCAGCTCGGCGGCGACGGCTTCGCGCTGCTCGGCGACACGGGCGGCTTCCTCAACGGCGCCCGGCTCAAGGGCATCCACCTGGCGATGAAGTCGGGCATGCTCGCCGCCGAGGCGATCTTCGACGCCGCGAGAGAGGGGCGACCGCTCGCCTCCGCCGGGCGCGACTTCCCGGCCCGCGTCGAGCGCAGCTGGGTGCGCGAGGAGCTCCACCGCACCCGCAACTTCCACCAGGCGTTCGAGCGCGGCGGCTTCGACGGCATGGTCAACGCCGCGCTGATGTCGTTCACCGGGCGCGGTTTCGGCCTCTTCGACCGGCTCCACAACGTCGCCGGCCACCAGCGCCTGCTGCGGCTCGACGCGCATCGCGCCGACCTCAAGCCCAAGCCGCCGGTGGCGATCGACAACGAGCTCACCTTCGACCGCCTGGGCGACGTCTACAACTCCGGCACCGTGCACGAAGAGGACCAGCCGGTGCACTTGCTGGTCGCCGACACTTCGATTTGCGTCGGCCGCTGCGCGCGCGAGTTCGCCAATCCGTGCACCCGCTTCTGCCCCGCGGCGGTCTACGAGATGGTCGAGGACGCCGCGGTGCCGGCCGGCCGCCGGCTGCAGATCAACGCCTCGAACTGCGTGCACTGCAAGACCTGCGACATCGCCGACCCGTACCAGATCATCGACTGGGTGCCGCCCGAGGGCGGCGGCGGCCCGAGCTACGGCAAGCTCTAGCACCGCGCCAGGGAGAACGCGTGCGGCTGCGATCTCGAGGTCTCGGCGATCCCGCGGGCAGGCGCGCTCTGCGCGCGGGCTGCCTGCTCGCCGCGCTCGCCTGGCCGGCGATCGCCGCGCCCCCCCGCCCCCTGCCCGACTACCGCTGGAGCCTCGACGGCACGGTGCTGGCAGCCGTCGAGCGGCGAGCACGGGCGGTGACCGCGGTGCGCCTCGTCGACGGCGCGACCGGAGCGGTACGCGGCACGCTCGACGGGAGCCTTCTGGCGGCAGCCGCTGGCCGCGAGACCGTGCGCACCGACATCGAGGTCGGAATCGCTCCCGGCGGCGCGCGCGCCGTCCTCGCGATCGAAGATCGCGCCGTGCTGTGGACGCCGGCGAGCGGCGAAGTCGCGCCGCTCGAGGCTCTCGCCGGCCGCGGCGCTGCGACCGCCCGGCTCTCGCCGGACGGCGAGCGCGTCGCCTACCTCGACGGCAGCGGCAATCTCTGGGCGCTCGAGCTCGCCGCGCGCCGCGCGCTTCAGCTCACCCGCGACGTCGCCGTCGGCAGCGAGCTCGCCTGGTCGCCCGACGGCCGGATGCTCGCCTACCCGGCGCGCGACGCGGCGGGCCGCCTCTTCGTCGCCGTCGTCGAAGTCGAGGATCCCGCGCCGCGGCGCCTCGAGACCGAAGCGTTCGGAACGCCGGGCGCGCTGCGCTGGCGCTTCGACGCCGGCGCGGTCGGCGTGGTGACGCGCGCCGCCGACAACAGCCGGCTCGAGCTCCTGCTCTGTCACTCGCTGCGCTCGCACTGCCGCCCGCTCGCGCGCCGCGAGTGGAGGGGCGGGCGCGCTGGCGTCGACGACCTCCGCTTCCTCGCCGACGGTTTCCTGTGGGGGCCGGCGGACGGCGGCGGCGAGCTCGCCTTCTTCGACACGCTCGGCCGCCAGCGGCGGGAGCTCCTGTCCGCCGGCCACCGGCTGCTCGGCATCGCGGCGCTCTTTACGGCGACGCAGGAGGTCGCGGTGGTGAGCGAGCTCGCGGCGGAGCCGGGGATCGTCCGCCTCTCGCTGGTCGACGTGCGGCGCGGCACCCGGCGCGAGATCGCGACCGGCACCGCTTGGCCGGCGGCCGCGATCTCGGAGGCGCTCCGCGCCTGGGTCCGGCCGCGCCGGACGGCGGCCAGTGCGGTCGACGGCTATCTGCTGGAGCGGATCGACGGCACGCCGATCCTCGCCTTCGCGCTCAGCGGGGCGCCCGCCGCGCCCTGAGGCTCGCGCTCAGGGCAGGCGGCGCATGAGCAGGGCGCCGTTGGTGCCGCCGAAGCCGAAGGAGTTGGTGAGCGCGACGTCGAGCGACGTCTCGCGCGGCGTCCAGGGCACGAAGTCGAGATCGCAGCCTTCGCCCGGCCGGTCTAGGTTGATCGTCGCCGGCAGCACCTGATGCTTGATGGCGAGGGCCAGGATGCCGCTCTCGAGGCCGCCCGCGGCACCGAGCAGATGCCCGGTCGACGACTTCGTGGACGACATCGCGAGCCGCCGCGCGTGCGCGCCGAAGACCTCCTTCACCGCTTTCACTTCGGCGAGATCGCCGAGCGGGGTCGAGGTGCCGTGGGCGTTGACGTAGCCGACCGACTCGGCCGGCAGCTCGGCGTCGGCGAGCGCGTTGCGCATCACCGTCGCCGCGCCGCGGCCCTCCGGATGCGGCGCCGCCATGTGGTAGGCGTCGGCGCTCATGCCGTAGCCGACGATCTCGCAGTAGATTTCGGCGCCGCGCCGCTCGGCCTGCCCGAGCTCCTCGAGCAGCAGGATGCCGGCGCCCTCGCCCATGACGAAGCCGTCGCGCTCCGCCTCCCACGGCCGCGAGGCGCGTTCGGGCTCGTGGTTGCGGCGCGACAGGGCACCCATCACCGAGAAGCCGGCCACCGCGATCGGCGTGATAGCGCCCTCGCTGCCGCCGGCGAGCGCCGCGTCGGCGTAGCCGTGCTGGATCAGGCGGAAGGCGTCGCCGACGGCGTGCAGGCCGGTGGTGCAGGCGGTGCACGGCGCCGTGTTCGGGCCGCGCGCGCCGGTGCGGATCGAGACCTGCCCGGCGGCGAGGTTGACGATGACGCCGGGGATGAAGAACGGCGACACGCGCCCGGGGCCGCGCTCGAGGAGTGTCGAGTGGGCGCGCTCGATCATCGGGAAGCCGCCGATGCCGGAGCCGATGACGACCGCCACGCGCTCGGCGTTGTCGTCGCTGACGGCGAAACCCGAGTCGTCGAGCGCCATCTGCGAGGCGGCGAGCGCGTAGTGGATGAAGAGGTCCATCTTCTTGACCTCTTTCTTCTCCACCCAACGCTCGGGCGTGAAGCCCTTCACCTCGCCGGCGATCGTGGTCTCGTAGCCGGCGGTGTCGAAGCGGGTGATCGGCCCGACGCCGCTCCGGCCGGCGAGCAGCGCCTCCCAGGTCTCGCGCGTGCCGATGCCGAGCGGCGACACCAGCCCCACCCCGGTCACGGCGACGCGCCGACGATCGCTTCTGCTCATCTGGTCCCAGGACGGCGAGGCGACGGCCCGCGGCAGCGGGCGCCCGGCCTCAGTTCTTCGGGGCGGCGTGCTGCTCGATGTACGAAACGGCCTCGCTGACGCGGCCGATCTTTTCCGCGTCCTCGTCCGGGATCTCGATCCCGAACTCCTCCTCGAACGCCATCACCAGCTCGACGATGTCGAGCGAATCCGCGCCCAGATCCTCGGTGAAGCTCGCCCCCGGCGTCACCTCGTCGGCTTCCACGCCGAGCTGCTCCACAATGATGCTCTTGACCTTCTCCGCGACGGTCGACATGCGGCTGTTTCCTCCTCGAGGGATTTTCGGCGACTTTGGATTTCTAGCACACTTGGCGAGAGGTCGTCCATCGGACGGCAACCCTCAGATGTAGAGGCCTCCCGAGACGTTGAGCACGTGACCGGTGACGTAGGCGGCCTCGTCGCTGGCGAGGTAGACGACGGCGGCGGCGATCTCTTCGTCGCGGCCGAATCGGCCGGCGGGGATGTCGGCGAGCATCTTCTCGCGCACCGCCGCCGGCAGCGCGTCGGTCATCGCCGTCTCGACGAAGCCCGGCGCGACGACGTTGGCGGTGACGTTGCGGCTGGCGAGCTCGCGCGCCAGCGACTTCGAGAAGCCGACGAGGCCCGCTTTGGCGGCTGCGTAGTTGGCCTGGCCGGCGTTGCCCATCAGGCCGACCACAGACGAGATGGTGACGATCCGGCCCCAGCGCCGGCGGATCATGCCGCGCACCACCTCGCGGGTGACTGCGAAGGTGCCGGTCAGGTTGGTGTCGAGGACGCGCTGCCACTGCTCGAGGCTCATACGCGCCAGCAGGTTGTCGGCGGTGATGCCGGCGTTGTTGACCAGGACGTCGATCTCGGCCCATTCCGCCGGCAGGCTCTTCAGACGCTCGCCAATCGCTGTGGGCTGCGTCAAGTCGAGCGCCAGCGGCAGCGCCGCGCCGCCGTCGGCGGCGATCGCCGCGACGACCGCCGCCAGCTTCTCCTCGTTGCGCGCCGCCAGCACGACGCGCGCGCCCTGCCGCGCCAGCGCGCGCGCGATGGCGGCGCCGATGCCCTGCGAGGCGCCGGTCACCAGCGCCGTCTTGCCGTCCAGTCTCAGCATCTCCCTCCGACTCCTAGCTCACGCCGAGCTTGGCGAGCGCCTCGGGCTCGGCCAGCGAGATCGTCTCCGCCTCCGGCTCGATGCGGCGCACGAGCCCGGCGAGGACGTTGCCGGGACCGACCTCCACGAAACGCCGCACGCCGAGCTCGTCCCATAGTCGACGGACCGACTCGACCCAGCGTACCGGTCCGTCGATCTGGCGCACCAGGGCGTCGCGGGCGGCGGCGGCGTCGCGCACGGCGCGCGCGTCGATGTTGACCACCACCGGCAGGCGCGGAGCGACGAACGCAACCGCCGCGAGCTCCGGCGCGAGCCCGGCGCGCGCCGGCGCCATCAACGCGCAGTGGAACGGCGCCGAGACCGGCAGCGGCAGGGCGCGCTTGGCGCCGCGCTCGCGGGCCATCGCCATCGCGCGCTCGATCGCGCCGCGGTGGCCGGAGAGCACTGCCTGCTCCGGCGAGTTGAAGTTGGCGACGGCGCAGACCTCGTCGCCGGCGGCGGCGGCCGCCAGCGCGGCGGCTTCCGCCGCGTCGAGGCCGATCACCGCCGCCATCGCGCCGACGCCGACCGGCACCGCCTCCTGCATGAGCTCGCCCCGCCGCCGCACCAGGCGCACGGCGTCGGCGAGGCTCAGGGTGCCGGCCGCGACGTGCGCCGAGTATTCGCCGAGACTGTGTCCGGCGACCGCTTGCGGCGCGAAGCCGAGCGAGGCGAGGGCGCGGGCGATGGCGACCGAGACGGCGAGGATCGCGGGCTGCGTGTTGGCGGTGAGCTGCAGCTCTTCCTCGGGGCCCCGCCAGCAGAGCGCCGCGAGGTCGATGCCGAGCGCCTCGCCCGCCTCCTCGAACGCCGCGCGCGCCGCCGGAAAGCGCTCGGCCCAGGCGCGCCCCATCCCGACTTTCTGCGAGCCCTGGCCCGGGAAGATCCAGGCGGTGGCCGGCGTCAAGTCGCGGTCTCCGCCGCCAGGGCCATCCGCTCCTCCTCCTCGCGCAGTACCGCCACCTTGTCGCGAATCTTGACGTGCAGCTCGGCCTCGCAGAATTCGCGCGCGGCGCGCACGGCGCTGCGGATCGCCTTGGCGTTCGAGCGCCCGTGGCCGATGAAGCAGCCGCCTTCCACGCCGAGCAGCGGCACGGCGCCGAACTCAGCGTAGTCGGTGCGGCGCTGGAAGTTGACGAACGCCGGCTTCGCCAGCCAGCCGCCGACGCGCGTGCGCGAGGTGCGGAAGAGCTCTTCCCGCATCATGCCGACGATGAGGTCGGCCATCGCCTCGGCGCCCTTCAAGAGCACGTTGCCGACGAAGCCGTCGCAAACCACCACGTCGCAGTCGCCGTTGAAGACGTCGTGCCCCTCGACGTTGCCGATGAAGTTGAGGCCGGTGGCGGCGAGCGCCTTGGCGGCGTCGCGCGTCGTCTCGGTGCCCTTCTGGTCCTCCTCGCCGATGGAGAGCAGGCCGACGCGCGGCCGCGGCGTGCCGATGACCGCCTGGGCGTAGAAGTGACCCATGACGGCGAACTGGCGCAGGTGCCGGGGCCGACAGTCGACGTTGGCGCCGACGTCGAGCACGACCGTGCGGCCGTGTCGATTGGGGAAGACGGCCGCCAGCGCCGGCCGGTCGACGCCGGGAACGGCGCCGAGCTCGAGCTTCGCCGCCACCATCGCGGCGCCGGTGTGACCGGCGGTGACCAGCGCGCCGGCGTGGCCGTCGCGCACCAGCTGCGCGCAGACGACGAGCGACGAGCGGCGCTTGCGCCGCACCGCGGTCGCCGGCTCGTCCATGCCGATGACCTCGTCGGCGTGAACGATCTCGAGTCGGCCGTCCGGCCGGCCCCAGCGGTCGAGCTCGCGCTCGAGACGCGCCCGGTCGCCGACGAGCAGGATCTCGACGCCGTCGTGCGCGGCGCTCGCGACCGCGCCGGCCACCGTGGCGCGCGGCGCGAAGTCGCCGCCCATGGCGTCCACGGCGATGCGCATCGCGCGGCTCTCGGCTCCGGCCGTCGAAATCAGGCGTTGCTCGACGTATCGACGACCTCGCGGCCGCGATAGCTGCCGCAGCTCGGGCAGGCGCGGTGCGGCTGCTTGCGCTCGCCGCAGTTCGGGCACAGCGACGTAGCGGGGACGCTCAGCGCGTCGTGGGCGCGCCGCTTGTCGCGGCGGGACTTGGAGTGACGCTTCTTCGGATTCGGCATCTTCGTTCCTCACCCGGCGCCCCGCGGGGAGCGCCTCAATCGGGCGCGCGGAGGCGGCCCTTCAACTCGGCCAGCGCCGACCAACGCGGATCGGACGCCTCGTTCTCGCAGGTGCAGTTCCGCTCGTTGCGATCGCCGCCGCAGATCGGGCAGAGCCCGCGGCAGTCCTCGCGACAGAGCGGCTTGGTGGGCAGCTCGAGCTGGACCTGCTCGACGACCAGAGGCGTCGTGTCGAGCTCGTGTCCGCCCACCTCGACCAGCCCGAGGTCGTCGGCGGAGAGCTGCACCTCTCCGTTCTCCCGCGCCGCGCGACGACGCACCACCAACAGTCGCGCCGCGCTGCGCACCTCGGTCGCCACCGGCCGCGTGCAACGATCGCACGGCTGCACGACACGATACGCCAGATCGAGGTCCAGCCACTGCTCGGGCTCGGGCGGCGTCAGCCGGCCACGCACCGCCACCACAGTCGGCTCGCCGCCGAGGTCGGCCGCCTCCAGCGCCACCAATTCCTCCCAGGAGAAGTCGGCGGCACGAGCGGAATCGAGGCGGAGTCTCAACGAGCTGGCCCCCCTGCGAGAGCCGCGGAAGGGTATCGGATCGGTTGGCCGCGCGTCAACGCGCGGGGACCGCCGGCGCTTCGTCGAGGCAGAGCCGCCAGCGCACCCCCCGCGGCGCGCGGCGGACCTCGAGCACGGAGGCTGCGCAGCCCGCGAGCGGAGCCACCGCCGCCGCCAGCCGCTCGGGCTCGACGCCGAGCAGCTGTCCGAGCGGCAAGCCCCGCAGGCTCGCGGCCAGCCGCCGCGCCGCGGCGGCGACGCGGTCCGGCCGCAGCCCCGCGTAGCGCTGGAGGCCGCGGCGCTCGGCGAGCAACGCGGCGAGCTCGGCGGCGAGCGTCGTGCCCGCTTCGATCTCGGCGCCGGCGAGGGCGCGCAGCTCGAACCCCGCGGCGCGCCGGCGCCGGGGCTCGCCGCCCGCGATGCGCAGGAGCTCCTCGCCCGGCAGCCGCAGACGGCCCATGCCGCCCCGTTCGAGAGTCAGCGCCGCCGGAAAAGGCGGCATCGAGCCCTCCTCCTCCCAGATCACCAGGGCGCGCGCAGCGCGGTGCTCCCCGCGCTCGACGAGCCAGGCCGCCGGCCGAGGCTCGCGCACGCCGAGAGGCGGCGCGCCGAGCCCCGCAATCTCGCCCGAGCGCAGCTCGAGCGAGCCTTCGGCGCGCTCAAGCCGATACTCGCCGGCGGGCAGCCAGGCGAAGTCGCGGGCGAGCCGCAGCCTGGCTAGCGCGGGGCTCGTCGCGGCCGTCGACGAGCTCGGCTCGGGAACCCTCGTCGTCGCTGTGCGCAGGCGCC
>Ga0214471_10003013_pt1 | contig 13067 bp, 10 predicted proteins | sample RVTome_5_FD_207665 | JGI IMG/M metagenome (GOLD analysis project Ga0214471, IMG submission 207665) | Soil microbial communities from uranium-contaminated site in the Upper Colorado River Basin, Wyoming, United States - RVT142D155 | ecosystem: Environmental > Terrestrial > Soil > Contaminated >...
AGGTCTTCGGAGCCGTCGTGGAAGTCACCGGCGATCTGGCAGGAAAGGTGTTCGAGGTGATCGCCGAGATCGTCGGCGCGGTCTTCGATTGAGGGCCGACGTTCAAGACGACTGCCTCGTCACGTCAATCCGGGGGGACCCCGGGCTACGGCCGCCGCAAGCGCGGGATAGAATGAGGTTCCATGATGTGGACGCGGGGAGGCGCCGACAGACGCCGGCGTTTGGCGCCGTGGATGGGGGCGGGATTGCTGCTCTGCGTGGGAGCCCTCAAGGCCGACCCGACCTCCCAGGACGCCGGCGCCCGAGTCTCCATCGCCGAGATCCTTCGCCACCTGCGGACGCTGGGCGACGACGCCATGGAGGGGCGGGGCACCGGGACGGCCGGAGGCGAGCGGGCCGCCGCCTACCTCGAATCGCAACTGGCGCGGCTCGACCTCGAGCCGCTGGGCGGCGACGGCGGCTACCGGCAGGCGGTGCCGCTGCACGGCAGCCTGCCGCTTGCCTCGAGCCGGCTCACCCTGGCCGCCGCCGACGGCCGGCAGCGCACCCTGACGCTGTGGGACGATTACGTGCTCTTCGACACCGGGGCGCAGACCTTCCTGCCGCGGCCGGTGCCGCTGACCTTCGTGGCCTACGGCATCGTGGCGCCGGAGTACGACTACAACGACTACCAGCGCGCGGAGGTGGCCGGTCGCATCGCGGTCTTCATGGCGGGGGAGCCGCCGTCGGAGGATCCGTCGTACTTCGACGGCGAGCCGACCGTCCACTCGGATCCCGAGATGAAGTTCCGGACCGCGCAGGCGCGCGGGGCGCGCGGGGCGATCCTGATCCCGTCGCCGCGGGAACGCGCCTTCCTGGACTGGAGCCGCTTGCTCGACGCTTTCCTGACCGAGGACGTGACGCTGCCCTACGGCGTCGCCGGGAGCCTCAACCTGCTGCTGCGCCTCGAGCAGGCGGCGCGGCTCTTCAACGGCGCGCCGGCATGCTAATAGCTCCACGTCTCTCGCCGAACCGGCAGGCGATTGAGCACCTCGCGATAGAACTGCCACTTGGGAATGAATCGGTCCATCAGGGCTACGAAGCGGGAGTTGTGGGTCGGCTCCAGCAGGTGAACCAGCTCGTGAACGACGATGTATTCGACGCACTCCGCCGGCTTCTTGGCCAGCTCCGTGTTGAGGCGGATCGTGCCCGCCTTGTGGTTGCAGCTTCCCCATTTGGTCTTCATACGTTGGACGAAGAACCGCTCCGCTCTCACGCCCAGCAGCGGCTGCCATCTGTCCAACAAGGGCGGCACAGCCTCCTTCATCTGCTTCCGATACCACTTCTCGACGAGAGCCTCCCTCCTGCCCTCGTCTGTTCCCGGACGTACCCGCAGTATCATGCGGCTGTGGCTCAGCTCGATTGAAGGTAGCTCATCGCTCTCGACAACAGAAAGCAAATAGCGCTTGCCCCACACATAGTGGCTTTCCCGGTCTACGTAGTCGCGCGGCGTCTCGCGCTCCTGCTCGCGCAGCTTGACCTGTTGCTCCTTGATCCAGTGCAGTTTCGAGATGGCGAAGACGCGGATGGTGTCGATGCTCATGCGCTTCGGGGCCGAGATGCGTACCCGGCCCGTTGGCGGATAGACGCTGAGGTGGACGTTCTTGATGTCCTTGAGGACTACGTCGACCGCGATGTCTCCCAGCTTGATCTGCGAAACCATCAGTACTCGTCCCGTGCCTGGATAATCAGGAAAATCCGTTCCACTTCGGCTTCATCCCTCAGGATCTCATACAAAGCGGCCTTGATGACTTGCTCACGGGCCTGGACTCCGCGCCATCCGTCATGACGGACTCGCTTTACCGCGGCGTCGAGCTCCAACGCCAGATCCAGCGCCGCGTCGCCGGAGACCGTGTAGTCGTCCGGCATCTCGGTGACGTCTCTTCCCTTTGCTGGCGCTCCGCCGTCCCTCTTCAGGTTGTTGTAGAGTGCCCGCAGCGCCGGGCTTTTCTTCAACTGCTCAGGCGTGTCGTCGGCCACTCCCGCCTCGACCCTCTGCGCCAAGTCCGCGATGCGCTTCAGGTATTCCTCGTATTCGAGCGCCTTGGCCGTTCGGGCCGCGATGATTTCCTCGAGCAGCGCCGACATCTTCGCGTAGTAGGCCGGGTCGCTCAGGTGCTCCTTGAGGATCCTGCGGCGAACGTTGTTCTCAATAGTCTCGGCGATGGCGTCCCCGTTGCCTTTCAAGGCGCCGAGCCGCGACGTGATGGCCTCGGCAATGCCCGTCTTCACGATCAGTTCCAGCAGGCTGATGTCGCCGAAGAGCGAGATCTCCCTCGGCAGGTCCGCCTCGATGTAGGTGTCGATGAGGTGCCGCATGTCGGCTTCGTAGGCCTTGAGGTCGAGAGTCTCGCCACTCGCGTTGCGGATGATCTCACGGACGTTCACGTGGTGGTCGAGCTGCTCCTTGATCCGGCGGATCTTGGTATTGCTGTAGCCGGCGGCTTCCAACTCGTCCGCGATGTTGGCGTAGGCCCGCACCAGGGCCACGGTTGCCTTGTAGAGCGCGGCTCGCTGTGGCTCACGCTCCTGAAGGTCCGACGGAATCTCCGTGTTGCCGCAGAAGTAGTGGATGTGCTCCAGCTCGCCCTTGGGCGGCTCCACCGGCTCGCACAGCAGGGCAAGAGCCTCCAGCGCGCTGTCGAGCCGCTCCTTGCCCTTTTCGAGGCGGTCGTTCAGGAACACGTCCGGATCCGGACCGCCGGCGCTGCGATCCAGCTCCGAAGTGTAGACGGCGATGGCCTTCTCGACCTTCTTGAAGAGATCCTTGTAGTCCACGACGTAGCCGAAGTCTTTGTCCTCGCCGTCCAGGCGGTTGACGCGGCAGATGGCCTGGAAGAGGCCGTGATCCTGCATGGATTTGTCGATGTAGAGGTAGGTGCAGGGGGGCGCGTCGAAACCGGTGAGCAGCTTGTCCACCACCACGAGCAGCTTCATGTTCGCCGGCTCTCTGGTGAACAGCGCCTTGGCCCACTCCTCGTAGGTCTCCGTCTTGGTCATGCCCGGCCTGGCCTCGACGTCCGCCAGCAGCTCGGTGTACGTGTTGTAGATGACCTGCTTTTCGGTCACGCTGTTGGCGCCGGTTTCCTCTCTGGTCACGTCCCTCGTCAGCGGATTGTACGAGGTGACGACCGCGCACTTGCCCTTGAACGGCGTCTTCTGGAACAGCGTGAAGTACTTGCACGCCTCGTAGATACTGGAGGCCACGAGGATGGCGTTGCCGCGCTCGCTCGAGAGCCGCGGCTTCACGCTGAAGTCGAAGATGACGTCGCTCACCACCCGCTCCATACGCGAGCGCGAGCTGAGCACCTTCTGCATCGTGCCCCATTTGCTCTTCAGCTCGTCCTTCTGCCAATCATTCAGCCCCCTGGTCTTAGCCTCGAACCAGGCGTCGATCTTGTCCTCGGAGCCGAGGCGCTGATCGATGTCCCGCGCCTCGTAGACGAGGTCGAGCACGACGCCGTCCTCCACGCCTTCGCTGAACTTGTAGGTGTGGATGTAACCGCCAAAGACCTCCAGGCTCGTCTTCCTGTCCTTGTCGAGCAACGGGGTGCCGGTAAAGCCGATGAAGACCGCGTTGGGCATCAACGCCTGCATCACCCGGTTCAGCTTGCCGCTCTGCGTACGATGGCACTCGTCCACGAACATGAAGACCTCGCCCACCGACGGGCTCGGCCGCGACCCCAGCTCCTTGATGAACGCCTTGAAGTCGCCCACGCCCTTGCGCCCGAACTTGTGCACCAGCGAGCAGAGCAGACGCGGCTTGGCCTGGCCGAGCTGGCGCATCAGGTCGTCGCCGCTGCTCGTACGATAGATATCTTCGCCCATGTCCGTGAAGCCCCGTTCGATCTGCTTGTCAAGCTCGTCGCGGTCGGTGATGATGGCGACGCGGGCGTTCGGGTTGTCCTCCAGGATCCACTTCGCGAGCAGCACCATCACGATGCTCTTGCCGCTGCCCTGAGTGTGCCAGATGATGCCCCCTTGCTTCCTGCGCACGTGCGCCTGGGCGGCCTTGATGCCGAAATACTGGTGGGTGCGAGGCAGCTTCTTCACGCCGCCGTCAAAGAGAACGAAGTCGTGGATCAGCTCGATGAGCCGTTCCCTGGCGCATAGCTTGAGCAGGTACTTGTCCAACTTGTAGCGGCTGTCGTCCTCCTCGTCTTCCTTCCACTTGAGGAAGTACTTCTCTTGCGTGCCGATGGTGCCGTACCGCAGGCCCTCGGAGTCATTGCCGGCGAAGATGAGCTGCACCGTGGAGAAGAACCAGGCGTTGAACTCGGGCTGCTGGTTCGAGAGGCTCTGGCGGATGCCGTCACCGATCGTCACACGACTGTTCTTCAATTCCAACACACCGACGGCGAGGCCGTTCACGTACAGCACGAGGTCCGGCCGCCGTTCGTGGTTGCCCTTGAGCGTCACCTCCTCGGCGATGGCGAAGTCGTTCCGCTCGGGTGCCTGCCAGTCGATGAGGTGGACGGTCTCCGTGACCTTTCCGGACTCGAGCTTCACGGGAACGCCGTAGCGCAGCAGGGTATACACGGCTTGGCTGTTGCCGTAGAGCGTGCAGCTGTGGTTGTCGGCCTCGGTGCGGAGCTTGTGGAGGGCGACGCTGATCTGCGGCGCCGTGTAGCCGCGCTGGGTCAGCCACGCCGAGAGCAGACCCTCTTCGACGTTGCTGTTGCCGGGGCGGTCAGTCCAGTCGCCGAGGTAACGGTAGCCCAGCTCGTCGCGGAAGAGGGCGATGACACGATTCTGGGTGACGCGTTCGCGCTGGCCGACGATACTCACTTCAGCACCTTCCAGTGGCCACCTCTTTGCGGACCGACGTATCTCAGGCGGCCTGCTTTCACCAGTTTGGAGGCGGCAAGCTCGATGGCGCGCGTCGATCTTCCTACCGCTGAAGCCACCTGAGCCAAGGTCATTTCGGGATTCTCCTCCAAGAGCTCGAGGATTCTCACCGAAGTCTTTACCGAAGCTTTCACCGAAGCTCTCACCGAAGCTTCTACTGGCGTCTCGCCTGCTACTTCCGGGGTCAAATCGCCGGCGGCTTGGTGTTCCGGCAAGAAAGGGAACACCACCCACAAGCCGGTCGCCTCGTACCTCACCCCCGGCTCGGGAGTGCCCGCCTCCCGGCATGCGTCCATGATCCGCTCGATGCCGCGTCCCCAGGCTTCGATCATCCCAGCGCGGAAGAACACGTTGGCGACGTCCGGGTTGAAGGGAATGGACGCATGCTTGGCAAGCAGCTTGTCGATGGTCCAGGTCGGCGGTAGCTCTCCCGGGTTCCAGATCATCAGCTTGTCGCGATAGACGCTGATCTGAATCGGTATGCCGCCGGCATAGTCCTTGTGGGCCACCGCGTTGAGCACCGCTTCGCGGAGAGCGGGCATGGGCATCGGCCAGGTCTCGACGCGCTGAAGCCGCTCGTAGGTAATCCATGCCCGCAGGTATTTGGCAACGAGTACCTCGATCGTCCGATTCACCTGGGTGATCAAGTCGCCCTTGACCTCATCCTGATAACGTAGGTTTGCGTCGCTTTCAAAATAGCCGATCTTCACGTAGGCACCTGTGAAGTACCGCTCCGGCTCCAGGTGAAACATCAAGGCCGCGGCATGCGTCAGGTACGGACCTTCCACCAAGTGCAATTTCTCCAGCAGGGTTTGATCCGGCTCTTCCAGCACGGCCTCCGTCAGCCGCTGGCTCTTGAGAGCAAGTCTCGCCAGGATCGAGCGATTGACGGGCCGGCTCGACGCGGCCGAGCAAGAGCTCGATCGCGCCCGCGCGACGCTCGAGGCGGCCCTCGGCAAGGACGATCCGCTGATGGCGAAGGTCCTCCTGGAGCTCGCCAACCTCTACCGCGACCAGAAGCGGTTCGAGGAGTCCGAAGCCCTCTACGAAGAGAGCGCCGCGCTCGTGGTGAAGGCCGTCGGCGAGCGGCACCCCGACCTCGTCGGCGTCCTCGAAAGCCGTGCCGAGCTCTTCCGGGCGTGGGGCAGAGAGGCCGAAGCGGCCGTCCTGGACGAGCGGGCGAGGCAGCTCGCGGAGGCTTTCGGGCTCGCGCCGCGGTAACGCTCCGGACGGCCTACTCGGACCGGGCCGGCCCGGCCAGGAGGAATACGGCGAGCCCGGCCGCCACTCCGATCGCGTCCGCCAGGACGTCCAGGAGCGAGGCCGTGCGCGTCGGCACGTAGAGCTGTGACAGCTCGTTGACGACGCCGAAGGCGAGGCAGACGGCGGCCGCCACCGCCAGGAGGGAGCGGCGCGAGCGCGTCCACGGGCCCAGGGCCCAGCACCACAGCCACGCCAGGGCGACGAAGACCGGAGCGTGGAGGAGGTTGGCGGCAGCCTCTCCGGGGGAGAAGAGCACCTTGGAGGCCGAAATCTCCAGCGCCGAGAAGCCCTCCTCCGCCGTCACCTGGGAGGGATGGGGCAGGCCCGACGCGACCTGGATCGCGGCCGTCATCGCGATCGGCGCCAGCAGCCACCACCGTGATCGAGGCATCCTCATCTCAGACCTTGAGCACCCAGCCCCGCCGGTACATCCAGGCGAGGACGGCGAGCCAGCCGGCGACCCAGGCGACGGCATAGCCGAGCGACGCGGCGTAGGGCGGCAGCCACGACGCGAACAAGCTCTCGTGGATGATCGCCTGCAGCGGGCGTCCGCAGACGGTGACGTAGGCGAGGGTGCGGGCCAGGATGCCGCTGCCCACGAAGACGGTGATCGCGTTGACGCCGTAGATCACGAACGGCCTGGCCGGCGCCCGGTGGCCGCCCACGTCGAAGACCTGGTGGCACAGCGCCAGCGCGCACATGGCCAGGCCCGCGGTAAAGACAGCGTACGAGCTCGTCCACAACGCCTTGTTGATCGGAAAGACGAAGCCCCAGGCGTAGCCGGCGAGGGCGAGCAGCGCGCCGCTCGCGGCCAGCCGTGCCGGCGACGCGAGCATGAGGCTGGCGAAGACGCCGAAGAGCGTCGACGCCAGGGCCGGGATCGTGCCCAGGATGCCCTCGGGGTCGTATCCGCGGTCGCCGCCGAACCACATGTGGCTCCCGAGGACCGCGCGGTCGACCCAGCCGGCCAGGTGGCCGTCGTGGGAGTCGAGGTCGGGAGCGCCGCGGCCCGGCACCGGCACCAGCGTCATCAGCGCCCAGTACCCGGCGAGGAGGACGACGGTCCAGAACGCGAGCGTCCGCCGCCGCAGGTAGAGGAACATCACCGACGCCGCCAGGTAGCAGACGGCGATGCGCTGGAGCACGCCGGGCACGCGCCAGGTCTCGAGCAGCCGCTCGAACGGGCGAGGTCCGAAGAGACCGAAGGGGTACCCGTTGAGGAAGAGCCCGAGCGCGAACAGGATCGCCGCCCGGCGCGCCACCTTGACGACGAGGGAGCGCCGGTCGGCGCCGGCCTCGAGGCGCCGGCCGAAAGCGAGCACCACGGCGGCGCCGACGATGAAGAGGAAGAAGGGGAAGATGAGGTCGGTGGGCGTCCAGCCGTGCCAGTCGGCGTGGAGCAGCGGCCAGTAGACGGTCTTCCAGCTTCCGGGGTTGTTGACCAGGATCATGGCCACGATCGTCATCCCCCGGAACGCGTCGACCGACGTGATGCGTGCCGGCGTGGGGTGGCTGTTTCGTGCTCGCAAATCTCGGTGCCTGACCAGCTCCGGCCACCGGCGCCTGCCGTTGGCCGCGGGATAGCTTAAGCGAGACGGGTCGAAACGAACCGAATGAAACAAGAAACGCCTCCGGACCGTTCTTCTTCCTCGGAGCGACCGAACCGCCAACCCGGAGGACCTCGACCCATGATCCGCTCGACCTCTCTCCCCTTCGTCTGGCGCATGCTGCGCAAGAGCCCGGCCACCAGCGCCCTCGCCGTCGCCGCCCTCGCCCTCGGCATCGGCCTGTCCGCGACCATGTTCAGCATCGTCCACGGCGTGCTCCTCGCCCAGGCGCCGTTCGCCGAGCCCGATCGTCTGATGGACTTGACCCTGTACGACCCCAAGGTCGGGCCGCTGGGCTCCAACTCCACCGAGGTGCCGGTGCACGACTTCGTCGACTGGAGCGGGCACCTGACCGGCTTCGAAGGCCTCGCCGCCTCCACGATCGAGGTCGTGAACCTGAACGACGAGGCGGGCTATCCGGAGCGGTTCCGCGCCGGCGTCGTGACCGGCAACCTGTTCCGCATGCTCGGCGTGGAGCCGGCGCTCGGACGGGTCTTCACCCCCGAGGACGACGTGCCCGGAGCGCCGCGGGTCGTGGTGCTCGGCCACGACGCGTGGCGACACCGCTTCGCCGGCGATCCCGCCGTGCTCGGACGCTCGATCCGCGTCGACGGCGAGCCGACGACGGTGATCGGCGTCATGCCGCCCGGCTTCGAGTTCCCCGTCTTCGAGGACCTCTGGCTGCCCATGCGACTCGACGTCGCGGAGCTGCCGCGGGGCGAGGGCGGCACGGTGTGGGCGATCGGCCGCCTGCGCGACGGCGTCTCCCGCCGCGAGGCCCAGGCCGAACTCGAGGCCGTCGCCGGCCGGCTGGCCGAGGAATACCCGGAGACCAACGCGGGACGCGCCGTGCTCGTGCGCGACTACCGCTCGTCGCTCAACTCCGACGCCGACTTGGCGATCGTCGGCGCCATGTTCGCCGCGGTCTGCCTGGTGCTGGTGATCGCCTGCGCCAACGTGGCCAGCCTGCTCCTGGCGCGGGCCTCGCTCCGGGCCCGCGAGATGGCCGTGCGCACCGCCCTCGGCGCCCACCGCGGCCGGGTCATCGGCCTGCTGATGACGGAGGCCCTGCTGCTGTCGGCGCTCGGCTCCGTCCTCGGGCTGGGCCTGGCGAAGGCCGGCACCGCCTGGCTCGTCGACGCCTTCAGTTGGAGGACGATGCCGTTCTGGATCACCTTCGAGCTGCGGCCGGCGGCGGTCGTCTTCGTGATCGCCGCCGGCGTCGTCGCGGGGGTGCTCTCCGGCGTCCTGCCAGCGCTGCGGGCCTCGGGCGCGGTGACCTTCGACCTGCTCAAGGACGAGTCCCGGGGCTCGACGGGCCTGCGCATCGGGCGCGTCACCCGCGCCCTCGTCGTCGCCGAGCTGGCGCTCGCCTGCGCGCTGCTCGTGGTCACCGGCCTCATGGTTCGCACCGTCGTCAACTACCACCAGGCCGACCTCGGCTTCGCGACCGACTCGATCTTCACCGCCGGCCTCGCGCTGCCCGAGAGGGAGTACCCCGAGAGCGCCGACGCGGCCGCCTTCTACGAGCGCCTGACCGACGACCTGCGCGGCTTGCCCGAGGTCGTCGAGGCGGCGGTCATGTCGAGGCCCCCGGGTACCTTCATGGGGTCCTCGTACTACGCGGTCGAGGACGGGTCGTACGCCACGCAGGGCGACTATCCCTCGGCCCCGCGCGGTCTGGTGGGTCCGGGCTTCTTCGACGTCTACGGCATCCGGCCGCTCGAGGGCCGCGTCTTCGACCGCCGCGACGACGCCGACGCCCCGGCCGTGGCCGTGGTCAACGCCAGCTTCGCCGCCGCGGCGTGGCCGGGCGAGAGCGCCGTGGGCAAACGGCTCAAGCTCGGGCGCTCGCGCGGCGACGCCGAGGAGCCCTGGCGCGAGGTGGTGGGCGTCGTGCCCGACGCCGGCGTCGGACTGCTCAATCCCGGCACCACCCACGCGGGTTTCTACGTGCCGCACGCGCAGCTCGCCTACCGCACGATGAGCGTCGCGGTGAAGACGCGGGGCGAGGCGGCGGCCTTCGGCGCCGTGCTGCGCGAGCACGTCCGCCGTCTCGACGCCGGCCTGCCGGTCGACGCGGAGAAGACGATGGAACGCGTCGTGTGGGAGGAGACCTTCTCGACCAAGGTCATCACGGTGGTCTTCAGCGCCATGGGGCTCGCCGCGGTGCTGCTCGCCGCGGTCGGCATCTTCGGCGTGATGACGTTCTCGGTCCAGCAGCGGACGCAGGAGATGGGCCTGCGCATGGCGTTGGGCGCGCGTCCCGCCGAGGTGTTGCGGCTGGTGCTGCGGCAGGGGCTCGGACGCCTGGCGCTCGGGCTGACGCTGGGCCTGGGGCTCGCGTGGCTGCTGGCGTCGTCGTTGCGGGTGGCGCTCTTCGGCGTCGAGCCGGGCGACCCGGCGACGTTCCTGGCCACCGCCGCGGTGCTCGCCGCCGTCGCGCTCGCCGCCTGCTTGGTGCCGGCGTGGCGCGCGGCGCGCGTCGACCCGCTGGTGGCGTTGCGCTACGAGTAGCGTCGCCGCGGCGGCCTGAGACCGGCTCGACGGCCTTGGCGGCCGGCACGGCACAAGTCCCTGAAGACGAACGACTTATCAGCGTCCAGCGAAGAAGGTCGAAATCCGGCGTCAGAATTCGAGCTCGGATTGCGTCTTTACCTCCTCAAAGGGCATGCGCGAGAACCGCGCGGCCCGTTGAGGAGGACGCGTGCACGGTATCCACGACCAGCTCTTCAAAGGCCTCGCCGTCGCCTTTCCCGGCGACCTGGTGACGCTGCTGCTGCCGGAGGTCGCCGCCCGGATCGACCTCGGGCATCTCCGTTTCGAGTCCAAGGAGTTCTTCCTGGACACGCCGACGGGCCGACGCCGCTTCCCCGACCTCGTGTCGCGGGCGCGGGGACGGTCGGACCCGGACGACGAATCGGTCGTCCACGTCGAGCACTTCTCTCGCTACCGCGTCGCGTGCCGCAGCCGGGTGTGGGACTACCAACGCCTGCTGGGCATCCGCTACGGCCTGCCGGTTCATACCGGGGTGGTCTACGGCCGTGGGGGACCGGCCGGCCTGGTCGAGAACGTCGACGGGGAGCTCTCTTACGGCCGGATGATCTCCACCTTCCACTACAACAGCCTGGGATTGTCGGGGGCCTCGGCGGCGGAGTACCTGGCGCGTCCGGAGCCGTTGGCGTGGTCCCTGGCCGTGCTGATGCGTCCGGAGGGTTTCGGCGGCCGCGGGGATCTGGCCATGGCGTGTCTGCGCCGCATCGCGTCCGCCGGCGGGCTCGACGACGCGCGGCGTCATCTGCTCTTGAATTTCGTGCGGACTTACGTAAAACTGGACGAGAGGGCGGCTCGGGAGTACGAGAGGCTGCTCCACGAGCCCCGGAATCAGGAGATCGAAGCCATGGTCATGACGTGGGCAGAAGAGGTCGAGGCGAAAGGACGGGAGGAAGGGCTTCAGAAGGGACTCGAGACGGGGCTCAAGAAGGGGCTCATGAAGGGGCTCAAGAAGGGACGCCTGGAGGGAATGCAGGACTTGGTCCTTCACCTCCTCAGGCAACGCTTCGGCGCCCCTTCCGCGAAGGTGCGCCGACGCGTAGGCGCCATCACGTCATCTCGGGAGCTGACGCGGCTTGCCGAACGGCTTGTCCAGGTCGACTCGCCGGAAGAGCTCGGTCTGACCTGACCTCCACTTCCCAGCATGCTGCTTCTCCGTCGCCCCGGACGCCGTCGCGTCGCCGCGGCGGCCTGAGACCGGCTCGACGGCCTGGGCGGCCGGCACGGCACAAGTCCCTGAAGACGAACGACTTATCAGCGTCGAGCGAAGAAAGTCGTAATCCGGCGTCAGAATTCGTCGAGCACTTCTCTCGCTACCGCGTCGCGTGCCGCAGCCGGGTGTGGGACTACCAACGCCTGCTGGCATCCGCTACGTCCTGCCGGTTCATACCGGGGTGGTCTACGGCCGTGGGGGACCGGCCGGCCTGGTCGAGAACGTCGACGGGGAGCTCTCTTACGGCCGGATGATCTCCACCTTCTACTACAACAGTCTGGGATTGTCGGGGGCCTCGGCGGCGGAGTACCTGGCGCGTCCGGAGCCGTTGGCGTGGTCCCTGGCCGTGCTGATGCGTCCGGAGGGTTTCGGCGGCCGAGGGGAGTTGGCTATGGCGTGTCTGCGCCGCATCGCGTCCGCCGGCGGGCTCGACGACGCGCGGCGTCATCTGCTCTTGAATTTCGTGCGGACTTACGTAAAACTGGACGAGAAGGCGGCTCGGGAGTACGAGCGGTTGCTCCACGAGCCCCGGAATCAGGAGATCGAAGCCATGGTCATGACGTGGGCAGACGAAGTCAAGGCGGAAGGCCGGGAGGAAGGGCTTCAGAAGGGACTCGAGACGGGGCTCAAGAAGGGACGCCTGGAGGGAATGCAAGACTTGGTCCTTCACCTCCTCAGGCAACGCTTCGGCGCCCCTTCCGCGAAGGTCGCCTACCTCGTACACGGTTCCGACGGAGTCTTCTGTTTCACGAAGATTCACCAGATGATCCCGGATAGCTTCATATTCTACCGGAAGGGCCGTTAGGATCAGTGCTTGGCGCTCGGACTGCTTCATAGTCGCCGATCTCTATCCCCATAACGTCGAATGGCTATTCGGACCGAAGGCAGGCAACGGAGCTGCGAGCCTGGCTAGGGTGCCGAGCCCGGGTCGATTCTGCGGCGTCGATTATGGCCTGTCAAGGACTCCACCGAGGTGACTCGCAAGAGGCGGCTGCCCGAGGAGAGGATGGGCTCTCCCGTGCTCAGAAGTCGTCCTTCGTCTTCGCCCGGTAGCGGCGGCTCCAGGTCAGGGTCCGGCCGCTCTTCATGATCACCCGGTAGTCGCCGTGGAACCACGGCTGCAGCTCGGCGACGGCGTCGAGGCGCACGATCTCGGAACGGTTGACGCGCAGGAAGTGCTCCGGATCGAGGCGCCCGGCGAGCGCGCTCAGGGTGGCACGGCGCACGTACTCGCCGTCCGCCGTGTGCAGGCGCACGTAGTTGCCATGGGCGCGGATCAGGTCGATCCGCTCGACCGGCAGGATCACCTCGCGGTCCTCGTCGAGACGCGCGGTCAGGCGCCGGAGGTAGCGCGGCGCCGGTTCGACGGCGGCGAGCGCCCGCTCGAGGCGACGCGCCAGGTCCGCCGGCGCGGCGCCGGCGAGCTGGCGCCGCACCCGCTCCAGCACGCGGCCGAAGCGGCTCGCCGCGAACGGCTTCAGGAGGTAGTCGAGGGCGTGGACCTCGAACGCCTTCAACGCGTGCTCGTCGTAGGCGGTGACGAA
>Ga0214471_10003014_pt1 | contig 13067 bp, 15 predicted proteins | sample RVTome_5_FD_207665 | JGI IMG/M metagenome (GOLD analysis project Ga0214471, IMG submission 207665) | Soil microbial communities from uranium-contaminated site in the Upper Colorado River Basin, Wyoming, United States - RVT142D155 | ecosystem: Environmental > Terrestrial > Soil > Contaminated >...
CCGCGGCGGGCTGGCGGCACAGACTGCGGTCAGCCTCGATCAGATCGCAGTTATGCAGTCGGCCCCCTGAGAACCCCGAATCTTCCTGGCCAGCGCCAGGCAGACCCGTAACCCATGGACTCGTTCCTGTTCTCCGGCGTCGTCGACCTGCCGTGGTGGGGCTACACCGCGGCGGCGCTGCTGTTGACGCATGTCACCATCGTCGCCGTAACGGTGTTCCTGCATCGCCACCAGGCGCACCGCGCGCTCGAGCTGCATCCGGCCGTGAGTCACTTCTTCCGCCTGTGGCTGTGGTTGACGACCGGCATGCGCACCCGGGAATGGGCCGCCGTGCACCGCAAGCACCATGCGAAATGCGAGACCGCAGGGGACCCGCACAGCCCGCAGGTGCTGGGCATCCATCGCGTGCTGTGGGGCGGAGTGTTCCTGTACGTCGCGGAGGCCGCCAACCGCGACACCATCGAGCGCTACGGCCAGGGCACGCCTGACGACTGGCTCGAGCGCAATCTCTATTCGAAGAACGTCGTGCTCGGCCTGACGCTGATGGGGGTAATCGACGTCTCACTGTTCGGCATCGTGCCGGGCGTGCTGATTTTTCTTGCCCAGATCGCGTGGATTCCGTTCTGGGCGGCCGGCGTCATCAACGGCATCGGGCATTTCTGGGGCTATCGGAACTGGTCCACTCCGGATGCCAGCACCAACATCGTGCCGTGGGGAATCCTCATCGGCGGCGAGGAACTGCACAACAATCACCATGCTTACGTCCTCTCGGCCAGGCTTTCGAACAAATGGTACGAGCTCGACATCGGCTGGATGTACATTCGCCTGCTCGAGGCACTGGGGCTGGCCACGGTCAGGCACCTCGCGCCGACCCCGCGCTTCACCAGGCCCGGGACGACCGTGGACCTGCAAACGCTGCAAGCCGTGGTGGCGAATCGCTACGACGTCCTGGCGCGCTATGCCAGAACGCTCAAGCGCACCCACGCCGAGGAAGTCGGCGTCCTGCGAAGGTGCGCGCCGCGGGACGCGCACGTACTGCAGAACCTCAAGCACTGGTTGCTCCGCGACGAAAGAACGCTCTGCGAGCCCGAGCGCAATCAAGTCGCCATAGGGCTCACGATGTCGCGGGCAATCCGCACCGTGTATGCAATGCGCAGCGAGCTCGCGGCGCTGTGGCAGCGCTCGATGGCCTCGAGGGAACACCTCGTCGCCCAGCTCCAGGACTGGTGCCGGCGTGCCGAAGCGAGCCGCATCGAGCCCTTGGCGGAGTTCTCGCGCCGCCTGCGCAGCTACGCATGATCCAGTTGCGAATCGCGGCTCGTCTGGCGCAGCACTGCGTGGTGCTGCCACGCCGGCCCGCCGGCGGCGTCACGGCGGGGTCGCGACATCGGCCCGCAACCCTTCACCGCCGCAAGTGACCATGTCGCTCCTCGCTTCCGCGCAAGCGCTGCTCGCCGACGTACTGGCGCTCGCGCGCATCCGACTGGAGCTCTTCGGCACTGAACTGCAGGAGGAGCTGACCCGGCTGTTCTTGGTGCTGCTGTGCTCCGGGATCGTGCTGCTGCTGGGCGCGCTGGCCGCGGCGTTCTGCGGGCTCGCCCTCGTCATCTTCCTGAGGGAGGAATACCGCGCGCCGGCGGCAGGTGCCATCGCGCTGGTGTTCCTGGCGCTGGCCGCGGTCGCTGCAGTGCGCATGCGGCGCCTGACGCGCGCCGCGCCGCGCGCGTTCGATGCGAGCCTCACCGAAATGGCGCGCGACAGCGACGCGCTGCGGCCGTGAAGCCGATGATGCGCGAGCTGGGGCACAGGCGCGCAGCGCTCGTCGCGCGCTCCAGCGTTCAGCGCGCTTGCATCGCCGCGCGGCTGGCGCCTGCCGCGCGGGGGCTTGCCGCGGCCGATCGCTTCGCCGCGACGCTGCGGGAGCATCCGGTCATGACGGGCATGGCGGCGAGCATGCTCGCGCTGATCGGTCCGCGCACGCTATTGCGCTGGGCAATGCGCTTGGTGCCAATCTACGCGCTGCTGACCCGCCGCTAGGCGGGGTCGCCTTTTCCGCCGATGAGCGGGCATTGTCCCTGCGCGATCCGGGGACAAATGCGCCGGGCGCACCTCCGCGCACGGCATCACTTGAACGGGTGGCGCTGCACGATGGTCTCGTCGCGGTCCGGGCCGGTCGAGATCAGATCGATCGGCACATCGGTCAACGCTGCGATGCGCGCCAGATAATCGCGCGCGGCCTTCGGCAGGCCGTCGTGCTGTTTCACGCCGACGGTGCTTTCCTGCCAGCCCGGCATCTCCTCGTACACCGGCACGCAGCGCTGGAGCTCCTCCGCGCCCACCGGCAGGATGTCGGAGAGCTTGCCTTCGACTTCGTAGCCGACGCAGAGCTTGACCGCCTCGACTCCGTCGAGCACGTCGAGCTTGGTGATGCACAAGCCCGAGACGCCGTTCAGCTGGATCGAGCGTTTGAGCGCCGCGGCGTCGAACCAGCCGGTGCGGCGCGCCCGCCCGGTGGTGGCGCCGAACTCCTGCCCGCGCGTGGCGAGGTAGCGCCCGACGTCGTCGGTGAGTTCGGTCGGGAACGGCCCGCCGCCGACGCGCGTCGTGTAGGCCTTGGTGATGCCGAGCACGTAATGCAGCTGGTGCGGGCCGATGCCCGCGCCCGCGGCCGCTGCGCCCGAAACACAGTTCGACGAGGTGACGAACGGATACGTGCCGTGGTCGATGTCAAGCAGGCTGCCCTGCGCGCCCTCGAACAGCAGGTTCTTGCCGGCGCGGTTGGCGTCGTACAGCGCGCGCGGCACGTCCGCCACCAGCGGCGCGAGGCGCGGCGCGAGCTCCAGCGCTTCGTCGAGCGTCTTCTGGAAATCCACCGGCGGCTGCTTGTAGTAGTGCGTCAGCACGAAGTTGTGGAAATCGAGCAGCTCCTGCAGCTTCCCAGCGAAGCGCACCGGCTTGAACAGGTCCTGCAGCCGGATCGCGCGCCGCGCCGCCTTGTCCTCGTAGGCCGGGCCGATGCCGCGCCCGGTGGTGCCGATCTTCTGCGCGCCCTTGGCCGTCTCGCGCGCGAGATCGAGCGCGCCGTGGTACGCCAGAATCAGCGGGCAGGCTTCCGAGATCTTGAGCCGCGCGGCGACCGGCACGCCGGCACCCTCGAGCTCGTCCATCTCCTTCACCAGCGCCTGCGGCGAGACCACCACGCCGTTGCCGATATAGCAGTCGACGTTGCCGCGCAGGATGCCGGACGGGATCAGATGCAGCACGGTCTTCTTGCCGGCAATCACCAGTGTGTGACCGGCGTTGTGCCCGCCCTGGAAGCGCACCACGCCCTGCGCATGATCGGTCAGCCAGTCGACGATCTTGCCCTTGCCCTCGTCGCCCCACTGGGTGCCGATGACCACCACGTTTTTCGCCCCGTTGCTCACTTTCCTGCGCTCCTTGCGCGGCGTCCGCGCGGCTTCGGCTCGAGCGCGTGCACTTTCCAAGTGCCGTCCTGCTTCAACAACTGGCGGGTGCAGCCGAGCTCGGCGCGCTGCTTGGCGTGCCCCGGCAGGTCCTCGATGACGACTTCGCCGGCACTGCGCAGCGCCTCGATCTTCGTCGCAAGTTTCGCGTCGCCGGCGCCATCGGCTAACGGGGCGAGGATCGCACCCCGCGCGCGCAGCGGCGCCGCCGCGCCCGCCAGCTCGCGCAGATCGATCGAGAAGCCCGTTGCCGGCCGCGGCCGGCCGAAGGCCTTGCCGACTTCGTCGTAGCGACCGCCGCGCGCCACCGGCCCCGTGACCCCCTCGCAGTAGGCGTCGAACACCACCCCGGAGTGATAGTGGTAGCCGCGAAGCTCCGCCAGATCGAAGCTCGCCGGAAGCTCGCAGGCCGCGGCAAGCGCGCGCAGTGTGGCGAGCGCGCGCCGCAGGCCCGGGATGGCCGGCAGCTTGCGCTCGGCGGTTCTCAGCACCTCGACGCCGCCGTAGAGCTCGGGCAGCAGCAGCAGCGCCTTGCGCGTGCGCTCGCTCAGCCTCTGCGTGAGGGTGCGCAGCGCCGGAAGGTCCTTTTTCTGCAGTGCCTCGAACAGCTCCGCTTCGCGCTCGGGGTTGATTCTCCCGGCGCGTGCGATCGAGCGGAACACCGCCACGTGGCCGATGTCGATGCGCGCGCCGCGCACCCCGGCGATGGCAAGCGCGCGCGCGAGCAGGCGCTGGATCTCGAGATCGCTTTCGACCCCGGTGTGGCCGTAGATCTCGGCGCCGATCTGCAGCGGCTGGCGCGTGGCCGCGAGGCCTGCCGGCCGCGCGTGCAGCACGCTGCCGCTGTAGCACAGGCGCGTGACGCCGGCGCGGTTCAGCAGGTGCGCGTCGATCCTCGCCACCTGCGGCGTGATGTCCGCACGCACGCCCATCATGCGGCCCGAGAGCTGGTCGACGAGCTTGAAGGTGCGAAGGTCGAGGTCGTGCCCGGTGCCAGTGAGCAGGGACTCAACGTACTCGAGCAACGGCGGCATCACCAGCTCGTAGCCGTGCGCGGCGAACAGGTCCAGGATCCGGCGGCGCAGCGATTCGATGCGCGCTGCCTCGGCGGGCAGGATGTCCTCGATGTGCTCTGGTAGCAGCCAGCGCATGGCGCGCGCTCCGTTCAGGCTACGAAAACCAGCAGGAGCAGCCCGATGAGCATCGAGGAAAGCCCGATGAATCGCAGCTGCCCGTCCGACATCTGGATGATGCGGCGGAACGTGTCGCGCCAGAGGTTAGGCGCGAGAAACGGGAGCACGCCCTCGATGATGAGCATCAGGGCGATCGCCATGAGCAAGGTGGTGGCCATGGCTCATTTGCGTTGCGCCGGTGCCCTGCCCGCCGCATCCTTCAAGTAGCGGAAGAAGTCCGAGTTCGGCTCGAGCAGCATCAGGTCGCCTTTGCCGCGGAAGGTCGAGCGGTACGCCTCCATGCTGCGGTAGAACGCGTAGAACTCGGCGTTCTGCGAGAACGCCTGCGCGTAGGTACTGGCTGCACGCGCGTCGCCGTCGCCGCGCACGCGCTGCGCGTCGCGGTAGGCGTTGGCCAGGATCACCTCGCGCTGGCGGTCAGCGTCGGCACGGATGCGCTCGGCCTCGGCCGAACCCTCGGAGCGCAGCTCGTTAGCGACGCGCTTGCGCTCGGCCTCCATGCGCCGGTACACCGACTCGCTCACCTCCTGCGGCAGGTCGACGCGCTTCAGGCGCACGTCGATGATCTCGACGCCGATGCGGCGCAGGTCCTGATCGACCTTGCCGCGCACCAGCCCCATGATGTCGTCGCGCTGGCCGGAGACCACGTCGTGCACGGTGCGCTTGCCGAACTCGGCCTGCAGGCTGTCCGAGATGGTCTGCTTGATGCGCGTTGCCGCGCGGAACTCGTCGCCCTGCACGCTGATGTAGTACTGCTGGACGTCGATGATGCGCCACTTGACGAACGAGTCGACCAGCACCGGCTTTTTCTCGGAGGTGATGAAGCGCATTGGCTCGATATCGTCATAGGACAGGATGCGCATGTCGAAGTGGCGCACGTTCTGGATCATCGGCCACTTGAAGTTCAGGCCGGGCTTGGTGATCACCTCCTTCACCTCGCCAAGCTGGAACACGATCGCGTTCTGGCGCTGGTCGACCGTGATCAGCGTGCCCGAGACGATGAGCGCGCCGAGGATCAGCAGCGCGAGACTCGGTCCGAGCGACCTCATGGCCGCTCTCCCCGCTCGCGGCCGCGCAGCGTATCGCGCGAGCGCGGACCCGGCTCGCCCGGCGACTCGGACTGCGCGGCGCGCGGCGTGAGCGGCGCGTCGGGCGACACGGTCGCGTTACCCTGCATCAGCTTGTCGAGGGGCAGATAGAGCAGGTTGCCGCCGCCCTTGTAGTCCATCATGATCTTCGAGGTCGAGGAAAGCACCTGCTGCATGGTCTCGATATAGATGCGCTCGCGCGTGATCGCCGGCGCCTTGGCGTACTCGGTCAGCACCTGCTTGAAGCGCGACGCGTCGCCCTCGGAAGTGGCCATGACGCGCTGCTTGTAGCCCTGCGCCTCCTCGTTCAAGCGCGCCGCCGTACCGCGCGCCTTCGGGATGACGTCGTTGGCGTAGGCCTGGCCCTCGTTCCTCTGGCGCTCCAGGTCCTGGCCGGCCTTCACCGCGTCGTCGAACGCCGCCTGGACCTGCTCGGGCGGCTGCGCCGCCTGGATCGTCACGGTGCTCACCGCGACTCCGGTGCCGTAGCGGTCGTGGATCGCCTGCATCAGCTGGCGCGCCTTGATCGCGATCTCCTCGCGCGACTCGTACAGGATGCCGTCCATCTTGCTCTTGCCGATGATCTCGCGCATCGCGGTCTCGGCGATCTGCATTGCGCTCTCGTCCGGGCGGCGGGTATTGAACAGGAAATCCCTGGCCTCGTTGATCGTGTATTGCACGGCGAACTGCAGGTCGACGATGTTCTCGTCGTCGGTGAGCATGAGCGACTCGCGCAGCACCTTCGACTTGACGGTGTTGCGGTAGCCGACCTCGAGCGTGCGCACCTGGGAGATGGTGACGATCTCGTGCGATTCGACCGGCCAGGGCAGGCGCCAGCGCAGGCCAGGCTGGGTCTCGGTGGAAAACTTGCCAAAGGTGAGCACCACGCCGCGCTGGCTTGCGTCGACGATGTAGAAGCCGCTCGCCAGCCACACCACGACGAGCAGCAGGATCAGCACGCCGGCGCCGCCGCCGAAGCGCATCGGCGAGATCGGCCCGGGGGGGGGGCGATCGCCGCCGTTGCCGCCGCGCCGGCGGCCGCCAAATAAATCGTTCAAGCGGCGGTTGAAGCCGCGCCAGAGCTCGTCAAGATCGGGCGGACCCTGATTGCCGCCCCCTGGTTCCTGCGGACCGCGGGAGCCGCCTCGCCCCCAGTTCGGGTCGTTCAATGACATGAAAGGCAAATGGACGTCAGTGTAGTTGTGGGAAGAGCGGTTCAACTGGCGCGGCGCTGGGCGATGTCGCACGCGCTTGCGCGAACTCGGTGATCGCCGCACGCAACTCGCTGAGGCCCGCGCCGGTGCGTGCGCTCACGCGAACGCGGCAAATCTTATCATACTGGTCGCGCTCGACTCCGGATGCCAGGCCCGAGGCGTCGATCTTGTTCCAAGCGAGAATCTGCGGCACCGCGTCGGCACCGATCTCGGCGAGCACCTTGTTCACTTCCTCGATCTGGTCGTCGCGCGCCACTGAGGCGCTGTCGGCCACGTGCAGAAGCAGATCCGCGCGCACCGTTTCCTCGAGCGTGGCGCGGAACGCCGCCACCAGGCTGTGCGGCAGGTCGCGGATGAAACCCACGGTGTCAGAGATCACCACGTCGCCCGCGCCGGGCAGGTAGATGCGGCGGGTCGTCGTGTCGAGCGTCGCGAACAGGCGGTCGGCCTCAAGTGCGCGGGCGTTGACGAGCGCGTTGAACAGAGTCGACTTGCCGGCGTTGGTGTAGCCAACCAGCGACACCGAGAGCACCTCGCGCCGCGATCGCGCGCGCCGCTGCACCACGCGGCGGTGGCGCAGCTCATCGAGCTTGCCGCGCAGCACGCGCATGCGCTTGTCGATCAGGCGCCGGTCGAGCTCGAGCTGCTTCTCGCCCGGGCCGCCGGTCTTGCCCAGGCCCCCGCGCTGGCGCTCGAGGTGCGTCCAGCCGCGCACCAGCCGCGTCGACAGGTGCTCGAGCTGGGCGAGCTCGACCTGCAGCTTGCCTTCGTTGGTCTGCGCGCGCTGCGCGAAGATGTTGAGGATCAGGCTGGTGCGGTCCATCACTTCGCGCGCCAGCGCGCGCTCGAGGTTGCGCTCCTGCGCCGGCGACAGCTGATGGTTGAACACCACCACCCAGGGGTTCAGCGCGGCGACCGCGCGCGCGATCTCCTCGACCTTGCCGCTGCCCGCGAAAAACTTCGAGTCCGGCCGCGAACGCCGCCCGCGCACCACGACGTGGCGCCGCGCGCCGGCGCTGTGCGCCAGGCGCACGAACTCCTCGACGCTTTCCTCGTAGCCGGAATTGCCCAGGTCAAGGCAGACGAGCACCGCCGCTGCGGCATCGGCTGCGGCCGCAGGGCGTTCGGTCGTCAGAACGGTGTCGGCGACTCCGCGGATGCGGCGAGCGCTCAGCCTTCGGCTTCCTTCTCGGGCGCCAGATTGACCGGGCGCGAGGGCACGACGGTCGAGATGGCATGCTTGTACACCATCTGCGTCACCGAGTTGCGCAGCAGCACTACGTACTGGTCGAAGGACTCGATCTGGCCCTGCAGCTTGATGCCGTTCACCAGGTAGATCGACACCGGCACGTGCTCCTTGCGGAGGGTGTTCAGAAACGGGTCTTGTAGCAACTGCCCTTTGCTACTCATGTTGTTATCCTCGCGGGCCCTGATGGGCTTTGGCGCTACTCTAATTGAATTTGTTGGGGTTTTCTAGCGTTTGGGCGCGCGCGCCGCGACCGGCTTCAAGGACGGCGTGACGTCGCCGCATTGCGCGCGATGACGCAGCGCGTGGTCCATCAGCACGCAGGCGAGCATCGCCTCCGCGATCGGGGTCGCACGGATGCCAACGCAGGGATCGTGGCGCCCCGTGGTCTGCACTGTCGCCGGCCTGCGCTGCAGGTCGATGGTGCGCCGCTCGATGCGGATGCTGGAGGTCGGCTTGAGCGCGATCGAGAGCGCAAGGTCCTGCCCGCTGGTGATGCCGCCGAGCGTGCCGCCGTTGTTGTTCGAGAGGAATCCTTCGGGGGTCATCTCGTCGCCGTGCTCGCTGCCCTTTTGCGTCACCGCAGCGAAACCCGCGCCGATTTCCACGCCTTTGACGGCGTTGATTGACATCATTGCCGCGGCGATGTCCGCGTCGATGCGGCCGTACACGGGCTCGCCCAAGCCGACCGGCACGTTCTCGGCGAGCACGTTGACGCGCGCACCGCAGGAATCGCCGCTCGCGCGCAGCTCGTCCAGGTAGGCCTCGAGCTTCGGCACGACGCCCGCATTGGGCGCGAAGAACGCGTTACTGCCCGTTGCGTCCCAGGACTCGAATGGAATGACGATCGGGCCGAGCTGCGCGAGGTAGCCGCGGATCAATAGGCCGTAGCGCTCGCGGAGCCACTTTTTGGCGATCGCGCCGGCGGCCACGCGCACCAGCGTTTCGCGCGCCGAGGCTCGACCGCCGCCGCGCGCGTCGCGAAAGCCGTACTTCTGGGTATAGGTGTAGTCGGCGTGACCCGGCCGGAACTTCTCGGCGATTGCCGAGTAGTCCTTGCTGCGATGGTCTTCGTTGCGCACCAGGAAGCCGATCGCGGTGCCGGTGGTGCGTCCCTCAAGGACACCCGAAAGGATCTCAACCGTGTCGGACTCGCGCCGCTGCGTGACGTGGCGCGAGGTGCCGGGCTTGCGTCGGTCGAGCTCGCGCTGCAAGTCCCTGGCCGAAAGCTCGAGCCCCGGAGGGCAGCCGTCCACCACGCCGCCGTAGGCCGGCCCGTGCGACTCGCCGAAAGAGGTCACGCAGTAAAGCGTGCCGAATGTGTTGCCGGACATGGAGAGGCGTCGCGCGGGATGGCGAATCGAGTTTAGCATGGCATGGTGAACGCCCTCGGCCCGACGCAGTCCAATCGGCATGCGCGCCCTGCTCGCCGCCTTGTGCCTTGCCCTGCTCTCGAGTTGCGCCTCGCTCGCGCCGCGCCCGGCGCCGCTAAGCGAAGCCGATGTGGTGCAGCTTGCGCGCGAGGGCGCAAGCCCGGAAGCGATCGTCGCCCGGCTGGAGGCCTCCTACACGGTGCTGCCGCTGAGCGCCTCCGATATCGTGCGCCTGCACGAGCAGGGCATTCCCGCGCAGGTCCTCGACTGGCTGCAGCAGGCGCAGTTCGAAGAAATCCGCCGCCGCGAGGTCTTCGCGCGCGGCTACCGCTACGACCCCTTCGGCCGCAGCTTCGGCTGCACCGGGCGATGGGGCGTCCACCCCTACAACCGCTGGCAAGGTCCCTGGCCGCCTTGCTAAGGCCCTTCTAGGCCGCCGGCTCGAAGAAACGCCGCGTCTCGAACACGCGCGCCGAGAACGCCCGGCCGTTCGAACGAAGCTGGCGCTTGGCGACGAAGTCGAACAGCAGCGGATTGTGGGCGCGGATCTCGCGCAGCACCGGCGCGGCGGCGCTCGCGAGCAAGCCGAGCGAGACCAGGGTGTCGATTGAGAAGATCGGCATCACGCCCGGCAGCGGATAGTCCGAGCCGTTGAGCAGCCGCGCGTGCCAATCGCTGCGTTCGATCACCGTGGCGAGCGCCGGCCCGGCCCGATTGCGCTGCGTCATCGCCGAGACGTCGCCGAACAGCCGCTCCTGGTAGCGCGGCTCGTCCATCATGCGTGCAAACAGCGCGAAGCTCTCGACGCTGGGGCCGCCGTCGCCTTGGTCGAGATCGCGGTCCTCGCCCATCGAGGCGCAATGCGCCATTACCACGCGCACGCCGGCATCGAGCGCGCGCCGCAAGCGCAGCGGGTTGCCGAAGGCCTGGCGGTCGCCGCCCGGCACCGCACGTTCGAGCCCCGCGTGCGAGATAAGCGGCAGGCCGCTCGCTGCCAGCGCAGCGTAGAAACGGTCGCAGCGGGGCGATCCGGGATCCATGCCCATCGCCGCCGGTAGCCATTTGACCGCACGCGCGCCATCGTGCTTCGCCTGCTCGAGCGCCTCGACGCCATCCGCGCGGTAGGGATGGATCGACGCCGCCCACTCGAAAATCTGCGGGTGCGCGCGCGCGACGTCCCGCGCGTACGCATTCGGAACATAAAACCCGGAGCGATCAAGATCCGGGGCGCCGCGCTCGTCGTGCGTGCGGTCGAAGGCGAACAGCAGCAGCTTGACCCCGGGGCGCATGCCGTCGAGCAGGTTCCGCATGCGCTCGATGTAGGCGCGATCAACGCTGCCGGGTGTGTCGTGCACGCAGCCGGCATTGAGGAAAAACAGGCGCCGCGCATACTCAGCGGGATTAAGCAGGCTTTCCATCCTCGGGTTGATGGTGATGCCGCTACCCGAGTCGCCCGTGCCCACCAGGTGCGCGTGCGCGTCCCACACCTGCGACGCATCGATATCCTGCCACGCGGCGTGCACCAGCTCATGCTCGGCAAGGCGTTGCGGCAGCTCCGCGAGACAGGGATTCCAGAACCCGTCATCCGGCCAGTAGCGCCAAGCTGCCACCCCAGCCGCGCCGGCAGCAACCGCGCCCGCACCTAGCAGGATCCGACGGCGATTCAATTAAGGAACAAGGAAGAAAGAAGAAACTGAGAAGAACGCGTGAGAAGGGACCGCGCCGCTCACATTTTCGCTGAGCCGAAACGACCTCGCGTTGGGGGTACGGGGGAAGAGGGCACGCCCCGTTCCCCTGTTCTGACCTTCAAGCGTGGACTACATGGAATTGGCCCGCCTACGCGGGCCAATTCTTAATGTAGCCTTTGAGCATTTTATTTTCGAAGTCCTGCTCCTCGAGCACCGCCTTGGCGACGTCGCGAAACGAGATTACGCCGATCAGCTTGTCATCCTGCAATACCGGCAGGTAGCGCGCGCCGCTCTCGAGCATGGTGCGCCGAAGATCGTTAACCTCCATTTCGGGGGTTGCGGTGACCGGGTCGCGCTCCATGATGTCCGCGATCTTGACGTTGCCGAGATCGCCAGAGCTCCCGAGCGATTGCAGAATTTCGTGAAAGCTGAGCATCCCCACCATGCGGCCCTGCTCGATGACGACGAGCGAACCGAGATTCTGCTGCGCCATGGTCTTCACCGCGTCGACCGCGCGCCCGGTCGGGTCGGCGGTGACCAGCCGATTCCCCTTGACCCGAAGAATCTCCTTCACTTGCATCGTCCACCCTCCCGTGACGCTCCGGATGGGAAGTCTAGTCCAAGCCCACGGCCACGAAAAGACTCCGCGGGCTCAGGTTCGACGCCGATCGGGCCGGCGCAGGCTGCGGCGAATCCGCTCGTCGCAGCGCGGATGCTGCACTATGTAGTCGCGTAGCACGCACTTGAGCGCCAGCTCGCGCAGGCGATCGCCGCGCCCGGCCGCCGCGGAGATATCCTCGCGGATCATCGACTTGATACAGAGCTCGCCGTCGGGGGTTCGCACCAGGTAGCTGCCGAGCTCAATGGCCGCCATTTCCGGGATCCGTTCATGCTCGGCGATCGCGAGCACCTCCGCCTCGGTCAGATCGCACAGGGCGATACAATCCTCGAGCTGTAACATGTTGCCTCCCAACCACGGGCCACCGCCGCCAGTGCGGCGTCCATAAAATCACGAACGGATCAGACTTAGTTTGATCCGGCGCGACAATGAGCGCAACACAGGCTAAGGCGGCACTGGTCACCGGCGGCGCCCAGGGCATCGGCAAGGCGAGCGCGCATCGGCTAGCCGCCGCCGGCTACCGGGTGGCGATTGCCGACGTCGACGCTGAGGCCGGGCGCGAAACGCAGGCCGAGCTTGGCGTCGAGTTCATCGAATGCGACGTGTCGGTCGAATCATCGGTCGAGGCCTGCGTTGGCGCTGCGCTGCAGCGTTTGGGACGGCTGGACGCGCTGGTCAACAACGCGGGCATTACGGGCGCCGCGAGCGGCCCGCTCGAAACGCTCGCGCTGGCCGAATGGAACAGGCGCATTGGAACCAATCTCACCGGCGTGTTCCTCATGACCAAGCATTGCGTGCCGCACTTGCGCCGCGCGAAAGGGGCGATCGTGAACGTCGCCTCGACGCGAGCGCAGCAATCCGAGCCGAACACCGAGGCCTATAGCGCTTCCAAGGGCGGCATCGTGGCGCTCAGCCACGCGCTCGCAATGAGCCTGGGGCCGGAGGTGCGGGTCAATTGCGTGAGCCCGGGCTGGATCGACGTGCGCGCCTGGAAGAAGGCGAGCCGGCGTGACCCCGCGCCGCTGCGGCCCGAGGACCACGCGCAGCACCCCGCGGGACGCGTCGGCCGCCCCGAGGACGTCGCCGAGGTGATTGCGTTCCTGCTCTCGGAGGCGGCCGGCTTCGTCACCGGCCAGAATTTCGTCATCGACGGCGGAATGACCCGCAAGATGATCTACGAAG
>Ga0214471_10003015_pt1 | contig 13067 bp, 9 predicted proteins | sample RVTome_5_FD_207665 | JGI IMG/M metagenome (GOLD analysis project Ga0214471, IMG submission 207665) | Soil microbial communities from uranium-contaminated site in the Upper Colorado River Basin, Wyoming, United States - RVT142D155 | ecosystem: Environmental > Terrestrial > Soil > Contaminated >...
CTCATGGTGGCGTAGCACCCGCTTGCCCACGGTGGTGTCGTCGTCGAGGCCGCGGGAGCGCTCCAGGGCACCTGTGACCGCCACTTGGAGGTAGATCGTCGCCAAGGTCGGGGACCCTGTGATGAACGCGATGTAGGCGTCGACGAGATCGTCGAGCGTCTCGGTGTGTTTGCCTTCGGGGTCGGGGTCGACCGCATTGATCGCTTCGCCCACCACCCGCAACACCACTTCCTCCTTGGAGGAGAAGAGGTTGTAGAAGCTGCCGGCGCGCACGTGCGCCCGATCGCAGATCGCCTTCAGCGTGGTGCCCTCGAGGCCGACCTCGCCGAGCAGCCGTCGGGTGGCGTCGACGATGCGCGCCTCGGTCTCGATGCCGGCGCGATATCGGGCCACCGCCGTCCTCCTTCTCGAGATTCAGGCTAGCGGTCCCGATACAAGGTTGATCGCCCGCTCAAAATAGAGTGTATACTCAAATTTCATCCGCGAGCGGGGGTGAGCGCATGGGCCACTACAAGAGCAACCTGCGGGACCTCGAGTTCAACCTGTTCGAGGCCACAGAGTTGGACGCCGATCTGGGTGGCGAGCCGTTCGAGGACCTCGACCGGGCGACGGTGATGGACATCCTGCGGGAGGTCGAGCGCCTGGCGGGCAACGAGTTCGCCGCCTCGTTCGTGGACGCCGACCGCAACCCGCCGGTGCTCGCCGGAGGCGAGGTCACGCTCCCGACCGGCACCAAGGCGGCCCTCGCCGCCTATTACGACGGCGGCTGGGACCGTCTCGCAGTGCCCAAGGACCTCGGCGGGTTCGGTGTGCCATCCAGGGTGCGCTGGGCCGTTCAGGAGATGCTCGTCGGCGCCAACCCGAGCGCCTACTTCTACGTGTCCGGGGCGCTCATGGCCGTGGTCATCGCACGACTGGGCACGCCGCAGCAGCGCGAACGCTGGGCGATGCCGATGCTGGAGCGCCGGTGGGGCGCCACGATGATGCTGACCGAACCCGACGCCGGGTCCGACGTCGGGGCGGGGACCACCGTCGCCATCCCCGTCGACGAGTCGGCCGGCGTCTACCACCTCGAGGGGGTGAAACGGTTCATCACGTCCGGCGACGGCGACTTCTTCGAGAACATCGTCCACCTGGTGCTCGCCCGACCCAGGGGCGCCGGCTCCGGCACCAAGGGGCTGTCGATGTTCATCGTCCCGAAGTTCATGGTCGGAGAGGACGGCTCGATCGGCGAGCGCAACGGAATCGTCACCCGCAACCTCGAGAAGAAGATGGGCATCAAGGCGTCGACCACCTGCGAGCTCACGCTCGGCGACGAGCGGCCATGTGTCGGCTACTTGGTGGGGGGCGTGCACGAAGGCATCCGCCAGATGTTCCACGTCATCGAGGACGCCAGGATGCTGATCGGCGCCAAGAGCATGTCGACGCTGTCCACCGGCTACCTCAACGCCCTCGAATACGCCCGCCTCCGCGTGCAGTCTGCCGACCTCACCGAGATGCTCGACAAGTCGGCCCCCCGGGTCGAGATCATCCGCCACCCGGACGTGCGGCGGATGCTGATGCTTCAGAAGGCCCATGTCGAAGGGCTGCGGGCACTGCTGTTCCACACTGCGTGGGCGATCGACCAGGCGGTACTGCACCCGCAGGACGCCCACTGGGAGCAGCGCGTCGACCTGCTGCTCCCGTTGCTGAAGGGATACGGCTCGGAGAAGGCGTACGAGTTGCTGGCCCAGTCGCTCCAGGTGTTCGGAGGGTCGGGGTTCACCCAGGACTACCCGATCGAGCAGTACATCCGCGACGTGAAGATCGACTCGCTGTACGAGGGCACGACCGGGATCCAGGCACTCGATCTCTTCTTTCGCAAGATCGCCCGCGACCAGGGGGCGACGCTGATGCGCATCGCCGAGGAGGTCCTCGAGGAGGTGAAGGGCGGATCGGACGACTTTGCCGTCGAGCGTGAGGCGCTCGGCGCCGCGCTCGAGGACGTGCAAGCCCACGTGGCGGTGATGGTGGGCCACGCCATGGCCTCGTACCAGGAGCCTGCGGAGGTCTACAAGACGGGACTGCACGCCAATGCCCTACTGGAGTCCACCGCCGAGGTGGTCATCGGCTGGCTGCTCCTGCGCCACGCCGAGACGGCAACGCAGCGGCTCGCCGGCGACGACCTCGACGATGCCGATCGCAGCTTCTACGAGGGCAAGGTGGCTTCTGCCCGGTTCTTCGCCCGCCACGCGCTTCCCAAAGCGAAGCTGCGCCGCGAGGCGGCCGAGACCGAGACCGGATGGCTCATGGCGATGCCCGACGCCGCCTTCTAGGGGCGGTCGCCCTCAGGTCGTCTCCCGGGTGTCCGAGAGGCGCGGGTGCCCTGACGTCTCTAGGCCTCGCGGTCGGCCCGGCACGCGGTACAGGTTGGCGTTGCCCGCCTTGCCAGCGGCTTCGAGCACGCCGCAGCGAGCCAGGCAGTAGGCCATCTGCTGGGCGAGGCGGCGGGGCTTTCCCAGTGCGGTCGCCAGGTCGCCGGTCGTGAAGGGCTCCGGCAGCCCGCCCGGCAGCAGCGACGCCAGGTCACCGGGACCGTCGATGGCGAGGTGATCGACGACGTCGAGCAGTCGGCGCTCCTCGATGACCCATCCGCGCCGTCTCCACCCCCGGCTGTCGTCGGGGCGCCACACCTCCTCCTCGCTGACGAGGAGCACGTCGATGGTCAGATGGGGATGGGCGACCCGTTCCGGGAAGCTCGTCAACTCCGAGAAGACGTCGACGGCGGTGCCGTGTTTGGGGGAGCGGCGCCGGCCGATCTCGGCGCTGCCGTCGCGCTTCACGATCCACTTGTCGGCGGCGATCGGGTGCACGATCCGCACCGGGTGATCCGGGAGGAGGTGGTCCAGCTTGCGACGCAATGCCGAGAAGCCAGCGGTCTGGATCTCGATGAGGAGATCGCCGCGGACGATGTCGACCACGAATCCGTCGATCGGCACTTCGATCGCGTCGCCGCTCGCCGCGTACCACGCCTTGAGTGCCGCATGGAGCGGGCCTTCACGCATGGTGCCGACGTGTGGGGGCAGTCGCATACGCCGGATCGTACGGGCTCAACCTCCGGGTGCTGCGGACCCGGCCGGGCGGGGTAGCCTCACCCGATGAGCGACACCTACGACCGGATCCTCCACCTGCGCGCCATTCGCTCGTTCGCCGAGCGGCCACTCGACGATGCAGACCTCGACAGCATCCTCGAAGCCGCCCGATGGACCGGCTCGGCGAAGAACGCCCAGTTGTGGTCGTTCGTGGTGCTCACCGACCCGGACCGAAGGGCGGAACTGGCTGCATGCGGGCAGTTCACGACGCCCATCCGCCAGGCTCCGGTCGCGATCGCCATCGTGCAGGAACCCGGCGGCTACGAGTTCGACTCCGGCAGGGTGGCGCAGAACATCATGCTTGCCGCCGATTCCATCGGAGTGGGCAGCTGTCCGGTCACGCTCCACGACGACGGCGCCGCAACCTCCGTGCTCGGGCTGCCTCCGAGCGCCCGCTGCCGGTATGCCGTGGCCTGCGGCTACCCCGCCCCCGGGGCCGGCCCGACCTCGCTCGGCGGCCGTAAGACGCTCGGCGACCTGGTCCATCGCGACCGCTACGGCCATCGCTGAGCCTCAATCCCACGCGTCCAGGTCCGAGCCGTGGATTGAGGCCGGGCCGAGAGCGGTTCGTTGCGGCAGGCTTCGCCACTAGCCTTCCGACCTCCCTGGTTGGAGGATCCGTGGTCGGGCGCAGCGTCGGGCTCGCCGAGACGAAGTTCTTCACATTCGGCAGCCCTGCCGAGCCGTTCCTGCTGCGCTCCGGCGAACACCTCGACGAGGTGACCCTGGCCTACGAGACGTACGGCCGACTCAACTCCGACCACTCCAATGCCGTTCTCGTGTTCCACGCTCTGACCGGCAGCCAGCACGCCGCCGGCTTCAACCCGGCTGTGGACGGGATCAGCGTGCCATGGACCGAGGAGTGCCGGACGGGGTGGTGGGACGGGTTCATCGGGCCGGGCCGGGCCGTCGACACCGACCGGTTCTTCGTGGTGTGCGCCAACTACATCGGTGGGTGTTACGGCTCAACAGGTCCCCGATCGGTCGATCCGGCCACCGGGCGCCGCTACCAATCGCGGTTCCCCAGGGTGACCTTCGCCGACATGGTCGACAGCCAGGTGCTGCTGTTGCGTCACCTCGGCGTCGACAGGGTGCATGCTGCCGTCGGCGGCTCGACCGGCGGCCTGATGGCACTGTCGCTCGCCACCCGATATCCCGACATGGTCGACATAGTGGTGCCCATCGCCGCAGGCCTGCGGGTCACCGCTCTCCAGAAGATCCACAACTTCGAGCAGATCACCGCCATCACCAGCGACGCCGACTTCGCCGGCGGCGACTACGGGGATGCCCCGGGCCCCATGAGCGGCCTGCGGCTGGCGCGCATGGTCGGGCACAAGACGTTCGTGTCCCTCGAGGCGATGGAGCAGCGGGCCCGCAGCGACGTGGGCGGCTTCGCCAGAGGGCCGGTCGGATACCGGATCAGCGACCCAATCGAGTCGTACATGTGGCACCAGGGCGACCGGCTGGTGGAGCGGTTCGACGCCAACGCCTACCTGCGCATCATGGAAGCCTGGCAACGCTTCGACCTGGCGGCGGAGGCCGGAGTCGACGATGTCTACGACCTGTTTACCGGCTGCAAGCACCAGCGCTACATGCTGTACTCGATCGACTCCGACGTCTGCTTCTACCCCGAGGAGCAGGCCGAGATGGCTCAGGCGCTCAAGCTGGCCGACGTGCCGCACCGCCGCGTCACCGTGCACTCGGAGAAAGGCCACGACTCCTTCCTCAGCGAGCCGGCACTGTTCACACCGCACCTCATCGACACCCTCACGTCGGATTGGATCTGACGTCAGGGAGCGAGCGCCGCGGCGAAATGTCCGGCAGCGGCACGGCTGAAGCCCACCAGCCGCACCTCGTCCACCTCGCCGGGATGGCGGTCGAGCCACGACACGACGGCGGCGGCGATCACCGTGGCCGCCTCGGCCGCCGGGTAGCCGAAGATGCCCGTCGAGATGGCGGGAAACGCCACCGAGCGAGCGCCGATCGAGGCGGCGGCATCGAGGGCCGCGGTCACCGCATCCCGCAGGATCCCAGGGTTGTCCTGGCCGGCGGCATAGCGCGGCCCGACGACGTGGATCACATGGGGCGCCTGGAGCATGCCGCCCGTGGTCACGGCCGCCCCGCCCCGGCCCACCGGACCGTGCTGGCGCACCCAGGCGTCCGACTCCTCCTGGATCACCCGGCCTCCCGTGCGGACGATGGCGGCCGCGACGCCGCCGCCGTGGGACAGGCGTTCGTTGGCGGCGTTCACGACGGCGTCCACCGGCTGGCGGGTCAGGTCGCCGACGCCCACGAGCACGTTGGCGTCGCCGACCCTGTGCAACGTGACGAGGTCCACGGCCCCAGGTTATCCGCAGTGGTCGGTCACCACTTGATAGGCGCCGCCTCTTCGTCGAGCAGCGCCGCGAGTTGGGTGGCGAACCACTCGGGATCACCGGTGGTGGCATAACGGGGGGCGATGGGGTCGGGGCCCGGGCGTTGCGCCCCCTCGGCCTGGAGACGGCGCATCACCTGTTGAGCTACTGGGCCGCAGGGATCGACCACCGCGAGCTGTTCTCCAGCGACCGACGCGATGGCCGGGGTGAGGAACGAGTAGTGGGTGCAGCCCAGGACCAGGGTGTCCATCCCGGCGTCGAGGTGGGGCGAGAGTAGGACGGCAAGCGCCTCCTTGGCCGCAGGCCCGTCCCGCTCGCCACGCTCGACCAGGTCGGCGAGGCCGGTGCCGACGATCGGAACGATGGTGGCGCCGCCGCCGTGGCGGTCGACCAGGCTGGCGAACAGAGTCCCCTGGAAGGTGGCGGAGGTCGCGAGGACCCCGACGACACCTGTATGTGACCACTCGACCGCCGGCTTCACGGCGGGCTCCATTCCCACTATGGGCGTGGCCGGGTAAGCCTCGCGCAAGGGGATCAGCGCCGCTGCGGAGGCGCTGTTGCACGCCACCACCACCATCTTGGCCCCGGCTTCCACGAGCTGGCCCGTGATCTGGATCGACCTCGCCGCCACCTCGGCGAGGGTACGTTCGCCATAGGGGGCGTGTCGCTGGTCGGCGACGTACAGGATCGGCTCGAAGGGTGCGATGTGCGCCAGTTCGGCCAGCACTGCCAGCCCGCCGACCCCGCTGTCGAACATCCCGATGGGAGCGTCACCCGTCACGGCCGCTATTGCACCACGCCTCGGGCGTCATCAGGGCGATTTCACACGAGTAGCGAGCAGCGAGTACGCGACGTCTCGTGGGTGAGCGGTCGCGGGGCGGACATGAGCGTCTCGTCTCCAATGCGTTGGAACGGCACGCGATCAGCCCGCCGTGACCTCGTGCATCTGCTCGGCCCTTGCGCTCCGATGCGGAGACGTCCGGTCTCGCTACTCGCTACTCGCTACTCATATCAGCTTGCGATCGTGAGCCCATCGAGTGAGCTGGTGACGGTTGGAGAGCTGGAGCTTGCGAAGCACCGACGACATGTGGTTCTCGACCGTCTTCGGCGAGATGAAGAGTTGATCTCCGACCTCCCGGTAGGTGTAGCCGCGGGCGATGTGTTGGAGCACCTCACGCTCGCGTTTCGTGAGCTGGTCCAGTTCGGGGTCGATGTCCTTCACCGCGATGGAGGAGAAGGCATCGAGCACGAACCCGGCGAGCTGGGGCGAGAACACCGCGTCGCCACCAGCAACGCGGCGCAAGGCATCGGCGAGGTCGTGGGCCGAGATCGTCTTCGTGACGTAGCCGCGTGCCCCGGCGCGGATGGTGGCGACGACGTCTTCGGGGGCATCTGACGCCGAGATGGCGAGAAAGCGCATAGCGGGGTCGACCTGGTGGACCCCCTCGATCACCGCTCTGCCACCTCCGGCCGGCAGGTGGACGTCGAGCAGGACGAGGTCGGGACGGCGTTCCAGGATCAGCTCGACGGCCGCTTCCACCTCGCTGGCGTCGCCCACCACGACGATGTCGTCGGGCAGCGAGCCGCGCACCCCGGCGCGGAACAGGTCGTGGTCGTCGACGATGAAGATGTGCAGCAGCGTCTGATCGTCGGTCATGTCGGCGTCCAGGGTACGGCGAGGCGGACCTCGGTTCCGCCACCGGGCTTCGAGCTGACGTCGGCGCTGCCCCCCACGGCAGCCATGCGAGCGACGATCGAGTCGGCGATGCCGCGCCGGCCGGGTCCGACGGCGGCTGGGGAGAAACCGACCCCGCGGTCACGCACGAACACCGTGGCCGCCTCGTCATCCGCCTCGCCGTACACCGCCACCTCCTCGACGCCGGCGTGTTTGGCGGCGTTGAGCAGCGCCTCTCGGGTGGCAAGAGCCAGCGCCTCGACCTCGAGGCCGCCGCCGTGGTCGCCGACCATCACCAACGACGCCCGCACCCCGGTCATCTCCTCGACTTCGGCGCACGCTGCGCCCAGCGCTTCCCGCAAACCCTCGTCGGTGGCGGCCCCCGATCCGAACAGCGTCATGCGCAGCTCACGCTCCTGGCGCCGGGCGAGTTGGCGCACCCTGCGCGGGTCGTCGCCGTCGCGCTGGATGAGAGCGAGGGTTTGCAGCACCGAGTCGTGGATACGCGAAGCGAAGGCGGCATGCTCCTCAGCCCGAGCCCGCTCGGCCTGCTCGGTCCGGAGCCGCCCCTCGGCCTCGGCGCGGCGCCGGTCGGCGGTGCGGATCACGGAGAACGCCCACGCGGCGGCGCCTCCGGCGAACAGGTACACGATGACGAACGACGTGTCCGATGCGGTGGCGCCGGTGATCGTGCCGAGGCGGATGATTGCGGTGATCGACAGCGATCCGGCGGCGATCATGCCGGGCACCGTTCCACGGCTGAGCAAGGTGGCAAAGACCGCGGCCAGTGGATAGCCGCCGGCGAAGACGAACGTGCCGGCCCAATCGGCAGCGACGATCGACCCGATCGCCCCCCCGACGTCGAGGGCGACGAACCATCCGGTGGTCGTGCGGCTCGGGTCGCGCAGCGAGATGACCGATGCCACCGTGGTCCAGGCGGCGACGGCGGTGATCGTGAGCGCTACTCGCCAGGGCCGGTCCGCCGGCGTCCCCCGCTCGGCCAGGATCAGCACGCCGAGGATCGCCAGCCACACGGCCGCCACGATGCGATATCCGATGACCGCCCGCAGCAGCGCCGCTTCGGCGTCTGTCGTCGGCTCGGCATTGTGATCGGACACGACGACCAGGGTAACGGTCGGCACCCACCGCGATCCTGCACAAGAACTGACCTAGCGGGTCCGGCGCGCCAGAATCACCTCATCGTGCACGCCAACCGCCGCCATGCCGAGCGGGCCCGCCGCCGCCGACTCCTCACGGCGGTGGTGGCCCCGGCGCTGCTCCTCGCTGCCTGCGTGGGCTCGGGAGTGCCCGATCCGCAGGGGGGCGGCATCGGTGGTGACGGCCTGGGGAGCCTCCCCGATGTGACGACGACCACCGAGGGCCCGCGAGAGTGCCGACCGATGCCCATCGTCGACGTGATCCCGCCGGTCGAGGACGCCGCCGCCGCCACCATCGTCTTGTCGAAGGCCATCTACCCGTGCGCCGACCGGGTCGTCGTCTCGCTCGCCTCCCGCCCGTTGTTGAGACAGGCGGCCGACCAGGCCATCGCAGCTGGGGCGGCGCTGCTGGTCGTGGATGCGCAGCCGACGGCCGCCCAGCAGCAGGAGATCCAGCGTCTGTCGCCCGAGCAGGTGCTCGTGTACGGCGTCGATCCCGCGCAGGTCGCCGGACCATGGGAGACCGTCGACGGGACCGCCGCCGACCCCGGCGACCCTTCCGAGGAGGCGCTCACCACGGATCAGGTCTGGCTCGTCGGCGAGGACCGCACGCTGGCCCTGGCCGTGGCACCCGCTGCCGCTGCCACCGGCTCGACATTGGTTTCCGTCGACGCCGCCGACCTGCGAGGTGCAGACGGCGACGATATCGGCAGGATCACGCAAGCCGGCAGCGTGCTGCTGATCGGTGCCTTCGGGCCGGATGCGATGTGGCAACTCGACGTCGTTCGTTCGGGCGTCGAGATCCCCGGCGGAGGTCATCTCATGTTCCCCGGCCGCCGCCTGGTGGCGCTCTACGGTAGCCCCGACACGCCCCCGCTCGGCGTGCTCGGCGAACAGGGGGTCGCCGCCTCGGTCACGCGTGCCCGCGACCTCGCCGCCGGGTACGAGACGGGTGACGGGACCACGGTCGTGGCGGCCTTCGACCTGATCGCCTCGGTGGCGTCGGCGTCGGCCGGCGCCGACGGTGACTACTCCGCCGAGCTGTCGCTCGACACGATCCGCCCATGGGTCGACGCCGCCGCCGAGGCCGGTATCTACGTGGTCCTCGACCTGCAGCCCGGACGAACCGACTTCCTCACCCAGGCGAAGAGCTACGAGGAGCTGCTTGCGCTCCCGCACGTCGGCCTCGCCCTCGACCCGGAGTGGCGCCTGAAGCCCGACCAGGTGCACCTGCGCCAGGTGGGGACGGTCACCGGTGCCGAGGTGAACACCGTCGTCGACTGGCTGGCGGGAATCGTGCGCGAGGAGCGGCTGCCGCAGAAGCTGTTCATCGTCCATCAGTTCAAGCTGGCCATGATCACCGAGCGGGAGACGATCCGGACGCCGCCGGAGTTGGCCGTCGTGATCCAGATGGACGGCCAGGGCCCGCTCCCGTCCAAGTACGGCACGTACGACGCGCTGACGGTGGGCACCGATGGCGTCGGCTGGCGGTGGGGCTGGAAGAACTTCTACGACGAAGACTCGCCGACGGCGACACCCGCAGAGGTGCTGGCCGTGGAGCCCCAACCCGTCTTCATCAGCTACCAGTAGCCCACACCGGGGCTCTCCGGAATCCGCAAGGCCCGGCAACCCCCAGATCCCCCTACCCGGAATTGGGACCTTCCCCCATGGTCGGGCGGGTGCGAGGCGAGGCACGATCGAGCCAAGCGGAAGCGAAGAGACGCCATGCCCGCCAAATCGCCATCGATCGCCGGACGTGCCCTGCTGGGCTTCCTCGTCGGGAGCGTGTTCGGACCGGGCTCCGCCGAGATCCGGCTCGGTTTCGGGCTGGTGGGCGCAGTCATCGGAGGGGCCACGGCGTTCTCGGCCCTGCACGATCGAAGAAGCAGCGTGAACGCGATCGAGTCGTTCCTGCGCGAGGCGTTCGCCGACGGCGACCTCGACACCGAGACGCTGGAGCGGCTGCGACGCCGTGTCGGCACGGCCGAGGCGGCCACGGCCGCAGCGGTGTGGAACGAGCCTCGGAACGCTGCATCAGCGGCGCCCATCGCTCCGCCTCCTGTTACCCCTGCGCCTGCCGTTCCGGCCACTCCTCCGGCAGCGCCGATGGTCCAGCCGCCACCCGTCGCGCCGGTCGCACCAGGTCGGCCTCGCCGCAAGTTGGGCGACATCCTTCCACCGTGGCGGGCCGTGGCGTCGTTCTGCCGATCGCTGCGGGGTGACTTCGGCGTCCAGGGCCTGGGGTCGCTCGGGGTGCTCCTCGTGTTCACGGCAACGTTGGGGTTCGTCGTCTTCGCCTTCTCGGAGGTTGGGGCGACCTTCCGTCCCGTCGCCGAGTTGACGGTGCCGCTCGTGCTGTTCTGCATGAGTGCCTTCCTGCGGAGACGCCGGGCTCCATTCATGGCGGCCGCACTCGAGGGACTCGGCGGTGCGGTCGCTCCGGTCATGGCGTTCGCCGCCTTCAGCGACGGGGCTCCGGTCCCGCCCGACGTCGAGCGAGCGGCGTTGGTGGCAGTCCTCGCGTCATGTGCTCTGGTTCTCGCCGGGATCTACGCCGTGGTGGCGGTTCGCCGCCCGACTACGCCGCTGCGGGTATTGGTGGCGCCGTTGGTCTGGGTCGCGGTCGCCATCGTCGGGCTGGCCATCCATGAAGAGACGTCCGCCGCCATGTTCGCCCTGGTGATCGTCGCCGTCGCCGTCACCGGCTGGCTCGTGGCGGCACGCCACGGAGTCCTCGCCGCGGCCGCGAGGACGGCACTCCTTCCCGGTCTGGGTGCCGGCTACGCGCTGTTGCTGCTGTTCGGGTATGCCGAGGGATGGCCGTCGTGGCCGATGGTGGTGGGTGGGGTCGGCGCGCTGGCGGCGCTCGAGAGCAGGCGCATTGCAGGGGCGGGGATCTGGCTGACCGAGGCTGCCCTCGTGGCCGTGACCGGCATGACGGCGAGCGTCGAGGTGGGTGCGGATTGGGCGGGATGCGCTGTGGTGGGCGCCGCCGTGCTCCTAGGCGAGCGCTGGGTTGCAGCCGCCGACGGTCGCCTCGCCACCGTGGTGTACGGGTCTCTCGGCACCGCCGGACTGGTGGCCGCGGCCGCCACGCCGGAACCGTTGCTCATCGCCGCCGTCGCCTTGGCGGTCTGGGGCCACGGGCGACGGCTGGTGCCGGCCGCGGGCTTCGGCGCGCTGCCGGCGGTCGTGGCGGCAGTGGCCCCGGCACTGGCGCTGATCGCCGTCGGGCGCCTCTCGGAGGCGAAGGTCGGCCTGCTGGCAGCCGCGATCGTGGTGGCGGTGAACGTCGGCGTGACTCGGCTGTGGCGGCGGCGTGACATCTATCTGGCCTGGGGCACGATGGCCTACGCGGCCGGCGTGGGTGTCGCCGCCGCGGTGACCGCCTCGGCAGGCGCGGGAATCCCCTTCGTGACCGCACTAGGGATCGCCTCGGCGGCCGTAGCGTTCGCGCCGGGGCCGAGTGGCCTGCGGGTGTGGTTGGCGGCAGCGCTCGGGGTCGGCTCCTGGGTCGGCCTCGTGGAGCTCACCGCGTGGAGTGTGCCCGCGGCGGTCCTCGGGCTCGCCACTGCCGGGCTGGCGCTCGTCGTCGCCGCGGTGTGGACGCCGGGCCGCGCCGGAGGCCATCTCGGGCTCGCCGGCCATGTGATGGGCCTGATGGGTCTTCCGCTCGTCGCCGACACCATGCGCATCGCGGTGGTGGCCGCCTGGCTCGCCGGCTGGCTGCTCGAGGTCGTGTATGAGAGGAAGAGAGCTCCGTTGCAGCGGCTGGTGGGTGCCCGCGAGGTGCTCGACGTGTCCTGGTTGGCGACGGCACCACTGCTGCTCGGTCTGCCGATCGAGGCGATGCTGATCGTGGAGGAGGCGAGGCCCAGCGCCGGTCTCGCCGGGGTGGCGCTCGTTCTCGCCGCCACGTCGCTCGCCTACGGAGCAATCGCCGGCTTACCTTCGTGGCGGCCGGCGTTGTCTCGCGAGGCCCTGGTGGCGGGCGTGGCGGCCTCGGCGCTGGGCGTCGCTGTCGCCGCCGCGTTCGACCCACTGGTCGCGTCCGATCGGGCACTCCAGGCGACGGTGCTCGGGGCGGGCATCAGTGGCGTGGCCGCCTGCTGGCGCCGTGTCACGCTGGTGATGCACTGGTATGCGTGGGCGCTGGCGGCCCCGCTGGCGCTCTTAGCCGGTCTGGCGGCCGCTGTGGGTGTCGCCGACCTCCACTGGGTGGCGATCGGGTGGGGAGCCACCGTCTCCCTCGGTGCGCTCCTGGCTGACGGGCTCATCGCCGGCCGGCGGCAACCCGACCGCGTCCTCGTGTCCTGGCTGGTGCCTCCAGCCGTGCTGGGCTCGTTGGCGGCGGTTGCCGGCATCGTGGTCGGGCTCGACGACGTGTTTGCCCGCTGGTGGCCGGTCACTGCGGCGGCGGCAGTGTGGACCGGGTTGGTCGCCTGGCTGATGAGGAACGCCTCGCTGACGGTGCTGTCGTGGTCGGCGGCATCGGTGTCGTACGCCTCGCTCGTGACCGGAGCCGGCGTGGTCCTCGCCGACGAGCCGGCGTACCTCACCTGGTCCACCCTCGTGTTGCTCGCGATTGCCACCGCGGCACCGCGTACCACGTCATTCGTGGGGCGGTTCGACCTGCCGCCGCTCGGGGTGGGGCTCGTTACCGGGGGATGCGCCGTGGCTCTTGGCGCCGCCGGCGGGACGACGGCGTTGACGTGGGCTCCGATCGGTG
>Ga0214471_10003016_pt1 | contig 13066 bp, 11 predicted proteins | sample RVTome_5_FD_207665 | JGI IMG/M metagenome (GOLD analysis project Ga0214471, IMG submission 207665) | Soil microbial communities from uranium-contaminated site in the Upper Colorado River Basin, Wyoming, United States - RVT142D155 | ecosystem: Environmental > Terrestrial > Soil > Contaminated >...
GAGGTCGGTTGGAAGCCTTTTGCACTCTCTGTCCTCGCCCTGGTCATCGTGGTGGCCTTGCTGGTTTGGCTCAAGCGGCAGCCGGAGCCCTTGCTGGCTTTGGCCGTCGGCCTGGTCGCCGGCGGCGCCATCGGCAACTCCATCGACCGGCTGCGCTTTGGCGGCGTGGTGGATTTTCTGGATTTCCACCTCGGCGACTGGCACTGGTATGCCTTCAACGTGGCCGACTCGGCCATCGCCGTGGGTGTCGCCGTGCTGGTATTGGATGGCTTGTTCCAACGCCGCGACGGTAGTAAAACCTAGTCTCAGAGAATAAGCAGGAAATGCGAGGGAGGCGAAGACCATGACTTGGACAATGGTCTCCAGAGTGTCGGTGGTTGTGGCCTTGGCCGTTACGTTGACGGCGTGCGAGGGCATCAAGAAACAACTTGGCCAGACCAAACAGGCGCCGGATGAATTTCGCGTTGTCTCGCGGGCGCCGTTGACCTTGCCGCCGGATTTCTCTCTGCGCCCGCCGGAACCCGGCTTGCCGCGGCCCCAGGAAGGCACGACGGCGCAGCAGGCGCGGCAGGCCATCTTCCGCGCCGAGGAGCCGAAGGACGCGCCGCAGGCGGTCATGGCCTCCACCGACGGACGCTCGCTCGGCGAGCAGGCGTTACTGCGCTCCGCCGGGGTGGAGAACGTCGATCCCAATATCCGCCTGGTGGTCGAGCGCGAGACCCTGCGCCTCAACGACGAGAGCGAGAGCTTCATCGATTCCCTGGTCTTCTGGCGCGACAAGGAGGTCCCCGGCGTCGTTGTCGATGCCCAGTCCGAATCCCAGCGCCTGAAGGAAAATGCGGCCCTGGGCAAGGACGCGACCAGCGGCCAGACCCCGACCATCGAGCGCCGCAAGAAGGCGATCTTCGAAGGCATCTTTTAAGGCGTATCGGCTAGGTTGCCACCAGCAGCCGCCGGGCGGGATTCGCCCGGGCCGTGGTTGCGGCGGCGCGGCGAGGGGCCATATAAGGGCCTGGCGCCCGCGGGGCCGCAAGCCCGGTGGGCTGGATGTTGTGCCTTCATCAGACTGGAAGCCCGCATGCCCCCAATCCGTAGTGCCACCATCCCCGGTTTCGCCCGCCCGTTCACCCGTCTAGCTATTGCCGCCTTTGCCGGCGCCCTGCTTCTCAACGGATGGATTGCCGCGCCGGGGCAGGCCCGGGTGTTCGACCCGGAGACCTTTACCCTGGCGAATGGCCTGCAGGTGGTGGTGATCGAGAACCGCCGGGCCCCGATCGTCACCCACATGGTCTGGTACAAAGTCGGCGCCGCCGACGAATCGGCCGGGGAATCGGGCAACGCCCATTTCCTTGAACACCTGATGTTCAAGGGCACCAAGACCTTAGGTCCGGGCGAGTTTTCCCGCATCATCGCCCAGAACGGCGGCCAGGAGAACGCCTTCACCAGCTACGACTTCACCGGCTATTACCAGACCGTCGCGCGCGACCGCCTGGAAATCGTCATGCGGCACGAAGCCGACCGCATGGCCAATCTGGTCCTGACCGATGCGGTGGTGCTGCCGGAACGCGATGTGGTTCGCGAGGAGCGGCGCAGCCGGGTGGACAACGAGCCGGCCGCGCATTTGCGCGAAACCATGCAGGCGGTCCTTTATCTGAACCACCCGTACCGGGTGCCGGTGATCGGCTGGGATCACGAGATCAAGAGCCTCAATACGGAAACCGCCCTGGCGTTCTACCGGCGCTGGTATGCGCCCAACAACGCTGTCCTGGTGGTGGCCGGCGATGTGGATGCGGCCGAGGTGCGCCGCCTGGCTGAGATGTATTACGGCAAGGTTCCGGCCAAGGCGGTGCCCGAACGGATTCGCCCGGCCGAGCCGCCGCAGTTCGCGGCGCGGCGGGTGACCCTGCACAGCGCCCAAGTGCGGCAACCGTCCTTGTCCATCAGTTATCTGGCGCCCAGTTACAGCACCGCCACCGGCCCTGCGGCTTATGCCTTGCAGGTCTTCGATCAGATTCTCGGCGGCGGCGCCACCAGCCGCCTGTACAAGTCGCTGGTGGTCGAACAAGGCCTGGCGACCAGCGCGGGCAGCAGCTATGACGCCATGGCCTACGATCTGAGCAGCTTCGATTTTTATGTCTCGCCCCGGTCGGGGGTCGACATGGCGAAACTGGAAGAGGCTTTGCGCGCCGAATTGCTCCGGGCTTTGCGCGACGGCGTCACCGAGGCCGAAGTGGCGCTGGCCAAGAAACAGCTCCAGGCCGCCGCCGTCTTCGCGCGCGATTCCCTCAGCACCGCGCCGAACATCTTCGGCCGGGCGTTGACCACCGGGCGCAGCGTCGAGGACGTGGAAGCTTGGCCGGATCGCATCGGCGCTGTCACCGTGGATGAGGTGAACGCCGCGGCGCGCGCCACCTTGCGCGACGAAGAATCGGTGACCGGCCAGTTGCTGCCCGAGCCGATCACGTGAACGTCATTCCAACTGCACAGACCATGAGAGTCCCCATGCCCCGATCCGTGCCCCGATCCGTACGCCGTGTCCTGCTTGCCGGTCTGTTTCTGATTGCGGCCGCCGTTGCCGCCCACCCGGCTCAGGCGGTCGAGGTGCAGCGGGTGCGCAGCCCCGGCGGCATCGAAGCCTGGCTGGTGGAAGATCACAGCAATCCGATCATCTCGCTTTCGCTGGCCTTTCGCGGCGGTGCGGCTCTCGATCCTGTAGGCAAGGAGGGGCAAGCCTCCATGGTTGCCGGATTGATCGACGAGGGCGCCGGCGATCTGGACTCGCAGGCGTTCCAAGGGCGCCTGGAGGATCTTTCGATCAGCCTGCGTTTCTCTGCCGACATGGACAGCTTCACCGGCGAGCTGCAAAGCCTGACGGAACATCGCGATACGGCCTTCGATATGCTGCGCCAGGCGCTGACCGAGCCACGCTTCGATGCGGAGCCGGTGGAGCGGATTCGCAGCCAGATTCTCGCCGGCCTGGCGCGCCGGGCCGAGGATCCGGATACCATCGCCGGGCGCGTGCTCAACAAGCTGCTCTATCCAGAGCACCCGTATGGCCGGCCCAGCAGCGGCACCCTGGAAAGCATCGCCGCCATGCAGGTGGACGATTTGCGGCGCTTCCCGGCCGAGCGTTTCGGCCGCGATGCGCTGGTCATCGGTGTCGTCGGCGATATCGCGCCGGCCGAGCTTGGGCGCTTGCTCGACACCACCTTCGGGGCGCTGCCCGCCACCGCTGGGACGTTCGAGGTGGCCAAGGTCGATCCGAAGGCTTCGGGAGATCTGGTGGTCATCGAAAAGGATGTGCCGCAAAGCGTCGTTCTGTTCGGTCAGAACGGCATTGCCCGCGACGATCCGGACTACTATGTCGCCTACACGGTCAACTACATCCTCGGTGGCGGCGGTTTTGCCTCCCGCTTGTACGAAGAGGTGCGGGAAAAACGCGGTTTGGCCTACTCGGTCTATTCGTATCTCTATCCTCTCGATCATTCGGCCCTGGTCCTCGGCGGCGTGGCGACTCAGAACAGCCGGGTCGCCGAATCCCTCGATCTGATCCGCCAGGAATGGAAACGCATGGCCGAGGCGGGGCCGACGGCGGACGAGTTGCGCAATGCCAAGACGTACCTGACCGGCTCGTTTCCCTTGCGCTTTTCCAGCTCCGACCGCATCGCCGGCATGCTCGTGGGCATGCAGACCGAAAACCTCGGCATCGATTATCTGGACCGGCGCAACAGCTTCATCGAGTCGATCACCGCCGAGGATGCCCGCCGTGTCGCCCGCCGCCTGTACGACGAAAGTTCACTGACGGTGGTGGTGGTCGGCCGGCCCGATGGGGTGAAGCCGACTCGCCCGGCGCCCAAGCTGGAAGGCTAGCGCGTTCCCATTTGCCATCCGACTGGCCGTGAGCCCGACTCGGGCGGTACTCTGTTAAGCTCAAAGATCGGCGCGGGCGGCACGGGATTGGCGGCACGATGCACTATCAACACCTGACGGAAAGCTGCCTGGCCGCGGCTGTGGGCGACGGCGGTTTGAGCGAGGAGTCGTTCACCCGCTCGTTGATGGCTGCCGCGCCCGCCCACGACCGGCTGTGCCAGCTTGTCGAATCGGGCAAGCTGCCGGCCCTTGGCGTGGCCGCGGGGATGGATGACCTGGCGCCCTTGCGCGCCATGGCCGAGGATTGGCGCCGGCGCCTGCGCGACGTGGTGGTGCTCGGCATCGGCGGATCGTCGCTCGGCGGGCAGTGCGTCACGGCCTTGAGCGATCGGGGATTCGGCCCGGCCGGGGACGGGCCGCGGTTGCATTTTCTCGACAACGTGGATCCGCACACCCAGGCGGCGCTGCTCGGCGCTGTCGATCTGAAGCGCACGGGCGTCATCGCCATCTCGAAATCCGGTGGTACCGCGGAGACCATGGCCCAGGCCCTGTGTGTGCTGCCGGCCTTGGCTGCGGCGGTCGGCCGCAAGAATATGCCCGCGCATGCGGTGGCGATCACCGAACCGAAGCCGAGCCCGCTCAAGTCCTTGGCCGAACGGCATGGCCTGCCGTGCCTCGACCATGATCCGGGCATCGGCGGCCGGTTTTCCGTGCTGTCCCTGGTGGGCATGCTGCCGGCCATGATCGCCGGCCTCGATGCCGCCGCCGTGCGCCGCGGCGCCCATGATACCCTGCGCGCCACCGTGGATGCGGCCCGGGTCGAAGACTCGGCCCCGGCCACCGGTGCCGCCATCGCGGTGGCCTTGTTGCACGAACGGCGGATCACCCAGAACGTGCTGCTGACCTACAATGACCGCTTGGCCACGTTCGGCCTGTGGTACCGGCAGCTTTGGGCCGAAAGCCTGGGCAAGGACGGCACCGGCATGACCCCCATCCGGGCCATGGGCGCCGCCGATCATCACAGCCAGCTGCAACTGTATCTGGCCGGCCCGCGCGACAAGAGCTTCACCATCGTCATGCCGGAAACCGCCCGCCAGGGGCCGGTGATGGCCGCCGACGAGGCCCGCGCCGTGGGCGCCGACAGCCTGGCCGGCCATGCCTACGGCGATCTGCTGGATGCCGCCGCGCGCGCCACGGCGGCGACATTGACGCGCCATGGCCGCCCGGTGCGGCGCCTGGTGATCGACACCGTGGATGAGGCGACCCTGGGTGCCCTATTCATGCATTTCATGCTTGAGACCATCATCGCCGCCGACCTGTTGGGTGTGAACGCCTTCGATCAGCCGGCGGTGGAGGAGGGCAAGGTGCTGACCCGGGACTATTTGGCGAAATCCGCATCATGACCATCCGCCGCCTGCCCGAGACCCTGGTCAACCGCATCGCCGCCGGCGAGGTGATCGAGCGCCCGGCGGCGGCGGTCAAGGAACTGGTGGAAAACGCCCTGGATGCGGAGGCCCGGCACATCGACGTGGTGATGGGCGACGGCGGCCGGGCCTTGATCGCGGTTACCGACGACGGCTGCGGCATGACCGCCGACGAGATCGCCCTGGCGGTGGAGCGCCATGCCACATCGAAGCTGCCGGATGACGATCTGATCCGCATCCGCACCCTGGGCTTTCGCGGCGAGGCGCTGCCCTCGATCGGCGCCGTGGCCCGCTTGAGCGTCACCAGCCGGCCGCGCGCCGCCGGTGTCGGCGCCACGGCGCAGGCCTGGAGCCTGGCGGTCGAAGGCGGCCGCCATGACGCCGTCAAGCCGGCGGCGCATCCGCCGGGCACCCGGGTCGAGGTGCGTGATCTGTTTTTCGCCACCCCGGCGCGTCTCAAGTTTCTCAAGGGCACGCGCACCGAATTGGGCCATGCCCAGGATGCGCTCAACCGCCTGGCCATGGCGCATCCGCATGTGGCCTTCACCCTGAACGCCGACGGGCGGGACGTGCTGCGCCTGGCCGCCGCCGAGGGCGATCTGTTCGATGCCCGCTTGCGCCGCCTGGGCGCCATCATGGGCCGCGAGTTCGCCGAGAATGCCTTGCCCATCGACGCCGAGCGGGAAGGGTTGCGCCTGACCGGCTATATCGGCTTGCCGACCCTGAACCGGGGCACGGCGCAGCACCAGTATCTGTTCGTCAACGGCCGGCCGGTGCGCGACAAGCTGCTGCACGGGGCGGTGCGCGGCGCCTACCGCGATGTCTTGGCGCACGACCGCCACCCGATGCTGGCCCTGTTCCTCGAGGTGCCGGCGGATGCGGTCGATGTGAACGTGCATCCGGCCAAGGCCGAGGTGCGTTTCCGCGATCCCGGACTGGTGCGCGGCCTGATCGTCGGCGCCTGCAAGCACGCCCTCGCCGCCGCCGGCCACCGCGCCTCCAGCAGCGTCGCGTCTGCGGCCCTGGGTGCGGCGCGGCCGGGCGGCGTGCCGTCTTTTTCCAGTGGATTTACGTCCAAGCCGCGCGGCTTTGCCGAGGCTGCGGCGGCCTACCACGCGCCGCTGCCGGGGCTGGGCGCGGCGCCGTCGGCGCGGCCGGGGGCGGCCACGGATCAGGCATCCGCGGACGGCTACGAGGAATATCCGCTGGGCGCCGCCCGCGCTCAGGTGCATGCCACCTACGTGGTGGCGCAGACCGGCGACGGCATCGTCATCGTCGACCAGCACGCGGCGCACGAGCGCCTGGTCTACGAACGCATGAAGCAGCAGTTGGCCGGCGGCGGCGTGGCCAGCCAGATCCTGCTGTTGCCGGAAGTGGTGGAGTTGGACGAGGCGGCGGCCAACCGCCTGGCGGCGCGCGCCGGTGAGTTGCGCGATCTCGGCCTGGTGATCGAGCCGTTCGGGCCCGGCGCCGTGGCGGTGCGGGAAACTCCGGCCCTGCTCGGCGAAGTGGATGCCGGGGCCCTGTTGCGCGATCTGGCCGACGAGTTGAGTGAATGGGGCGAAACCCTGTCGCTGCGCGAACGCCTGGGCGAGGTGTGCTCGACCATGGCCTGCCACGGCTCGGTCCGTGCCGGGCGCCGCCTGAATGTGGATGAAATGAATGCCCTTTTGCGGCAGATGGAGGCCACGCCCCATTCCGGCCAGTGCAATCACGGCCGGCCTACCTACATAGAACTTAAGCTTGCCGATATCGAGCGGCTGTTCGGCCGCCGCTAAACGGCCGCGATCGGTGGGTCGCTCTCACCTGCACGAGAGGAGATCAGATGCAAACTCCGCTGGAAATAAACTTTCGTCACATGGATCCGTCTCCCGCCGTCGAGGCCAATATCCGCGAGAAGGCGGACAAGCTCGAGCGTTATTTCGACCGCATCGTCGGCTGCCGTGTTGTCCTTGAGGCGCCGCACCGGCACAAGCACAAGGGCAAGCTGTTTTCCATCAGCATCAACATATCCGTGCCCGGCAAGGATATCGTGGTGAACAACAAGCGGACGAAGAACCACGCCCACGAAGACGCCTATGTCGCCGTTCGCGACACCTTCAACGCGGCGGCACGCAAGCTCGAGGATCACGCGCGCAAGGTCCGCGGTGACGTCAAAACCCATGTTCCCCCGGAGGCGTTGCTGACACCCACCGAGGACTAGCATCCACGGCAACGCGGTTATCAACGGCTGCTTCGACGTCCTTGAGATTGGCATCGAGGTGCGGGTGGCGGAACTGGAGAACTCCTAAAGGCAGCAGGCCAGTTCAGCTACTGCAATTGGCAAGCACCACATCGTGGATTAGTGCGGCGTCGATCACACTGCCCGCAGGCATTTGAGGTACGACCCAGCCAGCGGTAAACGGTGCTTCAATCACCGGTTTGGCCCTGCGGGTGTCACTTCAATTGCTCTTCAGCAATCTCATTTATTCGCTTCTCGTAAGCCTTCTTGTCCTTTTTTTCGAGTTCCATCAATTCATGAATAACGGAGAAGTCTTCAAAAGGCAGCCTTACTCTATGAAACACGACGAATGCGAGCGAGCCGATAATTCCGGCAGCCGTACCAGCAAGCACCACGTTGTTCCAAGGTTCCGACAGCGTTGGATTCTGTAGAATCTGCCACCATGCTGAGACTTGGATACCTAAAGGAATTAGTAGTGCCACAACTAGGACAACGACGCCCATCAGCATGGAGAGGATGACAACCAAAAAGCCTATTAAGGCCAACTGTGTCGGTTTCGTGTGATCGATGAGTGGCCAACTTGATCGAATCGGGGTTTTCCAGAAATACGGAAGCACCGCCGCCTTCAACTCGCGCTCCACCTTGTTCTCGTAAAGCGTCTCGAGTAGGACCTCTCGTATGCTTTTCAGTTCCGCCAAGCTGATTTGCATGATCCCTGACATAAGATCCAGCGAGATAGATACGATCAGTAATATTTCACGCACTTCGCGAAGATCTTTAATGGAAATACCTAGTACAGAGAATTCGCTTTTTCCTGTAAATAATTGTATGAATAGCGCAGATAAAAGTATCGCGTTTATCGCCCATAACTTCACTTGCCGTCGTTCAAGAGTTAATGCCGCTTCGGCAACCTCTTTGAGATATTCCGGGCCAAACGCGGCCTTGTTCTTTGGAGTGGTTACTATAGCACGCACCTGTTCTCGCAGCCGTGTCCACTCTGAATGCCATACAATCTTAGTGATTTTGATTTGGCGGCGTCCGAACATAGGTTTCAATCCATACCAAATGGCGCGAGCGCAAATGTCCGATGCGCCTTATTACCCTTGAAACCGTTTTTGTACCAGCTTGACCAACACTATTGGTAAGGCCTACTTGCAAAACGTGGCCCCACTAGTCGCTTGCGATCATGTCTCTCGAAATGTCCTCGGCGCGCAGGAATTCCAGGCGGGCCTTGCCGTATTTGCGGGAATCGACCGGGGCGAAGCCGGCGGGCGCGGTGAAGTCTTCCTTGGCCAGCAGCTCGATAACCACGATGGTGCCCGGTGCGGTCCAGCCGGTGGCACGCAGGGCCTCAAGCGCCGGTCCGGCCAGGCCCAGGCCATAGGGCGGGTCCATGAGGATTACGTCGCACGGGTTCGCGGCGCGCGGCGGGTGCAGTACATCGGCGTTGACGATCTCGCACCGTTTCTGCTCGCCCAAGATCAGGATGTTTTCGCGGCATGCGGTTACCGCCACCGCCTGATTCTCCAGGAAGATCACTTGTCCCGCGCCGCGCGAGACGGCCTCCAGGCCCAGCGCCCCGGTGCCGGCGAAGGCATCCAGCACCCGGGCCCCGGCCAGCGGATTGCCGGCGCTGGCCCGCGCCTCGGGCCACGGCAGCTTGCCTTGAGTGAGGATGTTGAACATGGCCTCGCGGGTGCGGTCGGCGGTGGGGCGCACCGCCAGGCCCTCCGGCGCCTCGATGCGTCGGCCCCTATGCCGTCCGCCGACGATGCGCACCGCGCTTGCCTCTTTTCTTGCCGGCTGCCGGCCCCGGACCACTGCCGTCTCCGCCGAGCTGCTCGCGCAGGACCTTGCCCGGCACCTCGCGCACCTCATCGGGCTTCAGCAGGCCCAACTGAAACGGTCCATAGGCAACGCGGATCAGCCGGTTGACGGTCAGGCCGACGTGCTCGAGGACGCGGCGCACCTCGCGGTTCTTGCCCTCCTTCAAGCCCAGATTGACCCAGGCATTGGCCCCGGATTGGCGCTCGAGGGCGGCCTCCATGGGGCCGTAGTCGATGCCGTCCACGCGGATGCCGCGCGATAACGCCTGTAGCCGGTCCGTATCGACCCGGCCGTGCACCCGGGCCCGGTAGCGCCGGGTCCAGCCGGTGGCCGGCAGCTCGAGCCGCCGCTTCACCGCGCCGTCGTTGGTCAGCAGCATCAACCCTTCCGAGTTGAAATCCAGGCGGCCGACGGTCAACACCCGCGGCAGGGAGGCAGGCAGCCGGTCGAAGACCGTCGGCCGGCCTTGGGGGTCGCTTGCCGTGGTGATCACCCCCCTCGGCTTGTGATAACGCCACAGGCGGGCCGGCTCCGCGGCCGGCAAGGGCTTGCCGTCGATGGTGACAGTCGCGCCCGGCGGCACGTTGATGGCCGGGCTGGTCAGGCGGACGCCGTCGATGCTGACCCGGCCATCGGCGATCCACCGCTCCGCTTCGCGCCGCGAGCAAACGCCGGCGCGAGCCATGACCTTGGCGATGCGCTCGGGGACGATACGCTCGGGCTTGTCTGAGCCTGGTTTGTCCGAAGTGGTCATGGGGGCGCAGGTATAGGGACACTCTTCCGCTCTGGCAACGCCAGCCGCTTGACCTGGTTGCCGCGCCACCGTCATGGTGACGGCCATGGCAGAGCGCCGCCCCACACCCATGATGCAAGCGCTGAGCGAGGCCCAGGCCGCCGCCGAGTTGGGCGAAGTGCCCGTTGGCGCCGTGCTGGTGGACGGGCACAGCGGCGAGATTCTGGGGCGATCGCACAATCGGGTCGAGGCTTTGCACGATCCCACGGCCCATGCCGAGCTGCTGCTGATCAGCGACACAGCCCGGCGCCTGGGCTTAAAGCGGTTCGAGGGCGCCGATCTGTACGTCACCTTGGAGCCATGCCCCATGTGCGCCACCGCCATTGCATTCGCCCGGGTGCGGCGGCTCTATTTCGGCGCCTATGACCCGAAGGGCGGCGGCGTGGAGCATGGCCCGAAGGTTTTCTCCCACGCCACCTGCCATCATCGGCCCGAAGTGATCGGCGGCCTCGAAGAAACCAAATGTGCCACTCTTCTGCGGGATTTTTTTGCGGCGCGTCGGACGGACTAACCTAGGCGTGCGCCCGAGTCGCAGCGGAGTCGCGATGCGGGGCGTCTTGCACTGCACCATGCCCGCACGTGCATTTTGGTGTGCGGGCGTTCCTGCGGGGCAACCGATGGGTGTGACAGACGCCCGGGAGTAGGTACGCATTGGCCCGTGTCCGTGTCACTAAGCCATGGACATGGCACCGAAAATTCCGCCGGTGCCGGGTGTTCGCGGCGGCGGGACAAAGTTTTTTTGCGGGCGGCGCATTGGCAGGGTTTCGTACGGCGACTAGATATAGTAGATTAACCAAAGATAGCCTAGTTATGTAGTGGGTCCGCTGCAGGTTCTGGGAGAACTGGACCGCAATCGGCCCGAGCGTGTTGCAACAACCCGAGTAAACCCGGGGGCTCGGAAGCGAACAAATGAAAGTCATCGCGATTGCCTCCCGGAAGGGTGGCTCAGGGAAGACGACTTTGGCCGGCCACTTGGCCGTTCAGGCAGAACAGGCGGGCGACGGGCCGGTGGCGCTGATCGATGTGGACCCGCAAGGCAGCTTGGCCGATTGGTGGAACAGGCGCGCGGCGCCGACGCCGGTGTTCGTGCAGACGGCCCTGGCCGATCTGGCGAATGACATCGACCGGTTGCGCGACGCAGGCATCAAGATCCTCATCATCGATACGCCGCCGGCGCTGACCTCGGCCATCGGCGATGTGATCAAGCTGTCCGATCTGGTGGTTATTCCATCGCGGCCCAGCCCGCACGATCTGCGCTCCATCGGCGCCACGGTCGAACTGGTCGAGCATTTGGGCAAGCCCCTGATCTTCGCCCTCAATGCGGCCACGCCGCGGGCGCGCATTACCGCCGAGGCCGTGGCCATCCTGTCCAAGCATGGATTGCTGGCGCCGGTGATCATCCATCAGCGGGTCGATTTCGCGTCCAGCATGATCGATGGCCGGACGGTGATGGAACTGCCGGGCGATTCCCGCTCCGCGGCCGAGATCGGCAAGTTGTGGAAATATCTGGCTGGCCGGTTGGAAGGCAATTTGCAGCGCTCCGTCCTGCCCGCCCTGCCGGCGGCATCGGCGGCGGATAAGATCTTTGCCGTGGCCGGTGGCGGAAGGCAGATCATTCGATGAGTCTGCGCGAGGTGCCGTCGTCCAAGCCGCTCCTGGCGCGCAAGGGGGCCGCGGCGCCGGCCAATCTGCACATCATCAAAGGGGGAGCGGCGGAGCCAACGCTGCGGCCAGTCGACAGCAAGGGGGAGGCCGCGCTCGACTTGGCGAAACCAGACTCCACCGTGGATCCGGCGGCCGTTGAGCGCAAGGGCGAGATCGCCCCGGCGGCCAGCCTTTTGCCGTTCGATCTCTTGCGGAAAAAGTACCGGCCCGAGCTTTCGCCGGACTTGGTCGAGGATGAGCCCGACATCCTGGTCGGCGACCTGGTTGCCGAGGATCGCACCGAATTGCGGCGGCCGGATGCCTCGCCCCAGGCCGAGCTGGCGCTGCATGGAGAGCCGGCGCCGAAAGCGCCGAAGCTGACCGCGCCGCCGAAATTCAGGGCGGAACTGACCCCCGAGCCCCGCTTGGACTCGCGGCCGGAGAGCAGATCGGACTCCGCACCGAAACATCGGCCCGAGCCGCGGGTGGACGTGACCATACCGACGCCGGCCCAGGCCCGCACGCCAGCCTCTATCTCAACCCCAACATCAGCCCCAGCCCCAGTTCCCGCCCCATCCCTGGCCGCCGCTCCGGTGCCATCGCCGCATCCGGATTGGCGGGTTGGCGTTGCGGCCGTGGCCGCCCCGAAGCGCGCGCCTAGAAGTGGCTGGCTGTTGCCTCTGGGTGCCCTGGCGGTGGCATTCGCCGCCCTGATCGCCGGCTGGAACATGACGCGGCCGACAGTCGATCTGGCCTCACAGTCCGGAGCGGACGCATCCGGGGTCGCGGCGCCCATCGCGATGGGTCAGGCAACAGACGAAACCAATGTGCCGGCGACGGTTGAACGAGAGGCGGCCGAACCAGCGACGGCCGAACAGGCGACGGCAGAGCCGGTGACGGTCGAGCCGCCGCCGGTCGCGGAAGCGGACGCACCGGAACCTCCCGCTACGGCGGCAGAGGCCGCGCCCGAGTCGCCAGCGCTTGAGTCACCCGCGCCTGAATTGCCAGCACCACCCGCGCCGCCCGCGGTCGCGGTGGCCACGCCGGCCATGCCGGAGTCGAAGTTACCCGAGCCCAAGCTGTCGTCGCCTACCTTGACGGCGCCCATGCCGTCGATTGCCGCGCCGTTGCCGCCCAAGCTGCCGGCCACCGGGCCGGCCTCGGAGCCGGATACCGCCGCGCCGGCCGCCGGTGAGTCCGCCGCCGTGACGCCCACCGTGATCAAGCCGACCGTCGATGTGGTGCGTCTGGAGGCCAATGGCGATGCGGTGATCGCCGGCCGGGCGG
>Ga0214471_10003021_pt1 | contig 13061 bp, 8 predicted proteins | sample RVTome_5_FD_207665 | JGI IMG/M metagenome (GOLD analysis project Ga0214471, IMG submission 207665) | Soil microbial communities from uranium-contaminated site in the Upper Colorado River Basin, Wyoming, United States - RVT142D155 | ecosystem: Environmental > Terrestrial > Soil > Contaminated >...
CCCCACCCTCGCCCTCCCCCTTCCAGGGGGAGGGAAATATATTTGTAGCGAGCGCCGCATAGGTCAAACCTCGGTGAGTCCCCGGGCAGAGCCGGGGGGTTTACCTTAAACTGAATTACCTCGTTCGGCGCATTACGGCATACGCCTAATGCGCCCCACGTGTACTACGCGTCAATCGGTTTCGCTCTATCTCAGTTCAAACAGAAATCGTTCTGTCGCGCGTTGTACTTGATGAACCCTCCGGCCTCGACGGCGACGAAATAACTTTCCGCGAGCGCGAAGCAAGTCGCCTTTTCGGCCGCCCAGTCCACACATTTGAACGATTCCAGACCGGTGTAGGGACAAGCAGGATAAGCCTTACGGCACATCGCCTTGTGATTTTCGCGTTGCTGCAAATTGCAAGCGTTGTACGCTCCCACCCGCGCGCCGTCTCCCTGGGGAACGCAAGTCTGGTAGCAGTTATCGTGTATGTTGCATCCGAGAGGCTGCTCGGGGCTCTGCCCGTGAACGAAGAATTCGCTCGGCGGTATCGGGCCGGAGCCGAACTCGACGGGAACAAGGTTATGATCAGCGCCCGGCATGGGCTGGTTGCGCCGGGCATCCGAGGGCGAGTCGTCGCCGCTGCCGGGAGCCGAACAGCCATCGACGAAGTGGCAGCGGTTGTTCTGGCCATTGCCGCGTTCCGCGGCCACACCCGGTTCCGCCAACCCGATAAGACAGTAATCCGCGACACCGTTGACCGCTACCGTGGTGCTGCCGCCCACGGCATCCTTGCCGATGACCGCAATCGTCTGCGGGCCTTTGCTCAGTTGAATATCGGCGGCGAAGTTGTAGCGTTGGTCACAAGCGGGCCTGTTCGGAAAAAAGAAACAAAACACGTCCAAAAGCGGATTCCTCGCCAAAGGACTTATCGTGGCCGCTACGTTATTTACCATGACGGTCGGCGGTCCCTGGTTGGTTGTGGCGGTCCCGGTCACCGTAACCGGTATATTGTTCGATGGTGCGGCCCCCTGGTCATCCCAGACAGCGCCGGCGGTGAAGTCAGGTTTGGGGGCGGCGATGGTCATCGCCGGACCGAGACCGCGCGCGGTTCGCAACGTGACATCGACGCTGGCGCTGCCCTCGCCGGTGCTGTTGGTCGCGACGACCGTCACCGAGTTCTCGCCTTCCACCAGCGTGACATTGGCGCTATAGGCGCCGTTGTTGTTCACCGTCGCATCGCCGGCGACCGTTACCGTGGCCGACGGATCATCCACGGTGCCGGCCACCATGACCGGGTTTTCCGTTGCGATGGTTTGGGGTACGGGCGTCGCTATGGTAACGGTGGGCGGCGGGACCACGACCGTGGCATTTATGTCATCCGACGCGCTGTCGGCCTTGCCGTCGTTGACGGTCAGTTGCGCGCCGTAGGTCCCCGCTTTGTCCGCGATAAACGTCGGTTTGTCGCTGAACGGATCGGACAACGTGGCCGCGCTGTCGGGCGGTACCGTTGTAAGTGTCCAGACGTAGTTGAGCGTGTCGCCGTCGGCATCGTTCGAAGCGCTGCCGTCCAACACCACGACATCGCCGACCAGAACATTACTGGCCTGATCCGGCCCGGCATCGGCGACCGGCTGGTTGTTGCCGGCGGCTGGCGGGTTGTTGCTGCCTTGATTGTTGTCACACCCGGCAAGCGCGAGGGCCAGCACAACCGCCACGGCCAGGTACTTTATTGTTTTCATCGCGCCCCTCCTCACTTACGTCCTTGTCGTTGTGGTGACGTAATGTGATAAGCGTTTTTCTTATAGGAATCCGATCACCGTACGCCCCGCGCACGTCGGAGTCAAAGAAACTACGGCGCACCAAGAAGCGCCGCTCGCTACGCATCTCGCTTCTTCGGTGCATGCTCGCGACTTGGCAGCAACTCGAACAGCCATCCCGCGCCGATGTTGGCGCGAACAACGCGGATTGCGAGCGCGGTCGGCGAGATCGGACGGACCAAACGCGTTTCGCGCAGTCGCGGCAGGAAGATCAATACCACGGCCGCGCGCACCATCCCGGAGAGCGTCAGCGCGGCCCACAGGCCGCTCGTGAATGCGATGGTGTAGCCGCCCCAATGAAGCGCGTGCGGCGCGTGGGTTGCAAGGGCGCCGCCGATCAAGGCGCCGCCGAAAATCGCGACGTTCGACAGGGTTTGGTGCACGGCGCTGTAGGCGGCGCGTTTCTCGGGCGGAACGACGTCGTACAGGAAATTACCGGCGGCGAGGCTGAAGCCGGCCCAGACGACGCCGCCGATAAACTGAAATACCAGAATCGGCCAGAACGACGGGAAGATCACCCACAGCACCGGAAGTACCGGAAACACCACGCTCGTGATCTGCACGACGCGCAGGTTGCCAAAGATATCTGACAGCCGGCCCCAAAGGTTCATCGCAAGAAACTGCGTCAAAATGAAGAACGCGGTCGCCGCGGTGAATTCGAGGTACGAGAACTTGAGATCGCGCAACATGAAGAGCGTGAAGAACGGCGAGGCGATGGCGACCGCCAAATTCATCAACGCGACGAAGAGCGCAAAGCTTGCGAAGTCCGAACCCCGCAGGCGGTCGAGCAAACCGTCGACCGGCGGCAGCGTGAACGGCGCAAGGCGCTGCATCGGTTCGTGCATGCCCATCAGCTGGTGCAGCGAATAAATCCGGGCGAGAGCCGCCACCGCAAACACCAGTGCGAAACCCCAACCCGCGGCCGAGCGCTGTGCGAAGAATTCGAGCGCAACGCCGCCGGCGGCGAGGCTCGCGAAGGTAAACATGCTCATGAGCCGCGTGCGCTTGCCGAAGAACCGCCCGCGGCGCCGCTCCGGCACCAGATCGCTGATGAGACTACTCCACGGTGGCGCCGCGAACTGGCCGCCGATGTAGTAAAGCACCACCCACAGTATGAGCAGCAGCAGCGGATGTTCGGTCGGCACGAACACGAGCGCGATGATCGGCAGCCACGTCAATGCTTGCAGCAATACGCCGCTGAATATCAGGCGCTTGCGCTGGATCGCCTGCCCGGCGATCCAGGCCGAAACAAGTTGCGCGACCGAACCGAGCAGCGAGGGTAGCGCCGCGAGCAACGTGATCTGCGCCGTGGTCGCTCTCAGAAAAACGGCGAACGCCTGAAGATACGATTCCCCCGCGCCGAACATGATGGACCATGCGACGCCGTCGCGGACTGAATAGCGCAGCGACCGTTCGACTTCAGGATCGCGTGAGAATTGACGTTCCATCGCTCGTGTGAGGTGAAAACGCGGTAACTGAGGAAATTATAGAACCGGTTGCGCCCGCCGGTGGCTCGCGACCGCGGTACGCGTGCCGCCAAAACCGCCGCCGATATTGTGTCTACTTCGCGCCGGACGACGCCGACGCGCGCGCAAGTCGGCGCACCATTTGCTGCGCCGCGTCGCGGCGCATGTCGCGCAGCAGCTCCTGCTCCTGCTGTTCACGCGCCAACACCTGATTCGGATCGAAGGAGTAGCTGCGCTGCAGGCGAATCGTTTGCACCGCGAGCGGCTGCGGGCCGTCGAGGCGGAAGCTCGCGCTGTAGACCACGAGATACCCGCTCGCTTTCGCGGTGGCGGTGCTGACCGACGCCACGCGGGTCTCGGTCTGCTCGCCGAGTAACACGACGGCTGGCGCCTCGGGCGCATCTACAATGCTCGCGCCCGCTTGAGCAAGTGCCGCGCGCACGGCAACGGTCAACGGATCGTTGGCGAGCTGAGTGAATGGGACGACTCGTACGGTGGCGAGCGACGCCGGCAGCGCCGCGTCGCCGGTGCCGCGCAAATGGAAACCGCAGGAAACAAGTAGCAAGTAGTAAGTGGCAAGAAGCAAGAGAAAGGACCGCCATCCGGTTGCGGTTGCGCTTGCCACTTGCCACTTGCCACTTGCTACTTTCATATTGCTACTTGCCACTGTCATGCCACGACGATATTGACCAGCTTGCCGGGAACGAGGATTACCCTCTTCACCGACTTGCCGGCAATGTGGCGCGCGACGGCGGCGTCGGCGAGTGCCGTCTCGCGCACCTGTTGCTCCGGCGCCTGCGACGGTACCGACACGCGCCCGCGCAGTTTGCCGTTTACTTGCACCACGAGTTCGACGGAATCCTGAACCAGTGCGGCCTCATCGTGTTCCGGCCACGGCGCGTTGGCGACGTCGTCGCCGAACCCGAGTTCTTTCCAGAGGACGTGCGTGATATGCGGCGTAATCGGAGACAGCAATCGTAGGAGCAGGCTCAAGCCTTCCGTCAAAACGACCTGTCCCGAGACCTGAATCTTCTGATAGCCAGAAACGTCCGTAGCGACATCCATGCATTCCAGGGCGTTGAGAATTTTCATTGCCGCTGAGGCAACCGTGTTGAACTGCAAGCGCGCAAAGTCGTTATTGGCCTGCTTGAGGGCGATGTGAACTTCTCTGCGCGCATTCTTGTGCTCATCGGGCGCTTCGGACCAGTTGATGCTGGCTGCCGATAATTTGGCATCGATGAAGGACCGGTTTTCGTATGCGAACGCCCACAACCGCTTCAAGAACCGAAACGATCCCTCGACCCCCGAGTCCGACCATTCAAGCGTGTGCTCGGGAGGTGCCGTGAAGATCACGAAGAAGCGCGCGGTATCGGCGCCGTATTTGTCGATCAGCGCTTGCGGGTCGACGCCGTTGTTCTTCGACTTCGACATCGTGCCGAGCCCGCCCCATTCGACCGGTTGCCCGTCGCTGCGAAGCCGGGCGCTCGCGCGATTGCCTTTGTCGTCGTAGCTCACATCGACGTCGGCTGGGTTGTAGTACGTAATGCGACCGGACACGGGCTTGCGGAAGTAGATGTCGTTCAACACCATGCCCTGGGTCAGCAGGCGCGTGAACGGCTCGTCGTAATTCGCGAGGCCGAGGTCAGCCGCTCTTGCGCTCCCTGCGCCCGCGGCATTCGTACGTCCCTGTACATCACGCATAGCTTTCCACACGAAGCGCGAGTACAAGAGATGCAATATCGCGTGCTCGATGCCGCCGATGTATTGATCGACCGGCATCCAATACTTCACGCGTGCGTCGACCATGGCTTGGTCGCTGTCGGACGAGCAAAAACGCGCGTAGTACCAAGACGAATCGACGAACGTATCCATGGTATCGGTCTCGCGCCGCGCCGGTTTGCCGCATTTCGGGCAGGTCGTGTTGACGAAGTCGGCGCGCTTCGCGAGCGGGTTGCCGGTGCCGTCGGGCACGCAATCCTCGGGCAGCTCGACCGGCAGCTGATCGTCCGGCACCGGCACGTCGCCGCAGGCGTCGCAATGAATAATAGGTATCGGGCAGCCCCAGTAGCGCTGGCGCGAAATGCCCCAGTCGCGCAGCCGCCATTGCACTTGTTTGTCGCCGAGGTCCTTGGCTTTCAAATCGGCGGCGATGGCATCGATCGCGGCTTCGTAGTCGAGACCGTCGTATTTGCCGGAATTGACGCAGCGGATGTTTTGCTTGTCCGCGTACCATTCGGCCCAGGCGTCGGTCGAATAGGTCTTACCGGGAATTTCGATCACCTGTTTGATCGGCAAACCGTATTTCTTGGCGAAGGCGAAATCGCGCTCGTCGTGCGCCGGCACCGCCATAACCGCGCCTTCGCCGTAGCCCATGAGCACGTAGTTGCCGACCCAGACTTCGATTCTCTCGTTCGTCAACGGATGGGTGACGAAGACGCCGGTCGGCACGCCGTTCTTTTCCATGGTCGCGAGGTGCGCTTCCATCACCGTGCCGCGTTTGCATTCCTCGACGAACGCGGCGACTTTCGGGTTCGTGCGCGCCGCGTAGGTCGCGAGGGGATGTTCCGCCGCGACCGCACAAAAGGTGACGCCCATAATCGTGTCGGCGCGGGTGGTGAACACCCAGAGTTTATGAGTCGCATCAGCGCTCCGACTCCCCCTCTCCCCCTGGGAGAGGGATGGGGTGAGGGAGTGAGAGGACGGTGGGAGACCGGATACATCCCTCACCCCATCCCCTCTCCCGGAGGTAGAGGGGCCGATCGTTCCGCTTTCGGCGGGAAGTTTATATGTAAACGCGAAGCGCACGCCGACGCTCTTGCCGATCCAGTTCGCCTGCATCGCGCGCACACGCTCCGGCCACTCGGATAGCTGGCCGAGGTCATCCAGCAGCTCCTGCGCGTACGCGGTGATACGCAGGTAATACATCGGGATCTCGCGCTTCTCGACCGGCGCGCCGGTGCGCCAGCCGCGGCCGTCGATCACTTGTTCGTTCGCGAGTACGGTCTGGTCGACCGGATCCCAATTCACCACCCCGCTGGTCTTGTAGGCCAAACCCTTTTCCAGCATGCGCAGGAACAGCCACTGATTCCATTTGTAATAGTCGGGCTTGCAGGTCGCGAGCTCGCGCGTCCAGTCGATCGCGAAGCCGAGCGCCTGAAGCTGGCGCTTCATATAGGCGATGTTGTCGTAGGTCCACCGGGCCGGCGGCACGCGATTCGCCATGGCGGCGTTCTCGGCCGGCAGGCCGAACGCGTCCCAGCCCATCGGCTGCAACACGTTGTAGCCGCGCATGCGCATGTAGCGCGCGATGACGTCGCCGATGGTGTAGTTGCGCACATGCCCCATGTGCAGCTTTCCGGACGGATACGGAAACATCGACAAGCAGTAGCACTTCGAGCGCGGAGATTCGTCGGCGGCGCGGAACGAATCGTGCGCGTTCCAAAAGGACTGCGCTTCTCTCTCGACGCTGTCGGCTGTATATCGTTCGTCCATCGTGCGCGATTCGCGGCTGGGGGAATTTCGGCGCGGCAAGGATAGCGTATTTTCGCCGAGGCGGTCATGGTGCGTACTTCGCCGACAGGCCGTGGGACCCACAGCGAGTGCGGAGTGCGCGGCGCCGCACGGTGGCATCGACCGGAAAAATAGATAAGAATAACCGCGCACCGAGCCCAACCAACGCGAAGAACAATGGCTCTCGAAGGTCCCATGCTGCTGCTGCACTTCAAGCTGCTACTGCTGCTCGCCGTCGCGAACGGCGCGCCGATCGTGGCGCGGCGGCTATTGCGCCAGCGCTTCGGTCAACCGATCGACGGCGGCGTAATATTTCTCGACGGCCGACCGCTGCTGGGGCCGACTAAGACCGTACGCGGGCTGGTCCTGGCCCTGATTGCGACGCCGGCGGCGGCGGTGATTTTCGGCCTCGACGCCGGCACCGGTTTCACCATCGGTGCGCTCGCCATGCTCGGTGACCTGACCTCGAGCTTCATCAAGCGGCGCTTGGGCATGGCGTCGAGCAGCCAGGCGTTCGGGTTGGATCAAATACCGGAGAGTCTATTTCCGCTGCTGGCGGTGCGGGATCGCCTCGATATTTCCGGCGCCGAGATTGCCCTGCTGGTCGCCACATTCCTAATACTGGAGTTGTTGATCTCGCGGGTGATGTTCAAGCTGAAGTTGCGCGATCAGCCGTATTGAAAGGAAAGCACCCCCGCGAAAATGATCCGCGACCGCTCTATTCCGGGCGCAGCCGATGCAGCGTCACTTCCGGCGGGCAGTTGAGCCGCACGTCGACGATGGAGCTGCCGGAACCGACCGAGGTGTAGCCGACCAAGCGCTCGAACCGCCAGGCCCCCCTGGCGAAGCGCCGCGGACATTCGGCGTCGATGATCAGCGGATAACCGCCGGGCAGACAAATCTGGCCGCCGTGCGTGTGGCCCGACAGCATCACGTCGAATCCGGCCGCGGCCGCGTGCCGATATGTCTCGGGCGTATGCGACAGCAAAATCGACGGCGCACCCGGCGGAATGCCCGACCGCGCCTTTTCCAAATCGTGCAACCGGTAGTGATGCGCGTCGTCGATACCGGCGACGTGCAGCTCCGCGCCGCGATGCCGAATCGCCACTGACTCGTTCAACAACACGCGAATGTCGAGCGCTTCGAGCCCCGGCACCATTCGGATGCTGTCGTGATTGCCAAGCACGGCATAGACCGGCGCGGTGAGATGGGGGCGTATGCGCGCCATGGCGTCGAGCGTCGGCTCGTGCGGCCCGAACGTGTCCGTGCGGTAGTCGCCGGTGAATACGCATAAATCGTAGTCCAGTCCACGCACCCGCTCGATCAGCGTTTCCGTAATTTCGGCGCTGAGGTCCACGTGCGGGTCACTGACGTGCAGAATAGTGAAGCCCTCGAGCGCTGGAGGCAGATTCGGCAAGCGTACTTCGTTTTCACGCAGCGCAAGCGCGTGCGCGTTGCGCCGCGCGCGACCGTACAAGCCGACCAGCCGCAGGCTCGCACGAATGACCGCGTGCGCGGAGCACCAGCTCTCGATATAAAAGAAGCGCTTGCCGAAGCGCCGCACACGGCGTTCGTGGTGTTGTTCCAACACCAGCCGCCGTTCGATATGCGCGCGGTCGACGCGTTGCGCGAGCGCCGTGAGAGGATCGCGGCGATGCGACGCGACGTCGCCGCCGGCGTCGGTGGCGACGCGATCATGGACGGAAGTGCGAAGACTCGTCTTCATCGGTATTTCGTTCGCGCGGTCATGCTCAGCATAGCGCAGGCCGCCGTTGCCGCCTATGTCCGCCATTACGACTCGACTCGCGGTGGCGCGCCGCCGCGCACGGCGCGAACCGTTGCCGGAAGCGCCAATTGTCGCCGCTCCCGGATCAGCGCGGCGAATTCCTCGACCGGCAACGGGCGACTGAAGTAATTTCCCTGCATCAAGTCGCAGCGGTGATTGCGCAGGAACGCCAGCTGTTCGAGCGTTTCGACGCCCTCGGCGACAACGGTCAGTTTGAGATTATGCGCCATCGCGATGATCGCGGTGGCGATCGCGGCGTCGTCTTCATCGCCCGGTATGTCGCGAACGAAGGAACGATCGATCTTCAATTGATCGATCGGCAGCCGTTTGATGTACGAAAGGCTCGAATAGCCGGTGCCGAAATCGTCGATCGACAGGCGCACGCCCATCGCGCTCAGGCGATCCATGTTGGCGATCGTGCTGTTGGAATTGTGCAATAGCACGCCTTCGGTGAGTTCCAACTCCAGCCGCTCCGGCGCCATGCCGGATTCGCCCAGCACCGTTGCCACCGTTTCGGCAAGTTCCAGGCTCTGGAACTGGCGCGGCGAAATATTCACGGACAGTCGAAGCGGTCCGAGTCCCTGCCGCTCCCACGCGACGAATTGGTTGCAGGCCGAGCGCAGGGCCCACTCGCCGATCGGGCCGATCAGCCCCGCTTCTTCCGCCAGATGCACGAAGTGCGCCGGCTCGACGATCCCGCGCTCCGGATGCACCCAGCGCAACAGCGCTTCGGCACCGACGACGGCACCGCCGGCCAGCTCGAGAATCGGCTGAAAGTGCAGCGTGAATTCCTGGCGATCGAGCGCGCGACGAAGCGCCCCTTCGAGCTGCAGATGCTCTTGCGCCAGCACGGTCATCTCGGCGGTGTAAAACTGATACGCGTTGCGCCCGGTTTCCTTGGCGCGATACATCGCGACATCCGCGTTGCGCAACAACCCCTCGACGTCTTTGGCATCGTGCGGGTAAATCGCGATTCCCAGGCTGGCACTGACGTAAAGCTCCTGCCCCGCGGTCATCAGCGGCTGACGCAACCCGTCAAGAATCTTTTGGGCGATGCGGCTGGCATCGTCGACGTTGGCGAGGCCCGGCAGCACCAACATGAATTCATCGCCGCTGATGCGCGCCACCGTGTCGCTCTCGCGCACGTTGGCGCGCAACCGATCGGCAACGCCGCGCAGCAGCAGGTCGCCGGTTTCGTGGCCGAGGCTGTCGTTGATATTTTTGAAACGGTCGAGGTCGAGAAACGCCACCGCGACCAAGCGGCCCTGCCGATTCGCCTCGAACAGCGCCTGTCGCAGCCGATCGCTGAACAGCGCGCGATTGGGAAGATCGGTCAGCACGTCGTGGTGCGCCAAGTACATCAAGCGCTCCTCGGAGCGCTTGCGCCGGATCACGGCGCCGAGCTGGGCCGCGACGCTCGATACCGTGTGCACCAAGGGTTCGTCTTCCGGCCGCGGCTCGCGCGTGAAGAATTCCATGATCGCTTCGATCTGGGCGCCCGCGGTGACCGGGACCGCGACCATCGCCCGCAAGCCGGCGTCGGCCGCGTATTGGCGGCGGGTGAAGTCGTCGCGCGTATCGATGTCGCGCAGCCACAAAGGCACGCGTTCGCGCACGACGCGAGCTTGCACGTCGGTGCCGGAACCGTCGACCACCCAGCGCTCACAGGCCGCGCGAAACGCTTCCAATCCGCGCTCGCGCCCGTACCAAGCCGGGCTGCACACGAAGAGATGTCCGTCCGCCGTCGGCACCCACGCCTGTCCGATCACCCAGCCGGTGGCTTCGCACACCGCTCGCAGTACGATCGACAACGCCGCTTCCATGTCCTCGGCCTCGCTCACCGCGAGCGTGATGCTTTGCAACAGATGCAGTTCCTGTTCGCGCTGCTTGCGCGCGGTGATGTCGCGCGCGATACCTTCCATGGCCACGCGGTTACCCTCGGCGTCGTACACCGGGACGTTATGCTGTTCGGTCCACACGATCGATCCGTTCCGATGCACGATGCGCATCTCGACGGTCTCCGGAACATGCGCCCGCGCAATACTGGATAGGATCGCGCGATCATCCGGATGCACGATCTTCACGCCGAAATCCGGGTCGGCGTAAAACTCCTCCGGTGCGTACCCATACAAGCGGATCACCGCCGGGCTAATGTACTCATGGCCCGGCTGCGGTCGAATGCGAAATCGATAGATAACGTCCGGCGCGTTCTCCGCGAGTCGCCGGAAGCGCGCTTCGCTTTGCGTTAACGCTTCTTGGGCGCGGCGCGATTCGGCTTCGCGTGCTTGCAACGCCGCCGCCATCTCATCGAAGGTTTGCGCCAGCTGGAAAATCTCGCCCTTCTGCCGCGGGATGCCGGTGCGCGCGGAGAGTTCGCCGGCGCCGAGCCGTCGCGACGTGCGCAACAACGCGTGTACATGGCGCAGCACCAGCCAATCGGCGGCTTTGTCGATGATGAGCAACAGCACCAGGGCGACCGTCAGCGCACCGATGAGTGTCTTGCGCTGCAGATCCTCGACCGGCGCGTACAAGAAGTCATGCGGCAATCCGACGGCGACGTACAGCGGTACCGGTGTTTCGTTGACGATCGGAACGTAGGCGTACAGGCGCAGAACGCCGTCGAGTCCGGTCCCTTCGATGGTTCCTTCGGTGCGCGTGGTGACGGCCGCCTTCACGGCGGTCGCGTTCGGCATCGCACGACCGACAATCCCTTCCGAATCCGGAACGCGCGCCAACATCAACCCCGATTCATCGAACAGGTTGAGCATGGATTTTTCCGGCAGCGCCGCTTCGCGCGCCAATCGCGTTACCCACCGGGTGTCGATGATCGCATGCACGAACGCGTGCGGTTCGTCGCCGCCATGGCGCATGCGGTAGGCGAAATCAACCACGGCCGATCCCAATTGCGCGTCGTACCGATATCGCCCCGATGCGAAGCCGTTCAGCGGCAACGTCTTTTGAAAGTAGTCGAGACTGATCTTGTCTATCGGGAAGGGATTCGGGCGAGCGCTGCATAGGACCTCGCCCTCCATCGAGATGACGCTCAGGTTTGCGTAGCTTTGATAGCCGGCCAAGCGCTCGGCCAACACCTGGTTGCACTCGGGACTGCGCGCGTCCGCGATCACCGGCAGTTGCGCCAGTGTTTCGAGAACCTGGGCGGCGCCTTCGGTCAGCGATTCGTAGCGTGCGGCGACCAGCCGCGACAGGCGCAATGCCTGCGTTTCGGCCGCGGCCGTGGCCATGCGACGCTGTTCGACAATGAGCGAGACGGTATAGAGCAACGCCGGAACCAGCGCCAGCAATGCCAACAACAACATCCGTGCCCGTAAGCCGGAAAGTTTTTCCGATGCCGTCGTAAACGCCCCTTCGCGCGCAGGCTGCTGGTCGGAGCTCTTGTTATTCGCCTGATCCATGGCACCGATTTCCTCGCCCGATTGGAGCAAGTGTGAAATGCTCCTTCGCCGTAAGTCCCACGACTGGCGCAAGCCGGGAAACAGCGCGGCGACCGACCGAAATTACTTAATTGGTCAAAGTATAGTTAATCGAGAAACCGTCACGAAAAAACGGCGTTTCAGCGACCGGCCGCTGCTCGGCCGCGCAAGTGCTTGAAAGAAATAGAGGACACCGCGGGGGATTCAGCGCCCGCGGCGAGTGCCGGCGACCCGACCGCCTAGCGCCCGCCGGCGGCGTCGAATCGCTGCATGACCTTCTCGGTGAGGTCCGGACCCTCGGGGGCGTACAGTACCGGCGCTTCGTTCTTATCGAGCACCAGGGTCAGTTTCTGCTCCTTGGCGAGATCCCGAATGATGTCACGAATCTTCGGCAAGGCCTTGCTGGTGAATTCCCGTTCCTTTGTCTCGATTTCGCGCTGTGCGTCGGCGCGCGCCTGCTGGAACGCCCTCACCTTTTCCTCGAATTCCTTTTGCTTGGTCGCCCGCTGATTTTCCGTCAACAGCAGTTTGTCCTTTTCGAACGCCTGCTGGAGGTCTTTGAGCCTCTGCTCTTCCCGGGCGAGGATCTCGCGGCGCTCCTTGATCGTCTTTTCGATGTCGGCTCGGACCTTCGAGCCGGCCTTGCTCTCGGTCATCACCTTGCGCATATCGACGTACCCGATCCGAATATCCTCGGCGTATGCGAAACCGACCGCATGGAGCGACAGAACCGCCGCGGTTGCCAACGCAATTTGCTTCATAACCATCCCAGTTTTCGCTTCGAAAGATACGGCCTTTTATCCGCAATCGCCGATCGACGCAACAACCCCGAACGGCGCCTTCGACCATGCTGGCGGCGCGGGTTTGTCCGCTTCCCGTCGTAACGAACTAGCGATAACGGCGCGCTCGCAATACGAACGCACCCAGCACAACCAGCAGCAGGCTCACCACCGGAACATTGCCGAAACGCGCGTACGCGGTGATCCCGGTGGTGGGCTGAACCGTTCCCGTCAAGACATAGCTCTCAAACGGCGGCGATTTCGCGCGAACCTCGCCGCGATGATTGATG
>Ga0214471_10003022_pt1 | contig 13060 bp, 12 predicted proteins | sample RVTome_5_FD_207665 | JGI IMG/M metagenome (GOLD analysis project Ga0214471, IMG submission 207665) | Soil microbial communities from uranium-contaminated site in the Upper Colorado River Basin, Wyoming, United States - RVT142D155 | ecosystem: Environmental > Terrestrial > Soil > Contaminated >...
TTCCACTCGGAGTTCTCGACGCGTTGCCCCGTCAGGTGGAGCGCGAACGCTGGAACAGCCCAGAAACCACTCGCCCGAACTAGTCACGCCCCCTGACGAGCCCGCCTACGAACCGGCCCCAGCGCCCGGCCGGCCCTCGCCGTCACCGTCGACGGTCCGGAGGAACTCGAGGAACTCCCGCGGCGAGTACACCGGCAGGTCCTCGCACAGGTCCAGCAGGTGGCGGTCGCCGGACACGATGACCGACCGCGTCGCGGCTGCGAGCGCGACGAGGTAGTCGTCACCCGGGTCGGCTGAGACCACGCGGGGAGGATCCTGAGGGTCGTCACGCAGGTCCCCGGCGCTGCCGAGCAGATCGACGAGTTCACGAGCCTCGGACGTCGACACCCGCCTCCGCAGCTTGGGATACCGCAGGGCTCGCTCCAGCTCCTCCAGCACCAGCGGCGAGACGACCAGCTCGTAGGCGCCGTCCAGCCAAGCCCTCACCGCGGCCGCCGGCGCTCCGTTCGCCGACAGGACGGCGGCGATGAGGACGTTGACGTCCAGCACCGCCCGCACGGATCAGCCGCGCCGTGGTCTGGTCTTGTGCTGTGCCTCGACCGCCAGCTCGTTCGCCCGGTCCTCATCGAGGTCGTTGCGCGCCCAGAGGCGGTCGAGCAGGTCGAGGCCGAGGTGCCGGCGCAGCGCTTCCTCGATCACCTCGCTGTCGCCCTTGCCGGTCCGGGCGGCGCGGACCTTGACGGCGCGCAGCACCTCGTCCCCGATGGTGAGCGTCGTGCGCGTCTTCGTCATCGTGCCATCATAGCCGTATGATGCATTCCGCATCAACGCATCAACGCATCAAGGTCTGCGCCCCGGTCTCGGTGGGGTGCGGGCAAGCTGACGTGCAGGTGGGCGGGGCCTACGGTCGTCATGGACGTTCCCACGAGCATGAGCACCGATCCTGCGCAGGAGCATGAGCATGAGCATCCGCACGAACCGGGAGGTCGCGTGACCCAGACGGTGCCCGCCGCCGACGTCGTCGGGTTCGACGCGTACGTCTTCGAGGTCGACGGCGTCCTCACCGACGGCGGTCCCGTTCGGGACGAGGGCACCGTGCGCGTGGTGGAGCACCTGCGGGCCCGGGGCGTCGCCGTGGCGGCGGTCTCGTCCAGCCGTAACGTCCACGAGGTGCTCGAGCACGCCGCTGTCGTGTCGCTGTTCGACGCGGTGGTGACCGGCGTCGAGGCGGACGAGCTGTCGCTGGCGGGGAGGCCGGCGCCCGACCTCCTCCTGGAGGCCGCCAGGCGGCTGTCGGTCCCGCCCGCCCGGGCAGCCGTGATCGCGGCCGGCGCCGCCGGCGTGGAGGCCGGGCGCCGGGGCGGCTTCGGGGCCGTGATCGGCGTGGACCGTCACGGGACCGGCGAGCTGGCGGATCGGGGCGCGCACGTGGTGGTCGGCGACCTCGCGGAGCTGGTGCCGGCGCTGGCCGCACGCTTGCCGGCGATCGGTGACCTGCCTCCGGCCGACGACCTGCTCCAGCGCCTGCAGCCGGACCAGCTCGCGGTGTTCCTCGACTACGACGGGACCTTGACCCCGATCGTGGACGACCCCGCTGCGGCCACGCTGCCGCCGCAGACCCGCCAGGTCATCGCACGCCTCGCCGACCTGATCCCCGTGGCGGTCGTGTCGGGGCGCGACCTCGAAGACGTCCGGTCCTTCGTCGACCTCGACGGCATCGCGTACGCCGGGTCGCACGGCTTCGACATCCTGCGCGCCGACGGCAGCCGGCAGCGGCTGGCCGAAGGTCACCTGGCCGACCTCGATGCCGCCGAGGCGATGCTGCGTGAGCGGCTGACCGGCATCGACGGCGCCGGCATCGAGCGCAAGCGCTTCGCCATCGCCGTCCACGACCGCCAGGTCACCGACCCCGACGCGCTGGATCGGATCGACCGCATCGTCCGCGAGGTGGCCTCGCAGCAGCCGCGGCTGCGGATGACCGGAGGCAAGGCCATCCACGAGCTGCGCCCGGACCTCGGGTGGGACAAGGGGCGTGCGATCGTCGCCCTGCTGGGCGCGATGGGCCTGCGCGACCGCTGCCCGCTGTACATCGGTGACGACGAGACCGACGAGGACGGCTTCCGGTCGGTCAAGGCACGGAGCGGGTACGCGCTGGTGGTCCGTGGCGAGAACGATGACCGCCCCACGCTGGCCGACGCCGCCCTGTCGTCGCCCGACCAGGTCCGCGGCTTCCTCGCTGCCCTCGCTGCACTCACGACGCTCGGGCTCGCGTCCGCGGCCGGCCTCAGGCGGCGCCCTCGAGGTCGAGCACGAGGTCGATGAGCTCGGCGGCGATGCGCTCCCGGTAGGCGTCCCACCCAGGTGCCGGCAGGCGCGTCACGGCGGTGGCGAAGACGCCCCGCCGGACCAGCAGCCGCTTGAAGAACGCGACCGACGTCGGCAGGTCCTGGTTCGAGAAGGCCAGTACGGGCAGCATCCGGCGGAAGGCATCGCGCGCTCCGTCGCGATCGCCTGCGCGGTAGCGGTCGACGACGCGCCGGTAGAGCGCGACCATCGACGACTCGGGGATCATCGCGTCGACCCCGCGGTCGAGGGCCTCGACCAGTTGCGTGACCGCCCACCCACCGCAGACGTACAGGTCCGCTCCGAACCGTTCCCTCAGCGCCGTGTACTTCGCCCCGGCCGTGCTGGTCTCGACCTTGACACCGGCGAGCGGCACGGCCTCGTCCAGCAGCCGCGCCACGGTGTCCAGCGACACGCCAGGCCCGGACCAGTCCAGATCCTGGAGCAGGACGGGAAGCTGGCTCCCGCGACAGGCTGCGGTGATGTGCGCGACCACGCCGTCCGCGCCCACCTCTGCCTCGGACGGTGCAGCGACGAGGTAGCCGACGGCACCGACCTCCGTCGCGAGCGCGGCCTGCCGCTGCGTGGTCGCGGGGTCGTCGTCGGTGGCGCCCACGACGAGTGGGACCCGGCCCGCGCTCGCAGCCGCAGCCACCCGCACGACCTCCACCCGTTCGTCGACCGACAGCCGTTCGGCCTCGCTGGCGACGACCGGCAGGAGCAGCCCGTCGACGCCAGCGCCGATGGCGAACTCGACCAGCCGCTCGAGGCTGGCGGGATCGACCTCGCCTGCACGGTCGAACGGGGTCTGCAGGACGCTGACGATCCCCGCGGGGAACGGGTGCGAGGCCGGCGACGCAGCGGTCACCGGGGCTGTCGGAGGGACCCAGGTGCCCGCACGAACTCCTGGTCGGCCTCGCCCGCCCCGGTCACGACCGCCGGGGTCGGCGCCGCCGTGGCACCCGTCAGCCCGACACGGGACCTCACGACGTGCTCCTTCGACGCCCTCCTCCGGTGCGGAGTCGTGCGCGCTGTCCGGCCGCGGCCAGCCCGATCGTGAACAGACTGAGCACGGCGGCACCCGCACCCGTCGCAGGCAGCGTCGAGGACTCCTCGTCGGGCACCGGCTCGGGGCTCGGGGCGGGCTCGTTGCCGCCGCCGGCCGATGCCGTGGCCAGGTGGTCGAACTGGCAGGCCTCGACCTGGCTGATCTCGCCGTCGACGTACTCGGTCTTCTCGGTCTGCGATGCGTTGGACGGCATGTGGTCACCGCTGAGCAGGAACGCCTGGTTGAAGGCGATGTGGCGCATGGTGTCGCGCCGGTGCGTGTAGCCGAGGTGGATCATGCCGTCGGTGGTCTGCAGCAGGTACGGGTAGGAGAACTCCGGGTTGCCGAACGGCAGCAGCGGGGCGGTCTGGGCGTCCTCGATGTTCTGGGGGGCGCTCCAGGTCTGCCCGTCGTCGGTCGAGTACGACAGGCTCAGCGGGGTACGCCCCGACGACACCGGGTTGTACGCCAGCACGAGCGTGCCGTCGTCGAGCTTGATCAGTGCCACGCGCGAGTTGTTCTGAGCCAGCCCGTTCGACTCGACCTCGCTCCATGTGCGGCCGTAGTCGAACGACTCGGTCTGGTACATCAGCCCACCCGAGTTGCGGGTGCGAAGCAGGGCCAGCAGGTGGCCGTCCTCGAGCTCGATGGTCGCCGGCTGGATCGACCCGCCCTCGGTGCCGGGCCAGGTCGTGTCGTCCTCGCCCGGGAACGCCTGCATGCTCGCAAGGTCGTCGTCGGAGATGTACCAACCCACCTTCCACTCGGTCTCCGAGTAGATGGGAACGATCACCTCGCCGTTGGACATGCGAAACGGCAGGTTGCCGAACAGCCAGCCCCACTCCTCGCGCACCCACTCCGGCTCGGTCCAGGTGACGCCGTCGTCGTCGGAGTGGATCATGCGCAGGTTGGCCTCGGTCCAGCCGTCGCCCATGATGGTCGAGAACAGCAGGTGGACCCGGTCGTTGGCGTCGTCGACCCACAGCACGGCGTTGCCGTCGGGCTCGCCCGGCTCGTCGTAGACGACGTCCGGGGCGGTCCAGTCCTCGCTGCCGACGACCATGCGCGACATGTACGTGCGGACGTCGTCGTTGGCCTCGCCCGACCCGGCGTAGAAGATGTAGAGCAGGTCGCCGCTGGGCGCCTCCTCCAGCGCCGCGACGTGGACGCCGGGATGGTCGTCGTTCTGCGGCTCGAGGTCCTGCCTGCAGGCGTAGGCCGGCCCGTCAGGCGTCTGGGCGGCGGCCGGCAGGGCGCCGACAGCGAGCAACGATGCGGTGGCGATCGCGACTGAGGTGATGAGCAAGCGGTACATCGGCGTTCCCTCTTCTGTGGTCAGTGTCGGGGGCGTGTCGTGACGCGGGCCGCTATCAGCAGGACCAGCGCGATGAGCGCGGCACCGCCTCCCGTGGCCGGCAACGTCGACTCGTCGTCAGCGCCCGGTGCGGGCGCCTGGTCGGATCGGTCGTCGGCGGTTGCGCTGGACGGATCGCCGGCGCCGAGCCGGTACGCGCACACCTCGACCTCGCGCAGCTCCCCGTCCGCGAGCTCGAGCACCTGCGGCTCGACGTGCGAGGGCATCGGGACGCCGGAGCGGACCCAGCCCTCGTTGAAGACGACGTGGCGCATGTTCACCGCGTTCTCGCGGTGCGAGTAGCCGAGGTGGATCATCCCGTCCGAGGTGATGAACAGGAACGGGTAGCTGAACCGCTGGTCGGGCTCGTCCTCGACCGTGACCTCGTACGGCCAGGTCAGCCCGCCGTCCTCGGACAGGGTGAGCACCAGCGGCGTGCGGTCGGAGGCGCTGGGGTTGTAGGCCAGCACCAGGCTCCCGTCCGGGGCCTTGATGAGGTCGACGCGTGACCACGGGTTGGGGAACTCCGTGGGCACGGCGGGGGTCCACGTCCGGCCGTAGTCGAACGACTCGGTGCGGTAGATCAGCCTGGCCTGGGTGCGCATGAACGAGACGAGGTGCCCGTCCTCGAGTTCCTCCGTCGCGCCTTGCAGCCCACCCACGCCGATGCCCGGCCAGGGGCCTTCCACGGGCGAGGGGAAGACCTCCCATGTCGCGAAGTCGTCGCCCGAGACGAGGAAGCCGACCCCCCACGGAAAGGCCTCCTTGTAGACCGGAACGATGGCCTCGCCGTTGCTCATCCGGAAGGGACGGTTGCCGAACATCCACCCGTGCTCCTCGCGGACGAACACCGGGTCGGACCAGGTGCGGCCGTGGTCGGCGGACGTGGCGTACTCCAGCGTCGACTCCGAGTGGCTCCCTCCGCGGCGCACCGTGAAGAAGTTGTGGATCGTGCCGTCGGCGCCCGTGAACAGCACCGTGTTGTGGGTCGAGTCGGGCTGGCCGTAGGGGATGGCCGACGGCGTGCCCCACGTGCTGGTCCCGGGCGCCATGCGGGTCACGACCGCCCGTGCCGTCGGCCACTCGGGGCGGTAGGGGTCGGGGCCCAACTTCGCGTCGGCATCGGCGTGGAACAGCAGATCACCGTTGGCCGCCTCGACCATGCCCGCGACGTGTGACCGCCCAGGGATCGCGTCCCCCTCCTGCTTCTGCCACACGTCCTGACGGCACGCGTACGCGGGCGGCGGCTCCTGCGCGGAGGCGCGGCTCGGTCCGAACGCCGTGGCCTGCAGCACCATTGCCACCAGCGCGGCCACGACGACCGCGCACAGGCCGACCGAGTGTCCGGGATGCACAGCCGTCACGGGCGCCTCCGGGCGATCACCACGGCCGCGCCGAGGCCCACGAGGAGCAGCCCGACCAGCGCGGCGCCGCCACCCGTGCTCGGGAGGGCGCTCGGGAGGGCGGAGGACCCGTCGTCACCAGGCGCGCTGGGTTGCGTGGCCTCGTCACCCGGTCCCGGTCCGGGCGCTGAGGCCGCCGTCACCGACCCGCCGTTGACGTACGCGCACGCATCGACCCGGGCGACCTCGCCGTCGCGAACCTCGGTGCGCCCGAACGACACGTCCGTGGGGATCTCGGGACCGGACCGGATGAACTCCTCGGTGACCACGGCGTGGCGCATGTTGGACTTGTTGTTGTGCGTGTAACCGACGTGGATGAACCCGTCCGAGCTCTGCTCCAGGTACGGGTAGTCGAAGCGGTTGTCGGGGTCGGTCTCGACCAGCACCGTGTGCGGCCAGGTCAGCCCGCCGTCCTCGGACATCGCGAGCTGCAGCGGGGCGCGGTTGCTGTAGTGGGGGTTGTGTGCGACCACGAGGTTGCCGCTGTCGAGCTTCAGCAGCGCGACCCGGGCCCACGGGCTCTCGAGCTGGGTCGGCACGGCCGGTGTCCAGGTGCGCCCGTAGTCGAACGAGTGCGTCTGGAGGATCCGCCCGCCGTTGGAGCGCATGAACGCCAGCAGGTGGCCGTCCTCGAGCTCGACCGTCGAAGCCATGATCGCCAGGGGCTGCCCGGGCCACGACTGCTCCTGCTCGGGGTGGACCTCCCAGGTGTCGAACCCGTCGGAGGAGACCAGGAACCCGGCGCCGTTGGGTGAGGTCTCGCGGTACACGGGCACCAGCAGCTCGCCGTTGCTCATGTGCAACGGTCGGGTGCCGAACATCCAGCCCCACTGCTCGCGGACCATCGTGGGCGCCGACCAGGTGCGGCCGTGGTCGGCGGACGTACTCACCTCCAGCGTCGACTGGGTGTGGTCCATGCCCTCGAGGACCGTGAAGAACTGCAGCAGCCGGCCCTCGCCGTCGCCGGCCAGCACCGCGTTGTGGATCTGGAACGGGCGCGGGTAGTCGACCCGGGCCGGCGCGGTCCACGTGCGCTCGCCGGGTTCGAGGCGTGACAGGAAGACCCGGGTGACGGGCGCGTCACCCCACTTGGTCTCGGCGTACGGGCCCTCCACCCAGTGCCCGTTGAACGTGAACAGCAGGTCGCCGTTGGCCGCCTCCGTGATGCCGGCGACGTGGCTGCCGCCGGGGGTCTGGCCGTCGACCGCGGCGAACATGTCAGAGCGGCAGGCGTACGCCTCGTCAACCGTCGGAGGTGGTGGCGCGGACTGGCCCGCGGCCGCTACGGGCAGGGCCAGCAGGGCCGCGCCGAGTGTGGCGACGGCCGCTGCGGCCGTCCGGCTGATCTTCCCCATCCCGATGCCTCCCCTCGAGGACGAGCGCGCAGGGCCTCAGCGCCCGTGTCTGCGGGCGGCGAGCGCCACGCCGGCCAGCGTCAGCCCGACCAGCGCCAACCCTCCACCGGTCGCGGGCAGCGAGCTGCCACCGGTCGCGTCGGGCGCCGGGGCCGGCTCGTTCAGGCCCTCGGGCGCCGGTGCCGGAGCCGCCAGCGCGGCGTTGTGCACGAACGCGCACGTCGCGACCTGCGAGACCTCGCCGTCGCGGAACTCGTACTTCACGTCGAAGGCGTTGTCGGACGGGATGTTGGCCCCGCTGCGCACGAACTCCTCGGTGAAGGCCACGTGGCGCATCGACTCGCGGCGGTGGGTGTAGCCCAGGTGGATCAGCCCGTCGGAGGTCTGCAGCAGGTACGGGTAGCTGAACTCCTCGCTGTCCTCGGCCTCGACGTCCACGCCGGCTGACCACGTCTGACCGCCGTCCTCCGACAGCGACAGGCGCAGCGGGGTACGGCCCGACCTGGTCGGGTTCTGCGCCAGGATCAGGTTGCCGCTGTCGAGCTTCAGCAGCGCGACGCGCGAGTTGTTGTTCGGCATGTCCGTCGGCGTCGCCGTCGACCACGTGCGGCCGTAGTCGAGCGACTCGGTCCGCCAGATCATGAAGTCGCGTGACCGGTTCAGGGCCAGCAGGTGGCCGTCCTCGAGCTCGACGGTCGCCGGCTGGATCATCCCGCCCAGGGAGGTCGGCCAGGTCGTGTCGTCCTCGCTGGGGTGGACGGTCACGGTCGCGAGGTCGTCGTCCGAGACGTACCAGCCGGCCGACCACTCGGTCTCGGAGTAGATCGGGACGATCACCTCGCCGTTGGACATCCGGAACGGCAGCGTGCCGTACAGCCAGCCGTACTCCTCGCGGACGACCTGGGGCTCGGACCAGGTGTGCCCGTCGTCCTCCGACGTCATCTGCCGGAGGATCGCCTCGGTCCACTCCGACTCCATGATCGTGGAGAACAGCAGGTGCACCCGGTCGTTGGCGTCGTCGACCCACAACACCGCGTTGCCGTCGGGGCGGTCGGGCTCGTCGAACACGATGTGTGGCTCGACCCAGTCCTCCGCGCCGGCCTCCAGGCGCGACAGGTACGTGGCGACGTCGTCGGCCTTCTCGCGCTGGCCCGCGTAGAACACGTAGAGCAGGTCGCCGTTGGGGGCCTCCTCGAGCGCCGCCACGTGCACGCCCGGGAACTCGGGATCCTGCGGGTGGATGTCCTGCCGGCAGGCGTACGCCTCGTCCGTGGCAGGCGGCTCCGCACCGGCGGCGCTCGCGGCCGGCCAGGCGGCAGCAGCAAGCGCGGCGGCCAGGGCCCACGTGGTCGTCCGGGTGGCCTTCGCGGCCTTCGTGGACATCGGGGATGACTCCAGGGTTCCGGGGGCGTCGACGGGAGGTTTCGGCGGCCAGCACCCACCCTCCTCCCGGCCGCGCACCCTACGTGCGCGGCTGTGCGTTGGCAAACGTTTTCCAACCGAGCCGTGACGGTGTTGCCGGGGTCACCTCCCGGTTTGACCTGGTGTCGGCCACGTATGGAGCGCCCTCGGGGGAAAACGGTTTCTCACCGCCCGCCGGGACGCCGACCTTGTGGCTATCGTCGCTGCACCCCGATCCCGAGGGCAGGGGGGCGACGTGGCAAGGACGACCGGTACGGGCGATCGGCGGAGCGCGCTGAGCCGCGCAGCCGCCGAGGTCGTCACGCGCGAGCTCGACGCGCTGACGCGGCTCGAGGAGCGACTCGACGACGGGTTCCTCGATGCGTGCGAGCTGATCCTCGACTGCCCGGGCCGGGTCGTGTGCATCGGTGTCGGCAAGTCCGGGATCATCGCGCGCAAGCTCGCCGCGTCGCTGGCCTCGCTCGGCACGCCGGCCCACTTCGTCCACGCGGCCGAGGCCGTGCACGGCGACCTCGGCATGATCGTCCCGGGAGATGTGTGCGTGCTGTTCTCGCACAGCGGCACCACCGCCGAGACCGTGGCGCTGCTGCCGGCGCTCGAGCGCGGCGGGGTCCGGGTGATCGCGATCACCGACGGCCGGGACTCGGTCCTGGCCCAGCGCGCCGACGCGACCGTGTGTCCCGGCGTCGAGGAGGAGGCCGACCACCTGGGCCTGGCGCCGACCGCCAGCACCACGGCGGCCCTGGTCCTGGCCGACGCGATCGCGGTCGCGGTCGCACGTGTCCGCGGCTTCGCGCGCGAGGACTTCGCCGCACGGCACCCGGGCGGGGCGCTGGGAGCGGCGCTCGCCTCGGACCCGCCGGACTAGGCCCGGACTGGGCCCGGAACTAGGCCAGCTCGTCGAGCAGGTGCCGCAGGGCGGCGGCGTGGTCCGCGGGGACGTCCTCGTCGATGAACGTCCGGATGCGTGCCGGTCCCAGGTCGATCCCGCGCGCCGCGAGCAGGTCCCGCAGCCGATCCGGCGCTCCGCTACGACCCAGCTCGATGATGGTCAGGGTCCGCTGCCACGCAGCCTCCACCCCGTCCTCCTCGCCCGAGAGCAGGGCGCCGACCAGCGCGCTGATCACGTCCGGGAACGCCGCGGCGTTGCCCGACACGACCGCGCGGCCGCCGGCCCGGACGAAGCGCGGAGCCAGCCCGTCGTTGCCGCTCATGACGCACAGCTCGTCGTCCAGGGCGAGGTAGGGCTCGAGCTCCTCGAACGTCCCGACGGACAGCTTCACGCCGGCGACGTTCGGCACGTCCAGCAGGTCCTCGAACAGCTCGAAGGCGACCGGGTTCCCGGCCGCATCCGGGTAGTTGTAGACGAAGAACGGGAGCTGCGGGGTCGTGCGGGCCAGATCACGGAAGTACCGGGAGATGGCTCCCGCTGACGCGCGGTGGTAGTACGGCGTCAGTGCCGTGGTCGCATCCGCACCGACCCGGGCGGCGTGTTCGGCCAGCTCGCGCGCGCCGGTCACGTGCACGTGACCGACGTGCGCGATCACCGGCACGCGCCCGTCCACTGCTTCGATGAACGCGTCGAGCACCGCCGCGCGCTCCGCGCGATCCAGCGCCACGAACTCGCCCGTGGTCCCCCCGACCATGAGCCCGGCGACGCCACCTCGCAGGAGGAAGTCGACCAGTCCGGGCACGGCGTCGAGGTCGAGCCCGCCCCGGGCGTCGAACGGGGTGAGCGGCGCCGCGACGACCCCGCGGATCCGTGCGGTCCAGCCATCGGAGCGGTCGTAGTCGCTCACGGTGGCGGTGCCGTGGAGTCACGCACGATCAGCTCCGGCGTCAGCAGGAGCGTGCGCCGCTTGCTCCCGTTGCCCTCGTTCATCCGCCGCAGCAGGAGCTCGGCGCTGTCCGCACCGACCTCGTACGCGGGCTGGGCGACCACGGTGAGCTGGGGCCGGGTCAGGGTGGCCCAGTCGACGTCGTCGAACCCGACGACCGACAGTTCTGCGGGGATCTCGACGCCGGCCTCGTTGAACGCGATCATGGCGCCCAGGGTCATCAGGTTGTTGGCGACGAACACGGCCGTCGGTGCCGGGTCGCTGGCCAGCAGCCGTTGCGCCAGGTCGTAGCCGGACTCCTGCTTGAAGTTGCCGAAGTGTACGAGCCGGTCGTCGACGGCGATGCCCGCCTCCTCGAGCGCACGCGTGTAGCCCTTCAGGCGCTCCTGCCCGGTCGTGACGCTCGTGGGCCCGGCGATCGTGGCGATGCGCTCGTGCCCGAGCCCGATCAGGTACGTCACGGCATCGTGCGCCCCGCGGAAGTTGTCCACCCGAACCACGTCCGCACGCAGTCCGGGCACCTCGCGGTCGATCAGCACGATGGGCGTGTCGCCGAGCGCGCGGTACACGTCGGGGTGGCTGTCGTCGGTCGGCGAGGCGATGACGCCCTCGATGCGCTTGTTGTGCAGCAGTTCGAGGTACTGCTGCTCGCGCTCGGGCTGCTCGTCGGAGTTGCACAGGATCACGCTGTGCTTGGCGGCGAGCGCGACGTCCTCGACCCCCCGCACGACGGCGGTGAAGAACGGGTTGGCGAAATCGCTGATCACCACGCCGATGGTGAGGGTGCTCAGCCCCTTGAGCGCCCGAGCCATCGGGTTGGGGCGGAAATCGTGCTGGCGCAGCGCGTCCTCGACGCGCACGCGCAGGTCCTCGCTGACCGGACGCGTGCCGTTGAGGACCCTCGACACCGTGGCCGGCGAGGTGTTCGCAGCCGCCGCGATCGTGCGGATCGTGACCCGCTGGCGTCCGTCGCCGCGCGATGTGGTCGAAGTCATCCGTGGTCTCGCGTCGGTCGTCGGGCGTCGGGCGGCTCGGGGCAGGGCGGCTCGGGGCAACCGTAGGCAGCCGCGGGCCGGTCCGGCCACTGCGCGGGCATCTGGTTGTGAAAACGGTTTCCTACAGGATCGGCCCGGAGGCTAGGGTGTCGCTCCTGACGGTGCAAGCGGGTGGCTCCCCGACAGAGAGAGGCACGCACGGTGGCGACGGACCAGGCGGCGGGTGGGCCGCCGCGCATCGTGTCGGTCGGCGCGCTGGTCGTCGACCTGACGTTCTGGGCTGCCCGACGGCCGGGTCCAGGCGAGACCCTGCTCGGGACCCGGTTCGAGGAGTTCCTGGGCGGCAAGGGCTTCAACCAGGCGATCGCGGCCGCGCGCCTCGGCGCCGACGTCACGATGGTCGGGGCGGTGGGGCAGGACGGGTACGGCGACCGGTTCCTCGCGGCGCTGGCGGCCGACCACGTCGCCACGGACGCGATCGCGCGGGTCGCCCAGGGCACCGGCGTCGGCCAGCCACTGGTCACCGACGACGGCGAAGTCGCCATCGTCGGCATCCCCCGCGCCAACGGCCACGTGTCCGCCGCCACGGTCGCCGCCGCCGCGCAGGCGATCGCGGACGCGGACGCGCTGCTGGTGCAGTGCGAGGTGCCCATCGAGGCATCCGTACACGCCGCTCGGCTCGCCAGGGCGGCCGGCGCACGCGTCGTGGTCAACCCTGCCCCGGCCGGGCCCGAGGGGATCGCGCTGGCTGACCTCGCCGACCTGCTGATCGTCAACGAGGTCGAGGCCGGGATGCTGCTGGGGAGCACCTCGGGCGACGCCGAGGCGGCTGCGAAGGCCGTCCACGAGCGCTTCGGCTGTCCCGTCGTGGTGACGCTGGGGGCGCGGGGCGCGCTGTATCACGACGGCACCACGGCCAGCGTGGACGCCCACCGCGTGACGACGGTCGACCCGACCGGTGCCGGTGACGCGTTCGTGGCAGGCTTCACGGTGGCCACGTTGCAGGGCCGCGCACCCGACCAGGCCCTGCGGTTCGCGAACGCGGTCGGGGCCTGCGCGGTCCAGGTCGCGGGGGCCGAGCCCTCGATGCCGGCGCTCGAGCAGGTCGAGGAGCTGCTGCTCGCGGCCGGCGCGGCTCGTCCCGGCGCCTGACGGCTGCCTTGCTGCTCGTCACAGGACGTGCTAGAAAACGTTTTCCAAGTTACGACCAAGGTCGTACGTCCACACCGACGACCTCGACCGCACCGTGCGGTACCGAGGTAGCAGTGTGAGAAGGCGCGGAGTCGCCGGGCTGCACCCATC
>Ga0214471_10003023_pt1 | contig 13058 bp, 8 predicted proteins | sample RVTome_5_FD_207665 | JGI IMG/M metagenome (GOLD analysis project Ga0214471, IMG submission 207665) | Soil microbial communities from uranium-contaminated site in the Upper Colorado River Basin, Wyoming, United States - RVT142D155 | ecosystem: Environmental > Terrestrial > Soil > Contaminated >...
GGAAATCTCGTACGACCTTCCTGATATGAAGAAGCCGAAGTACGGTTACGGCCTCTTCCTTCACACCTGGGACGGTGTCGCGATTGCCGAGCACGTGGGCACGATGCCCGGGTACACCTCGATTCTGAAGATGGCTCCCGACGAGCGTTTCGCCGTCATCCTTCTCGCGAATCAAGAGGGGGTGACGTTCGAGAAAACGCTCTTCGCCGCGTTCTCTTCGTTCCGGAAAAACGAGGCGGCGTCGCCTCCAGAAATGAAGCCGGTCACGATGACGAAATCCGAAATGGAAGCCTGCGTGGGCGTCTATCGCAACCGCTGGCCGGTGGCGATCGCTCACCAGGAGGGCGCCCTCTTTCTCCAGCAGTTCGGGGCCCGCGTGCCGGTGACGAAGCTCGGACCGGATCTCTTCTCGGCGCAGCCGCCGGGCGGCCGCCCCGCGATCCCCTTTCGCATCATCGCCGGACCCGACGGAAGGGGAGAGCTCCTACAGATGTTTCTCTGGGTCTTCAAGAAGGAAGAGGTCGTTCCATGATTCCTCTGTCCCGCGAGGTATTCGAAGCCGCTCACGAGCGCGTCCGGCGTCATGCCTACCACACGCCTCTTCTGACCTCGCGCCTTTTGAGCGAGCGGAGCGGGTTCGACGTCCGTCTCAAGGCGGAGATGTTCCAGAGAACGGGCTCGTACAAGATCCGCGGACCCCTCAACAAGTTCAGCTACCTGACCGAGGAGCAGAAACGCCGGGGTGTCATCTGCTCCTCCGCCGGAAACCATGCCCAGGGTGTCGCGCTCGCGGCCCGGATCCACGGAATCCGGGCGGTGGTGGTGATGGCGAAGAACGCCACGCCCTCCAAGATCGCCGCCACGAAGGCTTACGGCGCCGAGGTCGTTCTTCACGGAACGATCTGGGACGAAGCGAACGAGAAAGCCAAAGAGCTGGTAGAAAGCGAAGGCCTCACCTACGTACATCCGTTCGATGACGAAGAGCTCATCGCCGGCCAGGGAACGCTCGGCCTCGAAATCTACCAGGACTGGCCCGAGGTCGAAATCGCGGTCGTCCCCATCGGGGGGGGCGGGCTCATCTCCGGGGTCACGATGGCTCTGAAAAGCCTGAACCCGAAGATCCGGGTCATCGGCGTCGAGTCCTCGGGGGCACCGGCCATGAAGCGGAGCGTCGAGGAGGGGCGCCTCGTCACTCTCGACCGGGTCGACTGCATCATCGACGGCCTTCGGGTGAAACGCGTGGGCGCGACCACCTTCGAAGTGGTGCGCCGGTTCGTCGACGAGCTGGTGGCTCTCCCCGACGAGCAGATCTTCGAGGGAGTCGTTTGGACGATGTCCCACGCGAAGCTCGTGGTCGAGGGGGCGGCCGCGGCTCCGGTCGCGGCGCTCCTTCAGGGAATCGTAAAAGTGCCCGCAGGCTCCAAGGTGGCCCTAGTCCTGAGCGGCGGGAACGTGAACCTGGACCAGATCCGCGGCATGAAATGGAATTAGCAGGCTGCCGCAAAAAAGCATCTGCAGCCTGCGCGAGCGGAGCGAGCACTACTCTAAGGATGGCCGCTAACGCTCCTTCGAGTAGACGATGCCCTTGACTCTCCCCATGTCCAGGGCGAAGCCGTCCACTTTCCCGGCGCCGTCGCGGGTGAAGCTCAGACTCAAGCCGTCCAGGTAGAACGAGTCGCTGCGGGTCGGCTTCAGGGGCTTGCGCGGAATCGTGCGGTGGCGGATCACGAGAGCTTCAGCTTCCACTTCGACCTCGATAGAGCCCGCGAGCTCCTCGCTGCGATAGGCGCCTCGGAACTCCTCGAGCCGTGTCGGTCGGAAGGGCTCGATCCGCTGAAAACTCTGCACCTCCCCCCGCCGATTCAAGGCCAGGATCTCGTTCTCGAAGGAGATCTCGACCCCGGGAGAGGAATCGGCGACGAAGCGCGAGGGGGAGAGCGGCTGGAACGGCGCGGAAGAGCGCCCGCTTTCGAGCAAGAGCTTTCCGTCCTTCAGGGAGAGGAAAACGTACTCGCCGGAAGCTCGATCGCAGTAAGTCCCAGCCCGGGATTGGAGCTCGGAAGCCGAGAGCGCGACACCGGCTGCGGGCGGCGGGGTCTCATCCGGCGTCATCAGGCTCGACAGGTAGACTTCGGCCACGTCCCTCGCCAGCTCCGAAGGGTTGGTGCCACCGAGGTTGCAGAGGCAGGCCACCGAGAGCTTCTGCGCGGGAAAACGCAGGAGCTCGGCGCGATAGCCTGCCCAGGAGCCACCGTGGCTCACGCTCGCGAGCCCGCGATAGTCCCGCATCACGAGACCGAGCCCGTAGGTCATGGGCTTGCCGGTCGAAAGCGTCCCCGGGGTCTGCATGCGCTCGAGCATCTCCTCGGTCCCGACGCGAGGGCGGTAGAAGTTCTGATCCCAGAGGAAGAGATCCTCGATGGTGGTGTAGACGGCGCCGTCCCCCGTCTGCTCGAAGTCCGACATCTCGATCTCGAGCTCTCCTTCATCCGTGCGGTCGTAGCCGGTCGATCGGTTGGGAACGATGTCCTGCGGGTCGTCGAGGTAGCGCGTGTGCCGCATGCCCAGGGGCTCGAAGATCCGCTCTCGCGCGAATTCCGGAAGGGTCTTCCCCGAAACCCGTTTCACGATCTCCGAGAGGAGGAAGAACCCCGAGTTGCTGTAGAGGTACTCGTCTCCGGGCTCGAAGTTCAGCGCCTTCTGGCGGACGATCGCATCGAGCGCGTCCTGTTCGGTGGTGACGTCCTTCCAGTGGACACCGCCGAGCCAGAAGAGCTCGAGGTAGTCGCGGATCCCGCTCGTGTGCTGCATCAAATGGCGCAGGCTGATGGTGGGGCCGTAATGAGGAAGCTCGGGAACGAATTTCCGCGCTTCATCGTCGATATCGAGCTTTCCGTCCTGCTCCAGCAGCAGGACCGCGAACGCCGTGAACTGCTTCGAGGTCGAGCCGATATCGAAGACCGTCGAAGGCGTGATCGCCGCTCCCAGCTCGAGGTTGGCCATCCCGTACCCGCGGGCGTACTCGATTTCGCCCTGGTGAAAGACTCCGAGGGCGCAGCCCGGCGAATCGGTTCGCTGGTACTCGGCGAAGAGAGCGTCCACTTGCGCGCGTCGATCCGCGTCCGCGCCGCGCGAGACCACGGGAACGACCGACGCGAGAACCACGAGCCAACCGACGACCCTGAATCCCATAACCCTCCTAACTGGCTCCGTTCGAAAGGAGCTCATGCTAGTCTCGCAAGAGCGAGGGGTCAATTCTTTCGTGTATTCGAGCGGGTTTGACAGGCCGAAAGCTCACACCTATCATCCGCCCGCGCGATCGAAATGAGCGAGGACCCTCTTCTAAAGATGAGCCGGAGCCCGGACGGGCTCTTCCAGCTCCGCTCTGAAGAGGGGCTCGATCCAAAGCTCTTCAATCGGGACCTCGCGCCCACCCGCATCGGCGAACGGACCTGGACGACGTACAACATCGCGGCCCTCTGGGTCGGGCTCGCGGTGAACATCCCAACGTACATGCTCGCCGCCGGCCTCATCGAGGGCGGCATGAACTGGTGGCAGGCGCTCCTCACCATAACCCTCGGAAACCTGATCGTGCTCGTTCCCATGGTGCTGAACGCCCACGCGGGAACCAGGTTCGGGATTCCGTTTCCGGTGCTGGCGCGCGTTTCCTTCGGCGTCCGCGGTTCCAACATCGCGTCCCTGCTGCGCTCGGCGGTCGCCTGCGGCTGGTTCGGGATCCAGACCTGGATCGGAGGCTCGGCGATACAGGCCCTCCTCTCCAGCCTGTACCCGCCGTGGGCGGATTTCTCCCTCGGTCCGGCTCTGTGCTTCGCCGCCTTCTGGCTCGTCAACATCTACATCATCGTGAGGGGCTCGGAGAGCATCCGCTTTCTCGAGGACTGGGCGGCGCCGTTTCTCATCGTCTCCGGGCTCGCGCTTCTCGCCTGGGCGCTCTATCGCGCAGGCGGCCTCGGTCCCATCCTCTCGCGGCCTTCCCGCTTCGAAAGCTTCGGCGAGTTCTTCCGCTTTTTCGTCCCCTCCCTCACCGCGATGGTCGGGTTCTGGGCGACCCTCGCCCTGAACATCCCCGACCTCATGCGCTACGCCCGCGGTCAGAGGGAGCAGATGCTGGGCCAGCTCCTGGGCCTCCCCACCACGATGGTGCTCTATGCGTTCATCGGGGTCGCCGTCACCTCGGCGACGATGATCGTCTTCGGAGAAGCGATCTGGGATCCGGTTCAGCTGCTGTCGCGCTTCGAGAGCCCGCTGCTCATTGCGGTCGCGCTCTTCGCGGTCGCGGTCGCGACGCTCACCACGAACGTGGCCGCCAACGTGGTGGCGCCCGCGAACGGTTTCGCCAACCTCTGGCCGGAGAAAATGACCTTCGCCCGTGGAGGGATCCTGACGGGCGTCATCGGCATCGCCATGATGCCCTGGAAGCTCCTCGAGGACTACGGGACCTACATTTTCGGCTGGCTCATCGGCTACTCCGGTTTCCTCGGCCCCATCGCGGGAATCTTCGTCGTCGATTACTTCTTGATCCGCAAGCGAAACCTCTCGCTCTACGACCTCTATCGTCGAGGCGGCATCTACGAGTATTCGAGCGGAGTGAACTGGAGCGCGGTGGGAGCGCTCTTCGCCGGCGCCGCTACGGCATTCATCGGTCTTCTGGTCCCGAGCCTTCGAGCGCTGTACGACTACGCCTGGTTCGTCGGCTTCGGGGTGGCCTCGGTGTTGTACTATTACCTGATGGCGGCGGAGCCAGGCCTCGATCTCGACGCAGTACCTGTCGAGGGAACGGAAGCATGAGCCTCCTGAGCGATTTTCGCTTCGCTTTCCGTGCGCTCGCGCGGGCGCCGCTTCTCTCCCTGGTCGCCATCGCGACTCTCGTCCTCGGGATCGGCGCCAATACCGCCATCTTCAGCGTGGTGAAAGCCGTACTCCTCAACTCGCTTCCCTACGCCGACCCCGAGGAGCTCGTGGTGCTCCGGGAGCGGAAGCCGGAGGGAACGAGCGACCTGGTGTCGCCGCCGACCTATCTCGACTGGCGCGAGGAGGCGACGACGCTCGAGGCCCTCGCAGCCTACAGGCCCGTCCGCTACGCATTTCGCGCGGATGCGGAGCCCCTGGATCTCCCCTCGGTTCGCGCAACCCCCGAGCTCTTCGGACTTCTCGGTGTCGAGGCCGCGCTCGGTCGCACGTTCACGGCCGAGGAGGGAGTCCCGGGGCACGACCAGGTGGTTCTGCTGAGCCATGGGTTCTGGAATCGCCAGTTCGGCCGGAGTCCGGGCGTGATCGGCCGGCAGATCGCGCTCGATACGCAGATCTACACCGTAGTCGGCGTCATGGGAGAGGACTTCGCCTTCCCTCCGGGCAACGAGATCCATCTCTGGACGCCCCTCTCGTTCGATCCGAACGACGCCCACGGCCGATCGCGCCGCGCCCGCGCCCTGAGCGTGGTGGGGAGGCTCGGGGACGGGACCCCCCGCGAGCGCGCGCAGGAGGAGATGTCGGCGATCGCCTCCCGCATCGCGGCCGAGTTCCCCGATACCAACTCGGGGTGGGGCGTTGCCGTCGAATCGGTTCACGAAGAGCTGGTGGCGACGGCGCGGCCGGCGATTCTTCTCCTGTTCGCGACCGTTTCCTTCCTTCTCCTCATCGTTTGCGCCAACGTGGCGAGCCTGATGCTGGCGCGCCTCGAAACCCGGAGGCGCGAGATCGCCGTTCGCGCCGCCCTCGGTGCCGGCCGCCGCGCGCTCGTCCGGCAGGTGCTCGCGGAGAGCCTGCTGCTCTCGGGAGCGGGAGGTGCTCTCGGAATCCTGGCGGCGTTCCTACTCGTCCGAATGGCGAGACACCTGCCTCTCGGCCAGGTGCCGCGGCTCGACGACGTGGGAATCGACGGCGGAGTCCTCGCGTTCACCGCGATGGTCTCCGTTCTGGTCGCCCTCGCCTTCGGCCTTCTTCCAGCGCTCCATGCGTCGCGTCCCGCCCTCGCCGCGACTCTGGCGGAGAACGCCCGAGGCGGGAGTATCCGCACCCGGCGGGTCCTCGGAACCATCGCCGGTCTCGAGGTGGCGCTCGCGCTCGTACTGCTCGTGGGGGCGGGACTCTTCCTCCGCTCCTTCGACGAGATGATGCGTGTCGACCCGGGCTTTCGACCCGACTCGCTCGTCGCGGCCCAGATCTACCTTCCGCAGGCGAAGTATCCCGATTCCGAGAGCCGGCTCCGCTTCTTCACCGAAGCCCTGGAGCGAATCCGCGCGCTTCCCGGCGTGCAGTCGGCGGGTGCTTCCAGCGCGCTTCCCATGCACCCGGTCGGCGTCGATTTCGCTCTCCCGTTCTCGATCGAGGGCCGCAACCCGCCGGCCTCCGGGCCCGCGATAGAAGAGCCGCGAGCCGACATTCGCGCGGCCACGGAGCGTTATTTCCAGACCATGAAGATTCCCCTGGTCCGCGGACGCCTCCTCGACGAGCGCGATCGCGAGGACTCTCCCCACGTGATTCTGATCAACGAGACTCTGGCGCGGCGCTACTTCGCCGGTGAAGAACCTCTCGGCAAGGTGATCGTCAACCCCCACGGGAAGGCGGAAATCGTGGGTGTCGTGGGCGACGTTCATCATTACGGGCTCGACGCTGAGCCCAGGCCCGAGCTCTACGCTCCGCTACGCCAGGGTGTGTTCAACGGGATGACTCTCGTCGCGCGCACCACTCTCGACCCCGAGCGTTTCGCGTCGGACCTCAGGCGGACCATTCGACAGCTCGACTCCGATCAGGCCATCTACGATATGAGCACCATGGAGCAGGCGATGGCCCGATGGGTATTCCTTCCGCGGTTCAGCATGACGCTTCTCACCGCTTTCGCCTCCTCGGCGCTCGCGCTCGCGGCCGTCGGGATCTACGGTGTCATCGCGTATTCGGTTTCTCAGCGCTCGAAAGAGATGGGACTCCGTATGGCGCTCGGCGCTGGGAGGCAAGACCTGCTGGGCCTCGTGGTCGGCGGCAGCCTGCGGTTCGTCGTTCCGGGAATGGCTCTCGGCCTTCTGTTGTCGGCCGCGCTCGCTCGGCTTCTCTCGGGACAGCTCTTCGGCGTGAGCCCGTTCGATCCTGCGGTTTATCTGGGAGTGGCGGTGGTCCTCGGTACCACCGCTCTCGCGGCGAGCTATCTTCCCGCGAGGCGCGCCGCGAGGATCGATCCCACCGAAGCGCTGCGCGTGGAGTGAGCCCGGAGCGCCGGGCTCGTTTCCTCTGGCCGCTGGTCGCGGTCCTGGGGGTGTTCGTCTACCTCTTCTCGCTCGACGGTCTCTACATCCCCCACATCGGCGACGAGGCTCCTTACATCGAGATCGCGCGCCTGACGGCGGAGAGCGGCTCGTGGCTTCCGCTGAAAACCGGCTCGGGTCTCGAGAACACCAAGCCCCCGCTGCTCTACTGGCTGGGAATCGTCGCGACCGATTGGGGATCGAATTGGACGCTCTTCCGCCTGAGAGTTCCCGTCGTTCTGTTCACGTTCGCGACCGCGGTCCTTACGTTCTGGCTCTCCCGCAAGCTCGGCTACGAGAGGGAGACCGCCTGGATCTCCGCCCTGACGTTTCTCGGCTTCTACTCCAGCTTCCAGTACGGGCGGCCGTTCCTCATCAACTCTCCCGAGACGTTTTTCGTCTTCCTGAGCTTCGCCCTGCCGCTGGGGTTTCGCGAGTCGTGGTTCGCGGCGGGGATCGCCCTCGGAATCGCCTGCCTCTTCAAGTCCTTCGCCCTCGTCGCTCCGGTGGGGCTCGCTATGCTGTGGCTCGCCGGCCGGCGGAGGCTTTTCCGTGTCGGTCTCGCGATCGCCATCGCGGTCGCGATCTTCGGACTCTGGCCGCTTCTCGATCCAGACCCCGGTGCCGTCCTTCGACACTTCGTCCTCGAGGAAAACCTGGGAAAGCTTCAGGGAGAGGGCTACTTTCGAGGGCTGGTCTCCGGCCCTTACGCGCTCCACTGGCTCTGGCTGGGCCACTTCGGAAACGCGGGACTCTTTGGGGTTCCGCTTCTCTTTCTCGTCGTCGCGAGCCTCCGAGAGCGAAAAAGCCTTTCCCTGGAGGAGAGATCGCTCTGGATCCTCGTGCTCTCGTTTCTTTTCGTCTACAGCTTCCCGAGCCAGCGGCAGGAGAACTACCTGATCCCCACGGTGCCCGCGCTCGCGATCCTTCTCGCGCGACGATGGACGAGCCTTCCCTGGGAGCGGTTTCGGTGGTTCGCCGTCCCCGGAGTGGTCTTCACCGCGGCCCTTCTCTGGGTGGTGCTCGGCATTCGGGGACAGGTTCTTCCACCGGGGAGCTACCGCTCGTGGCAGCTCGCCGTCCCCGCGGTGCTCCTTTGCCTGTGGATCGTGCTCGTCGTCCGGCCGAAAGAGGCGCGCTATTCCTTCCACGCGATGGTCTTCGCTTCTTTTCTTCTCCTCGCGCTTTCGGTCGCGCCGTTCGAAGGTCCTCTGGGCCGCTACGACCCCAAGAGAGTCGCTTTCTTGAAAGGCAAGCGGGTGTTCGTTCCCTCGGAGTTCATCTCGCGCCACGAGCGCCATCGATTCCTTCTACCCGGAGCGCGGATCGAGGGGTACGATCCCGCGGATGTCGATTCCGCGAGCCGATTGCTGAGCTCGGGCCAGCACGTCGTTGTTTACCGGGCGCCGGGCGGAGGCATCGAAGGCCCGTTCCGGGTGATCGCTCGCCGTTACGACCTTCGCTCCCGGCAGACCGCGGAAGAGATGTGGCGCATCTTCTACCATCGCGAGCTCGACCTCCTCGTCCGGCAGGAGCTCGTCGTCCGACGCCATCGGCGCGACCGGATGGATGGTGATTAGAGAGAATGGACGTCGATTTCCAGCGACGGGTCGACCGCTTCGTCGGGGCACCCCTGTGCCGGCTCCTGTCGATACTTCCCGGGGCGAGAGACGAGGTGAAGGACGCTTCGCCGCCTCGCAAGATCCTCGTGATCCTCCTGTCGGAGATGGGAAGCCTGGTTCTCGCGCAGCCGATGTTCGACCGGATCCAGGAGAAGTACCCGGAAGCGTCGGTCTACGCTCTGGTCTTCCGCAAGAACAAGGAGGTCCTGGACCTTCTGGAGGCGATTCCGGAAGAGAACGTTCTCACCCTGCGGAACGATACTCTGCCGCATCTGATGACGGACGCCCTCGGTTCGGTTCACGCGCTTCGCCGGCTCGGGATCGACACCGTCCTCGACTGCGAGCTCTTCTCGCGGGTGAGCGCGATCCTCTCGTTCCTGACGGGCGCGAACCGTCGCGTAGGTTTCGAGCGCCACACTCAGGAAGGTCTCTACCGCGGAAGCTTCCTCAATCACCCGGTCCTCTATAATCCGTACCACCACATCGCTCGTCAGTTCCTGACTCTCGTCGAGGCGGTCGAGAGAAGGGGAAGGCCTCTCGCCAAGCGGTTAGCGGAAGAGGGCGAGGTCGCGATACGACCCCTGCGCTTGAGAGGCGATGAGCTCAATGAAATGCGGCGTCGAATCGAGAGCGATTTTCCCGTCGTCCGGGGCGCGCGTCTGGTCCTCGTGTATCCCGGGGGCGGTCTTCTGCCGGTTCGAGCCTGGCCGCTGACTTCGTTCCAGGAGCTGGTCTCGGCCCTCGCGCATCGGGGATTCGTCGTCGGCATCATCGGCCTCGGCGAGGATCGGCCTCTGGCGGCGGCTATCCGCGATAGCTCAGGCCGGGAGCGCACCATCGACCTCACCGGCTACACCCGGACGGTGCGGGAGCTCATGCTGGTGTTTCATCTCGCGGAACTCCTGGTGACGAATGACGGCGGCCCGGGCCACTTCGCCGCGATGACTCCCATCCGAGCGATCGTGCTCTACGGGCCGGAGACGCCGCTCCTCTATGGAAGCCTCGATCCGAGATCCGCGAGCCTCTTTTCGCACCTCTCGTGCTCCCCCTGTCTTACGGCCTACAACCATCGGAATTCCCCGTGCGATGGGGACAACCAGTGTTTGAAGGTGATTCGACCGGAGGAAGTGCTCGAACGGGCTCTCGCGATGCTCGGCGGGAGCTGACAAGCCGCGCCGCTTGCTTACTGCACTTCGCCGTCACTCGGACTTGAGTAGTGAGGCAACCTGCTTACTGATGGCTTCCTTGTGCTGGGTCGAGCGCGAGAGATCGCTCGAGGACCAGCGTCGCTACGTCGAGCAGGATCAAAAGCTCTTTCTCCTCGCTCGTGACGGGTACGGCGGAACGCGTGTGGCGAAGTTCGACAAGGACGGCAAGTTCCTGCTCGATTGGGGCCAGGGGAACGCCGCCCGAGACGCGTCCTGGTTACACGAACACCCTATGCCGAGGAGTTTCTCGAGAAGCTTCCCGATCTGCCCCCGTTTCTCGAGACCATCGATCTCGCGCTCGAGATTCTGGACCAGGAGGCGCGCCGCCTGGAATCGGCGTGATCCCGGAGGCTATTGCGACGCCCGAGCGCCTTCGGGATGGAGTGTGAGCTTCTGCACTCGCCAGTTCGTGATCTCCCCCACGTAGAGCACGTCCTCGTTCCGGCAATCGATCTCGTGCGTGGAGCCGAACTCCTTTAGGAGCTTCCCCGCCCTTCCGAACTTGCCCAGGATGGTCCCGTTGAGCTCCATCTTGTAGATCTCGCCATCGTCCATGTTGGCGGTTCCGTTCGAGTTCGAGCTGTAGAGGTACTGGTGGGGGCCGGGGGTGATGCAGATCGCCCAGGGAGCACCCGCGTTCAAGAACTGGGTCTTGAAGGTTCCGTCGTTGTCGAAGACTTGAATGCGCCGGTTCCCCCGATCGCCCACGTATACGTTGCCCGCGGCGTCCGTCGCGATGGTATGGAGGGTATTGAACTGGCCTGGCTCCGTTCCCTTCGAGCCCCAGGACTTGATGAACCTTCCGTTCTTGTCGAACTTCGCCACCCTCGAATTGCCGTATCCATCGGAGACGAAGATGTTCCCCGCCGCATCCCAGGCAACGTCCGTGGGCCGGTTGAAATTGTCGCCGGGAATCCCCTCCCCGACGGGAGTGTCCGAAGGGGGTCCGCCGCTTTCGGGCTCCTCGTTCGGAATTCGAATGGCTTCGGGCTTCCGCCCCATCGTCATCAGCACCCGCCCGTCCGGATCGAACTTGATGACCATGTTCGAGCCCTCGTCCACGACCCACACGTTGTCCATCGGATCGACCCGGACGGTGTGAGCGAAGACGAAGCCATAGAGGCCCTGACCGATCTCTCGAACGAAGTTGCCAGAAGCGTCGAACTCGAACAGACGCGCCGCGTTCCGCACGAACGCCCGGTTGGTTCCCGTGGTCACGTTCACCGAGCCCGTGCGGGTATAGACGTAGATATGTCCCTTGGAGCTGCTCGCCACTCCCACCGCCTCACCGAGATAGATGTCGTCGGGCATCTTGAGCAGGTCGGGTGCGGAATCGAAAGGGATTTCGGGAATGTTCAATTGGGCAAATGAGGGGCTGGTGGCGGCGACGAGCGTCGCCGTCAGGAGAACTCGCAACGAGCATTTCATGAAAGCCTCCGAATCTCTCGACCTTCTCATGGATCCACCTGATGAGACGTAGTTTGTCGTGCCTGGGGAGAGAGCTCGATCCTTTGCACGCGCCATCCCGTGATCTCGGCGACGAGAAGCTCGTTCTCATCGCGGCAGTCGATGGCGTGAACGGTGGCGAACTCCCCGAGCTGCTTTCCCGCACGGCCGAATCTGCCCAGAACGGTCCCGTCGAGCTCCATCTTGTAGATTTCGCCCGTGACCTCGCTGAATCTCGAGTTGTTGTTGTCCGGGTTCGAGTTCGAGCTGTAGAGGTACTGATGGGGTCCGGGTGAGATACAGAGCGCCCAGGGCGCGCCCACGGTGTCGTAGATGGCGCGGAGCGTGAGATCGTTGCTGAACACCTGGATTCTCCGGTTGCCACGGTCACCCACGTAGACGTTTCCGTTCCGGTCGGTCTGGATGGAGTGAGGCGTACTGAGCTGGCTCGGCTCCGAGCCCCGGCTCCCGACGGAGCGCACGAACCGTCCGGTCTTGTCGTACTTCACCACCCGGGAGTTGGTATAGCCATCGGAGATGAAGATGTTCCCTTCCCCATCCCAGGCGATGTCGGTAGGCCTTCCGAAGCGGTAGGGCTGCGCCGGCGGCGGAGGCGTGCCGCGGGGAGGTGTGGCGTCAAGGCCGTGAGATTCGGGTCTTCGACCGAGGAGCATGGTCACGCGCCCCTGGGGGTTGAATTTGATGACCATGTCCGTGCCCTCATCGACCGCCCAGATGTTGTCCTCAGAATCGACACGCACCGCGTGCGCCATCGAGAAACCGTACAGACCCTTTCCGATCTCCCGGATGAAGTTGCCCTCCGGATCGAACTCGAAGAGCCGCGAGGACTCGCCGCTGCGGGTGTAGACGAAGACGTGATCCTTCGAGTTCCGCGCGACACCGATACCCTCGCCCATGTAGAGGTCGGGCGGCAGCTTGAGAAAGTTCAGCTCCGCCTGGAATGGGATCGCGGGCGCCGCCGCGTAGGCTTTGGCCGGCGGCGGCGGATCGTTCCGCTGTGCTTCGACGGGGAAGGCAACGAGCAGAACAACGACAACCGAGGAAGATGCCAGAAATCGCATCATAGAAGCCTCCCATGGGGTTCGGATCCGCGACAAAAAAACACTCTCGCGGAGCGTGCTGGCTGGTGTTGCGATCGCGCGACGCAAGAGGACCTCGATTCACTACTTCGCGAGTCCGAGAATCATACGCGCGCTCTTCGCTTTTTTCGAGAAAATAGTGACGCGAGATTCGATTCGATCGAATTCAGATCTTCCACGACAAAGTGCGACAAAACTCGACAAACGAGCAGCCGCGGCGGGAGACCGAGATCTACTCCGTGCCCTCGTACTTACCCTCGGCAGGTACCAATACCGCGCGCACCGCGTCGGCCCAAATCTCGTAGCCCTCCGAGCCCAAAGAGCCGGTCTGGGCGAGCTTCAGCGACGAGGAGATTCTCAACCTGCGCTTCAGCGATCTCGGTCTCGAGAAGGGAAGAGTTGGATCGGTGGGCCGACAAGGAG
>Ga0214471_10003024_pt1 | contig 13055 bp, 8 predicted proteins | sample RVTome_5_FD_207665 | JGI IMG/M metagenome (GOLD analysis project Ga0214471, IMG submission 207665) | Soil microbial communities from uranium-contaminated site in the Upper Colorado River Basin, Wyoming, United States - RVT142D155 | ecosystem: Environmental > Terrestrial > Soil > Contaminated >...
TGACAAAGCGAACATCACACAAGACACGGCGCGCCTTGCGATCGCCGGTGCAGAACCTGTCTTCGTTCGAGAGTGCCTGCGAACAACAGGTTTTCAGCGCTGGATGGCAAGGCACACCAAGGGCGTTGCGGTGCGGGGGATCAACCTGGGCGACGTCAAGCTGATGCCAGTGATTACGCCCCAACTCAGCGAGCAGAAAGCGTTCGTCCGGCTTGCCGGTGCCGCTGACGAGTTGAAGATAGCGGCGCGTGCGACGTTGTCTGAACTTGGCGAACTTTTCGCATCCCTCCAGCACCGCGCGTTCCGCGGCGAGCTCTAGCCATGCCCGCCTTCGCCCCTCGGTTCACGATCACCAACGCGATCATGATGGCTCTCACGGCGATCCTGCGGGAGCGCGGATTCCTGGAGGCGGCGAAGGTCTCCAAGGAGTGATCGAGCGCATGAGCCAGCGCCCCTGCTGACGGAAGCTAATCCCCCGCCTCCCATTGATTTATTTTGCACGGCGAAGCTAAAATAGCGGAAGCCCTTATTTGAGGATATTTACTCTGTGCGCAGATCCCCGCCCGGAAGCTATGTCGAAATGGCTGCCTCTGGCGAGCGTTTTCGGGCATTCGTACCGGCGGCGTTGCCGCCCGACCCGGCGATTGCCTGGTCGTCGGCACTGCGGCGCCGCTTCGACGATGCGCTGGTGGCGCTCGGCCGGCTCGACGCGCTGGCGGCCCACCTGCCCAATGCGGCGCTCGTGCTCTACAGCTTCGTGCGCAAGGAGGCCGTGATGTCCTCGCAAATCGAAGGCACCCAATCCTCGTTGGCCGACTTGCTGCTCTACGAAATCGACGAGCAGCCCGGCGTCCCGGTGGAGGACGCACGGGAAGTAAGCCGGTGCGTCGCTGCGCTCGAACACGGCCTTCAGTCTCTCCGCGGCGGGCTACCGATGTCGATGCGGCTGCTTCGCGGGATGCACGAAGCGCTACTGTCGCACCCGGGCGGGCGCGGCAAGACCCCGGGCGAGGTACGGCGATCGCAGGTCTGGATCGGAGGCACGCGACCGGGCAATGCGGCGTTCGTGCCGCCGCCGGCCGACGCGCTTGCGGGCTGTCTCGCGCCCTTCGAGCGCTTCCTGAACGACGAGCCCGAACCGACACCGCCGCTGATCAAGGCGGCGCTGGCGCACGTGCAGTTCGAGACCATCCATCCCTTCCTCGACGGCAACGGACGCCTCGGCCGGCTGCTGATCGTGTTGCAACTGGTGGCCGACGGTGTGCTGCGTGAGCCGATGCTGTATCCCAGCCTCTTCTTCAAGACCCACCGCGCCTTGTACTACGAACTGCTCAACGACGTGCGACTGCACGGCGAGTGGGAACGCTGGCTCGACTTCTTTGCCGAGGGTATCGAAGTGAGCGCATCGCAGGCCGTGGCCACGGCGAATGCGCTGCTCGCGCTGGTCAACACGGATCGCGATCGCATTGCAGGCTTGGGCCGCGCGGCCAATTCGTCGCTGGCGATACACCAGGCCATGCAGCGCCAACCCATCGCCACTCCGACTGCGCTGGTCAAGGCTACGGGGCTGACCGCGGCGACGGTCAACAAGTCGCTGGCGCACCTGGAGCGCCTCGGGATCGTCGCCGAGCTGACGAACCGTCAGCGCGGCCGCGTGTTCGCGTACCGGCGCTACGTGGACGAGCTGGCGGCGGAATTGGAGCCGGCCACGTGAGCCAGTTCACGTTCCTCCAACGCGAGTGGGCTGCCGTGTTCGAGGCCGCGGCGAAGGCGGAGGCCGCGGTGAACGCCGACCCGCGCACGGCCTGCTTCTACGCCCGGCGTGCGCTCGAGTTGGCCGTGGGCTGGGCCTACAAGCACGACTCGGCGCTCAATCTTCCCTACCAGGACAACCTGTCCGCGCTGATCCACGAGCCGAGCTTCAAGCAGACGGCCGGTGAGGCGGTGTTCAGCAAAGCCCGGGTGATCAACACGCTGGGCAACCGCGCCGTGCACAGCCACCGCCCGGTGCCCCAGGCGGACGCGCTGGCGGCCGTGCGCGAACTGTTCCATGTCGCCTACTGGTTCGCGCGAAGCTACGGGCGCGCGGCGCGGCCGGCTCCGGGTCTCGCCTTCGATCCCGCCTCGCTGCCGCGTCCGGCGCAGGCGGCGGCGCAGAGCGCCGAGCAGCTCAAGGCGCTGCAAGCGCGCCTGCGCGACCAGGACGAGAACCTCGCGGCGCTGCTGGCCGATAAGACCGCGCTCGACGAAGAGCTCAAGCGGCTGCGGGCCGAGGTTGCGGCGGCGAAGAAGGCGGCGGCTGCGCAGCCGGACACGCACGACTACTCCGAGGCCGAGACCCGCGACTACTTCATCGACCTTCTGCTCAAAGAAGCGGGGTGGCCGCTCGACCAGCCGCTCGACCGCGAGTTCGAAGTCAGCGGCATGCCCAACAAGGAGGGCAAAGGCTTCGTCGACTACGTGCTCTGGGGCGACGACGGCAGGCCGCTTGGGCTTGTGGAGGCCAAGCGTACGCGCCGCGATGCGCGGGCCGGGCAGCAGCAGGCGAAGCTCTACGCCGACTGTCTTGAGCGGCAGTTCGGCCGGCGGCCCGTCATCTTCTACTCCAACGGCTATGAGCACTGGCTCTGGGACGACACCCGCTACCCGCCGCGCCGCGTGCAGGGGTTCTACAAGAAGGCGGAGCTGGAACTCGCGCTCCAGCGGCGCGAGACGCGCCGCGTGCTCGGCGAGGCGGCGATCAGCCCGACGATCGTCGAGCGGCACTATCAGACGCGAGCCATCCGCCGCATCGCCGAGGCATTCGAGCGCGACCACGACCGCAAGGCGCTGCTCGTCATGGCGACGGGCGCCGGCAAGACGCGCACGGTGATCGCGCTCGCGGATCTGCTCATGCGCTGCAACTGGGCCAAGCGCGTGCTCTTCCTTGCCGACCGCGTGGCGCTCGTCAATCAGGCCGTGAACGCCTTCAAGCACCACCTGCCCGACGCCTCGCCGGTGAACCTGGTCACCGAAAAGGACGCCGAGGGGCGCGTGTACGTCTCGACCTACCCCACCATGATGGGGCTCATCGACGAGGCGGCCGACGGCCAGCGGCGCTTCGGCGTGGGGCACTTCGACCTCGTGATCATCGACGAGGCGCACCGCTCGGTGTTCCAGAAGTATCGCGCCATCTTCGACTACTTCGACTCGCTGCTCGTGGGCCTGACGGCGACACCCAAGGACGAGGTGGACCGCAACACCTACAGCTTGTTCGACCTCGAGGACGGCGTGCCGACCGACGCCTACTCGCTGGAGGAAGCGGTGCGCGACGGCTTTCTCGTGCCGCCGCGAGCGGTCTCGGTGCCGCTGAGGTTCCAGCGCGAGGGGATCAACTACGACCAGCTCTCCGAGGAGGACAAGGACCAGTGGGACGCGCTGGAGTGGGACGAGGAAGGCGGCGTCCCGGACCGGGTGGAGGCCGAGGCGGTCAACAAGTGGCTGTTCAACAAGGACACCGTCGACAAGGTGCTCGCGCACCTGATGACACGGGGCCTCACGGTGGCCGGCGGCGACCGGCTTGCCAAGACCATCGTCTTCGCCAAGAACCAGGACCACGCCGAGTTCATCGCCGAGCGCTTCGACGCCAACTATCCGCACCTGAAAGGCGCGTTCGCGCGTGTCATCACCTTCAAGACCGAGTATGCGCAGAGCCTGATCGACGACTTCTCGAACAAGGAGAAGGCGCCGCACATCGCGATCTCGGTGGACATGCTCGACACCGGCATCGACGTGCCGGAGGTCGCGAACCTCGTTTTCTTCAAGCTCGTGCGCTCCAAGACCAAGTTCTGGCAGATGCTCGGGCGGGGCACTCGCCTGTGCCCGGACCTATTCGGACCGGGGCGTGACAAGGAGTGCTTCTTCGTCTTCGACTATTGCGGCAATCTCGAGTACTTCAGCCAGGACATCCCGGCCACGGAAGGTTCCTCCGTTGCGTCGCTTGCCAAGCGGCTCTTCGACGTGCGGCTCGAGGTCATCGCGGCCCTGGCGCATCGCTCCGAAGGTGGGATTGTCCGAGCCGTCGGCGAGGCGACGGCGACCTACGGTGATCCGAAGAGCGACGAGGAAGTGAGGCAGTCCATCGTGGCGCGGCTCCAGAGCGAAGTGGCCGCGATGAACTTGGACAACTTCATCGTGCGGCCGCACCGCCGCTTGGTCGAGAAGTACGCGCAACCCGCGGCGTGGGCGGCGCTCGCAGCGGACGCACTTGCCGAGCTGTCTCACGGGGTCGCCGGGTTGCCGTCCGAGCTCGACCCTGAGAACGAGGAAGCGAAGCGCTTCGACCTGCTCTCGCTGAGCCTCCAGATCGCTCTGCTGCGCTCTGAGCCCGGGTTCGAGCGGCTGCGCGATCGGGTCAAGGAGATCGCTGGGCTCCTGGAGGAGAAGGACGCGATCCCCATGGTGCGGGAGCAGATGGCCCTCATCCAGGACGTGCAGACCGACGAATGGTGGCAAGACGTCACGGTGCCAATGCTCGAGGCGATGCGGCGACGGTTGCGCGGACTGGTGCAGTTCATCGACAAGCGCCGGCGCAAGCCCGTCTACACCGACTTCGAGGATCTGATCGGCAGCGAACTCGACGTGACCTTGCCCGGCTTCGCGGTCGGTACCGATCAGGCCAGGTTCCGGGCCAAGGCGCAGGCGTTCCTTCGCCAGCACCTGGACCATGTGGCCCTCGCCAAGCTGCGGATGAACCGGCCGCTCGCGCTATCGGATCTGTCCGAGCTAGAGCGGCTGCTTGCCGAGAGCGGGGCAGGCGGCCCGGAAGACATTCGCCGCGCGGCGGAAGATGCTCAGGGTCTCGGGCTGCTTGTCCGCTCGCTGGTCGGGATGGACAGGGCAGCGGCCAAAGAGGCGCTGGCGCAGTTCACAAACGGAAGGACGCTGACCGCCAATCAGCTCGAATTCGTCAACCTCATCGTGGACCACCTGACGGAGCACGGCGTCGTGGATGCGGCGCGGCTCTACGAATCGCCGTTCACGGATCGCACGCCACATGGGCCGGATGCCCTGTTCGAGGCGAACGAGCTGGACGAACTCATGCAGGCTCTTCAAGCCGTGCGCGCAACGGCGGTAGTGGCCTGAGCGACGGGACGCCGTCCAAAGGCGCAACCTTGACCCCTCAGAGACCACACGCCGAGCCCCTGCCCTCTGTGAAGAGATGCAGGGTGGAGATATGGTCCACGCCCCATGGCGACATGGGGACCACGTGAACAAGGTAGCCGTACCGGAAGGTGCGGCTGGATCACCTCCTTTCTAAGGAGATACGTCACTCCTTAAATCTGGGTCCACCCGCTTTCACGTCCTCGCTATGTGGCTTCCGAGGCACAGACTTCTTTGGAGGCGTCCTTCGGGACGCCTCCTTTGCTTTGCCCCGGCCCGCCGCGAAACGTTGCCACATTTCGGGGTGCCATAGGACGCCGGATTGTGGCAACGATTCGGTGCGGCTGGATTTCCGGCGCGACGGCGAGCGGCGTGTTGACTTGTGCGAGTGTTCCTTTTCGGCTTCGAGGAGGTTCAAGATCATCGCCCGGCCGGTTCCCTCCGTGGCTCGAAGACCGCATCCGCTCCTCGGTCGCAGGGAGGCGTTCAAGGTCAAAGGCCCGAAACATTCGTTTTCGGACCAAGCAGGAGAACAAGGAAGAGCGTCGAAAACGATCGGTAGGAGGCGCCCCGCCACCATGCGGAGCGTCTGAAGGTCCGGCTGCACGGGGTCCGGGTCCGGCCGGGGACCGTGCCGCAAATTCGTCCTGGGGGGTAGGAATGCGTCGCCCACGAAACGCGGTTTCCATGCGCGTGTTTGTGTGCCTCGCGCTCATCACACCGATCCTGAACGCCACTGAGCCTGCGCTGGCTCTTGTTTGCGTGGAGGACTGCGTTCCAGACCCCCAGCCGCCAGAGCCACCTAGTCCCGAGTGCGGGTCGGACTGCATTCCTGCCGGACACCTGAAGGTCACGCTGTCGGGTGTGGTCACGGATCCACGTGGGGTTCCTCTGGCGGATGCGCTGGTCTATTGGACGTACGGCTCGGTCCGGACTCTCGCGAGCGGGACATTCACCATCACGGTCTGGTACGACGATCCGGTCACGCTGTGGGCGAAGAAGAGCCTTTACGCTGCATCTTCGCGCTATGTTGCCAACCCGGCCGTCGCGGGCCCGGTCGAGATCGTTCTTCCGTGGCTTCTGAACACCACCGTCTCGCCCGAGGCCTTCAACTCCCTGCCGGAGACGCTGACTTTCTTCGTCTACACGACCGCATCTACGATAAACACGAAGGTCGTCGTTCAGATCCAGGACGGTTCGACCTTCCAACTGGCTTTTGATACCTCGTACGCAGACCCTGGGGGTTGGTCCAGGTGGCGGGCGACATGGGATGTCCCGCTCGAGCTTTCGGAGGGCCTGCACACCTATCACGCGTGCGTGGTGGATCCCGCGGCAGCCAACCGGTGCCACCCGGCTCCGTCGGGGCTGCTCTCGCAAGTGAAGTCCGAGGCGTTCGCCCTGGACCAGACGCCACCTTCGATCGCGGAGCAGGCTCCGCTCCCCCAGGTCGATACCCTCGAACGCCGGCCGATCATATCTGGGGTCCTCGCGGATGCGCTGACCGGAGTTGCCGAAGATTTCTTCGAACTCCGGCTGGACGGCGTCGTCGTCGGAGCCGATCGATCGGGGAACGAGTTCGTCTACCGGCCCCCTGTCGATCTGGATTCGGGCATCCACACAGTCGAGGTCGCGGCCGCCGACCTTGCCGGCAACGTTGCATCCCTGGCGTGGATCTTCAACGTGGCAGAGCTCGCAGGAACCGCGGTGCTTGGGCGACTGACGCCTGCGACTGTGCCGGTGGATGCCAGCGGCGCGGCGACGTTCTCCAACGCTGAGACATCACTGCAGCAATATGGGCTCGAGTTGAATCTCGCTTTGGGAGAAGGCCGCGGCCAGGTCAAACGTCCAATCACATTCTCGAATCTGGTCGTCACATTCCGCAACTCACTCGGCAGCGAGACCACCGTGGCCCATCCGCCGGTCATCGTGGACTTCGCGACCGGGTTCGTTGTCCTCGCGCCCGATCTCACCGGGCCGCTGCAGGTCGCGATTCCTGCTGCCACGGTGGTGTTACCGACGGTTACCGCGTCGGCTCCACCGGGATTCGTCGTGGATGCCGGAACACACGGGACGCTGGAATCCCGCGACGCGCTGGGCGCGGAAGTCCAGGAGGAGGCCGGCCCTGTCGTTTCGCTGACTGCGGAGCGTCTGTTCTCTGCGTCGCTGCACGAGGATTGTGGGTCAGGGGGATCGTGCACCGTGGAAGGGCTGGTGACGTGCGAAATTGGCCCCACCGTATCAGGATGCGGAGGAACGTATCCGAGCGCGTTCCTGATCATCGACGGAACAACCCCGCAGCAGATTCCCGCGTTCGGCAACAGGGATACGTTCGGCAACACGAACCAGCAGGATCTGTCGAGTACAAGGAACAAGTATCCCCGTCCGAATCCAGCACCCCCGAACCTATCCGGTGACCAGGGATGCGATACGGCCAAGGCTCACTGCGACAACTACCTGTACCCGGGTCGCGCAAAGAGCGATACGGCAGATTATGCGCAAGCGTACTGGTCTGCTGGCAATCTATTTCGTGCATTCGGACACGAGTACGTCTTCGAGATCATCCCAGTTGTTCCGAGCGCCGAGGACCGCGACATCGTTATGTTCCAGTTCTCGGATCTGCGGCCGGGCACGGAGTCTGGTCGCACCTCATGCCTAACCGAAGCCGGCAATGTCCTCGAAGCCGTCAGTGGGTTCCCGGCGGTGCAGGAGGCCAAGTTTGCTCCGACATGGTCATCCGCTCTCGCTTCCAACTTTTCGCTCGTTCCGGCTGAGTACAAGCCGCTTCTGGATAGGGGAGCGCAGGAAGGATATCGGGTCGGTGCGACCGAAATAGGCATGACTGTGAACCTGAACCTGGTCCGCGATGGGCAAAACGCAATTCAGGGGCACTACACGAAGAGTGTCAACACCGACCTTATCCGTCCACCGGCCGGCCACGATGAGCCGTTCACGCGTGAGGAGGGAGTCGGCGCGACAAATCGCTGGGTGCCGGTCTCCTCAGCAGGATGGCGACCGGTAGAGATCGCGACAGGGGTCGGGTTGCAAGGGCCAATCGTGGATGGCTTTGCCATCAAAGGCGGCCTCTACTTTCGGTTCGAACTGATCGAAGGAGGTTCCTGTGCGTAGCTGGCGGCTGGTCATGATCCTCGCGGCAGTGTCCACCCTTGCCCCAACCGGGTTTCACGCGGGTGCAGCAGCACCCGTTTCCCCAGTGATTGAGATATTCGCGCACTCGGTAGTGGTGGGAGGAATTGCCCCCTTGACTCCGGTTCAAGAGGGCACGGAGCCGTATGCTCTCGTGATCGCGTACATTCGGGATGACACTTCGGGGCAGATGTGGGTGCGAATTTGCGACACGCTAGTGACGTGCGACGACTACTCGAGTGTGCTGGTTCCCGGAGACTTCATCATCGAGGGGAGCAGCTTCTACATCGCAAGGCACATCCCGCTGCTCGGGGACGTCAAGGTGCACATCGCGGGGGGAAGGCCGGAGATCACGAATGGGGGGATCTACGATTACCGCGTTCGCGGAGGGTTCCGGACGATCGCATCCGAGGTCGGATACGGCGCACTGCACTACTTTGATTCCAAATTGGGATCACGCTCGTTCGAGCGAAGTGGTGATGCCATGATCACCGAGAATCCCGGGGTCACTGTGTTGGCGCTTGTCTGATTTTGAGGAGAGAACCCGATGCCTAGAAAGCCAGCAACCCGGTTCTTGGTGAGCTTCATTGTCGCCGTCGGAACGATCGCATCCGTGCTCGTGGTCGCGAGCCCTGTGGCCGCAGTCGGCATGGTCATTCAGGGTCACGTGCGCGACGCTTTGGGACGTGCTCTCGTGGGTGTGGAAGTTGGCGACAACGCGGGTCATGCCTCGTACACGGACGGGCAAGGGTTCTACCGGATCGAGGAGACCATTCCTCAGACTTACACGATTACGGTTTCCAGGACCGGCTTGGTCACACAGTCGCGGGACGTTTCGCCGCTTCAGGCGGTGAACCCGATCGATTTCACGGCAGAGTATGTTCTAGCTGCGACGGTGGATCCGGTCGTGGTTTCGGAGAGTCCGGCGGATCTGAACGTCGAGGTGACGACTTGGGCGCCGGCTACCGGCTTGTGCGTGCTTTTCACCGATGCAACGGCGGAGGATGGTGTCGCGCTGGAGTTGATGGAATCGAATCCCGACGGTTCATCCACGTGGGCGGCCTCGTATCACGTAATGGGTCTAACACCGGACGGATCCTACGACTACCGCATTACCGCGTCGGACTGCGTCTCGGGGGCGGTCCTGTCCTGGGTCGTTGACGATTCGTTCCTCGTCGATCGTTCGGTCCCTCAGATCGTGCCCGTCGCGCCGGTGGACGGTGGCAACGCGATGGTCTCCTCGCTGCGGATCGTTGCTCGCGTGATCGACAGTGGGTCTCCGATCAGCCCGTCGAGCGCGCAGATCAGCCTCACCGATACCACGGCAGGGACCGATCCGGTGGGCGTGCCGGCGCTCTGGGATGGGGAAACGAAGGCGATCGGGTCGGCGAACCCGGTGGCGCTAGTTCCCGATCGCGAGTATCGGATCCGATTTCGAGTGCAGGATTCGGGCGGCAACGAGTCGATTCGGGAGATCGACTTCTACGCGGGCACGATCGATATCCCCAGCACGACGGTTGCCGTTCCTGAGGTGCAGGTCGGTTCGGGCGGCGAGGAATGCGTGAGCGGGCTGTGCTTGTGGACCTTCGATCAGGTCGTCGTTGAGGCCAAGTCGTATCAGGTCTCGATTTCGGGATCGAAGCACGCAGGCTTCGGCGGGCTGGGCCAATTGTTCTCGCTTGCCACAGCGCAGGTGGCCTACGATCTGGCCGGTGAGCACGTCACGGTCCCCTTGGCCGACGTCGTCACGGAGGCCGCCGACCTTCGGCAACGTGCGATCTATCAGCAGATTTCGACCTTCCGCACGGGTGTTTCGCAGCAGCTCGGCGTTTCGGGAGTCAAGGCGCTGATCGCCGATCCCATTGACGTCCGCCTGCCGGAGAGTGCGTCCACCATCGGCCTGGACATGCCTCCCGTCGAAACGGGACCCTGTCCCATGCCCGACTATCCGTGCACTCCGCCTCCGGGGCAGTTGCCGAACGTGCAGGAGCATCAATGGAGCCTGTGCTATACGGTGACAGGCTCTTGGTCCTGCAATCCCGATCCGCTCATCTACTTCATCTCGCACCCTGAGGCTGCGCTGATGCTTGATCGGCAGATCTGGGCGTCCCAGCACATGGCCCAGGATCTGCCGGATTGCGATGCCACATGCGAGAGCCAGGTAACTTTGTCATACGCGGATCCGGTCATGACGGATTCGATCGTGACCGAGGTGGTGCTTGATCCCCTGCTCGGCCACTGGCTGGACGCGGCAGATTTCATCAACCGGCACGAGCCCAATCAGCTGCCGACGGTAGAGCCTCCCTACCCGTCACCGTGGGAAGCCACGCGCCAGGTGGACCAGACGGCGCAGCTCGCTTATCCGGCGACATACCCCACCGTCCTCCGTTCTCTTCACCATTACGGCGTCCTATGTGAGTACGCGCGTTCGTGTGATCTCCCATCCGCCAACGAAACTTTCGAAGACCATGAGCCCTCGGCCGCCGACGCCAATGACGAGGCGCAGAGCAGCGGTGTCTTCGCCTTAGAGGGTGGCGATGGCGGGACGCAACCTCAGTGCGTCGATAACAGCCCGGAGGAATGCCAGGAGCGGTGCGTCACGGCCGATGGGAAGGAGGTGTACAGAGGCAGCAGCTGCAAGCAGACGGTGCAGTTGATCCTCGGAAACCAAGGTGGCAGACCGGCCACTGTGAACAACCGAAAGCAGAAGTTCTTCACGTGGGTGGTTCATGGCCGGGGGATGCGGAACCTCGACTACGACCATCTCAGTATGGGATGGAAGAACAACGGCGAAGACGGGGCATGGAAGGTGACGAGCCCCTTCAGAGGAGGACATTGGCGGAGAGCTCAGCAGCAGCAGGTCGTCGAGAACGGCCACTGTCGTGCCGAATGGACTTCCGAAACGAGCTGGTCCTACGGCTCGGGTACCGAAGAGTTCGTCCCCGCCGGTGAGAAGACCGGGTACGGTCGCAGCGTCTGGCAGGGAAACGAGTCGTTCCCCGGCTGCCCCGATGCCCACTCTACCGAGATCAGACATCGCCTTGTCGCCGCGTATCTCTGGATGGCCGTTTGGGAGAACAACGATCACTCTTCCGGCGGACCCAACGATAAGTCGGCTCAACCCCTCGCCCTCTTCAAGCATCGATACAGGAAGTGGGACTGGACGTGGAAGTTCCCTTGCCCCTACTTTAGTGCGACTTACAAAGGGGTTCCGATCTCGGTTCCCTGCCCATACGCGCAGGAGAAGGAAAGATCCTGGGAACTTCGGCTTGACCCCGGCAAGGAATACTGGTGGTGACACGGAATGTGGACAAGCCAACGCGGCTTCTGTTGGTCGCCAGCCTTGCGGGTGGGGTGGCGACTTGGTGGGCGGTTCGCATCGGGATGAATTCGCTGGAGGAGGTCGTGAACGCGGCCTTCGGACTCTTGCCCCCAGAAAGACCGGTGGGCTGGTACCCCTCGAGAGTTCATGCGGCCATGTTCGCGGCGCCCGTCATGGGAGTATTCGTCGCCGCGGGGATCGGATGGTTGGGATCGGCTCTTCAAAGAGATCGAGCGCGCTTGAGCGGGTTGCGGCCGTCGCCGATGATACGGCCTCCGATGGTCAGGCCAAAGACCCCTGGTGCCGCCCTCGTCTTGGCGGGGCTTGCGTTGGGATTGGTCGTGTGGTGGGCGATTCGGATCTCTCTGAACACGCTGGACGATATCGCCATCACCGGGATCGGGACGGACGTGGGATTCGACCACGGGCCTCGTAACGGCGCAACCTACGCGGCGCCGTTCATCGGGCTGCTGGTCGTGGTGTCGGTGATCTCCTTCGGGTATTCGCTGCTGGTTGCCGGGAAGGGCGCGGACAAGGTCGCGGACAAGGTCGCCCAAGAGCCGGAGCGGGTTTCCGAGCCCTGAGGCGCCGAGATTTCGAGCGTGGGGCTCCTTTTCCAAGCGTCCCGCCGGCGAAAAGGCGCTTCGGCCGCCCGATTCGTCGCGGTCTCGGCCGTCCCTGGCTGAATGTCATGCGTACCCAGACGGACTAGTCCGTCGCTTCCCGATGCGAACCGTCGATCGAGGAGAGGACACCGACAATGGGCCGCATGTTCGTTCGAAAGCTCTTCATGGCCGTCACGTCGATCGCGCTTTCGCTCACGCTGGTAGGTGGCGCCTACGCGTTGAGCGGAGACTCGACCGAAGGGACGGAGGAACCAACCGTTCAGGAGACCGAAGAGACAACCGAGCCGACCCCGACTCCTACCGCGACCGAAACCGAAGGCGAGGAAGAGACCGAGGACGAGGAGGCCGTCGAGCGGGTTCACGATGGATGCGAGGGTGTCGAAGGGCTCGAGGGGAACTGGACACACGGCGACTACGTCAGCGCGATCGCGGCGCTCGGCGACTCCGACGCAACCCGCGCCGCCGCCCAAAGCGACTGCGGCAAGCCGGTTCATGCCGGTCGCGGCGACGAGGACGACGAAGACGGCGACGAAGCCGGACCGGGCAACTCGGCCAAGGGACACGATGCTGCCGCCAAGGGCGCCGGGAACGGCAACCGCGGACGTGGCTCCGGTGGCGAAGAAGACACCGACACGGGTGAAGCCGAGTCGGACGAGTAACGAAGAGCAATTCCTCCCCGCGAAGGGACGGCCACTCCAGAGGCCGTCCCTTCGTTGTGTACGCCCGGCATGGGCAATCGCTAGGAGGTGGAAGTCCTCTGAACGAGTAGGTGGTCGCTAGTTCGAGCCGGAGGCAACTGCGTCACTGTGAGGTGAGGTGGG
>Ga0214471_10003025_pt1 | contig 13053 bp, 9 predicted proteins | sample RVTome_5_FD_207665 | JGI IMG/M metagenome (GOLD analysis project Ga0214471, IMG submission 207665) | Soil microbial communities from uranium-contaminated site in the Upper Colorado River Basin, Wyoming, United States - RVT142D155 | ecosystem: Environmental > Terrestrial > Soil > Contaminated >...
GTGAGATTTTGCGAACATCGTGAGCGCGAATGAAATGAGCTGAGCGTAAGCGAAATGAGCAAAGCGAATGCGAAGCCGAACGTAAGTGAGATTTCCGAAGGAAATTAAGGGACTGGCATTGTGCGAACAAATGAACGAAGTGATACAATACTGCCATGTATTATTACTGTTGGAAAACAATTCCACCAAGCCCACTAAATATTCTTAATATGTTAATAGACAAAGCATAAATAGCCATTCGAAAAACTATACTTTCATTAGTTTCCATAGCTGTCATAACTTCATCTTTCAAATTCATTTCAATGCCTGTGTCATCAATTCGACTAAAATTAGCCGAACCCGTAGCCTGAAGAGATTCCGGGTCAAGTGCAAATGTATAAATATTGACTCCAATTTCTGGTGTTGAATAATGTCTTTCATAAGGTTGAATAAAATTAAAAAATTCAATTTCTTTTAATATCTCTCTTTCTCTATTATTAAATTTAATTCTTGCTGCTTTGCCAGGATTAAGTCGGCCATCTGGATCAAAACTATAAATATGCCATCTTCTTTCTCTATTTTCTAAACTACCATCAATATGAGATAATCTTTGCAAAACCCAAACTAATTCCTTACATGGATTCTTGAACCTTGTTAAAATATTTATAAAACCATCATCATTCAAGCTGTTTCGTGTAATAAATAAGTCACCATGATATTGTAATGTATCAATTAAATATTCTAATTTGGATTTAGCTATATTTTCTCTTTCCTCATTTTCTACATAAATATATTCACCAATCATTTTACATTTTAATTTTGGTCGTGATCTAAATGAGGTAAAATCATCGAAATATGCAACTTCATTAAAATTCTTCAATTTAACATGCACTCTTATATCTGCATTATGTAATGCAAGTAGAGGCAACGACGACCCAATTTCTCGACAAAACCAAAATTGTAGGGGAATAATTAATTCATATTTATTCTTTTTTCTTGTATTAAAAGCATTGAGATCATTAACATCTCCTATCAATATATCATATCCCGGTTCTTTTTTAATTCTTTTAACCAAAGAATGCCATATTTCTAACCATTCACCATAATGTTTATCAACTTGTTGATCATCTATTTTAAGCCAAATTTGATCAATTAAATAATGTCCGATTCTACGTATCCATGCAAACCTTGCTAATGCACTTGTATTTAAACTTCTTTCTAAGATGGTCTTTAGTCCAAGTATATTTTCATCTCCAACTATATTATTTAAAATTTGATCATTCTCTTCTTTTTTAGTTGTATAATAATCCAAAATAAGTTGGTGTGTTTCTTCAACCGTTGGTCTCAAGAATCCTGGTAAATCTTTTAATGTTGATTGCTGAATAACATAATCAGCCATAAAATTATAAACATCTATCTCTAATGCAAATCCGTTATACAAAGTATCAATTTGTAAATTAAATTTAAATAATTCTTGTGGTCCATCTGTTGTTCCTTCTTCACCTGCATCTCGATATAACCAATCGAATAAACTATTAGGATTACCCGATTGATTAAATTTATCTCTTTCAACAGATCGTATAAATGTACCAACATATTGATTCCATAAATTAAATTTGTTTGGATTTTTTGTTGGATCATATGGATTACTGACCATACTTGGTATACCAGCAGAATTAAAAAAATTATTTGCAACAACTCTCATATCTCTCGTTATATCACTTGCATTGTTTCGCGGTTCAATAAATTGGGTTGATTTATCTTCGAACTTTCTTAATGTGATTAAAACAATATCTTTATTTGGATCAGGGTGAAAAGAATGATTATAAATTAATCCGCCCCCAGATTGCATATCCGTCTCAATAATATCAATGATAAATCTAACAACTTCTGAAAAAAAATCATAAAAAAATCTCGCACGTGGTACAATGATAAGCCTCGTATCTAAAAGTGGTCTATTTATATCATAGAAAGCAAGTTCCATTAAATATGTTGTTATTTTTTCAGTTAAAAACTGTCCTATAAATTGCATGGTACCTGATATTATCGGTAATTTATTTAAATATTCATCATTATTTCTAAAATAATCAAAGAGGGCTCCTTGATCAATTGGGAAATTTAAGTAATCATTACTAATATTTATAAGATATTGTGATAATTCACTTCCTATGTTATCCATGTAATAAGTTAACCCAAGTAATATATCATTGTATAAATTATTGTAATTATTTACAAATGTTATAAATAAATAATTCCAAATTGATGATTGAACATCACTGAAAACCGTTGTATCATTATTTGCTAATTTATTAATTCTTCTCAATGGATCGGCGTAAATGTTTTGATTTCTATTAATATAAGTATCATAAGATGGAATTTCACTAATATCAGTTGTAAATAAATTCACAATATTTATTAATCTTTCCTTTGCTATATTTTGATAATTGCTTAACTCATTTCCGGTTAAAGTATTTTCAAAATCATCAAGTCCTTTTAAATAATAATTTGTTATAAATTCCGGAATTGTTATTCTTCCAAATAATGGATCATTAATTGTTGAATTTTGAATACCGGGTCTGACTATACCAGTCAAAATAATATCACCTGTAACATCTTTTGTTTGTTTAACTGTTTCATCCAATTTCCTTAAAGTATCATCATAATTATCTTGTCTTGTAATTAATGGTTTGATTGTTGGAAGAATTACATTGTTTTTAATATCAACCAAAAAATTAAAAAGATTATTTTGTGTCGATGAAGAAAGTCCAGAACTTCTTCCGGGACTACTTAAATAATGTAATGTTGCATTAGGTATATCATCGGTCATATTAAACCATAAATTATTTAAATAATACATATTTGGAGGTATTGGTGGATTTAATGTCGGGCTTTGTGGATTATTTAATGCATCCGTACTACTCCATAAATTAACTAGATCATTAAAATAAGGTGTAAACAATGCCGTTCTAAATAAATCTCTATTTGTTAAATGAAAATTATTAACTGTATTGGAGGTTGTCTGTCCAAATGGATGAAATACTGTATCCGGTTCTCCAACAGTTGGTTCAACAATAAAATCTGAAGTATACCTGTCGTTTAATTCAGGTGCTGTCGTTGAAATTAAAGATTGATTCGAAAAAGATGAATTAGTATCATATGTACCTGATCCAATAGCAAGGACTGGAAACCTACGATAAAATACAAATCTTGCATCATCAACTAATGAATTATATATATTATTTAATTGTCTTATATTTTTACTTAAATCCCATCTTATATTTGTTAATAATGCGGCTTTAACATTCTGAACATCTGCATTGCTGGAAATTAAGACAGGGTTCTGTATCAATGTATTATTAAATATTTTATAAGCATCTAAATGCATAAATGGAGTATTACCATATGCTCCCGCAATACCAGATCTGAAAACTGTTCCACTATCAAGTTGATTTAAACTACCCGTAATTGTATAATTTGCTGTATCAGCGTTAAATAAAAATTCTAAATTGCGATCATTATATGTAAATTGATTATTATCTTCACTAATAGCATAACTAATAAATTCTTGTAATAACATATCTTGAATTTGCATAGAATTGGCTAATTGTCGTTGATCAATAATATCTTTACGATGTGCATCTATAATTTTGTATTGAAGATTAAAATTATCAAAATCAAAATAATCTAATAATATTTCATCAAAGTATTTTTCGGCTGCATCTGAAATACCATCATTGTCACGATCATTATCTTCACTATATTCCGGATTGTTTCGCTTCCATATTTCAGGAACAAATTTCCCATTACCTGTTAATGTGGCCAATATTGCATCAATAATATCATTTTCTGCATTTAAATCTCTAACCTTTTCATCTATTAATTTACTAACTTCATCAAAATCATCTTCATTAAACTTGGCATCGATGGGTCTATCTGTTTCCCATGTAATTTGATATAATGGAGATGCCAGAAGTGTTTGTACTTCACCAACTGTCAATGTTCTAAATGCAATATCAATTTTAGGTAATTCAATTACCATGAATAATCTATGTAATAAGTCACCAAAATGATCAAGTCGGCAATAACCCTCTTTACCAAAATCTAATTTATTAGTAAAATGTAAATCCAATTCTGCTCTAGAAAAGTTAGTATGTCTTCTATATATTGTTTTGAAAAATGTAATATCTGGATTATTTGTCAAATATGTATCCTCAATACCGGTTGCGACTAATTGTAAAATTCCGCCAGGCATTCTTCTTTTATAATTATTGGACATAATAATTATAAAACTTTGTACTCACATAAAATTAACCATAAACAAAAGCAAGTGCACCAAATCCGGAAATAAATCTCAAAATATTTAAATTTCTAGTATATACTCGGACAATCAATGGATCGATTATAAGATTATTTTGAAATAATTCATCAGTAAATTCTAAGAAGATAGTTATTTTTGCTAATCGACTCAAATTTGCGGATCCAGAAGGTTGATATTCTTCTGGGAAAATAGAAAATGCATATACATTTATACCATCTGAAGGGGTGGTGCGATGATATTCATAAGGTTGAACATAATTAAAATAATTACCATCTAATCTTATAATTCTGTTATAACTATGAAAATCCATACTTGAAAATGCAATATTATTACCTTTATTTTGAATATTTGGAGTATAATTATCCCATCGACATCTATTAAATCCTGTTGTATTTCTTGTAAAACTTGTTCTTTGTGCAACCCATATTAATTCTTTTGATGGATGGACAAAATTATTAAGTTGAAACTGTACAATTTGTTGTGTTACATTTGTCTTATCAAAAACTTGCAATTGCTCAATTAAATATTCATGACTAGATTGTGCAAATCTTCTTCTTTCGTGATTATCCAAATAGATATAATCAATCAATAAATAAGCATTTATATCAATTCCAGTTTCTTCAGGAACCTCATCTAATGTGATCCCCCCATCGACTAAAGAAAATTCTACGTTGGTATCTTCTTCAATATGACAAAGTTCCTCAAATTTTTTAAATTTAATATGGATATTAACATCATGATATTCTAATGAAACCAAGGGAATGGCAAGACCGTTAAACCGACAAAACCAAAATTGTAATGGGATTTTCAAAATATATTTTGGTTTTATTTTTCGATCAAAAGTTGTCAATTCAGATACATTACCGATCATTTCAAAATATATTTGTTCCATATCACGATTTGCTGATAATTCATACCATATATTAATCCAATCACCAAAATGTTTATCTATTTTATGTCCTCCAATCTTTACTTCAATTGACTCTATTAATGCATGGCCAACTCTATCAACCCATGCAAATAAAATATTATCATTTTCAACATCATCTAATAATTTTTGATTATCGAGATATAAATTATAATAATATTCTTGCGTTTTAATTGATTTTGTTATACCAATATTTAATGCTTTAAAAAGCTCATCGGGGTCAGAACTTACGTTGAAAGTATTGGCAATTGCATCCATACTGACTTCATTATAAGTAAACGGGGAATTCAAGTCTCGCGTTAATAAATCTCGTGTTGACTCAATAATACCCTGATTACCTGGTTTGGAAAAAATATCAGTAATGGCCGCAATCATTTCACCAGTTAAATTATCATCTGTATTTTCTGCTATATAGATTAAAAAAGCATCTTGATATGCATTTCTATTAATACTCATAAATTGATAAATTAATTCATAATTGTTTAGTGCTTCATCCCGACTTGCTTTAGCAGAAGCTATTGCATTTTGTTTATCTTCGGTTATTCTTAATCTTTTTAAATTTATTTCAGGTAAAACAACTTCTAAATAGGTCTTATGTGCCAAATCCCCAACTTTTGGTAATTTTACAACGCTAAATTCTCCAAAACCAACAGGATCATCAAATGTTACTTTAATTGATTCCATCGAAAAACTTGTATGTCGACGATATACAACTTTAAAAAATGTTATTTCGGGGGTTCCGGTCAAAAATAAATCTTGACTTCCATATGCCGCAATTTGTATAAGGCCACCTGCCATATTATTATTATTATATGACATTTTTTATTTAATAAACAACGCATTTTTATTGATTTAAGACTGCAACAATAATAACCAATAAGATAATGAAAACCATAAAATGAACCATATATCCATATTTAGGATTAATATTCGATAAAAAATTTCCTCTTATTTCTTCTTCTTGTTCATTTTCTTCAGATAGATCTGATTCGACCGCATCATCACTATTGATCGTAGTACCAGTGGCATAAGTAGGATAGTTATAATAGTCTGGATAAGAGTAATATGGCCACCACCAATTATAATAAGGCCAACCATAACTTGATCCGCCATAATAATTACTGTTATAATATCTTGGATAACGACGATTATAACTTGTTTTTAATGATCGACTATAACTTGGACTAATACTTATTCCAATTCTTCCTTGACTTACTCTACTTGGACTACCTCGGCTAAAAGATCTTCCTCGACTTCCTCCGCTGCGACTACCTCCTCCACCGCGACCACCGTGGAAATTTTCAACAAGTGGCCCAAAACCTTCAATTACATTCGAATATTTCATTATATATATATATATATTATTATATATTTTTTCCTATCAATATAAAAATAAAGATCAACATTATAAAAAACATTATTAATCCCATCATAATCATTTCAGGGGTAAACAATGTTGATTGTTGATATGTTTGTTGCGATGGTGTTTCTTTTTGTTCTGGTTCAGTATAAATTATAGTATCATCATACAAATAATCATCATCATAAATGTAATCATCATAAATGTAATTATCATATAAAGGATAATAGTAATCGATCCACCACAATGGATAACCTAGATAAAGATAATAATCACGATCACCATAATAATATTTATTATCTCTCCACCATTTTCTACGTCCACTTCTTGAGATATTGGAGGGTATGTTAACTGGCGCATCTGGTAATTTTTTAGAAGGTTTTCTAGGGAATGGTTTAGGTAAAGTTTTACTTGGCTGGTGTTTTGATCTACTTATTTTACTTGGCGATGACTTTCTTCTTTTTGGATATGTTGGTTTTTGAATCGGTTTTGGTGGCGATTTTTCTCTTCTCGATCTTATAGATGGTTCAGGAGATGATTCCGGGGATAGTTTGGGTGTCGATTCAGTTGATGGTAATTGTATTCTATTTCTTCTTGTTGGCAATGATTGGATTCTCTTTCCTCGTGAAATAACTGTTCCAGAAAAACCCTCAATAATTGTTCCGTCATCTAATTTAATTTTTTTAGAACTTAGACGATCCGGCGCATAAATCTCGTTATATTTGGCAATATATCTTGATTCAAAATATGGATAATTGTGTGCTGTGTAATAATACGGTCGATAAACAAACGCTCTTGTATGCTCACATGGTTTCCAATTACTTATATCATTTATATCTTGATATGTCATCTATACTAAAAATATTGAAAATAAAATATTAAATAATAATGGTATTTATAATAAATAAAATAAATGTCATATGCTAGAAAAGTAAGAGGGGCGACCCAAGGTATATTTTTGATTGAAACTATTGTATCAGATAAGCCTTATGAGAAAGAATATATTGTTATGGGATCAACTGGGAATATTTATAATGTTGTGATACAGAATTCTCCATCATGTACTTGTCCAGATCATTTGACTCGGGGTAATAGGTGTAAGCATATTTATTTCATTTTATTGAGAGTTATGAAAATAAATAAAGATGATGAAGACCAAGAAGAATATTCGAATGAAGAATTACTACAAATGTTCAATAATATACCAAATATTACTAAAAATCTGATTGTGGATGATCACAAAAGAGAATGTTATCAAAAACTTAAACAAAATAATAAATTTCATAAATCAGATGACAAGAAGGAAGTCAAACAAAGAGGTACAGATGATCTTTGCCCTATATGCTTGGATGATTTAGAAAATGGTGATGAATTAGATTATTGTAAATATTCTTGTGGTAAAGCCGTTCATAAAGTTTGCTATGGTATGTGGACAAAGAAAAAGGCAAGTAATTGTATTTTTTGCCAAGCAAGTTGGACTGGTAATAATAAAGAAAAAGAATTAGAGTATATAAATTTAAATAGTTTATAGTTTTTTTATTTATAAAACACCCGATACAACACACCATTTTCATCTACTGCTTGTCAGCGGACTTGCTCGTAGCCGGAAACGGCAGACGGGCCACCTTGGGCGCGGATGCAGCAGTCATGCTACGCTTCGGAGAGGCAGAACTCGAAGCAGTCGGCAGAGTAGGGATCATGTAATTGTGAGTTCCTTTGTTCAGTTGCGCAGCACGACGCTCCTCTGCCTTCTTGAACAAAAAGTAAGATACATACTTCACAATTGTTGTTCCGTACTCCTCGTAGAATTTGTCGAGAACTCCGTTGATATCATCAACTTGTGTCTTGAACTCATCCAACTTGGGGTTTTTATTGTTCTTCAACATTGTCTTCAAAACACGGGTTTTTGCAACCAAAATCCACATCAGAGAAGGAAAACCGGCCTTGTGGTAAGGCAGATCGGCCTTGTCAGATTCGTTCTTCTGACTAATTTCAATGTAAATCTCAGAGACAAAACGATTGGCCTCAGGAACCTTGATACCGTTGATCCAGCATGCAAACTTGTTCAGTACATCATATACGCAGTCTGGCAGAGGAGGCAGACGAAAACGCTTGTCCGAATCCGGACTAGGAGTTCCGTTAGTGATAATTTCCATAATAATGGCCAGCATGCTGCGAATGCTAATTAACTTAATACCCTTGTTGTCAAAGTTGCTCAGGTCAAGTACCACCTGAACCGTATTGCCATCGCTATCAAACTGTGCCGTAGTTGCCTTCTTGGCATAGGCAGTAGCATCCTGATCGATCAAGCCAGCATCAGCGGCTTTATCAAGATCGGATTGGGCAACAATAGACCAAGACTTAGCACTAGGTGCATCGATTGCAGCCGCAGCGGCCGCAGCGTTAGTAGAACTGGCCATTTTTAATAGAGTCTTAAAATGAGAAAATTCAAAGAATTCAGAAAGTCATCGATTTTCCAAGATTTCCTTGGAGTCTTCAATGATTTCAAATTTCAATTTTTTTAGTTCATTACATTCACGCTTTGCATTTGCTTTGCAAATGTTCACTCCGTTCGTAAATATGGTAATATATATTTTAATATATTTTTATTCTCCCTGTATATATTATGGATTGTTATAAGATGATATCATATGACGGACAAGAATATGCTGTCTGTAAAATGCGTTATAAGGGGTATAAGGCCCCAGTAGTCTTAGACTGGGATGATTATAAGGCTATTAAGAAACTAAATAAAAATTGGAGATGTGGAACCAATGGCTTTGTTAGCTGTTCCCATACTGTCGAGGGGAGTACCCCTAAAGAGGTCTATCTTCATGAACTTGTTATGTTACTTAATAATCAAGAAAATGGTTTAGAGAATCAAAAAAGTCCAATTATCCATATTAATAGAATTGGACTTGATAATCGTCGAGAAAATTTAATTTATGATACAGTTGATAAAGAACTTAATAAAAATCTTCAAAAAAAGAGACGAACAATTTATCTTCCAAGAGAGGCCGGAATAAATCCAGATAAAATTCCGACTTACATTTGGTATATGAAACCGGATTCTTCTCACGGCGAACGATTTACAGTTAATATTGGAGACATCAATTGGAAAACAACTAGTTCGAATAACTTAAGTTTAAAATATAAATTAGAAGAGGCCAAATTATATTTAAGACATTTATTGCGATCCAGACCAGATTTGATGGAAGAATATTCCATGAATGGTGATTATAATCGCGAAGGTATGTCAATGGCCGAATCGTATTATGATATAGTTGATAAAGCAGGATTTAATAATATTCAAAAAATTATTCCTAATAATACGGTTTCTTTATTACAACCGGATTATGATGATATGGATAATAATGAATTATATTCCTTAAGTCAAAAAAGAAAATTATTTAAATCACAGTTTCATTAGATTCAGATAAATTTGCAGGTTTTGATACTTGACTTGCATGTAATGTTTGTGCCAAATCACCGACAATTCTATTTAATACATTTTCATCCATAACAACATGCTTCAATAATGAAATTATAACATATAAACCATTAATAATTACATATCCTGCAAATAATGAAAATATTAAAGTTGTCACTGTTTTAGCCATATCCCATGATATTATTTTTTTTGATCGCAAATAATTAAATATATATAACAGAATAATAAACCGAACAATAGATATTAAAACTAATTTGGTTTTATCCGTTGATAAACATAATTTATATAATATATGCGACGATGGTATTAATAAATGGAATATCGATATATCATATTCTATACAATCATATGTTGTTTCATCCATAATATATGATGAGATTATAATAAATAATATTTTCATCAAAAAAGTAATTATCCTGAATATGCTAATCCAACGAGCCCCGAAAATATTCTTAAAATATTGTATGAAAAAGCAAAAATAAATAATCTATTATCAAGATTAAGTACATTTAATGGGGGTAATGTACCATCAGGATTGCTTGTATCCTCAAACCACATTGTTAGAACAAAATTTTCTATTTTTGATAAATTAGATGTTCCAGTTGGCTGTAATTTTTCAGGTTCAATTGCAAATGAATACAAATTAATGCCATCTTTAGGTGTGTTACTATGATGCATCCAAGGTTGTAGATTCCCAAAAAATTTACCATTTCTCTTCTCAACACGATTTTGACCATTATATTCTAAGAGTGCATATGCTAAAGGATTATGTCTTCCGGTAATAAAAAGACCATAATTACTAAATTGATAAACACAAATATCTTCTGATTTAGTAACTCTTGTATCAGTCATTAATTCAACTGGAAAACTAATATCTCGATCTAATAATCCAGATCTAATATCTTCAATTGTAATAATATCTTTATTATTAACTAATAGAATGGCACTAATTTTATCAGTAATACTATAATCACCAATCATGAGAGAATTTACATTAATCCATAATGATTCTGTATCGCTTTCATTAGTCACTTCCAAATTACCATTTGATGACAATAATCTAATAACTCCTGGTTCAAATTCTTCCCATTTTCCTTCTGGTGGAGGAGGATCACCTGGTACAACTAAAATTCGATTACCAGATGGATCAATTTCATATATTGGGCCTTTTAATAAAATAGAACTTTGTAATAATATGGCCCTAGAACACATTAAAATTTCATCGGTCCAATCTTCTTTATTTGAATAACAAAGAAAATGTTTACCCGTTGTATAATTACCATTTCGCATTGCCCATATAACTTCTTTCGTTGGATGATTAAAATCTAATAATAATCTTTTTGGTGAATCTTCTAAACTTAAATCACCTGCATATTGTGTTTGTTCAATTAAAAATTCATGTCCGACAATTGCAAATCTTAATCTTTCCGCATAGTCTAAATATATATAATCTGTAACTAATCCAAGCTCTTTAATAACAACTTGATCAAAACTATCAAAGTTATCGCATCGAACTAGCAATTTATCGTTGGGTTCGAGATCAACATGAATAAATATTTCATGATATTGAATTGCAATTAAAGGTAATGCAAGACCATAATGTCTATTAAACCAAAATTGTAAAGGGATATATAAAGTATATTCAGGTTTAGGATTATCATTTAATGCTGTCATTGTATCAACATCGCCGATTTGTGCGGCATAACCTGCATCATGCTTACCTTTTCTGGCTAATTCATACCATATATCTAGCCATGTTCCATAATGACGATCAATTACACTTCCACCAATTTCGATATCAATTTGCCTTATCATTGCATGACCAACTCGCCTTATCCAAGCAAATCTTACACCATCTGGAACTGTAATACCATTCAAGATAACTCGCAAATGCATTTTAGTTGCCAAATCACCAAGTCTATATAATTTTACTTTTGTTCTTTGTCCGAAAGTTGGATTTTCATTAAATGTTTTTTCAAATGATTGAATTGAAAAATTAGTATATCTCCTATAGACAACTTTGAAAAAAGTTACCTGTGGATTATTTGTTAAATATACATCTTGGGCACCATAGGCTGCTAATTGTAAAATGCCACCTGCCATTATTATTATAATGCATAAAAAATTTATAAGATAAACGTAAATAAGTTAATTAGTCATTTCTTTCAAATTAGTCGCTGATTTCAATAAACTTAAATCAAAGGCCAGATAATCATATTTTAATTTATATTTGCCATATATCAAAGAATAATAATGATAAGCAAATGGTTTAAATTTTTCATTTAAATATTTAGTCATATCATTTTCAAGATCATCAATTAAATCATATGATTCTTGATTTAATTTAATTTGATCGGTCGATATCATTTTATCTATTATATTAACATTTTTATGAGTAAAATCAGTAAATTTAGTTATCTTATTCATTATATTTGAACATATTTTGATAAATTCTTTAATATCATAGATAGGAAATAATATGAATTGTCTTAAATAAAACAAATTCATTAATATTTGTCGATAATGTCCATAACTGTCTTTTAATAAATAAGCAATACGTTCAATAGTTTTCGAATCATTATAAAAAAATCTAGCTATATATGCTAAAATAAAATAATATTCTTTTTTAAGAAACATTAAATATGCCCCTTTATCAAATTTAGGTTTAATATATAGTTTACCTTTTTTAACTAAAGCAACGTCAATAGGAATAAAATCAGCACTATCATTATAATTAATAATAAAATGTATGATATTGTTGTCATTTTTTAAAATTTCATTATTAATATCTTTATTATCTATTAATTGTTTTTTAGCGTACTTAATTTTGGATTTTTGATATATTTGATCTTCAATCAGCATTAAATTATTAATATCTACTTTTTGAGATAATAAAGATAAACAATAATTTTTTTCTTTTTCATTTATTTTATTGTTTGAATATAATTCATTTATAAATTTATGCGCTCTATCATAATCATAATTATCAACTTTGTTTTCATTAACAATATTCCATG